>Ga0326726_10006313_pt1 | contig 10682 bp, 9 predicted proteins | sample MHFenrmetagenome_2_FD_207603 | JGI IMG/M metagenome (GOLD analysis project Ga0326726, IMG submission 207603) | Lab enriched peat soil microbial communities from Michigan Hollow, Ithaca, NY, United States - MHF15MN | ecosystem: Environmental > Terrestrial > Soil > Wetlands > Peat | place: USA... | reverse complement strand
TTGACAAAACAGTTATTCAACCATCGAAGGAAAAAAATACGATATACGATTAAATCGATATACGGAAACATCGAACAACTCCCTTATCTTGAAAGACGAGTTGAGGAACTCACACCAGAGCAAATCGGTGAACTAAGCAATCTTTTATACGATTCTGTCTGAAGCACCCCGAACGTGTACACCAATTGAAAAAAATTAAATTCTTTTTCTAAAGAAATAGTGAAACAATATTCTGTTGAATCCAGCTAAACACGCCCATGAAATCAAGGAATATCAATATTACAAAAAACAGGAAAAAAAATAATAAAAGTCGTACCGTAAAACGGATAAACTGCCAAACAAGGAGCAAGACAATCAATACCACTAGAAAGATAGCCCATAAGGGAATTGACAGGGAAAGAAACTCCATCGCCACCGACAAAAAGAATCAACTGAACCCATTTAAAGATTTGTAAGTGGATACGAAATTCAACAGTAGAAACAATTAAAAAATGGTTTGGTATGAGAACATCTGGCCACAATGATGAAACACTATCTCACACTAAGTGCTGCAACATGCTGAGAAATGGGCGAACTGAGTGGTCACCATAACTCTGCGTTCCCAAACATACAAAAACTCTGAACCCATGTCAATTTTGTGTATCTTCATCATGAATTTATAAAAGAAAATATTGTTGAACGACGGGAGTATCAATGGAATATCGCGAATTCCGCAGCGAACGCAAGCACTCTTGTCGTAATTCCAACCGGTATGGGAAAAACCCTTATCGCACTTCTCGTCATAGCAAAAGAACTGGCAAAAGGGAACAACATCCTGTTTCTATCACCAACCAAACCTCTTGTGAACCAGCATGCTCAGACACTCACAACCCTTCTTACTCTTGCTGATTCAGTCGCGGTTTTTACAGGAGAAGTGCCTCCGGAAAAAAGAATAGCGCTCTGGAACACCAACCGAATCATCGTCTCAACCCCGCAGGTGATAGAAAACGATTTAATCGCACGCCGATACGATCTTTCGAACATATCGCGAATAATCTTTGATGAGGCACATCGCGCGACCGGTAACTACTCCTATGTTTTTATCGCAGAGATGTTCAAGAAACAACAGAATGAACGACGCTGTCTTGGCATGACCGCATCCCCCGGAAACAACCTCTCGGAAATCCTCGAAGTATGTAAAAACCTCGAAATCACGAACATCGAAATACGAACAAAAATAGACCCCGACGTTCGACCATATGTGCATGACCTTGAAATCAAATGGAAAGAAATACCGCTCCCTGTTGAGTTTAATTATACGTTACAGCTTTTGAAAAAAGCACTCTCCGAACGGTTGACTCTCCTGAAAAACATCGGTGTGCTTGACTCGGCATCGGTCAGCCTCATTAACAGAAAAAAACTCCTTGAGATTCAACAGACCATTCAGTCCGAGCTTCGTTCCAGACCAACACCGCCTCCAGAACTCTTCAAGGCCGCGTCAGCGCAAAACGCAGCAATAAAACTCGTACATGCGATTGAGCTTTTACAGACTCAAGGGGTCAACGCGTTACAGAGTTATATTTCGCGTCTGACGAATGAGGCAAGTTCGAAAGGCGGAAGCAAAGCATCACGTGATATCTTAAGAGACCCAAACGTCCTTGAAGCGATCGCCTATATTAAATCACTGAAAATTGAACATCCGAAGATCCAAGAAATTATTAATATAATCAAAGATCAATTTACTCGTAAAAAAGACTCTAAAATCATCGTTTTTACTCACTATAGGGACACTTCGCTTTATGTCCTGAAACAACTGGAGGAATTACCGTTCGTAAAACCTGTTCGATTCATTGGACAAGCTGGAAAAGAAAGCGATAAGGGTTTAACACAAAAAGAACAAATCGACATCATCAAACGCTTTAAAAAAGATGAATTCAATGTTCTGATTGCAACCTCGGTTGCTGAAGAAGGCCTTGATATCCCCTCAACCGATCTTGTAGTCTTCTATGAACCGGTTCCCTCAGAGATTCGCACCATTCAACGAAAAGGCAGGACCGCGCGGCAGATGGCAGGGAAGGTTATTATCCTTATAGCAAAAGGAACCCCGGATGAGGCATACTACTGGTCAAGCCGACAAAAAGAACGCAGAATGCATCAGGAACTTGAGATATTACGAAACGCGCTTCGGAAAAAAATCCAAGATCCAGAAGCGATTTATCAAACCGCTCTTCATCAAGAAAACCAGAAGAAACTAGAGGAATTTCCAAAAAAATCCTCCATCAAGATCATTGTTGATCATCGAGAATCCCGTTCCCCTGTCATGCGTTTTCTTACCCAAAAGGATATCATTGTCGAACCGCAACAACTGGATGTGGGCGATTATATCATCTCGTCTCGTATCGGCATCGAGCGAAAAACCGTGGATGATTTTCTTGCTTCACTCATCGAAGGAAAACTCTTTGTCCAAATGAAAAACCTTCGAGCGACCTACTCCAGACCACTTTTACTCATTGAAGGAGAAGGACTTCTTACGAAAAGAAACATCAGCCATAATGCTATTTTTGGTAGTTTTACATCCATCATCGTCGACTTTGGCATCCCCATCATCACGACACAATCATCCCAAGAAACCGCAGATTTCCTTGCAATCATGGCGCAACGGGAACAAAAAGAAGGTGATCGAGCGGTGGCGATACGAGGAGAGAAGACAGCTCGGACAATCTCTGAGCAACAACAATTCCTAATCGAAGGTCTCCCCAATGTGTCAGCAGTCCTTGCGCAACGCCTCCTGCAGCATTTTGGGTCAGTCAGAGCTGTTGCTAACGCAACAGAGGAGGAACTATGCAAGATCACTGGTATTGGCAAGAACATTGCTGCAGATATTCTTAAAATCCTCAACGCAGAGTATTTGAAAGAGTAGCCCAAATATTTTTATCATACCTTGTGATTACCGTGAAGCTTAGGGGTGACCTTCCATGCCCGATGATGGTAGAAAAATTGATCAGATTTGTGATGGTTTAAATATGATTAGTGAGGATAATTCTATTCCAAGAAATATACGACGAGGAGCAGAAGAAGTCAAACAAATCTTGCTAAAACCAGATGACCCAATCGACCTTCGCGTCGCGTCAGCAACCTCCATCCTTGACGAGCTTGCAAACGATCCAAATATTCCACTTCATGGACGAACCCTTATCTGGAATATCATGAGTCGTTTGGAGGAACTCGCATAATATATTTTTTTAGGAACCAAATGAACCCTTCGTCCATTGAACAAAAAGAGGAGGACGAGAAATGATAAGAATCGGGCAAGCCGGCATCCCATTGTCTTGCAAAGGACGAACAAACAAAGATGGGATAGTCTATACCCACAAAAGTCTTGATTTAAACGCAATAGAGATTCAATTCGTTCGTGGATTATACGTGTTATCTGAGGAAGAAGCACTGTTTATCAAAGATTACGCTCAGAAGAACGATATCGAAATCCATGTGCATGCTCCCTATTATCTGAACTTAGCTGGTGATCGGGAAGAGATCACCATGAGTTTTGAAAAGATTATGAAATCCGCGCAGATGGCAAATAACATCGGATCAAAAACACTGATCATCCATCCAGGTTTTTACGGTGAGTATAACCCGAAAAAAACCTTGAAACTTATTACCAAAAATTCAAAAAAAATCGTCAGTAATTTTAAAAAAGAAAAACTAAAAGTCAGACTAGCGATGGAAACAATGGGTAAACAAAAAGTCTTCGGGAGCCTCGATGAGATCGTGGATGTCTGCACCCACGTCAAAGAAATCATACCTGTCCTTGACCTGGGTCATATTCATGCCCGAGGGAATGGATGTATCCAGGAGCGAGAAGATTACGAGGCGCTCTTTGAAAAACTTAAACCATTACGGTTACGACATTATCTTATCCATATCACGGGTGTCCTTTACGAGAACGGCAATGAGCTTTACCATGTCCCTATCAAAAAAGGAGATATGCCGCTTGCTCCGCTCATCGAAGTCATCCTTGACCGAAATCTTAATGTCACTCTTATCTCGGAATCTCCCTTATTGGAACATGATGCGGTGTACATCCGTCTTCAAGTCGAAAAAGCGATTATGAAAAGAACAGGAAAAGAAACCGCGTATTATAAGGATCTCTCCGAGGTCATAAAAAAATGAACAACCCCGATACTTTTCATGACTCCTTTGAGTACATACACCGAAAGACAAGAGATATCCTTGAACAGGTCACCAAGGAGGATATTCAAAAAGTGATTCAATCCTTTTTCAAAGCAAACCGTATCTTTGTCTATGGGGCGGGACGATCTGGTCTGGTCTCCAAAGCCTTTGCGATAAGACTTGTTCATCTAGGGTTTCAGACGTTTGTCATCGGAGAGACCATTGGCGCACCAATAAAAAAGGGTGATCTTGTTTGCATTGTGTCTGGTTCAGGAGAAACCATCCCTGCGGTGATGACTGCCGAAATAGCAAAGAATCTTGGCGCGACACTCATGGTGGTCACCGGGCGAAAAAACTCACGGATTACGAAATTTGCTGATATCGCAATTATTCTCTCAGCAGATTGCACAGAAAAAGAACGAAAACAATTTGCTCCCTTAGGAACCCTCTTTGAGGCTAGCTCATGGATTCTTCTTGATGGTATTATCGCAGAACTGATGAAAAACAAAAAAGAAACAGAAGAATCGATGCGCTCTCGCCATGCCACTCTTGAATTACCATAAAAAAATCTAATGTTTTTCTCTGTGATTTTTTTGAGTTCTTTTTATATCCAACCCATATGTTTTTAAAGCAGGTTTTCCCTACGGCTCTTCAAACCCTGGTGATCGTAGATGACTGCTTCCCAGAAACACGTCCGTCAGCCTATTGTCAGTGTGCTTGGTCATGTCGACCATGGAAAAACATCACTCTTAGATTACATCAGAGGATCCACGGTCGCTGCACGAGAAGCAGGAGCAATCACCCAGCACATTGGTGCAACAGAAGTCCCTATTGATGCGATTTATGCGATGTGTGGTCCTCTTCTTGGGGGAAAAAAATTCTCAGTTCCTGGCCTGTTGTTTATTGATACTCCAGGTCATCATGCGTTTACTACCTTGAGAACTCGTGGTGGCTCCCTGGCTGACCTTGCGATCCTTGTCGTGGATATCAATGAAGGATTCAGACCGCAGACTCATGAATCGATCACTATTCTACGTCAATATAAAACTCCGTTCATCGTTGCCGCAAACAAGATCGATGCCATCAGCGGCTGGCAGCGAAACGATGATGTTGCGAAGAATCGACTTGATAACCAACGCCCGATGACAAAAACTCTTTTTGAAACGAAATTATATGAATTGATCGGAACAATCTATGATAAGGGATTCGAATCAGATCTCTATTTTAATATTAAGGATTTCCGTAAAAGCATTCCCATTATTCCATTATCCGCAAAAACCGGTGAAGGGATACCGGAGTTGCTCATGGTTCTTGTTGGACTGGCGCAACGATTCCTGGAAGATCAGCTTGCGAGTGAAACTGGTTCTGGGAAAGGAACCGTCCTGGAAGTGAAAGAAGATATCGGGTTAGGAACTACCGTTGATGCCATCATATATAGTGGAGTTCTTAAAAAAGAAGATACCATCATCTTTGGGACTCGCAACGAACCATTGGTGACAAAAATCAAAGCATTGTTGAAACCGAAGCCGATGGATGAAATCCGTGATCCTCGGGAACGATTCGACAGCGTCAAAGAAGTCCATGCCGCCTGTGGGATTAAAATTTCTGCTCCGAACCTTGACCTGGTCGTACCTGGAGCACCATTACGAGTTGTCCATGGAGATGAAGCAGAATTGATCCAGGAGATCAAAAGTCAATCACAGGTAAATATCGAGCTTGACAAAGATGGGTTATATATCAAAGCCGATACTATCGGCTCTCTCGAAGCCCTTGTGAAGGAATCTCGGGAAAAAGGCATCAACATCAGAAAAGTAGAAATCGGTAATATCTCTCGGCGAGACATTATGGAAACAGCTGCGATAAACAATCCTTTGGAACGAGTAATATTTGCTTTTAATGTAAAAATTCTTCCAGAAGCAAAGGACGAACTGGTGAATACAGATGTAACCGTGTTTAACGAAGATGTCATCTATACAATAATAGAGAATTATGATCTCTGGTTGTCGAAGAAAAAAGAGGAACTCGAGAAGAAAAGGAGGGAGGATTATATCCATCCGGGAATGATTAAATTCCTCCCAGAATATGTTTTCCGAGTGAGTCATCCAGCTGTCATAGGGGTTCGTGTTCTTGGAGGACGTATAAAGATTGATATGAAGCTGATGGATCAAGATGGAAAGAGTATTGGAAATATCAAAGGATTACAATTAGACAATAAGTCGATTGCCGAGGCGATTCAAGGCGCGGAGGTCGCAATCTCCATCGAAGGGGTCACCGTCGGCAGGCAGATTAAAGGAGGGGATATCTTTTTTACTGATATCCCTGAGAGTGATGCAAAAAAACTACGTCTTATGGATGTTCTAAATGAAGATGAAAAAGATGTGTTGAATAAAATCCTGGATATTAAACGGAAGACAAACAAGTTCTGGGGGATGTAAAACCGTCCCTATTACCAATAGGGTGGTCTTTTACAGAAACGACATCTTAAAATAGAAAATACTGGTTTCCGGTAACTACATTTAGAATGGAGGAGTGTGTTTATCTATGGAAAACCAATTCAAAGTAGAACAGGTTAAAGAAAACATTAGAACTAAATCACGACAACGTATTCTTCGATTTCTGTCTATTCTCATGATAATCGCTGGTGTTGTTATCTTGATAGCTCCTTCAACATTGGCCGCTGAAGCCGGTGGAGAAGCTAACTTGGTCGTCCCTGATTTAAATACAGTTGAATTTTTCGGTATTAATGCTCGATTGATTCTGGGGATCGGTCTTATCGTCTGTCTCCTTGGGCTCGTATTTGGACTATTTAATTATCTGCGTGTTAAACAACTCCCCGTGCATAAATCCATGCGAGATATCTCCGAATTGATTTATGAGACTTGTAAAACATATCTGATCACGCAAGGAAAGTTTTTACTTATCCTCTGGGCGTTTATTGGTGCTGTCATTATCATCTATTTTGGTGTCCTCCTTCATTTTGAGGTTTTCCGAGTCATCGTTATACTTTCATTCAGTTTGATTGGTATTGCAGGCAGTTACGGAGTCGCTTGGTTCGGCATTCGAATTAACACCCTTGCAAACTCTCGGTCTGCGTTTGCAAGCTTACGCGGTAAACCTCTCCCGGTAAATCAAATACCTCTGAGAGCAGGGATAAGCGTTGGAATGTTCCTTATCAGTGTTGAACTGTTTATGATGCTTGCTATTCTCTTATTTATCCCTGGTTCCTATGCCGGACCCTGTTTCATTGGGTTCGCAATTGGAGAATCCCTTGGAGCAGCAGCGTTGCGGATTGCTGGCGGAATCTTTACAAAAATAGCGGATATTGGCTCAGACCTCATGAAAATCGTCTTTAAAATCAAAGAAGACGACGCAAGAAACCCTGGTGTCATAGCAGATTGCACGGGAGATAATGCAGGAGACTCTGTGGGACCAACCGCTGACGGGTTTGAAACATATGGAGTGACAGGGGTTGCTCTTATTTCCTTCATCGTCCTTGCAATCAACGATCCTTTGATTCAGGTCATCCTTCTTGTTTGGATTTTCGTCATGAGGGTCTTAATGATTGTTTCGAGCAGCCTCTCTTATCTGATTAATGATATCATCACTCGTGCACGCTACACAAAAGCTACAAAGATGAATTTTGAAGCACCATTGACATCGTTAGTCTGGATCACATCATTTATTTCCATAGTCCTCACCTTCATTGCATCCTACTTCCTTATTCCCACTCTAGGAGGAGATACCACACTCTGGTGGAAACTCTCTATTATTATCACCTGTGGCACGTTAGCAGGAGCAGTTATTCCCGAGTTTGTGAAGGTGTTTACCTCGACGAAATCCGGTCATGTCCAAGAAGCGGTCACTTCCGCTCGTGAAGGTGGACCATCCCTCAATATCCTGTCTGGGTTAGTCGCAGGGAATTTTAGTGCGTACTGGATCGGGTTGTCTATTCTTTTGCTCATGGGAATAGCGTATATCGTAAGCACCCTTGGTATCGGAAGTCTCATGATACCTCAGGCGATGGTCTTTGGTCCATCGGTGCTTGCGTTCGGGCTTGTCGCCTTTGGGTTCCTTGGGATGGGACCAGTTACCATTGCGGTGGATTCCTATGGTCCTGTCGCTGATAACGCCCAATCCGTCTTTGAACTTTCATTGATCGAACAGATTCCAAACATTAAAGAAGAGATCAACAACGAGTTTGGTTTCGAACCTGATTTTATCCATGGTAAAGAACTCTTAGAGGAGGGCGATGGTGCAGGTAATACGTTCAAAGCCTCCGCAAAACCAGTCCTCATTGGAACCGCTGTTGCTGGAGCGACGACCATGATTTTCTCCATCATCATTCTTCTAACCAATAAACTTGATCCAACGCTCATCGGTAACCTTTCGCTCCTCCATCCTCCATTCTTCCTTGGACTTATTGCTGGTGGAGCTATGATTTATTGGTTCACAGGGGCATCAACACAAGCAGTCTCTACTGGAGCGTACCGCGCTGTCGAGTTTATCAAACGCAACATCAAACTCGAAGGCGTCGAAAAAGCATCGGTAGAGGATAGTAAAAAAGTCGTGGAAATCTGCACACAATACGCCCAGAAAGGCATGTTTAATATCTTTATTGCTGTCTTTTGTGCAACCCTTGCGTTTGCATTCCTTGAGCCATATTTCTTCGTAGGGTATCTCATCGCCATTGCGTTATTCGGGTTATTCCAGGCGATCTTTATGGCAAATGCTGGGGCAGCATGGGATAATGCAAAGAAATTTGTTGAAGTAGACCTCAAAGAAAAAGGAACTGAATTGCATGCAGCAACAGTGATCGGTGATACGGTCGGCGATCCTTTCAAGGATACATCATCGGTCGCGATGAACCCTATCATTAAGTTCACCACCCTGTTTGGGTTACTCGCGGTGGAGCTATCGGTTTCACTGACCAATCAATTCGGAAACGGAAGCTCAGCCAACCCAGCGACGCTCTCATTGTTTGTTTTATTCCTCGCAGTTTCAATGTATTTCGTGTACCGATCCTTCTACGGTATGAGGATCAAGACAAACGAAGCTCAGTAAAAAAGCACCTCTCATCTTGAGAGGTCATCATTTTTTTTTATTTTTGATTCCAAAAGAGAAAATAGAAAATTAATCCGTACCCAATGACGGTCATCAGTAAGGAGAGAACCCAAATCCAAAACAAGAGTTTTGCTTTCTTCTCAGGGTCTTTTAATGTTTCCCTAAACTTTCGTGTCATGGTTCACGCTATCGTTGTTTTTATTCGTTTTAATCGGAACACATTTTCTCGTTCCATTTCTTCAAGACGCGTGCGAATGAAGCTTTCGTTTTTTCGTAGTTCGGGGAGAATGCGAAACTCTAACGCATTGACGATCCGTTTATTTTTCTCAATTTCTTCGATCAGTCTCCGGAGGGTTGTTTCAAGCTCCGCAGCGACTATGATGTCTTCGACGAGCTGTTCGTAGGCATCTGTTGCTTCATCGATGCGGACGCTCATTCCGATTACGCCATATCCTCGCTGGTCGATGCGTCGTTTCACGGTAGCGCTTTGCAGTGTTGTTGGAACAAGAGTGCCCATGACATTTTTGCTGCCCATGGTGACTTTTGGGTCCTCTCTTCGGGCAAATGCGGCTGAGCGTACTGAGGTTTCCCCATCGACACCAGTCGCGATGACGAGTTTTTCCTCTGCTTTTTTGTAATCAGCAATGATTTTCGAACGGATATCCCTGGCTTTGGAAAGGATGTTGAAAAATTCAAGGACCAAGCCATCCCGTTTCATCTTTAAAAGTTTATACCCACGATCATATAACGCGATTTTTCGTTTGATCGCAATCAGTTCCGTTCGGGTTGGTTTTACCTCTTGTTGTACCATAGGGTATTAATCCTTTATTTCTTTCGATAATTGGGATGATATTTCTCGAGTGTTTTTCGATCGATCATCGTTAAGGCACTTTCTGGGACCATGGCGATGAGTTCCCAACCAAGATCCAAGGTTTGTTCAAGGGATCGTTCCTCATCTCGTCCTTGTCGGATAAACCGGTTTTCAAATGTATCAGCAAATTCCAAAAATTTCCTATCATCCTCTGAGAGTGCTTCTTTACCGACGATTGCAATAAGGTCACGTAAGTCTCTCCCTTTCGCATAGGCTGCGTACAACCCTTGTTCGACCGATCGATGATCTTCTCGTGTCATCCCTGGTCCGATCCCCAAACGCATCAATCGAGACAATGATGGGAGCGGATTGATTGGCGGATAGATTCCCTTCCGATGTAACTCGCGAGACACCGCGAGCTGTCCTTCTGTGATATAACCGGTGAGATCTGCTACAGGATGCGTCCAATCATCCTCAGGGATGCTCAAGATAGGGATCTGAGTGATCGAACCTTTCTTGTTTTTTATCCGCCCAGCGCGTTCATAAATCGTGGCAAGGTCGGTGTACATGTACCCAGGGTATCCTTTGCGACCTGGGACTTCTTTTCGTGCAGCACCGATCTCACGAAGTGACTCAGCGTAATTGGTCATATCGGTTA
>Ga0326726_10006312_pt1 | contig 10682 bp, 6 predicted proteins | sample MHFenrmetagenome_2_FD_207603 | JGI IMG/M metagenome (GOLD analysis project Ga0326726, IMG submission 207603) | Lab enriched peat soil microbial communities from Michigan Hollow, Ithaca, NY, United States - MHF15MN | ecosystem: Environmental > Terrestrial > Soil > Wetlands > Peat | place: USA... | reverse complement strand
AGGGTGCGCAGAAGACGCCCGTGAGCAATGCGCCGGTGATGCCGCCGATGCAGTGCACGCCGAACACGTCGAGCGAGTCGTCGTACTTCAACAGGTTCTTGAGCTTCGTCACGGCGAGGAAGCAGATCACGGCCGCTGCGCCGCCGACGGCAAGCGAACCCATCGGTCCTACCCAGCCGCAAGCGGGCGTGATTGCCACGAGACCCGCGACCGCACCAGACCCTGCGCCAAGCGCCGTCGGTGTGCCCCTCGCGATCCACTCACACGCCGACCACACCAGCGTTGCGAACGCGGTGGCGAGCAACGTGTTGGCGAACACCATTCCGGCAAAACCCGTCGCTTCGAGATTCGAGCCGACGTTGAAGCCGAACCAGCCCACCCACAGCAGAGTCGCGCCGATGTAGGTCATGGGCACGTTGTGCGGCGGCATGGACGTTTGCCCGAAGCCGATACGCTTGCCGACGAGGAGTGCCCCAACCAGGCCCGCGATGCCCGAGTTGATATGCACGACCGTGCCACCCGCGAAGTCGACGGCGCCCTTCTGGAAGAGGAATCCAGCGGTTGCTTGCGCAGCGTCGCCCGCGGCCGCACTGGTGTAGGCATCCGGGCCCGCCCAGTACCAGACCATGTGCGCGACCGGGAGGTACGCAAACGTGAACCATAGCGCGATGAACAGCAGTATCGCGGAGAATTTCACCCGCTCAGCGAATGCGCCGACGATCAGGCACGGCGTGATCGCAGCGAACGTGAGTTGGAACACCATGTACACGTACTCGGGGATGACCACGCCCTTGCTGAAGGTCGCCGCCGTCGAGTCCGGCGTCATCCCGTGCAGGAACGACCGATCGAGACTTCCAAAGAAGGCGCCGAGGCTCCCGTGCCCTTGTGTGAACGCAATGCTGTAGCCGTAAAGCGCCCAGAGCACCGCGCACATACAGAAGATGATGAGCACCTGCATGAGGAGCGACAGCACGTTCTTCGAGCGGACCATGCCGCCGTAGAAGAGCGCAAGGCCCGGAATCGTCATCAGGATTACCAGCACCGTGGAGGTGAGCATCCAGGACGTGTCGCCTTTGTTCGGCACCGGCGCGGCAGCGTCGGCCATGGCGAACGCCGGCGCTAACACGAGCGCGAGCGCCAGCAGGCGCTTGGCGAGGCTCGCGGTGGGTTTTGTTGGACTCATCGTTATTGGCTCCTCGATTGATCCTGATGAAACGCGCGCTCTACAGCGCTTCGCTGCCGGTCTCGCCGGTGCGAATGCGGATGGCGGCATCGAGCGGCGCGACAAAAACCTTGCCGTCACCGATCTTTCCTGTGCGCGCGATGTTGCAGATGGCTTCGATGACCTGCTCGACGATGGCATCGTCGACGGCCAGCTCGATCTTGGTCTTCGGCACGAAGTCGACCTGGTACTCCGCTCCGCGATAGAGCTCGGTATGACCCCGTTGGCGGCCGAAGCCCTTCACTTCGGTCACCGTGATGCCGCGTACGCCGATGTCGGCGATCGCCTGGCGTACGTCGTCGAGTTTGTAAGGCTTGATGATTGCGGTAATGAGTTTCATTGCATTGAGCTCCGTCCCCACGCTTGAGTGCGTTTTCTCGTGGACGGAAAGAAGTTTGCACGCGCCGTGCCAGTCGGGAGCCTGAACGGCAAATCAGGGAGTTAGGCGCCTTTGAGCGAATCAACGCGAGGCTCATGCACCAAAAAGATGCGCGCCATCACATCTGACGCATCGGAATGGACCGGACCATCAATTTTCAAAGCGCGGGGCCGCTAACCATCGAGCAGGACTCGGAGTTGCAGTGCCGAAGGGAAATCGTCCATGAGCCCGCGCCCCAATTCGGTCGGAGCCGCCTTTCTTCAAGGTCACTCACGCGCGGACGAAGCCTTTTACCGCGCTGCGGCGGCTCATCTCTATGACCTCGTTACCGTGACCGATCGCCACGGCCTCGTGATCTTCATGGGCGGCGCGGTGAGTTCCATACTTGGCGGTCGCTCCCACGATCATCTCGCCCGCCGCCTGCTTGACATCATCCATCCCGACGATCGCGCGCAGGTGGAGCAGCATTTCCAGATCCTCGCCCGCAGCGACGCGACAACGCTGGTTCCTCCGATCGAATACCGCATGGCGACCGCCGCCGGCGGGTACCGCTGGATCGAATCCGTCACGCGCAATCTCCTCGACGACCCGGCGGTGAATGGATTCGTCTTCATCGGCCGCGACGTCTCAGCGCGCAAGCAGGCCGAGGCGGCGCTGCGCGACTCGCAGATCCGGCTCGACATGACGATGTGGGCGACGCAGATCGGATTCTGGGAGCTCGATGTCAACACCGACCAGACGATGTGGCTCAACAACTGGTGCGAGGTCCTGCGCATCGATCCGTGCGATGGCAACGATCACGTCGATCGCTGGGACGCGCGCATCCATCCGGACGACCTTGCGGCCGCGCGCGGCGCCTTCACGGCGCACATGAACGGCGTAAATTCCTACTACGAAGCCGAGTACCGCATTCTCGACCGCGATGGAGCCTGGCGCTGGATTCGTGAGCGCGGTCGCGTGTCCGAGCGCGATGCGGAGGGCCGGGCGCAGCGCATGATCGGAACGTGCATGGACATCAACGTGCGGCGTGCAGCGGAGGATGCCCTGCGCACCTGTCAGGCGGCGCTCCAGGCGATGGCGGCCACCGTGCCCGAGTGCCTGCTGCAACTCGACACGCTGCTGATCGTAAGATCCGCGAGCCGTCCGCTCGGAGGCTTGAGTCCGGAGGCGCTCGTCGGCAAGCCGCTCGGCGAGCTCGTCGGTCACGATGAACGAACGACGCTCACGCAGGTGCTGATGAAAGTCGTGAACGATCTGCGGGCGGCGGATTTCGCGCTGCGCGTGGGGGGTCCAGCGCAGCCCGCTATGCGGGCGCGCGCGACGCCTATTATCGTTGCCAATCGTGCGACCGGTGTCGCTGTCAGTGTGGCTTGCGGCGCGCCTGTCAGTGTGGGTCCGCCACGCTAGTGGCACCGAGCGTATTCGGCGCGTTGCGCGGGCTCATGAGATGCACCACCGTGCCGATCACGACCATCACCGGAACCACCAGCGCGCTCGTTGGCAGGTCGCTGACGGCTGACAGAATGAGTCCGACCACATAACTCAGGATCACCAGCACGAGACCGAGCCAGAGTTGCCGGCCCGCTGGATAACGATATGTCGCAATCGCGGGCACGATCAGACTCGTAAAGACGAGGTACACACCGACGAGCTGCACCGAGACAGTGACCATGACGGCAAAAAGCGTATAGAAGCCGATGCGGCCGAGGCGTTGCGCAACGGTCCACCAGAGCGCCAGAAACACAGCCGTGACAATGCCCGCGCGCCAGAGCTGTGCCGGCGTAACCCAGAGAATCTGGCCGGCGAGGAGGTCCTTCAGATCCTCGCCGCCGTGCGGATCGTTCGCGAGCAGCAGAATCTGCACGGTGGATGCGACCACGAACATCACGCCGATGAGCGCTTCCTGCACTTCCGGGCGCTTGCGTTCGGTCCATGTGAGAACAAGCGCGCCACCGAGCGCCGCGGTCACCGCGGCAACCTGCGTCATCCAGCCCTGCAGATCGAGCCCCATGTAATGCGCGGCGACGACACCGACGCCCGCGACCTGCGCAATCGCAAGATCGATGAAAACGATGCCACGACGCAGCACCTGCTGTCCGAGCGGCACATGCGACAACGTGACCAATACGCCCGCAATGAGCGCCGGCCAGAGAATGCTGAAATTCGCGAGTAGATTATTCATTGGATTTGTTATTTGGCTGCGAGCAGATGCTGGATTGTATCGTCGAACAAACCGAAGAGATCCTTGGCGGCATCGTTCCCGCCAACGGAATACGGCAGCACCACGACAGGCGCATGAATGCGGCCGGCGAGCCAATCCGCAGCGCGGCCATCGTTATAGGCATTGCGCAGGATCATTTTCGGCGGATCCGCGGTGAGTTTCGCCACGAGCTCTGCGAGATAGCCTGAGCTCGGCGGCACGCCTGGTTTCGGCTCAATTGCCGCTACTTCACGCAAGCCGAGCCAGTGCATCAGATAGACCTGATCGCGATGGATCACCACGACCGGCACACCCTTGAGGGGCGCCGCGAGCGTCTCCCAGCGCTTGACTGCGACCTGCCAGCGCGTTTGAAAATCCGCGCCGCGTGCCGTGTAGAACGCGGCGTTGCCAGCATCGATTGCGACGAGACGCGCCGTCAGCGCCTGCGCGACGATCCCGATATTGCGCGCGTCGAGATGCGCGTGCGGATTGCCGAGCGGATGCACATCGCCCATCGAGCGGTCGACCGCGGTCGGCACTTCGAGGAGGCGCAGCTGTTTGTCGGCTTCGAAGTAACCGAGGCTCCCGGGCTGAATCTTGCTGTTGCCCGACTCCTGCAGCAGAACCGGTAGCCAGCCCACTTCGAGTTCGGCGCCTGCCGCTACGACGAGATCCGCATTGCGCGCGCGAGCGACGAGGCTCGGCTTCGCTTCCACGCGGTGTACGTCCTGAAATGCGGTCGTCGCCGTGTAGACACTGACCTTGTCGCCGCCGAGTTCGGCGGTAAGAGCGCCCCACTCCGGCGTCGTCGCAAGAACGCGCACCGCGGCGTGCGCCGCCGTGCTACCCAGAACCAATGCAAGCAACAAGCTGCCTGCGAGACGTCTCAGCATGGGCATTCTCCAGATCGAATCAGTATTTGTGAGCGCCGTGCGCTCCGAGACTGTAAAGGTACTGCAGGAAGAATTCGCTGTCGTGCCCGTTGTCGCGCGCCTCATCCCATGCGTACTGCAGACGCATGCGCGAGAATTCACTCGGACTCCAGTCGAGCATGAGCGAGGTGCGTGAAGGCGTGGCCGAAATCAGGTCCGGAAAGTCGCCAGGCGCGAGCACCCCGCTCTCCACAAGGCCGATCCGCGCATTGCCCGAATCGAGTCGGTCGTAGCGCAGGCCGGCGCGCCATCGCGGCATGAACTGATACACCGTCTGCAGGTATGCGCCCCACTGACTCGAGTGATAGGCGTCCTCGAGCGCCGCACCGTCGGAATCGAACATAAGCGCACCGCTCTCGGTCCGCCTCAGGTATTCGCCCTGCACTTTGAGATAGCGCTCAGTCGTATTGCCGTGGGGCGACCACTTGTAGACGAAGTCGGCGACCCAGAGCCGCGAGTTGCCGTTGAAGCTGTCAACCACCGGAATTCCAAGCGCATCGGTCGAATCGAAGCGGCGGTCGGCGGCGCTCTCGCGCAGATACGAAACTCCCGCGCGCCAGCTCGCCGAATCGCCGATGTCGTTGCCCGCATGAGCAAACGCGACAACGCCATTCAAGCCGTTGCCTGTGCGCCGCGTCCCCGGAAAGCGTTCGCCACTGCCGGATTCCAGGCCGAATTCGAGAAAGAGATCGGTCGGCGCGAGCCATTTGAGCTGCACGCCGTTCTCCGCGAACTGGCCGCCTAGAAATGCCTGATAGACGAGCGGCTGGTCGATGAAGTCCCAGGCATGCGCGTGCACTTCATTCACATAACCGAGCCCGGAGAAGAAACGGCCGCCCTTGAGCGTGAAGCCGTCGCGCAAGGCCGTCGTGCGAAAGAACGCCTCTTCCACCGAGATTTCATTGTTACCCGCGATGGCAGCGGTGAGGTTGCCGAAGAAATACGGATCGACGTTGGCGGTGAGCGTGAGCTCCGATTCGCCGAGACTGAAACCGCGCGCGCCCGGACCCACGTCGCCACCGCTCGGGATGAATCCGGCGATGCGATAGTTCGCGGGATCCTGGTCGAGGTTGGCGTAGCTGCCCGAAAGAATCACGGACATCGCTGGATTGAACGCGGCGAGCGGATTCGCTCCGCCGCCCGACGGCGCAGGTGGCGCCACTTCCGCAGGCGCCGGCGGATTCGCGTTGGCCGCGGCTTGCTGCGTTTCGAGTTGTTGGATTCGCTCTTCGAGCGCCGCGATGCGGCTTGCGTACTCCGACTTGACCGCCTCGAGCTCGGCGCGCAGCGCCGCCGTGTCGTCCGCCCGGGCGGGTGAACTCACGGCAAATGCCAGCAACGTGGCGACCGCGAGCACTGATTTTCCGTCACGCATGCCTCTGCCTCCGGCGCCCATTCCTGGTTCAATTTGGCCATAGGGGGACCTGGCGCGCCGCGCAGTATGACAAAGCCTGGCCGGGCAAGTTGCGAGGTGACAGAAAGGTAAGGCAGCCGGCCGCAGAATAACCGCAGCCTGCCGCGAAGCGCCGGAAAAATCAGCGCTGGCGCGTTGTCTGTCGCGCTGGCAGGCAACGCCAAGCAAGAAGTGTCGCGAGCGCCAGTATCGAAAGGATGTCAAGCGCGCCGCCGCCACCACCACTCGGCGGCGGGGGCGGAGGAGCGGTGTTCACAGTCACCGTGACTGATCGCGTCGTGGAGTCGCCACCCGCACCACTGCAGAAGAGTGTGAAGGTGCTGGTCGCCGTGAGTGCACCGGTGCTTTGCGAACCGGCCGTCGACTTCGCGCCGGCCCACATGCCGCCGGCCGTGCAGCTGTCTGCGTCGGTCGACGACCAGGTCAGCGTCGCCGCTCCGTCCACCGCGATTGTGAGCGGCGCAGCCGACAGTGTCGTCGTAGGAATGGCGACCGGCGCAATGGTGAGATCCGTAGGACAGGATGCTGCTCCCGGTGAAATCACCGGTGCTGTCGATGTTGCGGATGAAGTCGTAATCGTGAGATCCGCTGTGTCCGTCTTGCCGGCGTCATCGGTGACCGTGAGACGCACGACGATCGAACCCGTCGTCGGCGCGAGCACACTCGCATGCGCTGTGTTGGCATTGGTGATGACCGGCGTCGGACCGGGTATCGGGTCCCAACGGTACGACGCGATTGTTCGGCCACACGCCGCCACACTTCGACTGCCGTCGAGACTCACGCTGGCGCCCGGTGAAACGCTCGCCGGCAGCACAATGCTCGCGATGGGCCGGGAGGCTGCGGTCAGCGCGCCGTTGGCGTGCAACATACCGGCGCCGCAGGTATCCGTCGTGCAATTGCATTCGAAATTCTGGGGCACAGTCTGCGTCGCCGGATTCACGCACATGGGCACCGGCTGCCCGGTGGTCTGATCAATGGCCGGATTGATCGGGAAGGGCGTGCTTGCGCCTTCCTGCAAGCGCGCGCGAATGAGGCCGGGCGTGAGATTCTGATCGACGCCCAGCATGAGTGAAGCAACGCCCGCAACAAGCGGCGCCGAGAAACTGGTGCCGACATTCGAGTTGATCTCATCGGTGTAGGTGTTGGCGCCGGGCACGGTCGTCCCGGAGTTCACTGTCGTATCGATCGAAAAGAGACACGGGCCACCCGAAGTATTCACGCAGTTGCCGCCCGGCGCGCTCAGCGCGATTTCGGGTCCCAGATTGCTGAAGCCGACCTTGGTGCCGATGTGGCGCAGGCCCGCGACCCCAATAACTCCCGGGCAATTGGCGGGACTCGACACCGCGTCGCCATCATTGCCGGCGGACACGACCACGGTAACGCCGAGTGCTGTGAGCTGATTGATTACCGATCCGTACAAGCCGCCGCAAGAACCCGTGCCGCCCAGACTCATATTGATGATGCGCGCAGGATAAGGGTTGACCGGCGCACCCGGCACGGCGATACCCGCGGCCCAGCGCATACCATCGATGATGTCCGAATCGAAACCGCCGCACTTGCCGAGCACACGCACCGGCAGGACATAGGCGTTCCAGTTAGTCCCGGCAATGCCGACGGTGTTGTCTGTAAGTGCGGCCAGAATTCCGGCCGTACGCGTTCCATGCCAGGAGCTGTCCCCGACCGGGCAATCCGTCTTGAACGGGTCATGGGTGATATCGCTGGCGCTGATCCAGTCGCCCGGATCACTTGCGTCGGAGTCGCGGCCATTGCCGTCATTTGCCATGGAGATATCGGAGACGAAATCGTAGCCCGGCAGTAGTTTTCCGGCTGCGGCCGCGCGCACCAGATCGGGATGGTCGTAACGGATGCCGGTGTCGAGGTCCGCGATCACCACACCCTTGCTGCCCTTCGAAATCGACCAGGCTTCATTCGCGTGAATCGCCGCAGGCTGCGCCGACTGCAGATACCACTGACCACTGACGCCGGAGATGTACGGGAAGTCCGGATCGTTCGGCGTGACCGCATGCGGGAAGCGGCGCTGGTCGTAGCCGGCGTAGGCGACTCGCGAATCGGCACGGAACGCTGCCAGCATCCTGGCGGACGCTGCCAGCGACTGTGAGCCGAGCTGCACGAGCTGCATGCGCGGCATCAGCTGCCGCGTTGCCGCGATCGAGGTGCCGGACTCGCGCGCCTGCGTGGCGAGCTGCGCGCTCTTCATGTTTGCGGTATCAGATTTCCAGAGCACGATGATGCGATCGGGCGCGAAGCGGGCGGTGGGCGGCGCATGACGTACGCCGCTATTGGTTTCGGCAGATTGCGCGACGGCGGCGCAAACCAGAACGGTCAAGGCCGCAATCAGTCTTGAAGCGACGCGAACGGCTGTGCGCATGATCGACCTCCGCCCCGGAAAAGCACGCAGATTGGTCTCGACATTTTAGCCACAGTTCAAGGGCCGCACAGCCGCAACAGTCTGCATTTGTGATTCGGCGCCAGGATCGCGGCCTTTTTTTGAACTCGACTAGAACCTTTTGTCGCCCATTGGAGACGCACCTGCCGCTAGAATCGCTCCATGGCGCGGCTTGCGATCGACATCGGCGGAACCTTCACGGACTTCGTGCTCGAGCACCGTGGGCGCCACCATTCCCTGAAGGTCCTGACGACGGGCGCTGCGCCCGAAGAAGCCGTCATTGCAGGCTCGCGGGACCTCCTCGCGCGCTCCGAGCTTCGCGCCCGCGAGCTCGATCTCGTCATCCACGGCACGACGCTCGCGACCAACGCGATCATCGAGCGCAAGGGAGCGCGCGTGGCGCTCATCGCGACCGACGGTTTTCGCGACGTGCTCGCCATTGGCGATGAAGGCCGCTTCGATCAGTACGATATTTTTCTGCGCAAGCCCGTGCCGCTCGCGCCGCGCGAGCGCCGCTTCACCGTGGCCGAACGCATCGATGCGCATGGTGCGGTGCTGCGCGCGCTTGATCGCGCAGAGATCGATCGCGTGGTCGATGACCTGAAGCGCGAGCGCATCGAAAGCGTCGCCGTGGCGCTGCTGCACGGCTACGCCAACCCCGCGCACGAACGGGCGATTCGCGCGCGCCTCGCCGAGCGCATGCCGCAGCTGCCAGTGTCGCTCGCAAGTGAAGTGTGCCCTGAAATCCGCGAGTACGAGCGCACGTCAACGACGGTCGCGAATGCTTATGTGCTGCCAGTGATGGCGGGCTATCTTGAGCGGCTTGGCCAGGGGTTCAAGCGCCTCGGCGTTCGCTGTCCTTTCTACTTGATGACGTCGGGAGGCGGACTCACGACGCTCGACGCTGCGATTCGACATCCAGTGCGGCTCATCGAAAGCGGCCCGGCGGGCGGAGCCATTCTCGCGAGCGGCATTGCCCGCTCGCTTGGGCGCGATGCAGTGCTCTCGTTCGACATGGGCGGCACCACAGCCAAGATCTGTCTGATCGATCACGGCCGACCCGAGTCTTCGCGCAGCTTTGAAGTGGACCGCAGCGCCCGATTCAAGAAAGGCAGTGGCCTGCCGCTGCGCATTCCAGTGATTGAGATGGTCGAGATCGGCGCCGGCGGCGGTTCGATCGCGTCGGTCGACGCGCTCGGGCACTTGCGCGTCGGACCCGAGAGCGCTGGATCGACACCTGGACCCGCCTGCTACGCACGCGGCGGCTCCAAACCCACCGTCACCGACGCGCACCTGCATCTCGGACGGCTCGACGCGCAGCACTTCGCGGGCGGCCGACTCCAACTCGATGACCGGAGGGCCGCGACTGCCATCGATGCGCACGTGAGTGAAGCACTCAAGTTATCGACCGATGCGGCTGCGCTCGGCATCCTGGAAATCGTCGATGAAAACATGACGGCAGCAGCGCGCACACACGCCGCCGAGCGTGGCAAAGATGCGGCGCGCCGCACCTTGATTGCCTTCGGCGGAGCGGCGCCACTGCATGCCGCACGCCTCGCGGTGAAGCTCGGCATCGATCGCATCGTGTTGCCCGCGCATGCCGGTGTCGGCTCCGCGCTCGGTTTCCTGCTGGCTCCGATTTCATTCGAAGTGGTTCGCAGCCGCTACCTGTCGCTCCGCGACTTCGACGCGGCAGCGGCGAATCGCTTGCTGCGTTCCATGCGGGCGGAAGCGCTCGCCGTGGTGCGTGGCGGCGCAGGCCGCGCCCCCATCGTGGAAACGCGCGCCGCGCACATGCGTTATCTCGGTCAGGGCCACGAGATCTTGGTAAAGCTTCCGAACCGCGCGCTGACCAGGCGCGATTCGAAGACCTTGCACCAGGCGTTCGAGCTCCGCTATCGCGAGCTCTTTGGGCGCGTCATTCCGGACGCCGACATCGAAGTTCTGACCTGGTCGCTGACGCTCTCGACGCGACCGCGTGCCCCGGTGAAGGATTCGGTATCGCGAGCCCGCATCCAGGCAAAACCCGTGCGCTATCGACGCGTGACTGAAGCGGGTCGGCGCGCAGCGCGCTGGCCGGTTCTTGCCCGGGAGTCGTTCAAGTTCGGCACGCGCATCGAGGGACCCG
>Ga0326726_10006311_pt1 | contig 10684 bp, 11 predicted proteins | sample MHFenrmetagenome_2_FD_207603 | JGI IMG/M metagenome (GOLD analysis project Ga0326726, IMG submission 207603) | Lab enriched peat soil microbial communities from Michigan Hollow, Ithaca, NY, United States - MHF15MN | ecosystem: Environmental > Terrestrial > Soil > Wetlands > Peat | place: USA... | reverse complement strand
TGGACCACGACTTCCCACGGCGTGCCGGTGTACATGCGCCCGCCCATATTGGAGTATTCGCCCTCGTTGTTCTCGCGCACCACCACGAAGTCGATGTCCTCGGGCCCGCGCCCGGCCAGGGGTGAGGCCACTCCCGGCAGCAGCTTGACCGGACGCACGCAGGCGTACTGCTGAAAGCCTCGGCGGATCGGCACGATCAGCTCCCACAGCGAGACGTGATCGGGCACGCCCGGGAAACCCACCGCACCCAGGAAGATCGCGTCGAAAGGACGCAGTTGGTCCAGCCCGTCCGCGGGCATCATGCGGCCGTGCTGCTGATAATACTCGCAGCTCCAGGGGAATTCGCGGTATGTGAAGCGCAGCCCGCCGCGCGCTTGGACCTCGGGCAGCCGCGCCACGCTGTCGAGCACGCGCACCCCGCACGGGACAACCTCTTTGCCGATGCCGTCGCCCGGGATGAGGGCGATGTTGAACTCCTTCAAGGCCGCTTGAACCCGGACCGGATCCAGTCGACGCTCTTCATGCCATCGGGCGGGCTGATCAGCTCGGGCGGGTAGTACTTGACGTTGGTCAGCGTTACCTTCCCGTCTACGTTGCGCACTGTGCCGTAGGGCACTTGCTGTACAGCTTGATGGCCTTTGCCCAGCGCCATGTCCACGATGCCGGACGGCGACTCGAACTTCAGGTATTCGAGCGCCGCGATGAGCTGGTCGATGCTAGGGTCTTTGACCTTGTTGGCGTTCTGCGCCTTCTCGTACGCGGCCTTGACGCCGAGGAACGCCGTGGCCATGTGGTAGGAGGCATACACGGGAGAGAAGCCGTATTTGTCGCGGTAAGCCTTGTTGAACCATTTGCTGAGCGCGTTCGGCGGCGCGAACGCGCCATTCGGGCCGCGCGCACCGAGGATGGTGCCGTCCGGGAGGTCCTTGCCCAGGCGCTCGATCACAGTCTCGCCGGTGATCATGATATTGGGCATCTTGGCGAGCAGCCCGCGCGGGCCGGCTTGTAAGATATAGGCCTCGAGGTCGCCGCCCCAGAGCCCGTTCTGGATCACCTCTGCGCCGCTACCTAGCAACGCGGAGATCTCGGCGCCGTACTGGCCGGCGCCGAGCTTGGGCCACACGATGGTGCCGATCTGGGACTGAGGCTTGAGGATCTTCATGGCCTCGGTGAAATCCGCCCACGCGTCCTGGCCCCATGCATAGTTCGGATCGACCCCCGAGAACGTCTTGAGGTTCGGGAAGTACTCAGTGATGTAGCGTGCCGCGGCCACGTTCTCCTGAGTGGCCATGGTGGTGGTGCGGAAGACGTACTTGTAGGTTCCTTCCTCGAAGATGCGGTTGGTCGCGCAGTCGAACAGGACGGTGAACTTCTTCATCTCCTCGGCCACCGGCGCCACCGCTAGGCAGTCGCCGCTGGAAATTACGCCGATGACCAGGTCCACGTTCTGGCGGTCGACCAAGTTGCGGTACTCGGTAACGACTTTTGTCGGACCGCCTGCCTCATCGACGTAGACCAGCTCGATGGGTCGTCCGCCGAAACCTTTCTGGCTGTAGCCCGGAGCTTGGCCGCCCTGGTCGAGGGCTTCGGCCAGCAAGTCGGCGGCATTTTTCGCCGGCACGCCGAACGGCCCTGCGGCCGGGCCAGAGAGAAAAGTGATGACACCGATGCGCAGCGGCTCCTGAGCCAGCGCTGCGCCGGCCGGCACGACGGAAACGAAAGCGATGGCGAGCGCGCTGAACCGGCGCAACAACTGACGCATGCGTCTGTCCTCCCGAGAAAGGCCGACGTAGTCTGGTTGGGACGAAGAACCCGCGCGCATGCGCGGCGGGCGACGGTGTTGCCAGAACGGCAGCGATTATAGCAACTAAATCCCAGCCCAAATCCGCTAGAATGCTGCCACCTTGACTTCACGCTCCGCCTTCACGGCATCCGGTGCGGTGGCGGCACAGGCCTCTCGCGCTTCCCATTTTGAATATTCTTTCGCTTGAGACATCCTCGGAATGGTGTTCCGCTGCCGCTTGGCTCGACGGCAGAGAGCTGGCCCGCGAGGAATGGGCGGGCCAGCGTCATTCCGAGCTGATCTTGCCCATGATCGACGCGCTGCTGCAGGAGGCCGGCGTGCCGCTGGCGGCTTTCGATGCCATTGCGTTTGGCGCTGGGCCGGGCTCGTTCACGGGCCTGCGCATCGCCTGCGGAGTGGCGCAGGGCCTTGGCTTCGCCACGGGTATGCCGGTTGCGTGCGTGAGCACACTGCTGGCGGTCGCGCAGGGAAGCGGAGCGCAACGCGTCGTGGTCTGCCTCGATGCGCGTATGGGCGAGGTCTACTTTGGGGCCTTCGAGCGCGATGGAGGGTCTGGGGCCGAGCGTCGATGGAGTGTCGTGCATCCGCCGCAGCTATGCGCGCCTGCTGCCGTGCCGCGTCTGGTTGCCGGTGGCTGGCTCGGCGCCGGGAGTGGGTTCGCTGTCCACGGCGCGGCGCTCGCTCAACGTTATGCCGGATGCTTGAGCGAGACGCGGGCCGAGCTTCGCCCCCATGCGCGCCACATTGCAGCTCTGGCCGTGGAGATGGTGCGCGTGGGGCTCACGGTGGCGGCCGAGGATGCTAGCCCGGTCTACCTGCGCGACCACGTCGCGTTGACGCTGGACGAACGGCGTGCGCTCAAGACCGCCGGCGGCGCACAGCCTGAGCACTCATGAGCGCGGTCCTGTCCCAAGCGCCCGTGTTCCGCCCGATGCGCGTCGCCGACCTGGATGCGGTGCTGGCGATCGAGCAGGGCATCTACTCGCATCCCTGGACGCCGGGGCATTTCCGCGACTCGCTGCACGCCGGGTACAGCTGCTGGGTCATGGAGTGCGCCGGCTATCTCGCCGGCTACGGTGTGTTGATGATCGGCGTCAGCGAGGCGCATCTGCTGAACCTGAGCGTGGCCGCGGACTGGCAGGGGCAAGGGCTGGGCAGGAGTCTGCTGCATCATTTCATCGCCATCGCGCGGGGTTGCGAGGCGCGCAGGATTTTCCTCGAAGTGCGCCCATCCAACCAGGCCGCGCGCTGGCTATATGCGGACACCGGCTTCCGCGAGCTGTATGTGCGCCGCGGCTACTATCCGGCCAGTGCCGGGCGCGAGGACGCCATCCTGATGGGCCTGGAGCTATGAACCAAGATCGACGCGAGCTGATCTTGCGAGAACTGGGACTGCTTCCGCTCTGGGTTCCTCGCGATCGCGTGCGGCCGGTCCCTCAGCGCGCGAATACCGCCGCGCAGGAGCCGCCGCCACAAACGCACGCGCGCGTCGAGGCGGGGGACGAGCGCGCAGCGCGGATTCTGCGCTCGGGCTGGGTCGAGCTCAAGCAGATGGTCAGGACGTGCACGGATTGCCCGTTGCACGCGTCGCGCCGTCAGAGCGTGTTCGGCGTGGGTGACGAGAACGCCGACTGGCTGTTCATCGGCGAGGGGCCAGGCGCCGAAGAGGACGCGCGTGGCGAGCCGTTCGTAGGGCAGGCCGGGCGCCTGCTGGACAACATGCTCGCCGCCATCGGGCTCAAGCGCGGGCACGACGTGTACATTGCGAACGTCTTAAAATGCCGCCCGCCGGGCAACCGCGTACCGGAGCCGCTCGAGGCGGCGCGCTGCGAGCCCTACCTGCTGCGCCAGATCCAGCTCATCGAGCCGAAGCTGATCGTCGCACTTGGCAAGACCGCAGCTTCCAACTTGCTTCACACCGAGGCCAGCATCGGCAGCCTGCGCGGGCGGCTGCACGACTTCCGCGGTACGCCTTTGCTGGTGACCTATCATCCGGCTTATCTACTGCGCAACCTGGCCGACAAAGCGAAGGCCTGGGAGGATCTGTGTTTTGCGCGCGACGCCATGACGAGGTTGAAAGCGGGGGCGAGATTGAAAGCCGGGCAGCCCGCCCTCAATTGAGCGTTATTTCGCTGGCCCCTTGCATGAGGAGAGCACCAATGAAAAGATTGCTGACGATCCTGGCCTTGTTCGCCACCGCTGTGGGCGTGAGCGGCTGCGGTTACAACAAGATTCAGGCTGAGGACGAGCAGATCAAAGCCGCCTGGAGCGAGGTGATCAACCAGTACCAGCGCCGTGCCGACCTGATTCCCAACCTCGTCAACACGGTCAAGGGCTACGCGCAGCAAGAGCAGGACGTGCTGCTGGGCGTAACCAATGCACGCGCGAAGGTGGGAAGCATCCAGGCGACACCGGAGCTGATCAATGATCCACAGGCCTTTGCCAAGTTTCAGCAGGCCCAGGGCGAGCTGAGCTCTGCCCTGTCGCGATTGCTGGTCGTGGTGGAGAACTATCCTCAGCTCAAATCGGACCAGAACTTCCGCGACCTGCAGGCCCAGCTGGAAGGGACGGAAAACCGCATCACGGTCGCACGCCAGCGCTACATCAAGGCGGTGCAGGAGTACAACACCACCGTGCGGCAGTTCCCGGTCAACCTGACGGCCATGGTGTTCGGCTACAAGGAGAAGGCCAACTTCACCGTGGAGAACGAAGCGGCCATCGCCAAGCCACCGGCGGTCGACTTCAGCAAACCGGCTCCCGCGGGAGCCGCGCCGAAGCAGTAGCGAATGCCACTCAGCGCGGCCCTGCGCGGCACAGGGCTGCTTCTGTCTTGTCTCGCGTTCGTAACGGCGAGTTGGGCGCAAGACCTGGTCCCGGTCCCGGCGCTGAAGGCGCGGGTGACCGACCTCACCGCTTCGTTCACGCCCGATCAGGCCGGGCGGCTGGAGCAGAAGCTGGCGGGCTTCGAAGCACGCAAGGGCAGCCAGATCGCTGTGCTGATCGTTCCCACTACCCGGCCCGAAACGATCGAGCAATACTCGATCCGCGTGGCCGAGCAGTGGAAGCTGGGGCGGAAGGGCGTGGATGACGGCGCGCTGTTGCTGGTGGCGAAGGACGATCGCGCGTTGCGCATCGAGGTCGGGTACGGCCTCGAAGGCGTGCTGCCGGACGTGGTCGCCAAGCGGATCATCGAAGACATCATCGTTCCGCGCTTCAAGTCCGGGGATTTCTACGCTGGCATCGATACAGGTGTCGACGCCATGATCAAAGTCGTGGAGGGCGAGCCCCTGCCACCGCCACAGACTCAGTGGCGTGGTCCGGGCAACGTCAACGGTGGCAACCTGCATTCTCTTTTCATCATCGGCATCATCCTGGTGTTCGGTTTGGGCGGCATACTTCGCGCCGCGGTCGGAGATCTGCCAGCGGCTAGCGTCGTAGGCGGCGTTGCCGGTGTCATCGCCTGGTTCCTGGTGGGTTCCGGGGTAATAGCGGGCCTCGCTGGTCTGCTCGCTTTTGCCTTCACGCTGATGCGCGGCACATCGGGCACCGGACGCGGTGGCTATGGGGGCTGGGGTGGCGGCGGATTTGGCGGCGGAGGTGGCGGCGGATTCGGCGGTGGTGGGGGCGGGTTCGGCGGCGGTGGCGCGTCGGGCAGGTGGTGAGCGTGGATCTCAAGCGCATCTTCCGCCACCTGTTCACCACGATGTGGAGCGTGCGCCGCGCATTCCCCGTATCCTCTCTGCGCGCGGTGGAGCGCGCGATCCGGGAGACTGAAACGACACACGAAGGCCAGGTGCGCTTTGCCGTCGAGCACGCGCTCGACCTGTCTCAGCTGCTAGCGGGACGCTCGGCGCGCGAGCGCGCGCTGGACGTCTTCTCCCAGCTTCGCGTCTGGGACACGCAGCACAACAACGGCGTGCTAATTTATCTGCTGCTCGCCGACCGGGATGTCGAGATCATCGCTGACCGCGGTGTTCACGGGCACGTGAAAGACGGGTGGGAGCCGATCTGCCGCCGCATCGAGGAGCGCTTCCGCCGCGGCGAATACGAGGCTGGGGTCGTCGAAGGGGTGCGTGCAGTGGCAGAACATCTGCAGCGCCACTTCCCAGCGCGGCGCGCCGGACGCAACGAGCTTCCGGATCAACCAGTGGTGCTTTAAAGCCCCAATGATATTTTGAACCCCCAATGGTCTTTTGAACCCCCAATGGTCTCTTGAACCCATGGAAGCCAGCAACCTGCAGCAGTTGATTGAACACTACGGATACCTCGCCGTGTTCATCGGCGCGCTGGTCGAAGGCGAGACCATACTGGTGATGGCCGGCTTCCTGGCGCACGAGGGTTATCTGAACGTGGCCGGGGTGATGGCGATCGCCGCCTTCGGGGGGTTCCTCGGCGATCAGTTCTTCTTTGCGCTCGGGCGCTATCGTGGACGCGAGGTCCTCGCGCGCTTCCCGAGCCTCCAGGCGCGGGCGACGCGCGTCGGGTTGTTGGTGCTCCGCTATCAAAACTGGCTGATCGTTTTCATCCGTTTCATGTACGGGCTGCGCGTCGCAGGACCGATCCTGCTCGGGATGACGCCGGTGTCGCACGTGCGCTTCGCTGTGGTCAATCTGCTGGGCGCGATCATCTGGGCGACGTTGATCGGCGGCGCCGGATATCTGTTCGGCCAAGCCGTGGGTCTGTTTCTGCACGACGCCCAGCGTTACCAGGCATTCGCGCTGGGCACGATACTGCTGCTGGGAATCGGCGTCTGGATCTACCGGCGTTACCGGCCGGAAGCTAGAAGCAAGCGATGAGCGCGCAGCGCGTGCAACAACGCCGCGTAAGCCTCGGCATCACAGTCAGTCCTGGTCATGCCCGTGTTTGCGCCACAACCAGAACATGCTCAGCGCCACGATCAGGCCGAAGACGATGATAATGGAGTTGACGTTCATGCCGGAGTGGTCCATCGCCGCGTAGGCGCCGTTCATGATCAGGATGCTGAGGTTCTCGTTGAAGTTTTGTACCGCGATCGAATGCCCGGCTCCCATCAGAAGATGACCCCGGTGCTGGAGCAGCGCGTTCATGGGCACCACGAAGAATCCGCCCATTGCACCCACCGCGATCATCGTCACCATGGCCAGCCTCCAATCGGTGATGAGTGCGATCACCATGACCCCGAGGCCCATGAAGATCCCCACGGGAAGCACTCGCACCGAGTGGTGCAGCGCCACGAACTTCGCCGCCAATACCGAGCCGAGAGCGATGCCGACGGCGGTGACCGCGGTAAGCTGGGTGGCCTTGGACAACGTAAAGCCGAGCGCGGGCCCGGCCCATTCGAGCACAACCAGGCGCAGGCTCGCGCCCGCGCCCCAGAACAAGGTGGTGACGGCGAGCGAAACCTGGCCCAGGGGGTCGCGCCACAGCAGGGTCAAGCAATGCCAAAAGTCCTGCAGGATGTACAGCGGCGTCTTCTTGGGCAGCTTGTGATCCAACGCGACGCGCGGGATGTACAGGTTGACCGCGGCGGCAACTACGTACAGCCCGAGCACGACCAGAATGGCATACCCCGGTGCGGCGGTGACCCAGTTGTGATGGCGCAGGTGCGCGAAATGGGTCGCGGCAAAGTCGAGGAACTTGCCGCCGACCAGGAAGCCGCCCAGGATCGCGCCCAGGATGATGGCGGCCACCGTCAGACCTTCCATCCAGCCGTTGGCCCAGACCAGCCTATGGTGCGGCAGGTACTCGGTGAGGATGCCGTACTTTGCGGGCGAATAGATTGCCGCGCCCACTCCCACGACGCCATAGGCCAGCAGGGGATGCAGGCCGAACAGCATGACCAGGCATCCCAGGATCTTGACCGCGTTGCCGATGAACATCACGCGGCCCTTCGGGATGGCGTCCGCGAGCGGGCCGACGAACGGCGCGAGCACGATGTAAGAGAAGACGAAGAACACTTGCAGGACCGGCGTCTGCCAGCTTGCGGCGTGCAGATCCTTGAGCAGGGCGACTGCTGCGAAGAGAAGGGCGTTATCGGCGAGTGCGGAGAAGAACTGCGCCGCCAGGATTTTGTAGAAGCCGCGAATCATCCAGCTTGTTGGTGTTCGGATCTGTCTCTCGCATACGCGTTGACGTGTGCGCGGACAGCGCCCTCCCCGGAGGGCGGCGACTTTATACCACGAAACCGGGGAATCCCCGGGTGTAGGCGACCAGGGCACTGCTCCGCGGGCCTGCGGCCCCGCCGGTCTTCGTCTCAGGTGCGGTGATGGCGCGGCCGATCTGGGCAACCATCCGCCTTTCAGCCCTGCGCAGCAACCTCGACACAGCCCGGCGCGTGGCGCCGCAGGCGCGCCCGCTGGCGGTGATCAAGGCCAATGCATACGGCCACGGGCTGCTGCGCGCAGCGGGGGCCCTGCGGGACGCAGCGGGATTCGCAGTGCTCGATCTGGACGACGCCGTGCGGCTGCGCGAGGCCGGACACAACCAGCGCATCCTGCTGCTGGAAGGCTTCTTCGAGGCAGGCGACCTGCCGAAGTTCTCGGAGCAAGGACTGACCGCTGTGGTGCACAGCTTCGAGCAGGTCGCCATGCTGGAGCGCACGCGCTTGCTGTCGCGCATCGACGTGTTCCTCAAGGTCAACACGGGGATGAACCGGCTGGGCCTTCCTCCCGGCTCTGCTCGCACCGCACTGGAGCGCCTGCAGGCTTCCGGGAACACAGGCGAGATCACTCTGATGACTCACTTCGCCAACGCGGATGATCCGCGCGGGATCGACTGGCAGCTGGAAATCTTTCGGCGCGCCAACGCCGGCCTCGACCTGCCGGTCTCGACCGCCAACTCGGCCGCGCTGCTGCGCTATCCCGAAATGACGCAGGGGTGGTCGCGGCCCGGCATCATGCTCTACGGTGCTTCACCCTTCGCAGAACACAGCGCGGGCGAACTCGGTCTCGCGCCGGCGATGACGCTGCACAGCCGCATCATTGCGCTGCAGAACCTAGAGCCCGGCGACACCGTCGGCTATGGCGGTGCTTTCACGGCCGAGCAGCGGGCGCGCATCGGCGTCGTGGCCTGCGGATACGCCGACGGTTATCCGCGCCACGCGGGCTCTGGGACTCCGGTGCTGGTGAACGGACGGCGCACGCGCACGGTGGGGCGCGTGTCCATGGACATGCTGTGCGTCGACCTCACGGATCTGCCCGGCGCTGGCGTCGGCTCGCCGGTCGTGCTGTGGGGCGAAGGCATGCCGGTGGAGGAGGTCGCGGCCGCAGCCGGCACGGTCAGCTACGAGCTGCTCTGTGCGCTGGCGCAGCGTGTGCAGGTCGTGGAGCTGCAGTAGCGATGGCGAAGCCAAAAACCATCTACAGCTGCAGCGAGTGCGGCGGCCAGACCCTGAAGTGGCAAGGCCAATGCCCGCATTGCGGCGCATGGAACACGCTGGTCGAAACCATCGCGGAGAAAGCGACGGCGCGCTATCAGGGGCTGGCGGTGACGAGCCAGGTGCAGACCTTGGACGAGGTGCGAGGTGCGGAGGAGCCGCGCCGCGAAACCGGCATCGCGGAGCTGGACCGCGTGCTAGGCGGCGGACTAGTGCGCGGGGGTGTGGTGCTGCTTGGCGGCGACCCCGGGATCGGTAAGTCCACCTTGCTGCTGCAGGCCTTGAGCCGGTTGTCGGGTCGTTGCACGGCGCTGTATGTGAGCGGCGAGGAGAGCGCGCAGCAGGTGGCGCTGCGCTCGCGCCGGCTCGACCTCGAGAGCAGCAGTCTGAAAGTGCTGGCGGAGATCCAGCTGGAGAAGATCCTCGCGGCCCTGCTGGCGCAGACGCCCGATGTCGCCGTGGTCGACTCGATACAGACGGTCTACTCCGAAGCGCTGCAATCGGCGCCCGGCAGCGTGGCCCAGGTGCGCGAATGCGCAGCCCAGCTCACGCGCTTCGCCAAGACCTCGGGTACCTCGCTGCTGCTTGTGGGCCACGTCACCAAGGAGGGAGCTATTGCCGGGCCACGCGTGCTGGAGCACATGGTGGACAGCGTGCTGTATTTCGAGGGCGACACACACTCGAGCTTCCGGCTGGTGCGGGCGATCAAGAACCGCTTCGGCGCGGTGAACGAGCTGGGTGTGTTCGCGATGACCGACAGAGGCCTGCGCGGTGTGAGCAACCCTTCCGCGCTTTTCCTGTCGCAGCACGGGGCCGAGGTCGCAGGCTCGTGCGTCCTCGTGACCCAGGAGGGCACGCGTCCGCTGCTGGTGGAGATCCAGGCGCTGGTGGATGCGTCGCACGCGCCCAACCCGCGCCGGTTATCCGTGGGGCTGGAGCAGAACCGGCTGGCGCTGCTGCTGGCGGTGCTGCACCGGCACGCGGGCGTGGCCGCGTTCGACCAGGATGTGTTCGTGAACGCGGTCGGTGGAGTGAAGATCGAGGAGCCCGCAGCCGATCTTGCCATCCTGCTGGCCATCGTGTCCTCCCTGCGCAGCAAGCCGTTGCCGCCCAAGCTCGTGGTGTTCGGCGAAGTGGGACTGGCGGGAGAGGTGCGTCCCGTTCAGCGCGGGCAGGAGCGGCTGCGTGAAGCCGCCAAGCTGGGCTTCACGCAAGCGCTGATTCCACGTGCGAACGCCCCCAAGGGCGCGATCGAAGGGCTCGAGGTCATCGCAGTGGAGCGGGTGGAAGAGGCGGTGCGGATCGTGACTCGTGATTCGTAGTCGGAAACGCCTTCCCGCTGGGCGGTTCGGTGGTACGAATCACGAGGCACGTCTCGCGCTAGCGAAATAGAAACAGCGCGACGGCCGCCAGTACTGCCACGAGGCTCACGATCCAAAGCCACATGTAACCCCCGCCATGGCCCGCGCGGGCGCCGCGTGGGGATTTCCCGCTCCTCGGGGTGGCGCGGGTCGTGGCGAGTGCGG
>Ga0326726_10006310_pt1 | contig 10688 bp, 9 predicted proteins | sample MHFenrmetagenome_2_FD_207603 | JGI IMG/M metagenome (GOLD analysis project Ga0326726, IMG submission 207603) | Lab enriched peat soil microbial communities from Michigan Hollow, Ithaca, NY, United States - MHF15MN | ecosystem: Environmental > Terrestrial > Soil > Wetlands > Peat | place: USA... | reverse complement strand
GACCGCATCGTGCTGTGGGTGGACGGACATGAGATCCGTCCAATGTCAGTCGAGTACATCGCGCCGCCGCCGGTCGCGCCAGGCGATCTCCCGAATCTCGGCGTCTACCGGATGCGCGGCCGCATGCCGATCGACGCGCGCACGCTGCGGTGGTACTACGGCCTCGTGATCGATCCGTACCCGCTGACGATCCGCCGCGCCGACGGCCGCATCGTCGTCGAGGAGATCGCCGGCGACGCCTGGTCGGGCACGATCGATCTCTCTGGACAATTTCGCGCGCCGCTACTGACCCTGTTCAACGGCACGATCGCGTCGATCCTCATCGTCGCCGTGCTGTTGATCGCGCCGCTCGCCATGCGCATCGTCGGATCGCGCCGGGTCCGAAAGGGCCCGGCCTACTGACTACGCTCGGCTAAAGCCTCGCGCTACTGTCCAGCTGTTGACGAGCCGGCGCTCCGCACGAATTTCTGAATCCGCTGGCCGTACGTGTCCGCGGCATAGACGGCGCCCTTCGAGTCGACGACGATACCGTGCACCCAGTCGAACTCGCTCGGACCCCAGCCCTGCTTGCCCCACATCGCGAGGATCTTGCCGTCCGCGAGGTTGAATTTCAGGACGCGCTCGTCCTTGTGATCGGCGATCCAGCCGAAGCTCTCGGTGCCCTTGCGCGAGATGTTGACGTCCCACGGATTCCAGTCGTTGCGAATCTCCCGGATGAAGTTGAGATCCTTGTCGAACACCTCGAGGCGATGGCCTTCGCGGTCGATGATGTAGAGGTTCTCCTTCGCGTCGACGGCGATCTTGTGCGGCAGATTCCACTCGCCGGGTCCGGTGCCCTTGTCGGTCGGGCCGCCCGCGCCTTTCCCCACCTGCTTGATGAACTTGCCGTTCTTGTCGAACAGCACGACGCGGTTGTTGCCGTAGCCGTCGGTGACGACGATGTTGCCGCTGTGGAGGATGGCGATGCCCGACGGCAGATTGAAGTGCGTCGCGTCGTTGCCCTTCTCGTTCGTCGTGCCGAGCTGCATGAGGAACTTGTCGAGCTTCGGGCTCAACTTGACGATGCGGTGCGCGTCGCGCTCGATGACGTAGACATTGCCGTCCCAGTCCACGCCGCCCGAGTGCTGCCAGTTCGGATTGATCGTCTTGCCGTTGATCACCTGGTCGGCGCCGGACAGGATCAGGTTCCCGTCGGTGTCGAACACCATCACCGGCTTCACGCCGCGGTTGAAGACGTAGATGTGATCATGCTGATCGATCGCGAGGCCGGAGATGCCCGGCTGATTCGTCGGGCCCATCGCATCCCCGCCCGACCTACCGGCCCCACCTGCCCCACCCGACCCACCGCGCGCTCTTCGCGCGGCCGCCTGCGCGTCACGCTCGGCCGGTGGCGGGGGCGGTTGCTTCAGCCCGAAGTACATACCGGCCGGCAAATGCGGCCAGTTGGCAACGAGTTTGTACCCGCCGTCGCCCTGCGCATACACGGTGCGGCTAAAGCCGGACACCACGAACGAGAACGCCCGGCTGAAGCCGGACGCCACGAGCAGCAGCGCGGCCACCGCGCCAGCCCACGTCAACGTCGCAAGTGCACGTCGCATGTGATCCTCCCCAGAGAAAAGTCGAAACAGAAAACTGAAAAGAGAAAAGACCGGAACGCTTTCAGTTTTCTGTTTTCAGTTTTCTGTTTGCAGTTTCAATTTCCCTACCATCACTGCATGCGGATTCTTCGCCAGCGCGAGTGTCGCCAGCGCCGCCAGCGAGAGGCCGGCGGCGATGAAGAACGCCGACCGGTAATCGCCGGTCGCCGTGTATACGCGGCCGCCGAGGAACGGGCCGAGGACGCCGGCCGCGCCCCACGCGAGGAGCAGCAGCCCGTAATTGAAACCGACGTTCTTCGTCCCGTAGAAGTCCGCACTCGTGGACGCGTACACCGACAGCTGCGTGCCGTAGCAGTAGTACACGACCAGCAGCAGCGCGTAGAACAGCGTCAGGTCCTCGCGCAGCAGGAACAGCGCCGGCATCGACACCGCCGACACGAGCAGCAGCGCGCGCAGCGTGTTCAGCCGTCCGACGTGATCCGACATCCAGCCCGAGAGCACGCGACCCGACGCGCTGCCGATCGCGCCGACCGTCAGCGCGAACGCGGCGACCGCGGCGGAATGCCCCGCGGCGCGCGCGAACGGCACGAGCTGGCTGATGACCATCGTGCCCGCCGTCGTGCCGAGACAGTACGCGATCCACAACGCCCAGAACGTCTGCGTCAGCACCATGTCGCCGGCCATCACGTCGGCGCCCTGGCGCGACGCCGCTTTCACTTTGGTCGGATCCCAGCCCGCGGGACGATAGCCGGCGGGCGGGTTCCGCACGAGATACGTCGCGATCATCGTCATCGCGAAGAACAGCACCGAGAGAATGCGGAAGGTGCCGCGCCAGCCGTAGCTTTCGATCAACGAGGAGGCAATCGGACCGAAGATGCCGGAGCCGGCGCCGTACCCGCCGACCATGAAGCCGACGATCAGTCCGCGTTTGTCGGGAAACCACTTCGATCCGACCGACGTCGGCACGACGTAGCCGAAGCCGCTGCCGGTACCCGCGATCACGCCCGCCGTGGCGTAGAACATGAAGAGTGACGAGGTGTAGCTCGCGAGGAAGAGACCGAGGCTGAACAGCGTGCCGCCGATGGCGGCGACGAGGCGCGGTCCGCGGCGATCGTGGATCCAGCCGGCGATCACGTACCAGCTCGCGATCATCACGATGCCGATCGTCGTCACCCACGAGGTCTGCGCGCGCGTCCAGCCGAACTCCTTCTCGAGCGGCAGCAGGAACACGCTCATCGCATAGAACGTGCCGAGCGCGAGATTCATCATCACGCCGCCGGCGACCGGGAGCCACCGATTCGTGTTCATCTCGTTCATGTCGCTCATCGGGCGGAACCCGCGGCGTCCTTGCGCCACCACGGATTGCCGTAGTTGACGAAGGGCCCGCCGTTGTCGGACACGCTGATCGCCACGCGGTAGTTCAACGGCGAGAGCAGACGGAGGTTGTGCTTGATGCGGATCGTGTGGCCGTTGTACGTGAACGGCGAGCTCTCGAAGTAGATGTAGTAGATGCCGCCGGCGTCCCCGCTGACGGGCGATGACTGCAGGTAGGCAAAGCCCCGGCTGTCGGTCACGAAGCGCGAGAGGAACTTCTCCTCGCGGTTGTAGCCGATCACCTCGTGCAGCTTGAACGGACCGGCGGGACCGGTCGCGGTCGTGTCGGCTTCGAAGAAACGATCGTCGATCTTCTTATACGTCGTCGTGCCGGTGATGCGGCCCGACGGACCGAGGGGACCCTCCGGCACGTCCCACTCGAACGTCCACGCGCCGGGAAAGTACGCGCTGAAGTCGAACGGCGGCGCGACGTCGCCCGGCCGCGTCGGGCGGCCGAGGTCGGGCATCTGGCCCTTCGGCATCGGCTGCTGCGGCGCCTGCGCGATTCCCACGGCGGACGATCCGATGAGTGCCCCGACGACCAGCGTCCACATCAGCTGCATGGTTGAGCGCTCCGGCCACCGCAATCTATAGCGACGGCGGCCGGAGGTCAACGTCCGCGGCGCGTCAGAACCTGAATTGCAGTCCGAGCCGCACGATGCGCGGTTGCAGGATGCTCGACGGCGTGCCACCGCTGTTGGGATCCGACGACATGAACGGCACGACCGTCGTGCTGAGCGCGGTGCCTTCCGTGAGCACGGGGTTCGCGTTCAGTGCGTTGAACAATTCGATCTGCGCTTGAACCCGCACGGAACTCAAGACGAACGTCCGGCGGAGGGCGACATCGAGTTGATTCCACCGGGGCTCGAACCTGATCCCAGGCGACACCAACTGCACGGCGATCGCGGGATCGCCCGCGAATCGCGACGGCAGCACGATCCCGTTGGGCGTGCATCCAGGCACGCTGCAATCGGCGGGATACCTGGTGCTGCCACGGTTCACCGTCCAGCTCACGCCGCCGCCGGCGGCTTTCACGGCCCCGGCGTAACTCTGGAGCGACCCGCTGATTTCGAAGCCGTACCACAGCGGCACGCTGCCGTTCAGTTTGAACTCGTGCAGGAACGGAATCACCGCGCTCTGCCCGAGGTTCTGAAAGGTGCCGCCCGACTGATCGCAGAACCGCAGCGTGTTCGGGCTGTTCAACGTCGCCGACGCGCTCGCGGTGTTCATCGTGCAATCGACGTCGACGGTGCGCTCGAACGTCCATCCCGCGAAGACATTCGTGCGTCGCGGCAGGCGCGCCGACGTCCCGAGCTCGAATCCCGTGTACACGTTGCGACGCAGGCCCGTGTCGGTCATGTTCGTGAGATACAGATCCGGGGCGATGCCGTTCTTGTTCTGATTGATTTGATACACCGTAATCGGGTCGCCCGTGAGCGGGTTGACCAGTGACGCCGTCGTCCAGTCCGCGGTCGGGTCGACCGCGCGATTGCGCGTGTACGCCGTGTTGTACAACTCGCGCCGGTACCAGTTGAAGGTGACGGCCATCCCCGGCCGCAGCTCGTGCTGGATGCCGGCGTTGTACTGCAGGTTGTATTCGCGCTTGAAGTTCGGATCCAGCGACCGGTTTGTGATCTTGCCGAAGTTGGGGTTAGTACTCGGGCCGATCTCGTTGTCTTGGGCGATGTTGTCGCCGTTGGTCGGCAGGATCCGGCCCGTCGTGTCGGTGTCCGTCCAGGTGCGCGTGTCGGTAAACGTGGCGGATGGATTGAAGAGGTTCGCGAACGTGCTGACGTCCGGCGTCATGTACTTGCCGAAGCTCGCCTTCACGGCCGTCTTGCCGGTGCCGAACAGGTCGTACACCAGACCCAGTCGCGGTGACCACGACGACCAGCACGTCATGCCCGGCATCGTCTGGCACGTGATCGCCGCGAAGTCCTGCGCCGGCGCAAACCTGCCGGCGTCGCGGTGCTGCGCCGGGATCTCTTCCTTCAAGTACTCGAAGCGCACGCCGTAGGAAATCGTGAACCGGTTGATCGCCCACTGATCCTGTGCGTACAGGCCCAGATTCGCTTTCAACTCCGGCGACCGGACAATCGGCGAGTTATAGGCGCGAATCTGTACGGGGCGGCCGAGCGTATAGACACCGTTCACGAACGTGCCGCCCTGATAGATCTGATACAAGTCGGCGTTCATGTCGATCACGGTTGGATTGTTTCCCCAGCCCCACAACATTCCCGTCTTGACGGTGTGCGAGCCCGTCACGTAGGACAGCGACGCCACCGCGGACTTTTGATCGGGTGTATTCAGCTGATTGAACTGGCCGACTCCTGTGCGCACGAGCGTGCCGCCGGCGATGGTGTCGAGGCGTGACGCGTTGGCATACCAGGCCGGCGTGCCGCGCACCTGCTGCGTTCCCGGCTGGACGAAGTCTGAGTAGTGCAGGATGTCGGCCGACATTCCGACTTCCGCCAGCAGCCGGTTCGTGATGGGCGACGTCCACTTGGCCTGCCCGATGTAATACAGCACCGGTTCGCGATATCCCGCCGACTGCTCAGGAAAAATCGGCAGTCCTTCCTGCCCGCCCAGGACAATCTCGTGGAGTTTCGTCTTGTAGTTGCGCTGGTACGTCACCGCGAACTTGTTGCGCGGCGTCGCCTGCCACGTGCCGCGGACGACGTAACTGTTGATCCACGCGTCCTCGATGCCCGGCGAGCCGTCGTTCTTGAACGTGTTCGGCACCTGCACGAACGTTCCCTGATGGCGCACCGAGCCGAACCACCACAGCTTGTCTTTCATGATCGGCCCGCCCGCCGATGCGTTCAGGTCGTTGAGATGCTCGACCCGAGCGCCGGTCGGCAGCCCCCGCAACACCAACGCGTTGTCGAGGTTGCTCGATTGAAGGTGCCAGTTGTCGGAGGACCCGCCCAGAAACCCGGACCCGTGCAGCGTATTGCCGCCGTCTTTCGGAATCATGTTGAGGCGCACGCCGCCGGTCGACGTTTCAGCGGAGACGCCGCTCGTCTGATACGTCGCCTCGGCCACGAGTGCGTTGTCGATGTAGTTCTGCACGGCGCCGTCACTCAGGTTGGTCTGTGCCGGCATCCCGTCAAGCAGGATCGTGTTGTGGAGCGCCGAGTTGCCGTGCGACGCCATGTAGGTCTGCTCGGTCTGCTGCGCGCCGCCGACGTCCGGCGTGTTGAGGCGGATACCCGGGACGAGCGCGCCGATGGACTGGAGGTTCCGCGCGCTCGGAATGGCGTCGATGAGATCGCGCGTCATCACCTGTACTTTCGACGTGTTGGACACATCGACCACAGGCGACGCGCCGGAGACTGTGACGGTTTCCTCGACGGCGCCGACGCGAAGTTCAGCGTTGATGGGTACCGTCACGTTCGTCGGCACCTCGACACCGTCACGATGGAACGTGTTGAAGCCCGGCAGGGCGAACGTGATGGAATACGTGCCCGGCCGGAGGTCGACGATGGCGTAGCGGCCTTCGCTGTTGGTCGCGACGCTGCGCACTTTCTCGATGAGCACCGGGCTGGACGCTTCGACGGTCACACCAGGAAGGACGGCGCCGGTGGTGTCTTTCACGACACCGGCAATTGTGCTTTGCGCGAACGCAAGCGCAGGCGTAAGCGCGATCCAGAGCGCGGCGGCGGCGATCGGCCTGAGGAACGGTGTGCGGCTCATGCGCGTGGCCTCCCCTGAGAGAACGGTGTCTACGAAACGCCTGTGACACGAGGGATGAAGACGCCGACGCGCGGGTATGTGGCGGCCATTCTGCCCACCGGGGCGCTGGTAGTAAAGCGAATTCGACCGGCCATTTGACACGCCCTGCAAGCGGCGGTAAGGTCGCGCCGGATCGCCCCTCGAGCGGCCCGCGTCCTCAGAAGGAGTCCGGAAAATGCGCGTGATCCTGACCGCATTGCTTTTGCTGCTGGCCCAGACCGCGGCACCGCCGGCGAACCTGCCGCCCGCGTATCCGCGCGCAGGCGCGACGAAGATCCTCGACAACGATTCCGTGCAGGTGTGGAACATCGCCTGGCTCAAGGGCCAGCCGTCGCCGCTGCACCGGCACATCTACGATCTCGTCGGCGTCTACTACGAGCCGGGCGACCGGATGATCATCTCACCGCAAGGCGAGAAACGGCCCGTCTCGACAAAGGCCTGGGAGGTCATCTTCCAGCGCAAGGACGTGACCCACATCGAGGAGGGCGTGAGCGACGCGCCGCTGCGCGCGGCGTTCGTCGAGATGAAACGGCCCGGGCCGTACGGCAGCGACGCGGCGGCGGGCGGCGCCCCGGCGTTCACCGGCGATGGGGCCACGCAGAGGCTCGACAACGAACGCGCGACCGTGTGGGAGTACTTGCGCGTGCCGGCGGGCTCGCGTCATCGCCATCTCCACGACGCAGTCGTCGTCGCCATCGACGGCCAGCGCCCGCGCGCCATCTGGGTCGCACGCGGAACCGCGCACGAGGACGAGGGCGTGGGCGCGGCGTCACGAGTCTACGTGTTCGACATCAAGTGACGGCCGTCGCGCAGGATCGCGGCCTTCAACCACGCGCGCGCCTCGAATCGGTCGACGTCCTCCGCGGCATCGTGATGATCCTGATGGCGCTCGATCACGTTCGCGATTTCTTCGGCGCGGCCGTCAACCCCACGAATCCAGCTCAGGCCGGCGTCGCGCTGTTCTTCACGCGGCGGGACTCGTGCACCTTCCCGTCGCCGCGATCACGGCGTTCGGCGTTGCGACGATCGGGCTGCACAACCTGGTCGATCCGGTGCGCGCGGCGTCGTTCGGCGTCTTCGCGCCGCTCTGGTCCGCGTTTCATCAGCAGAACGTGATCGTGAACACGCCGCGCTTCGTCGTGCTGGTCGCTCTCCATCTGCGCTCGCCGTGATCGTGTGTTACGGGCGCTACGGGGAGACGCACTGGATGTTCGAGTCGCCGAGCCTTGCGCAGTATCCGTTCGCGCGGCCGCCGGGCTGGGGTTACTCGCTGCCGATCACGTATGCGATCTGGATCGCGATCGTGCTCGCGCTGTATCCGCTCTGCGTGTGGTTCGCGGGCGTGAAGCAGCGGAGGCGTGACTGGTGGTTGAGTTACCTGTGATCGCTCGCCTGAAGGCTCGCGCTACGAAGGCCGCTTCGGGAGCGCGAAGCTCAGGATCAGATCGCCGCCGCGACGGCCGCGCTCGCCGCCGCCTGAACCCACGGTCACGAATTCCTCGCCGTTCACCATGTACACCGACGGCGACGAGAACACGCCGCCGCCGGTGTTGTACTTCCACAGCAGCGCACCCGTCTTCGCGTCGTACGCAAAGAAATAGCCCGCGGTGTTGCTGCCCGTGCCGACGAACACCAGGCCGCCGGACGTGACGACCGATCCTGCCTGCCCCCAGCCGTCGAACGTCTGCTGCCATTTCAGATCGCCAGTCGTCGGATCGAACGCGGAGAAGTACCCGCGCGCAGGACGTCCAGAACCGAGCGGACTGTCCACGGCGTTCACGTAGAGCAGACCGGTCCGCGGACTGTAGGCGATCGGCCCGTAGTTCGCGCCGCCTTCGGTGCCGGGCGCGTACATCACGTTCGGGCCGGGAGGCGTGAACACCGGGACGAGCTTCCTCGTGGCTGCGCGATCCGCCGGAATGTCGATCGGGAACGTCGGCGACACCGGCTTCATCGGCTCGCCGCTCGCGGTGAACGGCACCGGCTGCGTCGGCCACATCTGTTCGCCCGGCCGCGTCGTCTCCGTCGGCACCGGCATTTCCTTGATCGAATGGACCGGCTGTCCCGTCTCGCGATTGAGAATATAGAGGTGGCCGTTCTTGCTCGCCTCGGCGAGCGCCCTCACGCGCTGGCCGCGCACCTGCATGTCGAAGAGGACGGGCTGATTGCCAGAGTCGTAGTCCCAGACGTCGTGGTGCGTCTGCTGGAAATGCCACTTCAGTGTGCCGTCGCTGATCGACAGCGCGAGAATCGAATCCGTGAAGAGATTCGTCCCGATGCGCTTCGAGCTGTCGCCGAACGGATTGCCGACCGCGACGTAGACCATTCCCAGCTCGGGATCGAGCGACGGCGTCTCCCAGATGCCGCCGCCGTTGCGCTCGCCGCCGACCCACGTCGAACCCGCGATGTCCCACCCTTGATCTCTGCCGTCCTGCGGAATCGTATTGAAGTGCCAGCGGACTTTGCCGGTCTTTGCGTCGACGGCGAGGACGTGACCGCCGGGAATGTGGCTCTCGCTGCGCGTGCTGCCGATGTAGATCACGCCGTTATAGATCTGCGGCGCCGTCGTGAACCAGTAGCCGAGCGTGATGGCCGCTGTGACGTCGGGATACTTTTCCTTGATCACGTCGAGGATGACGCTGGCCTGGCCATCCTTGCCGAAGGTCTTGATCGGCGTCCCGGTCTTCGCGTCGAGCGCGAAGAGAAACGATCCCGCGCCGGTGTAGACGATGCCGTCCGCGTAGCAGACGCCGCGGTTGCGGAAGATGTAGCCGGCCTTCGCGCCGCCGCCGATGAGATCGGTGACGTCGAACGTCCAGAGCAGATGGCCGTCCGCCGCGTCGAGCGCATAGACGCTGCCGCGCGGATCGGTGACGTACATCGTACCCTCGACGATGACGGGAGTCGTCTGGTTGCTGACGCCGTCGATCACGCCGGTCTGAAAGAGCCAGCGCGGCGACAACGAGGCGACGTTCGACGGGTTGATTTGGTCCAGCGTCGCGAACCGGCTGCCGGCGAGGTCGAAGTTGTGCAGCGGCCAGTTGAAGGACTGCGCGCCAAGCGGCGCTGACAGGCAGAGCGCGAGCGCTGCGAGCGCCCCGAACCCCGAACCAAGAACCCTGAACCCTGAACCCGGTACCCTGAACCCAGCCATTTTGGGCGTATCCTACCATCCATGCGAACGCTCATCACCACGTCGCTCGCTGCCATCGTGCTTTCGGCCGGCCTCGCCGGCCAGTCCTATCCCCCGCCGTTCCCACGCACGGGGGCGAGGTCCCTGCTGGAGAACGATCGCGTCGCCGTCTGGGACGTCACCTGGCCGAAAGGACATCCAACGGCAATGCACCGCCATCCGTACGACATGACCGGCGTCTACCTTGCGCCTGGCGATCGCATCATCACCGAGGTCAACGGCACCAAGCGTCCGGTGTCGACAAAAGCCGGCGGCATCGTCTGGCAGTTCAAGGGGCTGACGCATATCGAGGAGGGCACCAGCGACCCGTCACTGCACGCGATCATGATCGAGCTGAAGCGCAGTGACTCGTACGGCACGGATGCGTCAGAACTGCGCCCCGCGTTTCCGCGCGACACGGCCAAGCTGCTGCTTGAGAACGATCGCGTCCGCGTCTTCGAGAATGTCTGGCCGCTGCACCAGAAGGGCCCGCTGCACAAGCACGTGCGGGAGGCGGTCGTCGTCTGGATCAGCGACGGCAAATTGCTGTCGACGTCGCGGGCCGGCGCCCAGACCGTCACGGAAGTGAAGGCGTTCACGGTGACGATGGGCACTCGCGGCAACGAGCACGTCGAGGAAGCGATCGAGGGCCCGCCGCGCGCGTACGTGTTTGAGTTGAAGTGAGGATGTAGGGCGGGTCCTCTGGGACCCGCCAGCTCAGCCGGGTCCGAAAGGACCCGGCCTACTGGACCTACGTCGCCCGGATCTCGCGACCGCCCTGATGCAGGACGAGCGACGTCGTGCGCATC
>Ga0326726_10006309_pt1 | contig 10688 bp, 6 predicted proteins | sample MHFenrmetagenome_2_FD_207603 | JGI IMG/M metagenome (GOLD analysis project Ga0326726, IMG submission 207603) | Lab enriched peat soil microbial communities from Michigan Hollow, Ithaca, NY, United States - MHF15MN | ecosystem: Environmental > Terrestrial > Soil > Wetlands > Peat | place: USA... | reverse complement strand
CCTGCCACAGCTTCAGCCCCGTCATGCAGAACTTGTAGATGAACGCGATCCCGAACGCCTGGAACACGGTCTTCGCGTGCACGCCGCCCTTCTCGCCGGCGATCAGCACCTCGGCGCAGGCGGTGCCCTCGGGGTAGGGAAGGTTGCCGTGCTCCTTGACGATCAGCGCGCGGCGCAGCGGGATCATCATCAGGATGCCCATCAGGCCGCCGGCGATCGCGAGGATCGCCACCCGGCTGATGTCGAGATCGTAGCCCATCAGGAGAATCGCGGGGATCGTGAACACGACGCCGGCCGACACGGAATCGGCGGCCGAGCCCGTGGTCTGCACGATGTTGTTCTCGAGGATCGTGGAGCGGCCGAGCGTGCGGAAGATCGTGATCGCGAGCACCGCGATCGGGATCGACGCGCTCACCGTGAGGCCGATCTTCAGGGCGAGATACACGTTCGAGGCCCCGAAGACGAGCCCCAGGATCACACCCAGCACCAGCGCGCGCGGCGTCAGCTCGGCGAGCGTCTGGGAGGGAGCGATATACGGTTGGTGGTCGGCCATCGGAGCCCCGGCTCGAGATCGAAGGTGGGGGGAGAATGTGGCGCTGGTCGGGGGGTGGTGTCCAGCGTGGAGGTTTGGTGGAGGCTGGTGGAGGGCGGTGGAGGATGGTGGAGGTTAGAATGCTCCCGGTATGGACGTGCAGCGCCCTTCGTCGGCCGCGGGCGGCCTCGATCGCCTCTTCCTGGACTTCCAGTCCGCCCTGGCGGGCCGGTACTCCATCGAGCGCGAGCTGGGTCGCGGCGGGATGGGGATCGTCTATCTGGCGCGCGAGGTCCGGCTCGACCGGCCGGTGGCGCTGAAACTCCTGCCGCCGTCGCTCTCGTCCAAGCCGGGGCTGCGCGAGCGATTCCTGCGCGAGGCGCGGATGGCGGCCAAGCTGTCCCATCCCAACATCATTCCGATCCATGCGGTGGACGAAGTCGGGGAGTACGTGTTCTTCGCCATGGCTTACGTGGAGGGAGAAACGCTCACCGAGCGCATCCGGCGGCGCGGGCCGCTCGCGCCCGCGGACGCCACCAGACTGCTGCGCGAAATCGCGTGGGCCCTGGCCTACGCGCACGCTCAGGGGGTGATCCACCGGGACGTGAAGCCCGACAACATCATGCTGGAGCAGGGGACGGGGCGCGCGCTCGTCGCCGATTTCGGCATCGCGGCGCAGGTGAGCGGCGCCGCGGGAATGGACGGGGGCGACGTTCTCGGGACGCCGGAGTTCATGAGTCCGGAGCAGGCGCTGGGGGAGCAGGTGGACGCGAAGAGCGACCTCTACGCGCTCGGCGTGGTGGGCTACTTCGCCCTGTCCGGCCGTCTTCCGTTCACGGGGACAAAGGCGACGGAGGTGCTGGCGAAGCAGATCACCGAGGCTCCGCGCCCGCTCGCGACCGTCACCGACGGCACGCCGCGCCGGCTCGCCCAGACGATCGACAAGTGTCTCGCCAAGGAGCGCGACGAGCGGCCGGAGAGCGCCGCCGCGCTCGCCGATCAGATGGGGCTGGCGTTGGAGCAGCGCAAGGAGCTGCCGGTGCCGCTGCGGGTGTTCGCGAAGCGCGGTGGCCGCTTCGGCGGCATCGGCTCCGTCGTGTACCTCTGGGCACTTACCATCATCACCGGGTTTGCGGCCGGCGCCGGGAGCTCGGTCGGACTCGGCGCGCTGACAGGACTCGGCACGCTGTTCGCCGGGCTGACCCTGGTGCCCTTGGCGGTCCTCGTCGGTCGGGCGGCGCGACTTGCGAAGGCCGGGTTCGCGCGGGAGGACGTGGTGGCCGCATTTCGAGCCGAGCTCGAGTCGGGGAGTGAGGAGCGGGCGTACGAGTACGGGCGAGGCCCCTCGCACTTGGAGCGGGTGTTCCGGTGGCTCGCCGTTGGGGGATTGGGGATCTCCTTCGCGGGAATGACCCTCGGAAGCACCTTCGGCTGGGGGCCATGGCTCGGCGCGCCCGCGGCCCTGGGCCTCATGGTCGGGATCCCGGCGGGCGGCCTGGCGTTGCTGCGGCTACAGCGGCGTCGCGATCTCGATACCGAGATCTACATGCGGTTGTGGCGCGGACCGATCGGGCGGTTGGTGTTCGGCCGGCTGCGCGTGGCGTCGTCCCGCGAGTCCACTGCGTCCGGGTTCACGTTCCGCCCCACCGAGCTGGCACTCGGGATGGCCGCCGAGCGGTTGTTCGACGAGCTGCCGAAGGAAACCCGGGAGCAGCTGCGCGACGTGCCGGACGTGTTGCGGCAGCTGGAACACGATGCCGGGAAGATGCGGGCGCGGCTCGAGGAGCTGAACGACGCGCTGCAGGGGGCGGGCGATCGCGGCCGGCTCTCCGGTCAGATCGACGGCGACATCAAGGCGCGGCGCGACCGGGTGGTGACCGACCTGCAAGCGGAACGGGAGCTGGTGCAGCGCCGATTGAAGGACGCCGTGGCGGCGCTCGAAACGATCCGGCTCAATCTGCTGCGGCTCCACGCGGGCGCGGGGAGCATCCAGAGTCTCACGACGGATCTGACGCTGGCCCGGGAAGCGGCGAAGGAAGTCGAGCTGCTGCTCGAGGCGCATCGGGAGATCGACGAAGTGCTCTGACCCTCCACACCCGCGCCCCCAGCAGCCCTACCAGTACGAGCGCGTGGTACACGGCCGTCGGCCGGTCCCCCTTGATTTGCCACAGGTAATGGAGCACTCCGAGCGCGGCGGCCACGTAGATCAATTGATGCAGCGCTTTCCATTTTCTGCCGAGGCGCCGGACCCATCCCTTGGTTGACGTCACCGCCAGCGGGATCAGCAGCAGAAACGCCGTGAACCCGACCGTGATATAGGGCCGCTTGAGGATGTCTTCCACGACGTAACGGATCGCGAAGCCCTGAATCGGGAACCCCTGATCGATCACGAGATACGCGAGGAAGTGCAGGCAGACGTAGCTGAACGTGAGCAGGCCGAGCGTGCGGCGGTAGCGGATGAGACCGTTCCACCCCGTGAGCCGCCGCAGTGGCGACACGGCCAGCGTGGCCAGCAGCAGCCAGATGGTCCAGTCGCCCATGCGGTGCTCGATCGCTTCGACCGGGTTGGCGCCGAGGTTGTCGCGCAGCACATCCGAGATCAGGACGGCCACCGGCACCAACCCCGCGACGACGATGCCCGTGTGGGCCAGACGAACGGACCACCGACGACTGATCACCGACGACATCAGTAGTTGACTTTCAGATCCATCCCGGCGTACAACGACGCGACCTGGTCCCCGTACCCGTTGAACATCAGGGTGGGCCGGCGCAGGAACTCCCCCAGCCGCCGCTCGCGCTTCTGGCTCCAGCGGGGGTGATCGACCTCGGGGTTCACGTTGGCGTAGAAGCCGTATTCGTCGGGCGCGGCCAGACTCCAGGTGGTGGGCGGCTGGGTCCGAGTCAGCTGGATCTTGACGATCGCCTTGATGCCCTTGAACCCGTATTTCCACGGCACCACGAGGCGGATCGGTGCGCCGTCCTGATTGGGCAGCGGCTTGCCGTACAGCCCGGTGACGAGCGTGGCCAGCGGGTGCATTGCCTCGTCGAGCCGGAGACCCTCCACGTAAGGCCAGGGAAGGATGTCGGTGTTCTGGCCGGGCATCTCGGTGGGGCGGTACACCGTGGTGAACGCGACGTACTTCGCCTGCGATGTCGGCTGGACATCGCCCAGCAGCTTGGAGAGCGCGAAGCCGTTCCACGGAACCACCATCGACCATGCTTCGACGCAGCGCAGCCGGTAGATCCGCTCCTCCGCCGGATAGCGACGCAGCATCTCGTCGATATCGAACGTCTTCGGCTTGTGCACCTCGCCCCCGACGGCGACAGTCCAGGGTCGGGGACGGAAGCCGCCGGAATGCTCCGAGGGGTCCCGCTTGTCGGGCCCGAACTCGTAGTAGTTGTTGTAGTGGGTGATGTCCTCGTACGAGTTCGGCTTGTCGTCATCACCGACCCATCCCCGCCGCCCCGGGTCCTCTCCCCCTGGCCCCCTCTCCCTTCGGGAGAGGGGGAACGCAACCGCAAGCGCTGCTCCCGTGGCGCGCAGGAACTGCCGCCGGTTCCAGTACAGCGACTCGGGCGTGATCTCCGAGCTGACGATGTCGTTCGGTCGTTTGATCAGCATGAGTATTGAATGTACGCCGGGCGCCCCGAGTTCCGATTGTCTCTACTGCCCCCGAACTGCCCTCAGCCGTTTCGCCGCCTCCTCGAGCATTTCCATCGTCTTGCAGAACGCGAACCGCACGATCGTCCTCCCCAGCTCGGGCCGGCTGTAGAAGCTCGACCCCGGGACCGGCGCCACCCCGTGCTTGGCCGTGAGCCAGGCGGCGAACTGGTCGTCGGGCAGGGGGGAGAGGGTGGAGAAGTCCGCCATGACGTAGTACGCACCGGCCGGCGGAGTGCAACGGAATCCGGCGGCGCTGAGGGCGCCGCACAGCAGGTCGCGCCGGGCGCGGTAGTCGCGCGCCAGTCCTTCGTAGTAGTCCCGGCCGAGCGTTTCGATCGCCACCGCGACGCCCTCCTGCAGCGGCGCCGGAGCGCCCACCGTGAGGAAGTCGTGCACTTTGCGGATCGCATCGGTCGCCTGCGCGGGCGCGACGATCGTGCCGATGCGCCATCCGGTGATGCTGAACGTCTTGGACGCGCCGCTCACCGTGATGGTGCGCTCCCGCATCCCGTCGAGCGTCGCGATCGGGATGTGCTCGCCCTCGTAGTAGATGTGCTCGTAGATCTCGTCGGTCACGGCATAGCTCTCGAACCGTTTGCAGCAGTCGGCGATCCCCTCCAGCTCTTCGCGGGTGAAGACCTTTCCCGTCGGATTGTTGGGCGTACACAGGATGACGGCGCGCGTTTTCTTGGAGAACGCCGCGCGCACCCGCTCGAGGTCGAGCGGCTGATCGGGCGCGATCGGGACGAAGACCGGCTTGGCGCCGCACAGGATCGCGTCCGGCCCGTAGTTCTCGTAGAACGGCTCGAACACGATCACCTCGTCGCCCGGATCCACGAGGGCGAGCAACGCCGAGGCCATCGCCTCGGTCGCCCCGCAGGTGACGGTGATCTCGGTCTCCGGGTTCACCGCCATGCCGTACCAGTCGGCGTACTTCCGCACGAGGGCGTCGCGCAGCCGCTTCGCCCCCCAGGTGATGGCGTACTGGTTGATGTCGGCGGCGATCGCCCGGGCGGCGGCGTCCTTGAGGACCTGCGGGGCGGGGAAGTTGGGGAATCCCTGGGCCAGGTTGATCGCCCCGTGCTGGGCGGCGAGGCGGGTCATGCCCCGGATGACCGATTCGGTGAACGAGTGGGTGCGGCGGGCGGTGTGCATGGAGTTGGGTGTTGGAGGCTCGCCACAATATAGGGAGGTCGGTACTCGATTGACGGGCAAATGACTGCGTTGCATCATCGTGGGGGCGGTCCGGCGAGCTGGCGACTACGTCCCGAAGGTGAATATTCGTGTCCTCCAGAGCACTCCTCCGGGGTCCTCATGGGGTGAAGCACAGCCTTGCGTGCGTTTTCGGGGTGGCCGGTCTCGATACGGGATCGACCTCCCGAACCCACGCGGTCGCTGACGCATGACCCCTGCAATAGCCTGCCCACGTTGTAGCCAGCCTGTTTCCGCCGGCGCGCAGTTCTGTTCCAAGTGCGGGATGGACGTGTCCGGCCCGCAGGGCAGCCGCACGACCGCGCAGCTACCCCTGTCTGGGCCCGCCCTCTCCAACGCGTACGCCGAAGTGCTCGCATACCTGCGGGAAGCCACGCTTGGCGAGTACGACGTCGTGGGCGAGCTGGGTCGTGGAGGCATGGCTACGGTGTACCTGGCGCACGACATCGCGTTGGACCGGAAGGTCGCGATCAAGGTCATGCACCCGGGCCTCTTGACCGGCGAAGGCATGACGGATCGGTTCAAGCGTGAGGCGCGGACGGCTGCGTCGCTCACCCACCCGCACATCATTCCCATTCATCTGGTACGCGAGACCCCGCGGATCCTGTTCTTCGTGATGAAGTATGTCGAAGGCCGCAGCCTCGATACGATAATCGCGCAGCAGGGACCGCTGCCGATCAAGATGGCGGAGACCATCCTGATGCAGGTGGGTGGAGCGCTAGGCTATGCGCACCGGCGCGGCGTCGTGCACCGCGACGTGAAGCCGGCCAACATCATGATCGACAGCGAGGGATGGGCGGTGGTGACGGACTTCGGAATCGCCAAGGTCGCCGAAGCCGGCAGCCTGACGATGAGCGGCACCACCGTCGGGACTCCCTACTACATGAGTCCCGAGCAGTGCTCGGCGCGCCCGGTCACCGGCGCGTCCGATCAGTACTCGCTCGGGATCGTGGGATTCGAGATGCTCGCCGGGAGGACGCCGTTCGCGGGCGATTCTCTCATGGACATCATGCGGAAGCACTTCTTCGAACCGCCGCCGTCGCTCCCGCAGTGGCGCCCCGACTGCCCGCCGGCCCTCGCCGGCGCGATCACGCGCATGCTGGCGAAGGAACCGGAGGAGCGCTGGCCCAGCGTGGAGGAGGCGATCGGCGCGATGGGGGCACAGTCGCTCGGCCACGACGACCCGGTGCGGACGCAGATGATCGAGTTGGCGAAGAGCGGCATCAAACCGGTCGCTCGATTGCCCGTCCCCTCGAGCCCGGCTCCCGTGGGGAGGCCTTCGTCCCCAGGAACGGGGCCGCCAGCGGCTCGGCAGCCGGCCCCGGCGGCGCCCGCCGCCCCCCGACGAGGGATGTCGAAAGCGCTCCGCTGGGGCGCCGTCCTGACGGTCCTCGCGGGGGTCGCCGTCGCAGCCCGTGTGGCACTCCGGCCGAATCGAACGACCCGCGAGCCGGCACCCGCCGTCGCGACCGACTCCGTCGCGGCGGTCGCGATTCGCGGCACCCCCGACCACCTGGACGTCGGCGGGACGGTGCGGCTCACCGCCACGGCGACCGGCGTGCGTGGCGACGTGATGCCCGCGGCGCCGATGCGATGGTCCACGAGTGACAGCCAGGTGGTGCGCGTGACCGAGGAAGGCGTCGTAACCGGCCTGGCGGTCGGCAGCGCGTTCGTGACGGCCGCGAGCGGGGGTCGGCACGACAGCGCCCGCGTGACCGTGCGCGAGCCGCCAATGGCGTCGCTGGAAGTTGTGCCGTCCGCGGTGCGCCTGGGAATTCGGCAGTCCCTGCAACTGACGCTCTTTGCCGCGGACGGCCGCGGGCATCGCTCGCCCGTCAGCGAGGCCGCATGGTCGAGCGGGACACCTTCGGTGGCCAACGTCTCGGGCGGCGGCGTCGTCACGGCCCTCGCCCCGGGTGTCGCGATGCTGACCGTGTCGAGCGGAGCGCTGCGGGCTAGCGTAAGAGTCACCGTCGTCATCCCGGCAGTGGCCAGTCTCGCGATTTCGCCCGGGACGGCCCAGCTGCGGGTCGGCGATTCGCTGCGGATGCGGGCCGCGGCCTTGGACGCGTCAGGCCAACAGCTCACCGGACGGGCGGTCGTGTGGGGAAGCAGTGATCGGACGATCGTCGAAATGTCCCCCAGCGGCGTGATCACCGGCGTGTCGCCCGGCTCGGCGGGCGTAACGGCAATGGCGGAAGGGGTCAAGAGCGACCGCGCCACGATCTTCGTTTCGGCGCCGGCTCCGCCGACGCCCTTGGCGCCTGCCACGCTCCAACTCTTGGTCGTGCCCTATGCCAACGTCTCCATCGACGGCCATGGCTGGGGTCAACGCGAGCGCCTCGAGCAGACGCTGGCGGCCGGTATCCATCGGCTTCGTTTCGAGCGGGAGGGGTTCGCGACCGTCGATACGAGCGTGACGTTGAATCCGAATGAGACGCGTCTGGTGAGAATCCAGATGACGAGGAGTCGCTGATGCGCCACAGACCCATCCTGCGCGGCGTCGCCGCGCTGGTTCTCCTGGCGGGCGTGGCCCGCGTTGCGCCCCTGCGTGCTCAGGCTCGGCGCGATTCCCTCGTGGCGGCCGCCTCCGCGGAGTTCGACGCCGGGCGCCGCGTGCAGCTCCTGGTGTCTGCCGTGTCGCTCGATCTCGGTCCGCCAACCGAAGGGCCCTGGGCGACGGCGGTTCAGCTGTTGGCGCAAACGCTGATCGAGGAAGGGCAGGATGCCGAAGCGGCGGCGTGGCTGCGCTGGGCCGTGCGCCTCGCGCCCGACCTCCAGCCCGACACCGTGCAATCGTTGCCGCAAGTGGTCACGGCGTTTCGCGCCGCCCGCCAGTTCGTGCGACAGACGACCACGGTGCAGGACTCGGCCATGGCCACCAGCTGGATCTGGCCGGCGTCGGCGGCGGGGCTGGAGACGGGCCGGATGCAAATCGCCGCCTCTGCTGTGCCTGCGTCCGCTCAGTTGACTGTGGAGGGGATCGGGGTGGTGCGCGCGGGAGCCGCACAGCAGCTGGCACCCGGGAGCTACGCCGTCCTCGCGTGGGCCGCCGGCTACGACAGCGTCCGGGTCACACGGGAAGTGCTTCCCGGCGTGACGACGCTACTCCGACCGAACCTCCGGCTGGCCCCGACGCCCCGCGTGCCCGCCTCTCAGTCGCAGATCGCCCAGCGTCCACACAAACGGTTCCCTTGGGTCATCGCCGCACTCGGCGTAGTGGGTGCTGGAGGGGTCGTCGCGCTCCTTGCGGGCGGAGGTGGGGGTGGGAGTACCGGAGGCACCGGCGGCATCATCATTCACTTCCCGAATCCATAACGGACAGCGATGCGCCCCATCGTTCGCGTTCTCGTGGCAGTGCTCCTCGCAGCCCTGGCGTGCGATGCCCCGACGCCGCCGCCAACCCTCGGCGGTCTCACCCTCCAGGTGACGACCGTGCCGGGGAGCGTTGCCATCCTCGATTCCGGGCGGATCCTCATCCGCGGCCAGGTAAGCCGCGATATAGTGACGACCCCCGGGAGGACCGAAACGATCACGGGCCTCCCCGAAGGACCCTACACAGTGGCGCTCGAGGGCTTCCGGTTCGACGCCGTGTACTATTTCGGGCAGACCAGCGCGCCGGTGACCGTGGTGGGAGGGCAGAACAAGACCGCCGACATCCCCTCGTTCCTCCCGTTCACGCCCAGCGCCCCGACGTTTTCTGACACGTTCTGGATCGGGAAATCGGTGCCAGTGTCGTTCGGGTCGGTGGGTGCTTCGAGCTACACAGTGGAGTGGTCCGAGGATCAGACGTTCTCGAGCGGGGTCACCAGCTCATCCACGTCGAGCACGAGCACACAGATCGCTGTCGCCAACTTCGCCGTCTACTGGGTGCGGGTGCGCGCCACCGACCCCTACCAGCACCCGAGCGCGTTCGGGCCGGCCGCCCGGATCCGCAGCGTGAAATTCGGGCCGACGAAGCGGCTGCGGTTCACGCGACAGCCGACGGCGACGGTCGCTGGCGCGACGATCACTCCCGCCGTCGAAGTGATCGCGCAAGATTCGCTCGGAGATACCGCGGCCGTGTTCGCGGGGAGCGTCACCATCGCGATCGCCGCGAACCCGAAGAATGGCACCCTAGGTGGGACGAGGACCGTCGCCGCTTCCTCGGGCGTCGCGACGTTTTCCACCCTGAAGATCGACAGCGTCGCGACGGGCTATACACTCTGGGCGAGCGCATCCGGGCTGGCGCCGGACACGAGCTCGGCGTTCAGTATCACTACCCCTCCCGCCGACCTCAGGATTGCCGCTTCGCCAGCGCTGGTCGTCACGCCGGGGCGCGTCAGCCAAGGGGATACGGTAGCGGTGTCGAGCTTCATCGTGGTCAATCAGGGAAATGGCCCTTCGAACGCCGCGGATGTCGGGTTCTACCTCTCTCCGGATTCCACGATCACGGCCGCGGATACACGACTGGGTGGATTGAGCATTCCGGTGTTGGGTCCTGCGAAGGCGGACACCGTCGGGAGCCAGATCGTCCCGATCCCTCTCCCCGTGGCTCCCGGCACCTACTACCTCGGCGCTCTGGTGGACGATTCCGGAAAAACGGCGGAGTCCGATGAAGCCAATAATTTCGAAAGCGCCGCCTTCGCCGTTCGGATTCTGTTCCAAGTGACGAGCCTCCAGCCACCCGACGGCGCCGGCAACGTGGAGACGGGCGTAGTGGTGGAGGCGCAGTTCAGTGACGGCCCCGATCCGACCAGTGTCGACATCAATTTCACGGTCAGCCAGGGCGGTACTCAACTCGTCAGTCTGATCAACAATTACGTCAGTACCCGCACGGCCCGGCTGTCGGCGCCGTTCCTCCCTGGAACCGCCTATCTCGCGTCACTTCCGAAAGCCATCCTTGACACCTCGGGCCGACCGCTGGCTTCGGCCCGCCAGGTGAGCTTCACGACCCGGTCATGGCAGCCTCTCACGGTCGGTCCGGGAGGCCAACGCCCGGCGATGGTGATCTCGCCCGGAGGGCGGATTCACGTCATCCACGGCAGCGGCAACGACGTCCTGTATTCCACCTGCGCATCCAACTGCACCTCCCTGAGCGGTTGGCAAACGACCACAATACTGCCGTTGGCAGGGGGCGCGGCGCTCGCGCTCGACAGCGCCGGTGGGCTGCACGTCAGCTATCGCGACTCGCTCACCAAGGCACTGAAGTATGCGACGTGCGTCAACAACTGTACGACTCCAGCCGCTTGGACGAAGGTTCTAGTGGATCCCACAGATGTCGATTTCGATGGCACGTCC
>Ga0326726_10006308_pt1 | contig 10688 bp, 13 predicted proteins | sample MHFenrmetagenome_2_FD_207603 | JGI IMG/M metagenome (GOLD analysis project Ga0326726, IMG submission 207603) | Lab enriched peat soil microbial communities from Michigan Hollow, Ithaca, NY, United States - MHF15MN | ecosystem: Environmental > Terrestrial > Soil > Wetlands > Peat | place: USA... | reverse complement strand
TCGCGTCTGCGGACTGCCCGTGACCTCCAGCACGTCAACCTCGAAGTCGAATGAATTCTCCAGGATGATCTCTTTGAGCTTTTCGTCCACACGCTGTCTGTACGCGGCGTCCTGCGACGACGGAAGAACTATCCGGTCAGGTTCTTCGATGGGCAAGAAGACGACCAGGTCAAGCTTCCTGATCGCAGTTCGAATGCCAGGCAGCCACTCCTCAAGATCAAACGCTTCGATGCCGGTATGCGACAGGAGGTAGCCCAGGATGTCGGCCGGACACCGGTCAAAGATGACGTTCGACGCGCTCCCGTCCAGGTTCTCGATGGACCGTTCCAGCTGCAGCTCGAAGTCTTCGAGAGAGGGCAACTCGGCAAACTCGTACCCCTCCTCCTGCAAGAGGTGGTAAGGCTCCTCGACGGCCGTATACTGCGGAAGCGCTTCGGACAACGCCTCGACAAGCGTCGACTTGCCTGAAAAGTGAGTACCTGAAATAGCGATCCTCATATTGGTTCTCTGGAGACAGGCTAGTCCGCGTTACCGGAGATCATCAAACGCACCGATCCTCCATCTGCCAAAGGGTTTCATAGTTGGCGATCGGACGCTCAAAGACAACACCCAGCTCGACGAACTCGCCTGACAATGCCAGCATGGGGGCCAGCGTGTCCATCTGCTTTGCGTCTGCCAGCGACTTCCACACGCTGACGTTGACCATCGTGTTCGTTGTCCGGTCGATGCCGGCCCAGTAATGCATGCAGCCGCTCAGTATCCTGATCGCGGGCACGAGCGTTTGCTGAGACCCATCGAGACGCGCCTTGATCCTCTCGTAGTCTTCGGGTTTGAAGGACCCCCGGGATATCCGTACGACCGGCATATCGTCCTCCTCGCTCTCTGTTGATATAGGATCGCGCGGCGCGGAGTCGACCGCTATTCAGCCCTCTCGGGAGGAGCCACCGCGCCCTTCCTCTTTCCGGAACACTACATACAATGTTGCTTTACGCTGCGCGTGCCTTCTCGGCCATGGCCTGGCCGCGCTTGACCAGGTTAAAGGCGATGCCCGTACCGCGCTTCGCCATGTAGCCGAACCAGATGTTCAGCATGCCCATGGGCTCGAGGTAGCGCGCGTTGGCGAGCGGCCCAGCGTCGATGGCGTCGAAGCCCATGCTCTCGATAAGCTGATGCACGGTCTTCCGGGCGGCCTCGTCGTCGCCGCAGTAGAATGCCGCTGCGCGGATCCCCTTGCCGAAGTCCGGGCCCTCGTTAAACACCTGGGCGAACACCGTATTGAATGCCTTCACGATCTTGACGCCCGGGAACGCCTTCGCGAGTTCCTCTGCAAAGGAGGTCGTAAACCCGACGCACCTTCCGTGCGTTGCCAAGCGTTCCACAGAGCACACAGACAGAATAGAGGGAAAAATAATCTGAAAAATATAGTTATGATGCAGACTTGTTAACGAACGTTCGAGATCTTCCGTTTGCCCGGTATTGGGCAGGCCTGTCCGCCCTTGTACCGCTGCACGACCCTGAGCAGCTCCTCTTTTCGTGCAGAAGATAGGCCAAGACTGTCTATATCCTTCAGCAGCGCTTCGTAGGAGCCTTCACCCCCCCCATACCCGTTCACCCGCGCCACGGCTGTCGAGGCCACGAAATCCGCAATAGATGGATATATTCGCATCAGTTCTTCCCGGAATACGGGGAACAGCTGGAGGTTGTGTTTCTGATGGTAGTTCTCGGCCAGCGTGAAACCGTTATAGGGAACAATCTCCGTGTAAACCGTGCTGCCGCGCTTCATCGCGACCCGGGCCTTGGACTCCTCTGCAAGTCGCCTCTGTTCCTCGTTGTGCACGAAGATGATGGACGCATACTGACGGGACCAGCTCCGCTGCGTGGGATCATGGCCTGTCCAGAAGACGTCAAGCAGCTCGGCGTACGTGATCTTCGAGAGATCGTAATCGATCTGGATGGTTTCGGCATGGTCGCCCAGATCGCGGTAGGTGGGGTTTTGCCTGGTCCCGCCCGCGTACCCCACGCGCGTTCTGACCACGCCGGGCAGGCTCCCGAACTGGGAGTCAGGGCCCCAGAATCAGCCCATGGCGAAGGTCGCAGTTGCCATCTGTTTCGGCAGCTGCGTATCGATTGGCGGCTTCGAAGGAACAGTATCGGAAGCAAAGACGTTCTGTTTCATGGCAGGAATCCACCTTTCAGTGTGATACAGTGCGCTCCCGAGCGCCACAACGAGCACCATCAGGAGCAGGAGCTCCGAGTTTCTCGAGGTTGTTTTTTTCAAAGGAGCCATGTTCTCGCCCGGGATAAGACAGATGCAAGTTTCAAAGTTACTGTAAATTGTCCCACCTTTTCACCGGTGAAAGCAAGATAAATTCGGACTTGATGGCTCTCTTTTTGGTGAGGCTGAGGGGACTTTTGTCCTCGATTGATGAGATAGACCCGAACCCTGGGAAGTTTTTTGCGATCAGAAATGCTCTTCCTCCCGTTTTCCAGTTCGCGTGCTCCGCTTCCTGCCGATATGATTGCCCCAGGCGCTAATCTGCCAGTTGTCCCTGCCGGCCTCCGGTACCCAGGCCGGTACGGACAACTGCAAGCGGAGGGAAAGCGCATGCACGTAAGGTTCGTACATCCGCCGCAGTTCGCCGAGCCGCAGGGCCACCTCCGCGTCCTCCCGGAGCTGCATGCCTTCTGCTGCGAGCGCCGCGCGCATCGAAGCGTGCCCCTGCAACGGAAGCCGGTCGATCAGCGGCTCCTGGGGCGCGACGTGCAAGACGAGTGCGAGGTCCACGATCGCATGACGGGCCATGGCAAAGGTCAATTGCGCTTGGCGCACGCACGTTCCCTGGAGGCTGGTCATGACGAAGGCGCAGGCATCGAGGATGGAGGTCAGCGCCGCAAGCCACGATTGATTATCGTGCTGGGAACGGAAGTACACGAGGACCGGAAAGGAGAGATGGCTTTCGAGCAATTCCGCGGACCATCGCTCCCATTCTCGGAGGAGCCGCGTCAGTGCTTCCGTGTCGGAGTCCTGTGATTGGCGCCGCAGTATTTCAACGGCCGTGGGAGGCGAGCCCGCATACGCATCCAAAAGCGAGATGTTGACTTCTCTTTTCGAAAAGGACAGGTTGAGCGCCGGCAAATAGCTGATCACGATGGCCAAAAACCCGAAGCCCGTGCCCGCTTCGAGCACGATCAGGGCCCGTGCGAAGGGAGAATAGGGTACGATATCTCCCAGGCCGAGCGTGAAAAAAGTCGTGCCGCTGAAATAGAGGCAGGCGCCGAACGTTACGGAGCCCTCGGGAGTTTTCAAGGCATTGCCCGGTGCCCAGTAGAGAAGCGCGAATCCCGCGATCAGCACGCCGGCCCAGAACCCCAAAAGCAGCGGCAGCGAAAGCGGGCCAAAGTAGCTCAGGTAATTTTCCCGGCGTTTTCTGCTCGAAAGCGCATGGACCAGCGCGGTCCAGAGCCGCCACGTGGTCCGGTAGAAGAGACGCACCAGCCGTATGCGCCTGGTCACCCGGCGCGGGAAAACCACAGTTTCAAAGGCATCCGCCAGCACAATAATGATAAGTGCGACGCCTGCAATGATTGCGAGGATCGACATGGCAAGTCCGCCCCTCCTTCACCTGCGGCACCAATGCACGCCGGGCATGCCGGCGAGCGTGGCGATATTTCCATTATATCACCGCGGTTGAGTCCTTTTTTTCGGTGAGTGAGGATTGGGAATGCCGGGTAATCGCCCGCTCAGGGAGGATTCTATTGTCCGAAAACAGAAGAGACCCGGGTCTTGCTCCGGGTCTCTTCTGTTCCGGAAAATTGTAAAATACGGTAAACGCCTCACGCCGCTTTCTTCAATGCATATTCAACCATGCCCTGAAAATCCACGACCACGGCCGGTTCATTGCCGACCACCCAGGCGTCATGTCCTGTCGGCAAGAGGGACACATCACCGGCCTTGCATTCTATCTGCGTTCCATCATCCATCTTGACCATGATCGTTCCCGATACATGATACTGGAAATGGGGCGCTTCACAACTCTTTGTCTTGGCCAGAGGCTGCACCGAGGTCGACCACTTCCAGCCCGGCTCGAAGGTAGCCCGGCCGATCGCGGCCCCTCCGATATTTACGAGCTCCAGCTTTCCTTTCGGAAAAGTTCTCACCTCATCAGGTTTTGTAAAATGCTTGATTTCTGCAATGGCTGTCTTGCTCAGCATGGAAACCACCTCCTCATTTTCAAATATGCGACTACTTCAAGTATACACCCATTCCATGAATCCGCAGGATGAAGAGATCAAACTGGTTTACAAAAGGTAAGAGGACCCTTTGATTCTCCAAGACCAAAGAGGCGCGTCCTTGACACCGGCCAATGCGGCGGTCAGGGACCAGCCACATTACTGTTGCGGCCACAACATATTTACATTCTCGAAGCGGCCTTTGCTCGATTTTCATCCTCATCCTTAAGCATGAACGCTATGCTCCGATCATGAAAAACGAGGTATAGTTGAATCAGAAAGGTTCGTGTTCGAGATCGACCCAATCAGGCGATCACGATCGCCCGACGGGTGCAGGGAGGTGATATCCATGGCATCGAAGACAGTCAGAGTTGATAATGAAATTGCCCGTAAACGGCAAAACAAGGAGCATGAACAGGTGCTGAGCGAGCTGCTGAAGCAGTTCACGCCCGTATTTTTACACAGTCCGGACGGGGTATATCTGTATCTGGACGACAGCCATAAGATCTGCAACAAGCAGATGGCCGACATGTTCGGACTAACCGTCGAGGAGTGGAGCAAGGTCCCGAATTTCCTGGAAGGCTTTGTGGCGCCGCAGGACCGGGAATTGTTCTCGTTGAACTACCAGAGGCATGTGGGGGCGCTCGCCCGTCCCGTGACGTTCCGCTTTAACGCCATAAGAAAGAACGGCGAGGCCTTCATCGCGGAAACGGAGATGATCCCCATCAGCTGGAACGGCCACCCGATCGCCTATCACTTCGTGAGGGAGATCAGGTAAACCCTGAACCGATGCATGGAGAGGGTCCTGGGAGACGGCCGCGTGAAGCATCCGGCCGGAGACGGAAAATATGTTCTCCGTATCCGGTCACGATCATTTACGTTTTCACTTCGGCAAGGCGGGGTTCGGCAGGAGCAATAAAAAAGGGGCTTGGGATCACCAAGCCCCGTAAGACCGTTTACCTTACCATCTCGACTATGCAGCGTCTTTCATCATCCCTTTTACATCTTTTTCCGTGATCTTCATGTTGTGCGATTTCTGTGCGTGCTGAACGGCAATTTCTACTATTTCCTTTTCGTCGTGGCTTTGCACCAGAAAGCCGCACTTAGGATCGCATTCAACTTTTTTCAGTTTCTCTGCCATGGTCGTCACCTCCTTTCGGACAACAGTCATTTTGACGTATGTATTATGTATATTGTTGCTTGCTCAAGGGCCCAGCCGGGGCGAATCGGGGCATTACTTGACCACCGTGGTCGCCTCAGCACCTTTCGGCAGCAGCATCGTGACCACAACCCGGACAGTCGCAGTGCCTGCATTGACGACTGCATGCTCGTCCCCGGGTTTCTCGGTCCAGCTCTCACCGGTCTTTTTCACCATCTCGCCGCCTTTCTCTTTCAGGGTTATCTCGCCGCTCAGTACCGCTACCAGCACGGAACCACCGTGAATATGCCTGGGGACCCCTGCTCCTGACGGAAAATCCATTATGATGGTGAGCAGATCGTATTTGAGCTCCCTGCACCGTGATCGGGTACTTGGCCTGATACACGACGCTCGGACCGGCTGCTGCGCTTTGGCCTGCCTTTTCACCTGCCGTCGCAGCAGAAACCCAAAGAATAACCACAAGGGCCATGAACAGGATTTGTTTTGTCGTCTTCCTTTTGCACCTCCCTTCCCGTGTCAAAAGACAAACGAAAAAGTGTCTCAACTATTTTTGATTCAAGTATACCTCCCATTATTCGCATCCTTTCTTATTTTTCTTATGAGCTAATACCTAAGTCATCGCTTAAAAATATACATCAGTGAAGTACGATTTTTTTCGATATAGATATCGTTGCGGGATCGCCTGGATCGAATGGCTTTGTACAAAAGACCGCAGGGGACGCATTTCGACTGTCACCCGTTAAGATGCCGATCACACCGGAGAAGATGATTGAGGGGAATGCAGTTTTAGAACAAGGCTCGTACATTCTGAGGAGGTTTGCGGAAAGAGGGGCACCTGGAGATAGTACGCGGGGAGTCAGTGCTATAGCCACCTGAATGGGCCTTCCTCATACAGGATGGCCCAGAGAAGTTCCGAAGGTAAAGCCCAAACCGCAACATAATATTTTTTAGCATATACCCTAAAAATACCCCGGGTGGGGTATTGCGTATGCACGGGTCTTTGTGTATAAATAAACTAATAAAATTAGTAAATACAAAAAAAATAAGTATTGCTGTCTCACGGGAGGAATATAATGCTGAAAAATCAATCATATGTAGAATCAATGCCGTTGGAAGCGGGGATAGGATGGAGCCAGAAGGCGCTTATTGTCACTGGCGACGAGGATCTGAGGGGTATGCTCAAGTATGCCCTCGACTCCTACGGCGTGCAGGTTTTGTTCTGTCGAAACGGCGCGGAAAGCTTAGCGTCTTCGATGATCGATCCATTCGATTGCATCATCGTAGACTGCGATACGTCCGGCATGGACAATATTGACCTTATCAGGCGGCTTCGCGGACAATTCGAATTTGCCATCATTATCGGCCTGTGCAGGGAAGACAGGGGAACAGTGTACCTTCAGGCCGGGGCGAACGACTTTCTCCAAAATCCTTTTGTCCCTTACAGGCTCGCGATGATGCTGGACGGCAGAGATATTCTTGCCTGACACAGCGCAAGTCGTAATCATTTATACGGGAATCAGGGCCCTCAAGGCTTCCGGCCTATGATGGTCTCCTGGGACTGCATTCCGTCCCCTTGCAGCCGCATAGGGGATGCCATTTCTTGAACCCGTAGTAGTAGGCAATAGCAGCATAGATGTAGATTGCTGCAACGATGGCCACGATTATTAGAACGATTGTCATACTGGCACCTCTCTTCTCCAACCTTCTTAATTCCTAATTTCATGTTATCTATTACTATTATATAGCAACTGTATGAGACCCGGGCCTGGACCCGCCGAGGGCGCAGGGAAAAATGCCAAAAAGGGAAAGACCAGACCCTCCGGGGGCCGGAAACAGTTTTTAATCGAGTAACCCTTGCATTTGGCGGAAAAAACGGTATAATAACCATATAAAACTGTCAACAGGGCAAGGCCCTGTCGTTTTGGAACGAGATGTCGTCCGCACCTCATCATCGATCACTGACTCTTCCTGCTCTCACCTTTTCTCACGTAAAAAGCGATAGCATACCCGGTTGGCGAACGATGCGGTTTTGCGGACACCCACGAGGGTCCGCGGAGAAGACGTAAACGCGCTGTGCGGCATAGACCGCCGGCGTGAACTTCAAATCACACAAGGAGGGAACATGGCGAAGAAACTGTATGTCGGAAATCTGTCGTATAACACCCAGGAGGAGGATCTGCGGGAGGCATTCTCGAAGATCGGCGAGGTCCTGTCCGCCACGCTGATCACGGATCAGGCGAGCGGCAGGTCCAAGGGGTTCGGTTTCGTTGAGATGGCGTCGGACGAGGACGCGGCCAAGGCGATCTCTTCACTGAACGGCACAGCGTTCATGGATCGGACGATCACGGTGAACGAAGCCCGGCCCAAGACCGAGCGCTCCGGTTCCGGCGGCGGCAGGGGTGATCGTGGCGGATACGGCGGCGGGGGAGGAAAATCGTGGAGATAAGGGTCCAGTCTCAGAACATTGAAAAGGCCCTGCGGGACCTGAAGAAGAAGCTCCAGATGGACGGCCTCATGGGGGAACTAAAGAAGAGGCGCCATTATGAAAAGCCTTCGGTGAAAAAAAAGAACAAGCAGATTGAGGCAGAGAAGCGAAGGCGGAAGCTCCTCAAGCGCGCGCGGCCATCCGGTTCGGGGCCGAGGCCGGGAAGACCGTCGCAATCGTCACCCTCCGCATCGCGTACCCCGGTACGAAGCTGACGCAGGGATGATCAGAGACGTTCGAAAAAAGGAGGTGATGAGCAATGGCAGCTTCACGGCAAGGTGCAAAGAAGGAAGTAAAAAAACCGAAGAGCAAGAAGAAGTAATACTTCGTCAAGCCGCAAGAGCTGACCTATAGGTTCCCTATAGGTTCCAGATTTTAAAAGCACAGGATCAGATCTTGCATTTAAGCCCTTATTCTGCGTTAAGCTGCGTATGCACGAATTTTGGCCTGCCCCCGCGATATCGTAGCTTACTGTTGCCATATCGCGGGCAGAGGCAACAGCAGGGTGCGACATCTGCGGATGGCGTTTGCTCTCGGACATAATCAAAGCAAGCCCGGGCACTGGTTCCCAAAAGTCGTCTCCCGAAGAGGCGAAATTAATATCACAGGTGCTGCGCCCAACGGCGTAATAACGCCCGCCTCGCCTCCCTTTGCCACAGCACACTCCTCATTTCTTTTCCACCATCACTTTGAAGTAGCTTTCTTTCGGGGTCACGAGCAGCACCTGGTGGCCCTCGTCCTTGAGGCTTCGCGTCACGTTCACGATCGGCTCGCCGTCATCGAGAAAGAATTCGATGATCTCGCTGCTCTTGATCTTCTCCATCGCGAGCTTGGCCTTCACGAAGTTCAGGGGACAACAGACACCGCGGAGGTCGAGGAAATTTTTCCTCGCATTCACTGAACTATCGGTCCTGTCTGCTGCCTGTGCTTTTCCAGCTTCCTCCGAAAATATCTCCGCAAACGCCTTATCCACGCCGATCCGGTCCAAGGTGTGACCAAAACGCTCCTTCTTCCGTCCCTGCGCGAGATAAAACTCGAAAGCTCGCTGAATATAACGGGTCAACTCCTCTTTCGACTCGATCAGGACCTTCGCCCTTGTCCCGAGCCTCGGCTTCTTGCCCATCGTGCCGCCGAAGTAAAGCGTGTAGCCGGTTTTCAGCGCCGTCCATGCTGAAGAGGGGCAATTGCCGATACAGAGTCCGCAGAGAAGGCATTTCTCCGTATCGAGAACAAAATCCTTGTTCTTCTGCGCGACGGCCTGTGCCGGGCAGATCGAGACGCAGAGCTTGCAGGCGATGCAAGCCCCCCTGTCCCAGCCCGGCAAAACACCACCCATCACGCCCACGTCGTTCTCGATCGGCTTCGAGCAGTTGTTCGGACAGCCAGAGATGCCTATCTTCCACTTGTGCGGCGCCTGCTTGCGCAGATACTCTGAATCGAGTTCAACGGCAAGCTCCCTGGTATCGATGAGCCCCGACGTGCAGGTGGCGTTACCCGGGCAGGCCGCAATCCCCCGTCCACGAGGTCCGCATACGCCGAGCACGAGCCCGCTCCGTTCCAGTTCCTCTCTCGCGGACTGGAGAGCATCGACAGGGATGTTGTGGATCTCGACGCCCTGGCGCGTCGTGAGATGGACCCGTCCGCCGCCGTATTGCTGCGAGACCCGCGCGACAGCGTGCAATTCCTCCATCGACAGGTCGCCGCCCACGGTCCTGAGGCGGATAAGATACGTGTCCTTCTGCTTCTGCGCGATGATGCCGACGCGCTTCAGTTCGTCAACGTTCACTTTGACTGCGGTAAGCTCTCCCATTGGGTCTCCTCTCGTTATACAGTGCGAAGACAGGAAGCGGGGGTAAAGGGGAGGGAAATATCGCTTCCTGTCTTCGCGCCGATCTTACCGTATATAAAGCAACATGCGTGCCAGTCCAAAAGAGGCGGAAATCGGGCATCGTTATCCACGTCGAACCTAGACATTGATTATTATTTATATATATTGTATATTTTATATACAATAAGGAGGCGCCATGCAGAAGATCCTTCTTTTGAGCGAAGATGCTTTGCTCGCAAAAGAGCTGTCCGCGGCCCTGCCGAAAGACAACAAACTCACATCGGCCCGCTCGCACAAAGCCTCAGCGCTCGACGGCTCGACGCTTGTCTTTCTTGATATGGACACCGTGAACATGCACCTGATCAAGGAATTTAGCGAAAAGGCCCTCGTGATCTGCGTCACGGAGCAGGAAAAAACCGGACCGGTCATGGAAGCGGCGACCTGGGGCGCCTACGAGATCATTCGCAGGCCGCTCAAAAAGGAAAAGATCGAACGCATTCTGAATGAGCTGCGGGAGATCAAACGGGAAACGGCACACAGCATCACTATCTCCAAGGACACCATCGCGCCGGCAGCCACCTGCGTCATCGTTGGACGCTCTACCCTGGTCATGAGCCTCGTAGAAAAGGTCGCGCGCATCGCGCAGGTGGAGGTTCCCGTTCTCATCACGGGCGAGACTGGTACGGGCAAGGAGTTGGTCGCCGAAGCGATCGCGCAATTATCATCGCGGTTCGGCAAACCCTTTGTGGTGATCAATTGCGCTGCCATGCCCGATACGCTGCTCGAATCGGAACTCTTCGGGTATGAGAAAGGGGCCTTCACCGGCGCCATGACTCCCAAGGATGGCATGCTCAAGACCGCGGACAACGGGTGCGTGTTCTTTGATGAGGTAGGAGAACTGCCGCTCCCGCTTCAGGCAAAACTGCTCCGATTTATCCAGACGCAGACCTTTTACCCCGTCGGAAGCACGAAAGAAGTGCAGGTGA
>Ga0326726_10006307_pt1 | contig 10688 bp, 9 predicted proteins | sample MHFenrmetagenome_2_FD_207603 | JGI IMG/M metagenome (GOLD analysis project Ga0326726, IMG submission 207603) | Lab enriched peat soil microbial communities from Michigan Hollow, Ithaca, NY, United States - MHF15MN | ecosystem: Environmental > Terrestrial > Soil > Wetlands > Peat | place: USA... | reverse complement strand
CGCAGGTCGCGCTCATCGGTTTTGGCAAGATGACCGAGCGGGCGTGGGTCGAAGACGGATCAATCCAGATTGCCCCGGTGGTGACCGCCAGTCTCTCCGCCGATCACCGCGCGAGCGATGGCCACCGCGGCGGGCTGTTCCTGAACGAGCTGAAGGCGCTGCTGCAGCAGCCGGAGAGACTGTGATCGCCTCCGACGGGGACGCCATGGATGAACAAGCCATTCGTGACATGATATTCAGGACGCTGCGCGCAATCGCGCCCGAGATCGACCCGGCCGCGCTCGTTCCCGATCAGCCGTTGCGCGATCAGGTAGACCTCGACTCCATGGACTGGCTCAACTTTCTCGTCGGCCTGCACCGGGCGCTCAAGGTTGATATCCCGGAAAGCGACTACCAGAAGCTCTACACGCTCGATCACCTGATGGCCTATCTGCGCGATAGGCTTTCATCGCGGGCCTGACTCACCATTACGACGGAGCGTCTCGTTCGGACCGGACGGCGAACGCCATGAAGTTTGCGTTAAGCGCCGGGGTGATGAGACCGAGCGCGTGTTTCAGGGCGTGCACGGCGTAGGTTTCCTCGGGAGACAGCTTGACCCTCCTCGTTTTCGGTCACTCGCACACCGCTTTTATGCACCAAGTCTTGTTTTATCCGTAAGTCCTCTGCGACCAACGGGATAACGTGGCGTGATGCGGTGAAGCGTGCCGGGCCGGAAGACTTCCGCTGGCACGATCTGCGCCACACGCGGGCATCGTGGCATGTTCTGCAGGGAACACCGCTGCATGTGCTGCAAGAGCTTAGTGGATGGGAGACGGCAGAGATGGTCAGGCGTTACGCGCATCTTTCGCCCGAACATCTTGCGGAGTACGCTGAGAAGCTTGCGAAGCCCCGCGTCGTGGAGAACTGTGGTACAAATTTGGTACAGGGAGAAAACGGAACCAAAAATCAAAAGGGCCACATCGCTGTAGCCCTTTGATTTGAATGGTACCGAGGGTCGGAATCGAACCGACACGGGATCGCTCCCACCAGATTTTGAGAATGATGGGGGGGCACAGCAGGATGTTACCGATCAACCAATTGCATCGCTTGCCGCTGTGCCATTCCCAGTCTCAATCATAGGTAAACCAGTCTCAGCCAGTCTCACCTTGGCACAAATCTAGCACAAGGCCGGGGCGATGATTTTGAGCACTTCCAGTCGGCCGCTTAGGCGGGTTCGCCGATCCTCTTGCGGATCAGGCGGAAGTGGGAGCATGTATTGATTCTCCAGGCACACCAGTGTCCAGCCTTATCTAGAGAGTGATCTTGGAGCGGGTCACGATTTGGTCACGCTGGCGGTGGCAGGCAAGATGACTCCCCCCGGCCGGATTCGCACCGGAGGGTCGGTGCATTGACCGGCCTCCGAAGTTGACGGGCGCTATCAGTTCGACCCACTTGATATATATGTACATTGTACATACAATTTAATCGTGCGCTTCCAGTTCGATCCCGCAAAAGCCGCCGGTAACCTAAAGAAACACGGGGTTTCCTTCGCCGACGCGGAAGCCGTCTTTTACGATCCGCTCGCGATTCATCGACCGGACCCCCGATCGGGAAGATGAAGAGCGGTTCGTTGCCGTCGGTATGGGAAGCGTGGGGCAAGTCTTGGTCGTTGTCTATACGTTATGTGGCGAGGAGATCCGGCTCATTTCGGTTCGTCGCGCGACGCGACATGAGGTGAAAGACTATGAGAGCTGAATACGACTTTTCGAAAGGCAAGCGAGGGGCGCTGATCGCCCCGAAGGGCAAGACGCGCATAACGATTTATATCGATAACGCGGTTCTCGACGAATTTCGCACACGCGCGGAACGTGCGGGCACCGGTTATCAAACGATGATGAATGAGGCGCTAAAGGCATTCTTGGAAAAGAGCGAACCACCCATTACGGAGGCGGTATTGCGCCAAGTGATCCGAGAGGAACTGCCCGAGGTCTCGCGGCTAACGCGCTCAACCGGACGCGACAAGAAGCGTCGCGCCGGTTAGCTCTGTGTTGAGACTGTAGAAACACCCGATCCCCGGGTGATAGGGTGGGCGCTCTTGGCCGGGCGCGATTCAGCACCAAAAGCTGATGTTTGATCAGAAGATTCTCCGCCAGCACCGCCTTCAGGCCACCCGGGCCGAGCCGCCGGACGCGCGTCGTTAGGCAATGCGCGAAGAGAAGTAGCACAGACTTCATGGCGTCGATACTACGGACGACGATCAATCTGGCAAGACTGCAAAATAGTTAACGATTATGATAACGAATAATAATTCGCCATGGACAAATAATATTCTTCGTTGTCGGTATCAGCGAAATTTTTCAAGGAGGCACAATGTTCAAACGTATTCTGGTGGCAGTGGATGGCAGCCACACTGCGGAGCTGGCTTTGCAGGAAGCGGTCAAGCTGGCCAAGGAACTCCGGGCACAACTGCGGGTCGTGCACGTGGTTGACGAGGTCTCGCTCAATTGGCCGGAGGGCGGCGATTTTGCAGAGGTCAAGGAAGCCTTCCGAAAATCCAGTCGCCAGATTCTTGAGAAGGCGGATGCCGAAATGCGCAAGGCGGGCATGACGGCGGAAACGAAGATGCTCGAGATCGAGACCTTCGGTCATCGCGTCGCCGACATGATCGCTGCCGAGGCCGGGGCGTGGCCCGCGGACCTCATCGTTATCGGCACGCATGGACGGCGCGGTGTGAACCGCCTGCTTCTCGGGAGTGTCGCTGAGGGCGTGGCGCGCGTAGCCGCCAAGCCGGTGCTGCTGATCCGCGGAAAATGACCGCCGCACGTCGGTGAGGGGCAGATATCGGCATGCCATGACCGTGCTGAGCGCCGTCTACGACGCCTTTGCACTGTTGCCGCTCACCAAATAATGACCCGTTCGCTCGACCGGCGCTGACAGGCCGAGACCGCGCAAAGCCAGCGCCCGTTTACCTTCGCAGGGGGCTGCCCTGATCAATTGAAAACGCTCAGACCGCTCAATCCAGCGCGAGCGTCAACAATCCCGCTCCACAGCTCAATGCACAAGAAAACACTCCAGACTTCCCCGGATTCATAAAGCAAGGATGCTCACCATGCAAACGACTACAAAGAAATCCGGAGCAGAGCCCCCGCGCGTGATGCCAGCAACGGCCAAGGCATCTGACATCGCATCCGCGTCGGTTCCCGCCACGCTTGTGGCGCTTAACGTGAACGCCGAGATGGGACTCTCACGTGCGGAGGTGGATGACTGTCGGAAGGCACACGGCTACAACGAGGTGGCCGAAAAAAAATCGCACCCGGTCCTCCAATTCCTCGGGAAATTCTGGGGCGTATCGGCGTGGATGCTTGAACTGATCATGCTCCTGTCGGCCTTCCTCGGGAAATACTCGGACCTCGCTGTGGTGAGCGCGCTGCTGGTTGTCAATGCGGTTTTGCGTTTTATGCAGGAGCGCCGGGCCGCCGGCGTCGTCGAAACGTTGCGGCGACGGTTGCAGGTCAGTGCGCGGGTGCTGCGCGAGGGGAGCTGGCAGGTCATTCCCGCCCGCGAGCTGGTCCCCGGTGACATCCTCCGCGTGCGCCCCGGTGACATCATCCCGGCGGACGTGAAACTCCTCACCGGAGCGTTGAGCGTCGACCAGTCGGCCCTCACCGGCGAGTCACAGGATGTCGACAAGGCCCGCGGCGGAGTGCTCTCGTCGGGATCTGTTGTCCGCCGGGGCGAAGGCAACGGCGTGGTAATCCTGACCGGGGCGAAGACCTACTTTGGCCGCACCACAGAACTGGTGCAGGAGGCACGTCCGAAGCTCCACATCGAATATGTGGTGGCCAAGGTGGTCCGCTGGCTCTTCGTCATCGTCGGCGCGCTGCTCAGCGTGGTGGTCGTGCTATCGCTGATTCGCAGCGTGCCGCTCCTTGAGATGGTTCCTCTCATGCTCGTGCTGTTGATGAGCGCGGTACCGGTCGCCCTGCCCGTCATGTTCACTGTCAGCATGGCCGTCGGGGCGAAGGAGCTGGCGAAGAGCGGCGTGCTGGTCACGCGCCTCAGTGCCGCGGAGGATGCCGCGACCATGGACGTGCTCTGCGTGGATAAGACGGGTACGATCACGATGAACCAACTGGCCGTCACCGGCGTGATTCCGCTGGGGCACGCGACAGAATCCGACGTGCTGTTCGCCGGCGCGCTCGCATCTCAAGAGTCCAACCAGGATCCGATTGACCTGGCGTTCCTTGCCGCGACAAAAGAGCGACACGTCTTCGATGGCATGCCTGCGGTCACGCCAATCTCCTTCGCGCCGTTTGATGCAAAAAACCGACGGACGGAAGCCGTGGTCGAACAGAACGGGCAGCGGTTGCGCGTGATGAAAGGCGCTGTGCGAACCGTCGCCCAAGCCTGCGGGCTCCAGCCCCCGGCGATTGAGACGTTGGAGGCGCGGGTCAGCGAATCGGCACTAAAGGGCTATCGGACACTGGCGGTGGCGCGTGGCCCTGAGACGGGCACCCCCACATTGGTCGGATTGGTGACGTTGTTTGACCCGCCTCGACCGGACGCCAAGCAACTCATCGCCGCACTCCACGACCTCGGCGTCTCGGTGAAGATGCTCACCGGTGACGCGCTGGCGATCGCGCGTGAAATCGCGCGTGGAGTCGGGTTGCCCAACATCCGGCGCGTGGCGGACCTGAAGACGGCGAGCGCTCAGGCCGGTAACGAAGCGGTTGATTTGTTGGCGGGTGCCGATGGTTTCGCCGAAGTGTATCCGGAAGACAAATACATCGTGGTGCAGCACCTGCAAGCCGCGGGGCATGTGACTGGCATGACGGGCGACGGCGTCAACGATGCGCCCGCGCTACGCCAGGCCGAAGTGGGTATCGCCGTCAGCACCGCCACCGATGTTGCTAAGGGCGCCGCGAGCGTGGTTCTGACCGAACCAGGGCTGACGAACATCGTGGCGTTGGTCGAGCAGGGGCGGACGATCTACCAGCGCATCCTGACGTGGATCATCAATAAGATCAGCCGGACGATCCTGAAGGCGTCTTTTGTGGCCATCGCGTTCGTGGTAACCGGCAAGTTCGTTGTCTCCGCCTTTGCCATGCTGCTGCTGGTCTTCATGACGGACTTCGCCAAGATCGCCCTCGCCACCGATCACGTTCGCCCGTCCAGGAAACCGGAGACGTGGAACATCGGGGGCTTCATTACGGTGTCCGTGGTGCTGGGCGTCGCGATGGTCGCGGAGTCGCTCTTTCTGTTGTGGATTGGCTGGTCGCAGTTTGGCTTAGCGACCGACAACAATGCCCTCTACACCTTCAGCTTCCTGACGCTGCTCTACTTTGCTGTGTTCTCCATCGTGTCCGCGCGGGAGCGCCACCGTTTCTGGGCGACGATGCCCAGCAAGACCCTCGTCGCGGCCGTCATCGCGGATGCGCTCATGGGCACCGTTCTGACGTTCGTGGGTCTCCCGGGACTCATGCCATTGCCTTGGTGGCAGACGCTCGCGATTTTCGCCTATGCGATGGTGTCGTGCCTTATCGTGAACGACGCCGTGAAGGTTGCGATGATCAGATGGCGTGTCCCTGCGGCGGTAGCCTAGCGTTCCGGAGATGGTGGAAGTCCGGCCAAAAACTACGCTTCGCCGAGCCGGTGAATTCACACGTTGGAACCAACCCTGATACCCCTGTCTCTGGCGAATTACTGTTCACGCTGCAACAGGTGTGCATTGCGAATTCCTTCTAAATCACGCCGCCATAGGTATCTAAAACAATTCGCGACAGTGATGTTTTGGATCCAACTCTAAAGGTCCACATCGCTGCAGCCCTTTGATTTCATGGTACCAAGGGTCGGAATCGAACCGACACGGGATTGCTCCCACCAAATTTTGAGAAAGATGGGGGGCACAGCAGGTTGTTATCAATCAACCGCTTGCATCGCTTGCCACTGTGCCATGTCCTGCCTCAATCGCATCTAAACCTGCCTCAGCCTGCCTCGCCCTGGCACAAAACTGGCACACGGCCGATGAGACGATGGGGAGCACCTCCACGCCACCGTTGAGGGGATTCGCCCGATCCTCGTGCCGACTCCGATAAGGATTCGCCATGCACAGATTCGACGTCATGCTAATTGACCCACGCGGTACACTGGCTCGTTGCCTGTTTGTTCGGCTTGCCTCCGCTTTAATCCGAATTGTAAAAATAATTTGAAATATTTAGATTTGCATTTTAAGCGGGGTCTCCGTTCGGTACTTCGCCGCACCGAACTCGCGGGCAGCTGTGATTCAAATGTTCTCAGGCCTGGTGGCCGAGGCGCCGGTTTCGGGGTGTGGAGACGATATGTTCGTGCGGATCAACCCCTTTTTGGTCGTCGGTCACGTGGCATTTGGCATGGCCCAAGCCCAGGTCGAACGAATTCCCGCAGTGCAGCGGCCGAAGATAATCGAGACTACCCGCACCCCCGGCCGTGACGTTCTCGATTTTCCATCCGTACTCGGAGGACTCGTGCCCGTAGTGCTCACGCCTTATCCACGCTCCACATTCGTCCTTGCGCCATACGGCCGGATCTTGCTCGGCGATAACTCTCCCTCTGTTCCATACTTCCTGGATCATTTTCTGACTGTAGGTCATCGGAGCGTCCCTCTTCTTGAACGACGCGAGTTCGAACAAACTCGGCTGATCGCGCCAACCGATGTGTTCGAGCGTTGATGCGCCGCCTGACCGCACGCGCGACTATCATGGTTCGTTGAACAGCCTATCGCGCTAATGAAGCGACCGTGCAATGTCATAAGCCAAAGAGCACGGATACCGTATATCATACGTTACTCCGCCATGGCCTCCAGGTAAATTCCGCCACAGCCGTGCGAGCAGGGCCGGGGGCGTGCAGCCTTCTTTAAACCAGGCCATTCGCCAACCGACGGATGGCCTGGAAAAGACCCTCAGTGACGCAGGCGAGACTGGCGTAATCGAGCTTCTCGGGGGTGTCTTCCGCAGTGTGATACCAGGGATAACGGTAAAATGCCGTATCCGTCACCATGAGCGCGCGGTATCGGCGCAACCAGAACGCGAAATGGTCACTCCACGCGACGCCGGGGATGAAAGCAAACGTGGCGGCGTGTTCCAAGGGGAAATCGGATGAGGCACGAAAGGCGGCGGCGAGTCGGCGCATTAGACCGCGCGAGCGGAAATTCGACACGAATCCGATGAAGTTGGCCCGGTCGGGATAGCACAAGCCGAAGAGAGGCGGGTAATGTTGGCTGTGCGGCTCATTTCGATAATAGCCGAGCGTTTCGAGCGAAATCATGAGGCGGATGTCGTCGCTGCACCGGCGTGCGGCGCGGGCGTAGATCATGCTGCCCTGCTGTCTCGAGAGAAAAAACGGAGGCTCTTCGTTGGTGAAGGCGACGAAACGGACCATCCGGGAACAATCTACAGATGCAAATCGGCGTGACAGCTCGAGCAGGACCGCGACACCGCTGCCGTTGTCGTTGGCGCCGGGACTGCCTTCCACGGAATCGTAATGGGCACCCACGAGGATGATTTCGTCCTTTCGACCGCTGCCCGGGCGTGTGACCTCGAGATTTGCGCTGTGGACGCCGAAGGCGGTGCATTCCTGGGCGTGAACGTGGTAACCCTGATCGTGCCAGACCGCCCGCACGTATTCCTCGGCCGCATGCAGAGCGGCCGGGTGAAATACGTTCCGCTCGCCGATTTCTGCGGCCAATTGCCAGACATGGGCGCGGAGTCGATCTTCCGATAGCTCTTTATTCATGGGCACGGCGATCCTGCAACACCGGAGCGAGAGTAACATGAAGACCACCGAGCTGTGCCTGGCGAATTACTGATCACGCCGCCACCGGCGTCTGAAACAACCCGCGGCAATGTTGTTTCCACGAGAATTGCTCGAGGCGGGCCGGGGTGGGCAATGCGCCTGTACGGATTTGATCCGGCGTTTGGCCATTGAGTGACGCATGGACGCGGTGTCCGTTGTAATAGTCCTTAAAGGTATACAGCTTCCTTTCCAGATCGGAGGCATTCCAGAACAGACGATGCGCCAGGGAAAGCGAAGCGGTGGCGAAGAGCCCGCGATAGCCGGGGTAGGGGACCCCGGCGTAGAGTCTGTGGCGGGTCTCAGCCGCAGGACGGTCGCGGCAAAACTAGGGGCCGCGTGACCCCGAAGGCACTCGGCATACGGGACGTACCGAGTGTTTGCTGAGGGCCGCGGCACTACGACCTTCCGCTGTGGATGACCCACCAGATGGCGGGAAATGACTCTCATCGCGGGGATTGCCACGTTGTGTGGAGGGTCATCCGTCGATGAAAAATTGAGTCAAAGCGTCGCGGCAATCTAGAGCACGTGTGGTTTACCGCGCCAACATCTTTCGTAAATCTCTCCCGGTCCGGTATGCTGCTCTGTATATGGTAGTAGGCTAACCGGCAGTGACGTGCCCGGTGACGGCTATTTCAAGACGCGGGACAACAGAAAGATGCACGAAGCGGCAAACGCCCTGGAGGTGGAGAATCTGACGGTACGGTTCGGCGCCACCGAGCTGCTCCACGACTTGAGCTTCAACGTGCCCCGAGGTGGCTCTCTCGCCATCATCGGTCCGAATGGGGTCGGTAAGACCGTGCTGCTGAGGGCGCTGATCGGCGCAGTCTCGTACACGGGAAGGATCCAATGGGCGGCGGGTACGAGGTTGGGTTACGTGCCGCAGAAGCTCGACATCGAACGCGATCTGCCCCTTAACGGCGGCGATTTCCTGCGTGCCAAGGCGGCCCTATCCAAGGTCTCGAGGAAAGAAATTTTGGAGGTGATCCGCTGGGTCGGGCTAGACGCCGAGATGCTTGTGGGGCCGATCGGAAACATGTCCGGCGGGCAATTCCAACGGTTGTTGGTCGCGTTTGCGTTGCTTGGGCGCCCCAATGTGCTGCTCCTCGATGAAGCAGCGGCCGGCGTCGACGCACCCGGCCAGGAACAGTTAAATGAGGTGATTCACCGACTCCAGGCTAACGAGGGCATGACGGTGCTGCTCGTCTCGCACGACCTAAGCCTGGTCTATCGCTACGCCGACCACGTGCTGTGCTTGGGGCGGCAGCTCGCCTGTTTCGGCGTGCCGCGGACCGTCCTGACCCCGGAGCGACTCTACGAACTGTACGGCTCACCCATGGGCTTTCATGTCCACCATAGCGCCTGAACTCGGCGCGCTCGCGCTCTCCGTCAGCATGGCCGTGGCGGCCGGTCTGGTCGGCTGTTTCGCGGTGATGCGCCGGATGACCCTTGCGGCCGATGCCATGTCACATGTCGCGCTTCCGGGCATCGGCGTCGCGCTCGCGCTGCACCTCAATCCGCTCGCGGGTGCCCTAGTCATGCTGTTTCTCGGCGCGGCGCTCATCTGGTCAATCGAGACGAAGACTAAGATCGCCACAGAAACGGTTATTGGCGTCGTGTTTTCGGTGGCGCTCGCTGTGGGCAGTATGATCGCCTCCGGCGAGGAGCTGATCGACGCGCTGCTCGGCAGCCCCAGGGCACTGACTGCTTGGGAGATCGCCGTAGGGGTGGCCGCGGCCCTGGGGGTGATCGTCTTCATCCTGCGCGCGAGAAACTCCCTGATTGTCTCCCTGGTGTCACCGGAGATCGCGCTTACCTCCGCGGTCAATGTCGCGCGGATGGACCTTTACTTTCTGCTTGCCTTTGCGCTGACCGTCGGCCTCGGCCTGCGCTACCTGGGCGTGCTGCTCATGGGAGCGCTGATCATCATCCCCGCCGCGATCGCCAAGCGGCTCGCGCGCAGCCTGAACGGCATGTTTCTGGTATCGGTCACGGCGGCGGTGCTTTCGACGGTGGCCGGGACCTATGCTGCGGCGCTGGCTGGCCGTCACAGCGGGCCGTTCATCGTGATCATCGCCGGCGGGCTCTTTTTCCTGAGTCTGCTGCGGCCACGGGAAGCATGATGCCCGGTTTCCCGAGCTTAGCGCGGAGGAAAGGTGTTAATTGCCATGCCCCGTTGACCCCCATTTTCATCGCAGCATAACCCGCTGCCGTAGGTTCCGCTGCTGCGGGCCTTAGCGTCGGCGGGGCGAAGGGTTACAATCGTGGCGTCCCGAGCAGATTATGGCGCGGAGTTCTTTATGGTTAGCATTAGCAGGTTCAGTTTCGGCGGAACGGCTGCCATCGTCACGAGCATGGCCCTGATCGTCGGCCTGAACGCAGCGACGGCGACGAAAGCCACCATCATAAGCGGTCTGCTGGTCGTGGCCTTGGCCGACAACCTCACCGACTCCCTCAGCATTCACATCTATCAGGAATCCGAGAGGCTTGAGGAACGCAACGCGTTCATCACTACACTCACTAACTTCACGACGCGACTCGTGCTTTCCATCAGCTTCGTGCTTCTGGTCCTGCTGCTGCCCATCACCAGCGCCATCATCGTTTCCGTCATTTGGGGATTCTCGCTTCTCATCGCACTCACCTGTATGCTCGCGCGCGACCGCAATGTCAGTGTTGCTTCCGAAGTGTTCAAACACGTCGCGGTGGCGCTGATGGTCATCATCGCCAGTCAAGGCATCGGCGCGTGGATTCCTGCGCACATCGGCTGAGCCGGACTGCACGTCGGCAACGTTACTCTTCCCGCGGTCCAAGCATTTCCTAGACAGCGCGACTCATGTCCTTTGGCCCCGGGCGCGTGATTTTGAAGTGCCCCGCCAATTCTG
>Ga0326726_10006306_pt1 | contig 10688 bp, 7 predicted proteins | sample MHFenrmetagenome_2_FD_207603 | JGI IMG/M metagenome (GOLD analysis project Ga0326726, IMG submission 207603) | Lab enriched peat soil microbial communities from Michigan Hollow, Ithaca, NY, United States - MHF15MN | ecosystem: Environmental > Terrestrial > Soil > Wetlands > Peat | place: USA... | reverse complement strand
ATGTAGAACGCTCCCACCGCAGACATCACAAACGCGCCGGTGATGACGGCGCCTGACATGTTGTGGGCATACTGAAGCAGCGCCCACGGGTTCATCAGCAGTCCCCAGAAACTGGTGACCTCGAAGGATCCGTTGGGAAGAACTTTGTAGGCGACCGGATGCTGCATCCAGGCGTTGGTGACAATGATGAAGAAGCCGGATATCCATGAGCCCACGAAGACGAGGAAGGCGGACGCCCAATGCGCCCACGGAGAGAGGCGTTTCTCACCGAACAGGAAAAGACCCAGAAATGCAGATTCCAGAAAGAAGGAGAAGACACCTTCCATGGCGAGGGGCTGTCCGATCACGCCGCCCGTGAAGCGGGAAAACTGCGCCCAGTTGGTGCCGAACTGGAATTCCATGGGAATTCCAGTAACCACGCCGATCAGAAAATTGATGGCGAATATTTTTGCCCAAAAGCGTGCGGCTTCGTTGTAGCGCTCGTTGTGACGGACTAGGGCAACTGTTTTGAGTGCCACGATCAGCAAAGCCAGCCCCATGGTTAGCTGGGGGAATAGATAGTGATAGATGACGGTGAACGCGAAGTGCAGGCGGTGGAGGAGGAGGGCGTCCATAAGGAAGCTCTTGTCGGAACTCCACATCATACATGGAGTCCGTTGTTGCTGTGGTTGATTCAGACGGAGGGGGTGCTCTTCGATGCGTTCGGATTAAGCATTTCATGAAACGGGGATTCCCGCGCCATTTCGCGCCGCCCACTCGCCAGTCTCCACTGGGGCAGCTAGGGCTGTGGTTTGTGCAGGACCTTCGAGCGGTCAATGACCCATTGCGGAAACACCGGTGCTCCCTGCGGGGGCTTGCCTTGAGTGACGGCCCAATGATCGATCCAGCTGGTGCCTTCTCCTACGTAGGTGTCGGGCAGGCCGTAGGCCTGATCGCCTAGAGCGTCCCCCAGGGCAATAAAGTGATAGCCGCGTTTGCGCAAGACGTCGAGTAGTCCGCCGATGTGGTCGGCCTCGAGTTGATTGGCGTGCAGCAGGAGGATTTGTTTCGGCTCGTAGCCGATCGTCTGTTTCGAGAGCTGTTCGAAATAGGCGAAGACCTGGTCGCTGTAGGAGAGATAACTCTTCATGAGCTCGTCCTGCAGGGCGTTGTCTCCGCGTTTCTTGGCATCTTCGTACACGCCAGCGTACATCCAGTCCCAGGCGTCAAGCGTGACGGGAGCGACGCTGTAGCCGCGAGCCGCAAGGAAGGCTTCAGCCTGGCGGCGGGTTTGAAGGTCGCGACCGGTGTCGAGGTAGGGATGGCGGAAGTATCGGAGCGTCATGTTGTGTTCGGCGAGCAGCAACTTGGTCACGCTCTCGCCCTGCACGATGTCGTCTTCCCACGCCTGCAGCCCGACCCGGTTCAGCGAGGAGTGGCTGTAGGTGTGATTGCCGAGTTCGAAGCCGTAGTCGAGCCACATGCGGAGAGTCTTAATCCGTTCGTCAACCTCGCCGAATTTATAGAGCTTCCTCTCGTTGACGAATCCGACCACCGGTATCTTCTGATCGCGGAGCGTGGTCAGTAACTTCGTGGTCATTTCAACGAGGGTCGCGGCCGACATCGAGCTGGAAGAACCTGCAGGCAAGTCATCAATGGTGATGGCGACCTCGCGCGTGGGCTGGTCCGGGGCGTTTGGAGTGGCTGTGACAACGCAGAGCGCGCAAGCGACCGCTACAAGGATAGGGGGCAATTTCATGAAGCGTCCTCCAGTCGGGCCTGGATTCGCCAAACGGTATTAGAACATGAAAGGTGTCCATTCTTCGATGTTGGGATGCGCGTCGATGCTAGAATTTGCGCCTTGTGATGGGCGGCAAAAGCTTTACCGCAAAAGACGCAAAGGATTTCTGAAAGATTCAGAGGGGTTCGGTCGAACCTCGGGAGGGGTTTGATGGCAACTACATGGTTGGGCATGAGCCGAGGCGGTGGCAGGCGGCGCGGGTTTCGATGGCTTGGGAGTGGGATGGTGAGCGCGATCATGGTCATTTGTTTGGTCGCGCAGGCGTCTCGCTCCTCGGGCCAGTCCGCGGCGGACGCTGTGGGATCGCAGATTGGGACGGTGCGGGTTGACACGAGTCACGCCATCAATTGGTTTGATCCCGACAGCGCTTTGGGCAGTTCGATCGATGTGCTGTCGCGCCGCGACATCGACATGGTTTACTCGCCACATATCATCCAGGAAGCGCTCTCCGCCGGATGGGGCCCCATTACCTATCGCAACAACACCGAGCTGCGCATGGCGGCGTGGCACTGGACCGAGAATGGAACCTGGAGCGACGCTGCGCATCGCAGTGGATATTTTACCGGCAGCACCGAGTTGAAGGAACCCATTCGATATATCCTGGCCTATGGGCTGCCTCACCGTGGATTCGCGACCAGTGGCGACCGGCCAGTGCAGGGGCCGAATCTTTCCTACTGGAAAAGCAATCCCTACCTAACCAGCAAGTTTACCGGCGAGAGCGATGCCCTTCATCCGCAGTGGGTGATTGTGGACTTGAAAGCGGATAAACCAGTGAACGCCGTGCGTATCGGCTGGGCGAGTCCGTACGCGACGAAATATCAGGTGGAGTATTGGGCGGGGGCAGGAGACGCACTCGACTTCGACGCAGGCCCCAAAGGTCAGTGGAAAGCTTTTGCGTCTGGAGTGGCGAACAACGCCCAGGGTGGCACGAGCACGCTGAAGCTTTCCGATACGCCCGTGTCCACCCGGTTTGTGCGCGTTCTGATGACGGAATCTTCGAACACTTGCGACGAGCATGGATCGGGCGACGACCGCAACTGTGTTGGATATGCCATTCAGCAAATCGCGGCCGGCACGGTTGACAGCAGGGGCGCTTTCTCGGAGGCGCCGAAAGATCCCAGCGAGAAGCGAACCACATTCTGTGTTTCGTCTATCGATCCCTGGCACTCTGACGAGGACGTGTACGAGGGCGGGGGTTACCAGCACAGCGGCTTCGATCTTTTCTTTACCAGCGGACTAACCAACAATCTGCCGGCGATGATTCCGGTCACCATGCTGTATGGAACTCCCGACGATGCCGCGGCCCAGATCGCCTACATTGAGAAGCGCGGCTATCGCGTCGGATACATAGAAATGGGCGAGGAGCCGGATGGCAAGCATGCCATGCCGGAAGACTACGCGGCGCTTTATCTGCAATGGGCAACGGCGATTCACAAGGTTGATCCCAAGCTCAAGCTGGGTGGACCGATTTTCGAAGGTGTGAACGAAGATATAACGGTGTGGCCGGACGCGCAGGGCCGGACGTCATGGATGGGCCGGTTTGTGGCCTATCTCAAGGCGCACGGCCGCCTGGCTGACCTCTCTTTTGTGTCCTTCGAGCACTATCCGTTCGAGCCCTGCACCATTACGTGGAAAACCCTGTATACCGAACCGCAACTGATGAAACACATCCTGCAGGTTTGGAGGGAAGACGGCGTCCCCAAAGACGTTCCGCTGATGGTGACTGAAAATCATCTTGCGGCCTCGCTCACCGGGCCCATGACCACGATCTTTTCCGCGCTGTGGCTGGCCGACAACGTCGGATCTTTTTTCGAGGGCGGTGGCGCCGCGTTCTATCACTCGCCCATTCAGCCCCAGGGTCTTCAGAACAGTTGTCTGGGATGGGCGTCGTGGTCGAACTTTGTCTCCAACGAACACTACGACATCAAAGGCTATACCTCGCCCTATTTCGCCGCCCACATGATCAACCTGGAATGGGTGCAGCATCGCTCCGGCGTGCATACCATGTACACGTCGTCGGCCGACATCAAGGACAGCGAAGGCAATGCGCTGGTTACGAGCTACGCGGTTCATCGCCCGGACGGGAACTGGTCGTTGATGTTGGTGAATCGGGACGAGAACAATGCGCATAGCGTGCGCGTGGCGTTTGACGATTCCAAAAACAAGAGCGCGTTCTCAGGGCCGGTCACGTTCGTGACCTTTGGTAGCGAGCAGTACGTTTGGATTAACGACGGACTGAACAGCCACGCCGATCCGGACAATCCGCCGGCGGCCGCTAATGTGGCGGCCAGTTCCACAACGACCTTTACTCTTCCCAAAGCTTCGATCACTGTCTTGCGTGGCAAGGTGCCGGGAGTGAGAGAGTAGCCGTACGACCATGTCGGGACAGATGTCCTCATCTGTCCAGTCGAGCGAAGCTCGACAGGTTACCGATTGGGTTGGCCCTCAACCAAATAGCGGAGCTGCGCTCCGCCGGGCAGCTGAGGACATCTGGTGCCCTTACGTCGTTCATGGCGGGTGGCGGATCGGGATCTACTTGGCCCGCTTCGCTACGATCTTCCCGCGTATGACCGTCACTGAGGCCCTGGGCAGCGTGAATTCGGTGTCCACCGCAGCCGTAACCGTGGATCGCGCGGCGGGACCATCGGGATCAGCCTTGCCGGCCCTGTCATCCGGATGCCACTGATACTGCTCGCTGCCGAAGCTGATCAGGCTGACCGGACCGGTAAAGAAGCTATCGGCATCCGCTTTGTCGTCGTGGAATTTGATGCGAATGGAATGCGGATTCTCCTGGTCCTTGTTGACCAGCATCACCGACCACTGGCCATCGGGACGGAACAGGGGATAGGCCGTCACCAGAACGTTCCCGGCGGGATCGGAGATGTCGCTGGTGGCGGGGAATATCCGTTGCTCACCCGTGCCTGGCTGCACCCACTCCAGATTGATCAACTGGCTGGCGAAAAACTGTGATGTAGGCTGCTGGATCTGAAAGTTCGAATCCACGGTGAACAGGGCGAACGTTCCCAGCGAGCCGTTGCAGCCGTGATAGAGGCCAACCGGCAGGTAATGGAAGTAGTAGAGGCCGTCGCCGCCCGCGGACAGGAACGAGCCCACATAGTCCGCCAGCCAAAGCCCGCCGAAGATATCAACGAAGGATTCTCCCGTGTTCCAGGCAACGTTCAGTTCTGAAATGAATATGGGGACATCGGACGGCAAGCCGTCATCCCGCCAGACCTGAAGGATGTGGCCGATCAACGCAGGTTCGTCGTACAGGCTGCTCCATTGAATCTTGCAGGGTTCAAACGGGTAGTGCTCGAAGGATGCAAACGCGAGATCGCCCAGGCGGCCGTGGGCCTTCAGATAATCGATGAAGCGCCCCAGCCATGACGTTTTGCCCTCGGCATCGGGCCAAACCTGGATGTCTTCATTCACGCCCTGGAATATGGGACCGCCGAGCTTTAGCGCCGGGTCCAGGCGGTGCAGCGCCGTTGCCCATTGCAGATAAAGCGCTCCGTACTGCTCCGGCAGCATGTACTGGCCGTCGGGTTCTTCTCCCATTTCGATGTACGAAATTGGATAGCCTCGGGCTTTCAGATAAGCGATCTGGGCGACAGAATCCTCGGGCGTGCCATAGAGCAAGGCGATGGGAATCATCGCCGGAAGTCCGCGGGTGTAACCGCTGGTGTAGAAGAGATCAAGGCCCACCTGATCGCGCCTCTCACTGACGTCGGAAGGCTCGTGCCAGGGATCGACCGAAGAACACAAGGTCGCGGTCTGGTCGGGGTCGGGGGTGTGGCGAACCAGGTCGTGAAACTTTCCGTCTGGGGAAACGGTGCCAAGGTAAAGTTCTCGAATGGCGTAGCCCAGGCAGTTGCGCCGGTCGGCCGAGCCATGAGTGTCGCAAGTGTTGGAAGACTCGGTCATCAGGATGCGAATGAAATGCACCGGCATAGGCGAGGCGGAAAGCTTGAGAACCACGGTTCCTCCAGCGCCGTTGGTGATCGAACCGCCAGGGAATGCGACCCAGGTGCCCTTGGTCGCCTGTTTAATCGGATCTTCGCCGGTCCAGTACTGCACCACGTAACGGCGAGCATAAGGCGCCGCCCACGCGATGCGAATTGCATTGATCTGGTGATTATTGGCGAGATCCATGATCACCCACTGCGGGTAAACCGAATCATCCTCGCCGGTGAAGGCTTTGGTCAGATATGGATTGCTCTTCCAGTAGGTGGTGAGATCGCCGTCGGTGAGGCGGGAGTAGCCGTTGTCCACGCCGTCGTTGCGAGTGAAGCCGCGATGCGGCAGAAGGTATCCGAAGGAATGGTGGATGGGCTCTCCGGGGGTTGCGCTGCCGGTGAAGTAGCCCTTCCCGGCGGGATCGCTCCAGGTGCCCTGCGGATTCCAGTGCCAGGCCTCAACAAACAGTTCGGTGTTCTGGCGATAGCTGACGGTTTGCCATCCGGCGGAGAGCACCTGCTTCATCACCGGTTCGGTGAAGAGCTTGTCGGTGGCCGCTGTGGAAATGCGGTCAATACCAGCCCCGAGCGCAGTCGTCGGAACGAACGAGTTGGCGGCATGGCCGGGTGTGGAATCGACACGGATGTTCTGCGCTACCGCGGCCACTGAAACCAGCGTGATTCCCACGATCAGTGTTTCAAGTAGCGATCTCCAGATCGCCCGGATCCTGTGCATAGTAGTGCCTCCGCCAGAAGTATCCTGCTGCAATTTATCGGTGGACGCGATAGGGCACGAAGCCGCGGGCTTTGGTGCGCAGGCGATACACCGAAGTCGTCGCCGCGATGTAGAGCGTCCGATAATCGTTGTCTCCCCAGGTCAGGTTGGCCGGTTGCTCCGGCATCTCGATCGTGCCCAGACGATGGCCTTTCGCATCCCAAACCCAAATGCCTTTTGGACCGGTTACAAACAGATTTCCTTCGCGGTCAACTTTTATTCCATCGGGCACGCCCTGGTGCGGTTCGCCGAGTTCCTCGCCGAAGATTCGACCGTTGCTCAACGAGCCATCGGGCGCGACGTCGTAAACGCGAATGTTTCTCTGTTCACTGTCATCCACGTAGAAATGTTTTCCTTCGGGCGAAAAGGCCAGGCCGTTGGGCTGGGTCAGGTCTTTGGTCAAGAGGCGGACACTGCCCTTGTCATCGAGCCGATAGACGCCCTGGAAAGGTATTTCCTGGTGCTCGCCCTTGACCAGATCAAGCGTGGGGTCGGTGAAGTATATGGCGCCGTCGGGGCCAATCACAACGTCATTGGGGCTGTTGAGTTTCTTTCCTTCATAGCGGTCCGCGAGAACGGTGTATTTTCCCTCCGGAGTGACGGCGATGATGGCGCGTAGAACGCTGGCACAATCGATCAGGTGGTGCTGCCGGTCATAGGTGTTGCCGTCGGGATCACCGAGGGAGATCACTTCCTCCTTACGGCCGTCGAGGAAGACGCGATAGATCTTGTTCTGCTCTTCATCGCTCACATAGAGGAAACCGGATTCGTCCCACATCGGGCCTTCGGTGAAGCCGAAATTGCCGGCGACGCGGGTCAGGTGCGCTTTGCGGTCAAACAGTTTCCAGAAGCGGGGAGATTCGGCGGTGAGCTTGAAGGTGCGCGCGGATGCATCCGCCGCCGCGGCAGGCAGCGACGCGGCCAGCACTGCGATTCCGGCCAGAACCGCCGCTTTGAGCCGGTGACTGCGCATCAGGCGGCTGACGAATGATCGCATTCTCAATATAAGCTGACGGTTCATTCGGGCTCCGCCTGCGGTTTGCCGTTGCCCCGTGCAATGCTGACCAGATAGCTTACGAGATCATCCAGTTCCTGACGGCTGAGCCGGGATGCGTAATCGTCTGGCATCAGGGAACGCGGTTGATATTCGATGCTCCGCAATTCTGTCTTGGCAAGCAGATGGAGTGTGCCGTCAATGGTCTGAAGTTGCAGAGTAAAATTGTCTTCGTTCCGGGCGATGCCGGTCAGGGTTTGGCCATCCGCCGTGGTGACAACGACAGTCCGCTTTCGCGGATTGAGATTCCGGTTGGGATCGGTAATAGCATTGCGAATGTCGTCTGCCGAAGACGTACTGGCATAGCTGGAGAGATCTGAGGCGATGAATCCGCCCTCTCCCCCAGCCATGTGACACTGCGAACAACCAGCCTTGCCAAAGAAGATGGCCTGTCCATGCCTGGGGTCGCCGGAAACTTCCGCCGCGGAGGCCTGTCCCTGCAAGCTTCGCAGGTAGCGAATCACAGCCTTGACCTGGTCGGCGCCGAGCGAACCGAAGGCGGGCATGCCGGTTCCCGGTACTCCTCCCTGCACGATTTGCAGAAGGGCCTTGTCCGACAGGCGCTGGACTTCGCGCCGGTGAGAGATATCGGGGCCGTGCTCGCCGCCCCCGCCGTCGAGCCCGTGGCAAGCCGCGCAAGTAGTGATAAAGATCTGTTTACCCTCGACCGCGCCGCCAGCAGCCTTGCCGGATTGCTGGGCCTGCAACGGGGGCGGCGCGCACACCTGTCCGGCGTATGCCAGGAGCATCAACATGGAGAATCGCAAGAGTTTGCGGGCCATGTGGCTATTTTCGTTTTACCGCGATGGCGGATATCTCGACTCGTGCGTTGTTGACCAGCCCCGCTACCTGCACGGTCGCGCGAGCGGGCTTGGGATCGGGCATGACGGTCTTGTAAACCTTGTTCATGTCAGGGAACTCGTGAATGTCAGCCAGGTACACGGTCACAGAAACAATGTCCTTCAGGTCGAAGCCAGCCTCCTTGACGACCTTTTCGATGTTGGCCAGAGCAGCCTGAGTTTCAGCGCTGATTCCGCCAGGCGCGAGCTTGCCCTGGTCGTCAATGCCTTCCTGTCCCGCAACGTAGAGCGTATTGCCGGCGATCACCCCGTCGCTGAAGGGAAGACCTGCCGTGCCCGGGAACTTGATCGCACGCCGTTCTTCGGCGAAGGCGGTCAGGGTTCCGGCTTGATTAAACAGAGCGAAGACAAGCAGGGTTAAGACAAAGAGTCCGAGCACAATATGCGCCAGCGACAAACTCGATTTTTTCGTGTTCATTTTGGGGCAGCTCCTTTTTGACAGCATGAGAATTGGCCTTCACAATCACTCGACAGGAATGCTAGAGTCCGCGTTCATATATACAACCAGGAGGCGGAGATGAACAAATTGCAATTTGGAATTTTTTCGCGGAGAAGTCTATTTGCGGTTGTGGGAATTGTGCTCATTTGCGCAATTTGGCAACGGAGTTCGAGCCTTCTGGCCCAATCCGCCGCCGTGCCTCAGGCCAATGAAAACGAGGCATTGCTCGAGAGCTACCGTCATGTGGAAGTGGCGTCGGTTTCGGACGCGCTGGAGCAACTTACCGGCCGGAAGATGTATTTGTCCCATAAAATGAAGCCCATTTTTCCCACCAAGTTTGCCGGGTTTGCGCTGACCGTGAAGTTGAGCAAGGACGAAGGCAACAAGGACCCTGGAGCCCTGAGTGGCATGCTGGCGGCTATCGATCAGGGATCGCAGAGTTCGGTGTGGGTCATGGTGGTCGAAGACGGGGCTGATATCGCCGGCATGGGTGGCCTGATGGGTACGGCGATGTTTGCGCGCGGGTATGCCGGCGCGGTCATCGATGGCGGGGTGCGCGACGTGGGCCATTTGCGCAAAATTGGTTTCCCGGTTTACGCCACCGGCATCGTTCCGTCAACCTCGGTGAGTCATTACCGCTTCGCGGGGGCGAATATCCCGGTGACTTGTGATGGAGTGGAGGTGCGGGCCGGTGACATTGTCGCCGCTGACGGCGACGGTGTGGTGATCGTACCGCGGGCGAATGCGGAAAAAGTTCTGGCCCTCGCCCAGGACATGGACTTCAAAGAGCACTCCATGTACTCGATTATCGAGAAATACAAGTCCATCCAGGAGGCGGTCAAACGGTTTGGGCGGCTGTGAGTTGTTGGGCGGTCTTCTGATTCAGCCCCCTTGGCGTCCTTTGCGGCCTTCTTTGCGCTCTTTGCGGTTCAAGGTTTTTCGAACGATAACGGCAAGGTCAACCCCTTACCGCAAAGGGCGCGAAGAAGGCCGCAAAGGACGCAAAGAAAAGCCGGCTCGATGGAATCAGGACATTCGCGATTGCATTCCCACAATTTTCGTCGGATAATGCCCGGTTCCATTAAATCGATTCAATTGGGCTAGGCTGCGCCCCGCCGCAATTCGGCATGGACCCGAGCTCATGAATCCCTTTTTCAAGGCGGCCTGATTCGGATGGCAGAGAGAACGCGACTGCTGGCAAGAGTGACCCTGGTGCTCGCTGCGTTTCTGGGCTGTCTGATGATAGCGGCGGCGGACGATGTGTCCAAGGAATCGACCGCGGCGGTAATCGATGTGCTTCCTGCCCAACTGATTGCCCAACCTCCGGGGGCAAACTGGCTCTCCTACAACGGGGATTTTACCGGGCGCCGCTTCAGCAGCCTATCCCAAATCAAGCCGACCAATGTCGGACAGTTGCGGGCGCAATGGGTTTTCCATTCCAGCAATTCCAACCGGCTGGAGGTGACGCCGGTGGTCGTGAACGGCGTTATGTTCGTGACTTCGGCGAATGATACCTATGCCCTGGACGCGCGCACCGGGCGGGTCATCTGGCACCACGTGTGGCCGATTTCGGAGGGATTGATCGACGATGCGTCGGGACACCTCAGCCGCGGCGTTGCGGTGTGGCATTCGCGGGTGTATCGCCAGACGGACAACGCGCATTTACTTTGTCTGGATGCGCGTTCGGGAAACTTGCTGTGGGATGTAGCCTACGCGGACTGGAACCGAAATTACGGCGCCACGGGAGCGCCCCTGGTAGTGAAAGACAAAGTGATTGTGGGCACCTCCGGCGGAGACGATGGGGTGCGTGGTTTTGTGGCGGCG
>Ga0326726_10006305_pt1 | contig 10688 bp, 3 predicted proteins | sample MHFenrmetagenome_2_FD_207603 | JGI IMG/M metagenome (GOLD analysis project Ga0326726, IMG submission 207603) | Lab enriched peat soil microbial communities from Michigan Hollow, Ithaca, NY, United States - MHF15MN | ecosystem: Environmental > Terrestrial > Soil > Wetlands > Peat | place: USA... | reverse complement strand
GGCCTCACATAGTGTGGTTCGGGGAAGCAGTTCCGATGATGGATGAGGCAATAAGGATAACCTCAACTGCTGATATTTTTGTAGTAATTGGTTCATCCCTGAATGTTTATCCTGCGGCAGGATTAATCGAATTTGCGCCAAAGAAAGCTTCATTATGGCTTATTGACCCAAATGATGTATATGTATCGGTTAACAGAAATGTTGAAGTAATAAAAGAACCAGCAAGCAAAGGTGTTGAAATTCTGACAGCAAAATTGCTGGAACTATTGTGAATTGAAAGGTGTAGTTTACATACTAACGAATAAAAACAATTCGGTCCTTTATACCGGAGTAACAAGCAATTTGAAGGATCGAATTAAACAGCATAAACTTAAAAAACATCCTGATAGCTTCTCCGCAAAGTACAACCTTAATAAGCTGGTTTACTATGAATGGTTTGATACGATTGGTGAAGCCATAGAGAGGGAGAAAATTATTAAGGGTGGTAGCCGCAAGAAGAAACTGGACCTGATAAAAAGTACTAACCCGGAGTGGATTGACATGAGTGAGTTTCTGTAAGCTCCTGAGGATTGCTTCGTCGTCCCGAGTCCTCGGGACTCCTCGCAATGACGGTGCCATTTATATTATTGACTAACAGATCGATTGGCAAATTAACTGGCGTTTACCGTCATTGCGAGGAGTCACCCCGTCCTGGAGGGGTGACGACGAAGCAATCGTTATCATGTTAATACAAAATTTAAAATAGTCCTCAAGTTTACCCTTATTCCTGATATCTTTGACCTATGATTGACCGCCAGACGATAGACAGGATCCTCGATGCAGCCCAGATAGTTGACGTTATCCAGGAATTTGTTCCTTTGAAAAAGAGAGGGGTTAACTACCTTGGATTGTGCCCTTTCCATAATGAGAAGACTCCTTCGTTTACTGTTTCACCATCAAAAGAGATATTTAAATGCTTTGGCTGTGGAAAGGTTGGTAATTCGGTCAACTTTATTATGGAACATGAGCATCTGACCTATCCGGAAGCCCTGAAATATCTCGCTAAAAAATATCATATCGAGGTTGTCGAAAAAGAACGGAGTCCCGAGGAAATTGAGAAACAGAATGAACGCGAAAGCCTCCTGGTTATAACCACCTATGCCGCACGTCAGTTCTCCGAGAATCTTTTTCAGTCAGATGAAGGTATGACAGTTGGCCTTGCCTATTTCAAGGAAAGAGGATTCAGGCAGAATACTCTTAAGAAATTTGAGGTCGGCTACAGCTTTGAACAGCGTGATTCATTTTCGAAAAAAGCCCTTGAAGATGGCTACAGACAGGATTTTCTGGTAAAAACAGGCCTTACAATTCAGCACGAAGAGCGTATCTTCGACAGGTTCAGCGGCAGGGTAATGTTCCCGATACATTCTCTTTCAGGACAGGTACTCGGATTTGGTGGCAGGATACTTAAAGCCGATCCAAAAAGCGCCAAATATCTGAATTCGCCTGAATCGGAGATATACCATAAAAGCAGGATCGTTTATGGCATTTACCAGGCACGCAAGGCAATAACCCAGGAAGACAAGTGCTATCTTGTTGAAGGTTACACTGATGTCATGTCCCTCCATGAGGCAAACATCGAAAACGTAGTAGCTTCCTCCGGGACTTCACTTACCCAGGAACAGGTCAGGCTTATAAAAAGATTTACCCAGAACATTACCATCCTTTATGACGGTGATCCTGCAGGCATAAAAGCATCTGTAAGGGGGATCGACCTGGTTCTTGAAGAGGGAATGAATGTAAAGATCGTTCTTCTGCCGGATGGGGAAGATCCTGATTCATATTCAAAAAAAGTCAGTAACGAGGAATTCACAAAATACTTAAAAGAAAGAGAGACCGACTTCATCAGGTTTAAAACCCAGCTTCTGCTTTCGGAATCCAATAATGATCCGACAATGAAAGCAAACCTGATAAAGGATGTGGTAAAATCGATCGCAGTAATACCGGAAGCTATAACCCGGACAGTTTACATTAAAGAGTGCAGTATTGTCCTGGAGGTCTCAGAACCTGTTCTATATCATGAGGTTAATAAGTTGAGGCAGCAAAAGTCCTTCCAGGAAAGGAATAAATATCCGGGTCCTGAGGATCTGCCTGTTCCTCCGGTTCAGCCAATAAAACAAGTTCAGTATAAGACTGTTTCATTTTATACCGAGAAAGAGATCATCCGCCTGCTTCTCAAATACGGAAGCAATGAACTTGACCGCAGGGTTAGAAGTGAGGATGGCAAGGAAGAAATAATTGCCGTTTCCGATTATATTGTTAATGAAATAACAACTGACGATCTCTCCTTCGATGACAGGATTTGTGCAAAGATTTTCGCTGATTTCAGGTTCTATTCAGAACAGGGGCTTTTTCCTGGCGACAAGCATTTTGTCAAGCATGAAGATCCGGAGATCTGCATATTTTCAGCTGATCTTCTGTCTGATTCCCATGAGCTGAGCCTGATCTGGAAGAACAAGCAAACCTTTGTGGAGACCGAAGAAATGAAGCTTCGGGAAATAGTACCGGATGCTGTCCTTAAATTCAAAAGCGATAAGATTATTGCAGCCAGAAAAGAGATCATGACTCTGCTTGAAGAGGCTGTTAAAGAGGGAGACAAGGACAAAGTATTATCTCTTCAGAAAAGATACAACACCCTAAGCATTGCTTTGGGTTCAATTTCAAGACAACTGGGGAACAGGATATTACTATAACCCCTTGCCCCCCAAGGGGGGGGTCTTTTTTCCTTTAACCACGGCTTTAAAGCCGTGGTTAGCAGATAACTATGGATCCGGGCTTTAGCCCTTATAATTCTTCAAAGATAATTAGCCTGTTTCAGTTGGGTTAGGGTGAACAAAAATTCGTAATTTTATTTCCTAACTTCATCAAAATAATTCAATGAAATTATCCAGACTTTTTCTTCCGGTATTAATCGCAATATTGGTTTCTTCATGCGGAAAAACAGAGAAACCTCCTGTTAAACTGGCTCTGAAGAAACCAAAGGATCTTTCTGAAGTTATTGTTCCCATTGATAAAGGATTCAGTGAATATATAACAGGTTATACCTCGGGGATTGTTTCAGTCAATTCACAGATAGAGATACGGTTTACTCCTGAATTTGCTGCAAAAGCAAACAAACAGACCCCTGCAGGTCTGTTCATGTTCGAACCAGTTATCAGAGGCAAGGCAGAATGGACCGATGATGTAACCCTTACTTTCAAGCCGGCCAAAACACTTGACCCGGGAACAGTTTACTCGGGCAAACTTAATCTTGACAGACTGACCGAAGTTAAAGAATCATTGAAAACTTTTCCCATAAGGTTCCAGACAATTAAGAAAGATTTCATTGTTACTACCGGAGCACTGGAAAGCTCTGAGGAAGGGAATAAATATTCTCTTCATGGACAAATAACAGCTTCCGATTATATTGCCTCCGAAGAAGTTGAAGCTTATCTGCAGGCTAAACTGGGAAGAAAAAAGATGGTTGTAATGTGGGACCATTCCGACGGGCTCATACATAAATTCAACGTTCTGGATATCTACAGGTCCGACAAATCCCAGAAACTCGAACTTTCATGGGATGCGGCACAGGCAAAAGTAAAACAAAAAGGTACCACATCGGTTAATATCCCTCCATCCGGTGAATTTTCCGTTATCGATTTAATTACGGGCCAGGGAGAAAATCAGAATATTGATATCATATTCTCTGATCCGGTCGATGCCTCCCAGGAAACAGAAGGACTTATATGGCTCTCCCCTGCAAATGAGATGTCGGTAAGCATTAATTCAAATATTGTAAGCATCTTCCCGGCTTCCAGACCTGAAGGGAAGACAGAACTTAATGTTGAAACTTCACTTAAGAATAAAAAGGGAGCTTCTCTTTCTTCACCTTTCAGAACCCGGCTCGATTTTTCCCCTGTTTTGCCAGCTATTGAACTTATCGGCGACGGTGTTATTCTACCGGCATCGCAGAATCTTATTTTCCCTTTTAAAGCAGCTAATCTTAAGGCTGTCGACCTTAAGATCATCAAGATATTTGAAAGCAATCTTCCCTGGTTCCTTCAGGAAAATGAAATAAATACCGGCAATTCAATAAAACGGTTCGGCCGGCCGCTATACTCCGGAAAAGTTGATCTTGTAAATCCTTCAGGCAAAAATTCAGCAGGATGGAATCTCTATACTATCGATCTTTCTGAATACATCGATGTTGAGCCAGGTATATTGTACAGAGTGGAACTTTCGATGAGACCATCATATTCCCTCTATCCCTGCTCCGATGCTGAAGAAATGAAGAAATTTGAGGAGATGCTAAAGCTGGCAGAAGAAACAAACCAGGAATTCTGGGATGATCCGGAGAATTATTATTCAGAAAGTGATGATTATATTTATTATTCGTTTGGCTTTAACTGGCGTGACCGTGACGATCCATGCAAAGCTGCCTATTTCAATCCCGACAGGAAAGTAACCCGGAATATACTGGCTTCAAATTTCGGGATCGTCGCAAAAAAAGGTTCTGATAACGACCTTCATGTGATTGTAAATGATCTCCTGACAGCATTACCATTGAGCGAAGTAGTTGTCAGTGTGTATGATTTCCAGCTTCAGGAAATCACCTCCGGGAATACCGACCAAAATGGATCAGTTAAACTTGCCTGCGAAAGAAAACCATTTCTGATAATTACAAAAAAGGATAAAGATCGCAATTACCTCAAGATAAATGACGGATCATCTCTCTCCCTGAGCTCTTTTGATGTATCGGGTATTCAGCCGGAGAATGGGATCAAAGCATTCATCTTTGGCGAAAGAGATGTCTGGCGTCCCGGGGATTCCATTTATCTTTCAGTCTTTCTAAAAGACATGCATAACACTGTCCCTCCTGATCATCCGATACTCTTCGAACTGATCAGCCCGATGGAGCAGAAGGTCGATAACCAGGTGCAGAAATCAGGAGGTAAGAATCTGCTGGTTTTCAAGACTGCGACTGCTCCTGATGCAGTAACAGGTGACTATAAGGCTCAGTTCAGGATAGGAGGAGCTATGTTTACCAAAAGAGTCAGGGTTGAGACCATCAAACCGAACAGGCTGAAAATTGACCTGAATTTCCCGGGGGAGATACTAGGAGGATCAGGAGTCGCGTCAAAGGGAACACTGAAGGTCAAATGGCTCAACGGTGCCACTGCCGGTAATCTCAAATCATCGGTCGAGTATATCCTTAAACCGACAAAAACAGAATTTGCTAAATACCGTCAGTACAATTTTGATGATCCGGCAATAAAGTTTTATTCCGGGACATCAAAAATGTTTGAAGGGTCGGTTGACGAAAACGGAGATGCTGATGTCATTTTTAATCCGGGTGGTGAGATCATTGCCCCTGGCATGCTTAATGCCGTATTCACCGCAAAGGTCGCAGAGAAGGGTGGCGACGAAAGCATAACTCAGGCAGTATACAAATATGCTCCCTATGCTGTTTTTGTCGGAGTTGAACTGCCTGGTTTAAAAGGTAAAGAGAGAATGTTGTTTACTGATAAGGAAAATAAAGTAAATATCGTCACTGTTGATCCAAAGGGCAATCCGGTCAGTTCTGAAGCCGAAGTTACTGTTTATAAGATCTCATACAGATGGTGGTGGGAATCTGACCAGGAGGATCTTGCTGCCTTCATTTCAAATAATTCGTATAAACCTGTCATCTCTAAAAAGATCCGGACATCGGGCGGGGAAGGTTCATTTTCCTTCAATATCGGGAGAAATGAATGGGGCAGATATCTGATAAGGGTATCATCGCCCAACGGTCATTCTACAGGAAAAATTATTCTGGTTGACTGGCCATATGAATATGGAATGAAAGGAAATACCGAAGGAGCAACTCTTCTTGCAATAAATACTGATAAGGAAAAATATAATCCGGGTGATGAAGTCAGACTTAGCTTCCCGGCGCCTGAATATTCGAGAATAATTGCAACTCTCGAAAATTCAACATCGGTTCTTGAAGAGATACGTGCGATCGGTACAAAAGGAAATACTGTAGTCAGCTTTAAGGCAAAACCTGAAATGGCTCCGAATGTATATGCTTATGTGACTGTAATCCAGCCGCATGCCCAGACAATTAATGACATGCCTATGCGGCTTTACGGAGTTATTCCGGTAATGATCGAAGATCCTGACACCCGTCTTGAACCCAAAATCTCAATGCCCGATCAGGTAAGGTCACAGCAGAAATTTGAGATCAAAGTCAGCGAGTCTAAAAGGAAACCGATGAACTATACAGTAGCAGTCGTTGATGAAGGATTGCTTGGTGTTACAGGATTCAAAACCCCTGATCCCTGGAAATATTTCTATGCCCGTGAAGCTCTCGGTGTCCAGACCTGGGATCTTTATGATATGGTCTTAGGCGCATTTGGCGGAACGCTTGAAAGAATTTTTGCCATCGGAGGTGATGAAGCTATTATAGACAGGGCTGCAAATAAAGCCCAACGATTTATTCCTGTTGTCAGATTTTTCGGACCATTTACCCTTGGGCCCGGAAAAACGGCAACTCATACAATAGAATTGCCTCAGTACACTGGTTCGATAAGAACCATGGTAATAGCAGGAAGCGACAGGGCGTTCGGATTTGCTGAAAAAAGCGTTCCGGTGAAAGATCCTCTTATGATCCTGGCAACAGCTCCGAGGGTGGTGAGTCCTGGAGAAAAAGTTGCCCTGCCTGTGACACTATTCATCCAGAAGGAAAATATCAGCAGCCTTGACCTGATAGCGGATGGAAATGATCTTGTGACATTTGCTGAAAAAGTTAAAACTATATCTGTTTCCGGCACAGGGGAAAAGGATATTGACTTTATTTTCACTGCAGGCGACAGGACAGGCATTGCAAAGATCAAACTGACTGCATCAGGTGGCGGAGAAACAGCCATTTATAATATTGAACTGGATGTCAGGAGTCCGAATCCACCTGAAACAAGGGCGGAACTTAAACTGCTGAAACCTGGAGAAAAATGGGAAACAACATTTGTTCCTTTCGGGATGCAGGGTTCTGATGCAGCAACGCTTGAAGCTTCTCTCCTGCCATCAGTTAATCTGGAAAAACGGCTCGGATACCTGCTTGATTATCCTCACGGATGCACTGAACAGATTACATCGGCCGCTTTCCCTCAGCTATGGCTTAAAGATCTTACCGTTAATGATACCAAAACTGCTGAGGCGGTTTCGGCAAATATCAGGGAAGCAGTCAACAAAATTATCACACGGCAGATGAACAACGGAGGAATAGCTCTCTGGCCTGGAAACTATCAGCCTGATAACTGGGTCACTTCTTATGCCGGTCACTTCATGACGGAAGCTGAAAGAAAAGGATACAGCATACCGTCAGATTTCAGGCGGAAATGGATCAGCTATCAGAAAAAAACATCACAGGAGTGGCGTTTTGATCCAAAATTCAAACAATCAGCAAATGACCAGGCATACCGGCTTTTCACACTTGCACTCGCAGGAACTCCTGAAAGAGGTGCAATGAACAGGCTTCGCGAATCGGCTGATATCCCGCAGGTATCCAGATGGTTCCTGGCGGCAGCATTTGCCACTGCAGGAAGGCCTGAAGTTGCAGGAGATCTTCTCGACATGAGAAACCTTGAACCGGAAAATGAATATTCCGGTTATTACTATGGAAGCCTGATGCGTGATAAGGCAATCATTCTTTACACTCTTTCAATTCTTAAAAAGGAAGAAGAAGCCCTGCCTCTGCTGAAAGCAATCTGCGATGACCTCAATACCGAAAACTGGTATAGCACGCAATCGCTCGCCTGGGGACTTTTTTCCTATATGAAATTTGCAGAGATGGTTCCACCGGATAATACAGGCCAGGCAAAATTCAATGTAACCTATAATGGAGAAAGATCTGAACAAAGCGTTGAACCAAAGAAAATCCTGGCAAAAAAACTGAATGTAAAAAAGGGAACAAATACTCTTGTTGCCGAGAATACCTCAGGCAAAACAATGTATTTTAACCTTGTCAGAAAGGGAGTACCTCTGGTTTCCGACTTATCTGTTTCGGATAAAGGATTAAGCATGAAAATCGACTACATGAATACCGGGATGAAGCCTGTCGACTGTAAGAATCTTGTTCAGGGAACAGACTTTATGATGGTGGCAAAGGTTACAAATACCACTTTCAGCCACGTGGATAATATTGCACTCACACAGATGGTCCCCTCAGGATGGGAGATTCAGAATACACGATTGTTTGAAGCAAATTACGGAATCAAGGAGAGCGCTTATGACTACCGCGATATCAGGGATGACAGGGTTAATACATATTTCAGTCTTAACCAGGGTGAGACAAAAACATTCGTGCTGATCCTGAACGCAGCATATAAGGGGGAATTCTGGCAACCTTCAATATTGTGCGAAGCAATGTACACCGAAAACTGCTATTCAAGAGTTCCCGGAAACAAAGTAATTGTCACCGGTCAGTGAATTGAATAAAAAGCTTAAAATACTGTTAATTATAACCGGGGTAATTATTATCCCGGTTTTGGTTTCTCCATTGCCGAAGTTCAAAGCTCCTCTTTCAACCGTGGTGGAAGCGCGCGATGGAAGCCTTCTGGGTGCAAGAATAGCTGATGACGGACAATGGAGGTTTCCTTCATCAGAACAGGTGCCCGAAAAATTCAAAAAAGCATTGCTGACATTCGAAGACAGGTATTTCTTTTATCACCCCGGGATAAATCCGGCTGCGCTTGTGAGAGCTTTCATGGACAACATTAAGGCAAAGGAAATTGTAAGCGGCGGAAGTACAATCACAATGCAGGTTGCCAGGCTTTCAAGGGGTAACATGTCACGTACTTATGTTGAGAAGGTCATTGAAATGCTTCAGGCTCTTAAACTTGAAGTTTTCAGGTCGAAAAGGGAGATCCTCAGGATCTATGCTGCGAATGCACCATTCGGAGGGAACATTGTGGGACTTGATGCTGCTGCCTGGCGATATACCGGAAAATCACCTGCAGACATTACATGGGCCGAAGCTGCAGCTCTTGCTATTCTTCCTAATTCTCCCTCCCTTGTATATCCGGGTAAAAACCAGGAAACACTTAAAAACAGACGCAACGAACTGCTCAAAAGACTTTTTGAAAGAACGTTTATTGATTCATTAACCCTTGTTCTTGCACTCGATGAGCCGCTCCCCGGAGAGCCAAAACCCTTGCCTTCAAAAGCGCCACATCTGACTGATCTGTTTTATTTAAAGAACAGGGGAGAAAGGATCAGGACGACAATTGATCCTGTCCTTCAGGAAAGAACCGCCGATATTGTAAATTCTCATCAGAAAGAGCTTGCTGGAAATTTTATTTTCAACTCTGCAGCTTTAATTGTTAATGTCCCTACCGGGGAAGTGCTGGCTTATGTTGGAAACACCACCAATGAAGGGTTATCAGAACATGGAGGAGATGTTGATATTATAAGGTCGCTGCGAAGCACGGGAAGCATTCTAAAACCGATACTTTATGCCGGAATGCAGGAATCAGGAGAAATACTGCCTAACACTCTTGTATCAGATATTCCGACTCGATTTCCGGGTTTTACCCCGAAAAACTTCGATCAGAGTTTCAGCGGTGCGGTCCCGGCCGGATATGCTCTTTCTCAGTCGCTCAATATACCTGCTGTGGGCATGCTACAGAAATACACTCCCGAGAAGTTCCTTGAATTGCTTAATAATACAGGGTTCACATCCTTTAATAAAAAGGCCGACTATTACGGCCTATCGCTGATCCTGGGTGGAGGAGAAACATCATTATGGGAACTAACAGGCGTTTATGCTTCACTTTCCAGGGTTCTTGGAAGATATAACAATGAAAAGAAATATATAAGAGAGGATTATCACCCTCCGGTACTTCTCACAAATGACAATCATTCGGAGAAGTCCGCTGTGGATGTTAATCCTCCGCTTTCAGCAGGATCAATCTGGCTCACTTATGAAGCACTGCGAAAGGTTAACCGTCCGGAAACTGAAACCGGCTGGCAATATTTCGCTTCGGCCTCTGAAATAGCCTGGAAAACAGGGACCAGCTTCGGATTCAGGGATGCATGGGCAGTGGGGACAACTCCAGACTATGTAATTGGTGTATGGGCAGGAAATGCAGATGGTGAAGGAAGACCCGGATTGACAGGTATTTCAGCTGCTGCTCCAGTCTTATTTGAAATTGTTGGAATCATGAATCCGGTCCCATGGTTCGCCCCTCCCTATGAAGAGATGACTACTGTCAGCACCTGCAGTCAGAGCGGTTACAGGACAGGGCCAGATTGTCCTGAAACGGAGGAAATATCAGTATGCATCAATGGGATAAGGAGCGATGCCTGTCCGTACCACAGCATAATTCATCTTGATAAGACACGCACAAAACAGGTTAATGCCGATTGTGTATCTGCTTCAGAAATTATAAATGAACCATGGTTTGTCCTTCCTCCTGCAATGGAATATTTCTACAGGCAGAAACATCCTGAATACAAACCTCTTCCCTCATTTGCCTCTGGCTGTACAACAGGCAAAAGCCTGCCGGTTATGGAGTTTATATATCCAACCCAGGGAATAAAGATCTTTATCCCGCGCGATCATACAGGAGAGCTTACAAGGGTAATTTCAGAAGTTGTTCACAGGAATCCTTCAAAAAAGATCTTCTGGCACCTTG
>Ga0326726_10006304_pt1 | contig 10689 bp, 3 predicted proteins | sample MHFenrmetagenome_2_FD_207603 | JGI IMG/M metagenome (GOLD analysis project Ga0326726, IMG submission 207603) | Lab enriched peat soil microbial communities from Michigan Hollow, Ithaca, NY, United States - MHF15MN | ecosystem: Environmental > Terrestrial > Soil > Wetlands > Peat | place: USA... | reverse complement strand
AACGCGTTGCGTCGGAGGAACCGGAGGAGGTTGCTCCGGTCGTACCGGAGCCGGCCGCAGCGATCGAAGCGGCGCCCGTTCAAAGTGAGATACCGCAAGCTCAGAAGCCCAAGCGCGAGAAGCCTTGGGAAGCGCTCAGCAACCTGTTGCGGGCGATCAGACAAGACGACTATGACCGCAAAGCTGAACCCGCCGAAGCAACGAAGCCGCAGACAGCACAAACTGAAACGCCGGCCGTCGAGGCTGTGGCGCTGGCACATATCGAGGATCTGCGTGAACCTTGGGCGGCACCGCAAATCCAACAATTGCCGGCGGAATACAAGGCTCCGGCGCAGCCGGAATTGGATCGCGCGAAAGAAATCCTGGACGCCGAAATCGAAGCGGCATTGGACGCCGCTGCTCGTGCGCCGGAGATCGCCGGCGCGGATTTGCCAATCTGCATCAATGCGCCCGGCTGGTCCTTGGAGGAAGCGGAAACCGCCCGGGTAGACAAGCCTCGTACGGATGCAACGCCCGCGTCCACGCACAGAGCCGAATGGCTTGAGGCCCATGGCGATCTTCGTCACCCCGATACGGCTGGCGCTCCGATGCCGATCGGCGGCGCCGAAGCCGAGGAACCTTGGCACTCGCATCTGAAAGAGTTCGTCGATCTTTCTCGAGAACACGTGCCCGAGCCGCAGCCGGACATCATCGCCGAACCCGAAGCACCGCCGCTCGAACCCGACCTTCCGCGCGTCGAGGACAAGACGCGGATCGTCGCCTACGAGCCTGTTTCGACGAAACTTCGCGAGACGGTCGCACCATCCATCGAACCCGACCTTCCTCGCGTCGAGGACAAGACGCGGGTCGTAGCGTACCAACCTGTTTCGACGCAGCTTCGCGAGACGGTCGCACCACCCATCGAACCCGATCTTCCGCGCGTCGAGGACAAGACACAGGTCGTCACATACGTTCCGGTTCCGGCAGAGCTTCCGGAAAAGGCCAAGGCGCTGCCGGAACCTGCTCCCGCCGCTGCACCGGCGCCGAAGGCGGTCGAAGCTCCGGCACAATCGCCCAAGCCGGCTCCAGAGGTCTCGCCCGCAGAGCCCGCGAAAGGCGGCGCCAGCAAAGACCTCGACGATATTCTCGCGAAGCTCATCCAACTCGAAACATCGACGCGAGAATCGACAAAGCATCAGCGCAGCGAGACGCGCGAGGCTCGGCATCCGGAAAAGATCGAACCTCCAAAGACAGTACCCCCGCCCGCGCAAGCCGATAAGACCGCTGCGAGCGGCCCAGCCAGCAAGACGCCGCCGTCTGCCGAATCTCGCAAGCCTGCCGCCCCTTCCGTTCCCGTCGAGGTCAAGAAGCTCGCTCTCGATAGCGCACCTGTACCGGCCGCTGATGCTGCAAAGCCGGTTACGAACGACAAACCGAATGTCGCGGCTGCGAAACCCCGCGAGCCCATCGAAGCCCCGTCGAAACCTGCTGCCGCCGTGCCTCCGCCAGCAATCAAGGCACCGGTCGCGCCGCCAGCGGCGGCGGCTGCCAAGGACATGCCGGCAAGGTCCGCCGCGCCGGTCAAGAAAGCAAAAGGCGAAGCTCCGGCGAAGGACGCGGCAAAGCCGCCCGCGGACGATTTCGCGGCGGCGATCCGCGCGATCGAAACCTCGCCGATCCTCGTCGACATGCCGCAATCGGTCCCAGCAAAGAGCGAGCCGCCGCACGGCGAAATCGACTTCTCGCAAACGCCGTTCGGGGGTCTGGATATTCCTGGCGATCCGCTCGCTTCTCCAGAGGATGCCGAGGAGACACCGCCCGAAGCCAAACAACACGGCAAGGTCCGAGGTCTCGGACGCGGAAAGTTCGCGCGGGCTGGCGGCGACAAGAAAGCGGCCTCGGCGCAGCAAGCGAGTTCCGTCAGCTTCCGGCCGACGAAATTCTATGGCGGGACGAACGCGTCCAAAGCCGATCCTGAGGATTTCGACAGAACGCCGGCGCAAGGCAAGAAAGCTCCTGCGCGCTCAGCGTCCGCGCCCGCGTCCGTCAGCTTCCGGCCGACGAAATTCTATGGCAACGCATCCAAGGGCGAGGCTGACGACGCGTCGGTCGCCGTCAAGGAAAAGCCGAAAGCTCAGCAGGGCGGCAGCAGCATCAGGGCATCGAAATTCTACAACTCGGGAGGCGGAGGCGACCTTGAAGAGGCCGACAGAACACCGGCCGCGGCAAACGCAAACGTGGCGGCCTCGGCCAAGTCTCTTCTCGCCGAAGCGCTGACAGAATATTTCGCCGAAAAGGGCGAAACGCCGCCGCCAATGCACACCGTCGATTCCGAAACGCTTGAAGACGTTATCGACAGCGGCCGTCTGGAAACGACCAAGCGCGGCGCTCAGCCTTGGAGCTATTCCGGGATACCGCGCCGAGGCGATTTCGCAATCCGCCTGAAGCGGGGCTCGGACCGCTATATTGAGTTTGTTCCCTCCAACGTCACCTTCGGACAGACGCCCCGCTACTATGCGCGCCGCGTCGGGGTCGGAACCGCGCAAACCTATATTCCCGTCGAGCATCTCGAATATTTCGACGCAGGCGCCCGCGAGTGGATGCCTTTGAAGCGATGAGGCTGAACATGAATTTTTTCCAGCGCTGGACCAAACCGGAAAAGAAAGCGCCTGCCGGGACCGGTCCCCAATCTCCCGAAGATCAGGACCCTGCGGAAGCCGAGGCCGAAACCGGGTCCTCGGGTCTCGCCAATCTCCTGGGACGGCTTGAGGCGCTTGCGGCAACCGGCAAGATGCATGAGGCCGATGCATTGCGGGAATACATAGCCAGGAATCACAAGGCAACGCTGAAACGGATGAGCGCCGGCATGGGCAAGATTTCCGGCGGTTTGCGCTCGCTCGCGGTGCAATCCGCGCATGGCGCCGCCCATCTCGATCCGAACGTGCTCGGGCGGATTCTCGACCGCATGGACGGTCTCGGCGATGCGACGCTACGGCAGATCGAAGGCCGCATCGGCGTAACGGTCTCCCGCGATGACCGCAGGCAATTGCAAGTTTTGCGCGACGAAATGAGAAAATGGCTCGATGCGCGCGACGCCCATCTCCAGGAGGCCCAACTCGCGGTGGACGATTTGAGCGCGGGCGCTGGAGAGTTGCGCGAGGAGTTGCTGAAACGATCCGACCGCCTGACAAAAGCCGCGGAAATCACCGCTTGGGTGGCGCATACCCCCGATTCCGAAGCCTTGCGGCATGCGATGCCCGAAGCAGCGGAATTCGCCGACAGTCTGCGAAATCTGCTTGCGGAGTCACGGTTCACGCTGGACGACTGATCGCAGTCCTCCGGTTGTCGTAAATCATGTCATTCTTGCCGAGTGACTGGCCGCGTTCGACGGCAACGCGATAAGTGCTTGACGAAACGGCGCGCCCAACATCTCAATTCCCCTTTGACCAGGTTTGGGCGCCGCCGGGGGCATTCTTAGACAGTCCCAAGTTTCGCCTATCGCGCCTCGTTTCGAGGAACCATTCGTGCAACAGCTTGCCATCGAGATAGGGGAGTCTCTGCCCGCAAGCTTTGAGCGCATTGCGAGAACGCACCCGTCCCGCATGGCGATCGGCGGTGGCGAGTGGCAGCCGACCTATGAAGAGCTAAATGCCCGCGCCAACGCATTGGCACATGGGGTGCTGCATCGAGGCGGCGCATTGGGCGACCGTGTGGCCATTCTGATGGCGCATGATGCGCCGCAGATTGCCGCGATGATCGCCGTTTTCAAGGCGGGCCGGATAGCAGTTGTCCTTAACCCGAGCGATCCCCCGGGCCGTCTCGCGCAACTTGTGAAGGATGCAGATACGACTCTGATCCTCACCGATGAGGCGCGCAGGACATTGGCCCAAGAGCTGGCGGCAAGAGACCGCGCCGTCATTGACTTCGAACACGATGCTGGGATCGGCGAAGACACAGGCGTCGCGGTCGCGCCAGACGATGTCGCATTTCTGACCTACACTTCCGGATCGACAGGCGTCCCTAAGGCTGTGATGCAGACCCATGGGCAGATCCTTGTAAACGTTGCCGCACAATCCCGAGTGATGTGTCTGACCCCGGACGACCGGATCACGCTTCTCGCCTCGATCGGCGGGAGCCAGGGTCTGACCACAGCATGGTGCGCCTTGAGCAATGGCGCTTCGCTCTGGCCATATCGGGTCGCGGACAAAGGCGTCGGTCCACTGGCCGGATGGATCAACGACAACGGGATCACGGTCTATATCTCTGCGCCGTCCCTGTTCCGGCATTTCATGCGAAGCCTCGATGACCGCGTGACGTTCCCGCACATTCATGTCGTAAAGCTTGGCGCAGAGCGGGCGACAGCAGAGGACCTTGCAGGGTTTCGGCGGCATTTTTCGGATCGTTGCGCGCTAATTCATACGCTTAGCTGCACCGAAGTAGGCAACATCGCCGCGATGCGTTTCTCTCACCGAGACGCCATCGCGGATGGGCCGCTTCCCGTCGGCCGTGTTCAGGAAGGCATCGAGGTTGTGCTCCTTGACGATAGTGGAACGAGAGTGGGTGCTGGGGAAATGGGCGAAGTTGTCGTTCGTGGCCGTTATTTGGCGGCCGGATATTGGCGAAACGAAGCTTTGACTGCGGAACGGTTTTCGCAAGATCCGCAAGGTGAAGGGGTCCGCCTATTTCGTAGCGGAGACTTAGGAAGATTCGATGCGAAAGGCCTCCTTCAACTTTGCGGGCGCAAGGATTCTCTCATCAAGATTCGAGGCTATCGCGTTGAACCTTCCGAGGTGGAGCAGGCGTTGCTTGCCTTGCCCGGCGTCGAACGGGCCGCCGTTTACGGTATCGATGTTGGCGATTCGCAGGGCCCCCGGCTCGCGGCCTCGATCGTGTTTCACCGCGGCAAGACACCATCGGCGGCGGCACTGCGCCGCGCGCTGAGCGTGAACCTGCCGAACTATATGGTGCCTTCGTCCTTTGCTTTCCTCGAGTCCCTTCCTTTGACCGCAAATGGCAAGATCGACCGCGAATTTCTCCGGCGGAATCATCCCCGCTCATACGAGGGCAAGGAGCACGCAAGTGCAAAAACAGAAACGGAGGTTCTGCTCGCAGAAATCTGGGCGGAAGCCTTCGGCCTTTCGCAAGTCGGGCGGCAAGACGATTTCTTCGAACTAGGAGGCGATTCTCTGATAGCTGCGGCGATTGCGGCACGAATTTACAACGCACTTCATGTTGAGTTCGGCCTCGGCATGTTCACATCTCACCCCATGCTCTCTGATTTTGCCGCCGCAATCGATGAGTTTCGCCGCACGACATCATGGCAAGACGCGGCCCCGATGGTTCGCGTGCCGCGCGACGGACGCCTGGCACTATCGTTCGTTCAGGAACGCACCTGGGTACATTCGCAAACACCGGTAGGATCGGCCCAATACACCGGTTACCAGGGTTACCGCATTCTTGGCCCTCTCGACGCCGGGGTGCTGCGGGACAGCCTGACTGCCATCGCCAGCCGCCATGAGATTCTGCGAACGGTTTACCCCTCAGTGAATGGGACACCGAGGCTGGTTATCCATCCCCCGGCACCCGTCCCGTTGTCCTTCCTCGACTTTTCGGGGCTAGCCAACGCTGAAGAGCAGGCCCGGCAATTGTATAGGCGTGCGGCCGAATTCGTATTCGACACCGCGAAGGGCCCCCTGATCCTTTTTTGCCTCATCAAGATACGTGACGGGGAGCACTGGCTGCTGCGTACAAGCCATCACATCCTTTTCGATGCCGCGTCTTGGACGATCTTTTTTCGGGAGTTGTCGCAGTTCTACGAGGCAAGGCTCTATGGCCGCGCGTCTCCGCTGCCGCAATTCGAGCCTCTGCAATATGTTGATTACGCAGCATGGCAGCGCCAGGCGATCAATTCGGAGCGGATAACCTTCAGAAAAGCCATCGAGTGGTGGCGAGACGAGTTTGCAGGTCTGCCACCGCGTCTTCGACTGCCTTTCATCCGACAAAGTCCGCCCGCAGAGGTCAAGCCAGGCGAAGGCCGAATACGATGGGGCCTGGATCGCGACAGCGCACAGGGATTGGATGAGCTCCGGCGCAAGTCAGGTGCGACCTTTTTCATGTCGCGGCTTGCTGTTTTCGCCGCGCTCTTGGCTGAAGAGTGCGGCAGTCCGGATATGATCCTCGGCACTACCATGACACATCGTACCCATTTGGCGACGCAGCACATGATCGGCTACTTCTCCAACACGTTGGCCTTGCGGTTGCGTTACGACCCGAAAAGGACCTTCTTGGAGTGGCTCGTCGCGGTACGCGATGTCACGGTCAACGCATCGGGATACAGCTTTGTACCATTCGAAGAATTGATGAGACAGTTGTGGGGCAATCATATCCCCGTGCCAGAACTCGATGTGACCTATACGATCAATCAGGAACCAGTGCAGGGTCATTTCGCGGGACTCACGCTGGAATCCCTACCGCGTCCTTCTACTCGAAGGCACTTCGGGTTCACCTTTATATGCAACGAGTACAACGAACAGGACGACTGCCGGGTGACCTTCGATGCCAATATTTACGATCCTGTGCGCGTGCGCGCGTTCATCGAGCGCTATCGCCGCCTTGCCGCCCTCGTTTCGCACCGTCCGGATGTGCCGCTCCATCGGCTGCTGGAGGAGAGCGGGATTGAAGGGCGCCGTCCGCCCGAAATCTGACCGGCCTTGACTGCCACTTAGGCCTGTACTCTGCTTTTTTTGGAGCGGATACTTTTAACCGCATCCAAAATGTGGCCCATAAAATACCCGCGTAATCGAACCCGAGTGACCGGCAGTGCAGTGGCAAGCATCCGAGACGAATGAATCCCTGCCGGAGAATTTCGAACGTCTGGCGAGAATGCATCCATCGCGCACGGCGCTCGGGTCAGACGCGTGGCAGCCTACCTATGAAGAATTGAATGCCCGCGCACATGCATTGCTGCGCCGAGGCGGCGCTTCGGGCGACCGCGTGGCGATTCTCATGCGGCATGACGCGCCGCAGATTGCCGCCCTTATTTCCATCTTCAAGGCGGGGCGGACCGCGGTCGTGCTCAATCCGGGCGATCCTCCGAGCCGCCTGATCCAATTAAGAGAGAATGCGGAAGCCGGACTGATTCTGACGGATGAAACCAATCGCGGTCTCGCCGGCAGCATCGCGGGACAAAATTGCGGGATCCTCTCATTCGACGATCACGTGTCGAAGGGGCTCATCGACAATCCAAATATTGGTGTCTCGCCGGACGCGATCGCAATTCTGACCTACACCTCGGGCTCGACGGGTGTTCCGAAGGCGGTCATGAAGACCCATCGCCAGCTTGTCCACAATTCGGGCAGGCATTCCCGAGTCATGGAGATTGTCGCGGAAGACCGGGTCGCGCTTCTTTCCTCATTGAGCGGCGGGCAAGGTCTGAACACGACCTGGTTCGCGCTGGCGAATGGCGCGTCGTTATGGCCTTTCCCAACCATGGAGAAAGGCGTCACGGGGCTTGCAGGCTGGCTCATCGATCATGGAATCACGGTCTATCCTTCGTCGCCCTCGCTGTTTCGCCATTTCGTCAGGACGCTCGACGATCGTGCAAGCTTCCAACACATTCGCGTTGTGAAACTAGGTTCGGAGCATGCGACGTCGGAAGATTTTGCAGTCTTCAAGCAGCGCTTTTCCGAACGATGCATGTTCGTGCACACGCTCGGGGGCTCAGAAACGGGCACGGTTGCTTCGTCGCGCCTGTGGCCGGGCGACATTGTTCCCGAGGGCCGTCTGGCGGTCGGCAAAATCGCGGACGGGATGGAAGTCCTGCTTCTCGACGATCATGGAAAGCCTGTCGGTCCCGGCAAGACCGGCGCAATTGTCGTGCGCAGCCGGTACATCGCGGCCGGATACTGGCGAAACGAGGCCTTGACGGCGGAACGGTTTTCGCAAGACCCGGCGGACAACGGAATCCGGATTTTCCGCAGCGGAGATCTGGGCGGGTTCAATGCCGGCGGCCAGCTCGAGTTCCGCGGCCGCGGCGACGCGATGCTCAAGATTCGCGGCTATCGCGTCGAGCCATCGGCGGTGGAAGAAGCTCTCCTGCGCCTGCCCGGCGTGGAAAAAGCGGTGATATGCGGCGTTCTCGACGGGCCGGAGCAGAGAACGCGGCTCGCCGCTTATATTCTCCTACGTTCTGGCCAAACCTATTCTACCCCCGCACTGAGGGAGTTACTGCTTGCCGTTCTGCCGAGCTATATGATTCCGTCATCCTTTCAGATTCTCGAAGCATTCCCGCTGACGCCGCATGGAAAGATTGATCGCGAGGCGCTCCAGCGAAAGTATCCACCCGTCTGCGAGGATGAGCCGTCTGCGGAACGGCCCGAGACCGTGACCGAGAGTCTGCTGGCGGATATATGGGCGCATGAGTTCAAGCTGCCGCGTGTCGGCCGGCGGGCGGATTTCTTCAACCTAGGGGGCGACTCGCTGATCGCGGCGGTGGTGGCTGCGAAGATCTATGACGAGTACGGAATTGAACTGAACCTGGGGATGTTTACCGATCATCCCGTGCTTTCGGACATTGCAGCCGCGATCGACGAACTCCGCGGCAAAGAAACGGCTAAGGATACATCCCCTCTTGTTCGCGTATCGCGCGAGGGCCCACTTGCGCTGTCATTTTCCGAAGAACGCACCTGGATGTATTCGCAAACGCGGGCGGACTCGGCCGGGTACACGATGGCTCACAGCTACCGGATTCTGGGTCCGCTTGATGCCGAAGTGTTGCGCGAGTGTCTTGGCGCCATGGCCCGACGTCATGAAATTCTACGCACGACGTTTCCCGTTATGAACGGACGGCCGGCGCCCTTTATTCATCCGCCGGCGCCCGTGCCATTGCCCATTCTGGATTATAGCGGTGCAGAGAGGCCGGAAGACCAAGCGCGCCTACTGCACAAGCGCGCAGGCACGCTCGCATTCGATGTCGCCAAGGGACCGCTGGTCTTGTTTTCGCTGGTCAAGATCCGCGACGGCGAACATTGGTTGCTGCGTGCGAGCCACCATATCCTCTCGGATGCGCGATCCTGGAACATCTATTTTCGGGAGCTGGCGCTTCTCTATGAGGCGAGGCTTGATGGCCGTCCTCCTCCGCTGCCGGACTTCGAGCCTCTGCAATATGTCGACTACGCGGCCTGGCAGCGCGATGCGATACGCCCTGAAAAGCCCGCCTTCAGCCAAGCCGTCGCGTGGTGGCGGCAAACGCTTGCGGGGCTACCCCCCAGTCTCGAACTTCCTTTCAAGCGGCCGGCGCCGGTGGCAGGCATCGATCCCGGCGAGGGCGACATAAGAGGCGGACTCGATCCCGAGGTTGCGCACGGCTTGAACGAACTCCGGCGCAAGGCGGGCGCGACCTATTTCATCTCTCGCCTCGCGGTCATCGCAGCCATCGTTGCCGCCGAGACCGGCGCGCGGGACCTGACTCTCGGTACCTACGCAACCAACCGCACCCACACGGCGACGCAGACGATGATCGGGTTCTTCACAAATCTCGTCATCTTGAGGTTGCGTTACGATCCAAAGGAAACGTTCCAGGATTGGATCGTCAAAGTCCGGGATGCCGTCGCGGACGCGGCGGCGTATAGCTATTTTCCTTTCGAGGAATTGCGCAGGCAATTGCGGGCCAAGCATGATCCCATGCCTGAACTCACGGCGCTGTTCTCGGTCGGTCAGCCGCCGGTAAACGAGCGCTTTGCAGGTCTTGAATTAACGTCCCTGGAGTTTCCCCATGGACGCATGCCTTGGGGGTTCACCTTCGAATGCCAGGATTCAGGCGAACATGATCGCTACCGCGTTGCCTTCGATGCACGCATCTACGATCCTGCGCGCGTGCACGCGTTCATCGAGCGCTATCGCCACTTTGCCGCTGCCGTTTCGCGCCAGCCGGAAACGCCTATGGTTCAATTGCTGATGGAAGGTGGGTTTTTCGAGCCGCACCCAGCATAGTCGACCTGGCCTTTGCGATGCATTAGCTTGCCCGCCCCCCGAGATAACCCTTCCGCCATGGTCCCTGAAAACATAGCCGAATTAGCCGCCTATGAGTTCGAGACCGCGCGAACACAATGCGCGAACTGCAACGATTATCACGCGCTTTGGGGCTATCTCAGGCTCACGCGGATCGTCAGCAAGGGATTCGAAACCGAGCGCGACATCCTGGAACCGCTTTTGCATGAGCATGCCCCACCGCGGGCGCGCATCCTGATCGCGGGCGCGGCCGATGCCGGACTCTTGGCATTCGTCGCAGGCGCGCTTGAGCCGCAACCTGCCGATATCACAGTTGCCGACCGATGCCCCACGCCACTCGCGGTGTGCCGCCGATACGCGGAGGCGAACCGGTTTCCCATCACGACCATCGCAACCGATTTGACGACCACGCCGCTCACGGAACGCTACGATCTCGCCTTTCTGCACAACATGCTGATGCTGCAGCCGCCGGACCTTCACACGCCGCTGCTGGCCAACCTCCGGCGCGCGCTGGAACCGAGGGGGACGCTTATTCTCGTCAATCGCGTAAGGACGAAAATGCAAGCATCTCCTCCGCCGCCGGCGCATTTCGCCTCTCAAGTCGTGAATGCTCTCGCAGGCTTGGGCGTTGCCCTTCCGGAAAACGAGGGCGATTTCCGGCGCCGGCTCGAACGCTACGTCGACGCCCAACGCCGCTGGTCG
>Ga0326726_10006303_pt1 | contig 10690 bp, 10 predicted proteins | sample MHFenrmetagenome_2_FD_207603 | JGI IMG/M metagenome (GOLD analysis project Ga0326726, IMG submission 207603) | Lab enriched peat soil microbial communities from Michigan Hollow, Ithaca, NY, United States - MHF15MN | ecosystem: Environmental > Terrestrial > Soil > Wetlands > Peat | place: USA... | reverse complement strand
GCGCGGTGCGCGAGGTGGCCCGGAAGCTCGGCATCCCCATCCCCGAGAGCGGCGGTCGCCAGGGCCCCGACCCGCGGGAACCGCTGTACCAGGCGGTCTCGGTGGCCCACGACTGGTTCGCCCGCCAGCTGCGCGAGGCCCCGGAGGCAGAGGACGCCCGGCGCTACCTGCAGGGCCGCGGACTCGACCTCGAGACGGTCGAACCGCTGGAGCTGGGCTATGCGCCCCGCGGCCCTGCCTTTGCCCATGCCATGACCCAGCTCGGCCTCGACGAGGCGACCCTGCTCGAGGCCGGCCTGCTCGCGCGGCGGGAGGACGGTACCGTGGTGCCTCGCTTCCGCTCGCGGCTGCTGTTCCCGATCCACGATCTGCGCGGCCGGGTGGTGGGCTTCGGGGGCAGGCTGCTGGGTCCCGGTGAACCCAAGTACCTGAACTCGCCTGAGACGCCCATTTTCCGGAAGGGCGGCACCCTGTACAACCTGCATGCCGCGAAGAACGCCATCCGGAAAGAGGAGAGTGTCATCCTGGTAGAGGGCTACTTCGACGTTCATCGGCTGGTGCTCGCCGGGGCGGAGAACGTCGTCGCTCCCCTGGGCACGGCGCTCACCCCCGACCAGGCGGCGTTGCTCCGACGCTTTGCGAAGAAAGCGATTCTCCTGTTTGACAGCGACCTGGCCGGCCTCAAGGCTACCTTCCGCGCCGGCGATGAGCTGCTGCGGCATGAGATGCGAGTCCGGGTGGCCACCATGCCTCCCGGCGAGGATCCCGACACCCTGGTGCAGAAGGGCGGCCTGCCTGCGCTCCAACGGGTACTAAGCGACGAAGTCGACCTGATGGAGCGGAAGCTCAAGATCCTCCGAGAAAAGGGCTGGTTCACCGACCTAGAGCATCGGAGGGAGGCCCTCGACCGGCTGCTCCCCACCATTCGGGCGACCAAGGATCTCCTCCAGAGGGAGCTCTACATTGACCTGGTGGCCAAGGAAACCGGAGTTAGCAAGGTCGTGCTTGAGCAAGAGGCCACCGCCGCACCTTCGGAGTCACTCAAAGCGCCGGAATCCCCGGGTGCCGAGGCCAAGTTCGGAGCGCGAGCAAGTCGTTCCCCAGTACTGCGAGGCGAGTGGGCGAAGAGGGAACAGCGCTTGATCCGGCTAATGATGGCGGATGGCATCTGGTTGCTGCGTGCACGCGATACGATTCAACCCGACTTGTTCGAAGTGGACTGTCTTAGGGAGATCTTTCAGATGCTCCTCTCCCTCCGTGAGGAGCTCACTGGTTCTCCTCCACTTGGAATCTCCCCAGATGCTGGCCGGCTCTGGCCCGTGCTGTTCGAGGAGGCTCGGAGCATGGTGAAGATCTCTCAGGATGACGAGTTCGACGCCGCGCTACGACGTCTTCAGTTCAGGCGTGATCAGAACGCGTACGAAGCCCTTGGTGCTCGCATCCGAACCACGAGCGGGCAAGAGCGATCCGCGCTAATTGCAGAGAAGGACCGACGGTTTCGCGATCTCAAGGCAAGGTATCCTGATGAGCTGAAGACCAGCGGTTTTCTCCGGGCTCGGAGAGCGGAGGTTGCTCGGCGGCGTGGCACCACCGGGGGCCCCTAGGCGACATGTGGCAGCACCGGGTCCCAACTTGACTCTCGATACCTGAAACCTGACACCTGTTCTCCCGAGGCATTGAACGCATGCATCCTGATCTCGTGAAGCTGCTGGACCTGCAGGCGAAGGATCTTGACCTGCTGGAGGCCGATAGGGCCCTGGACGCCATCCTGGCGGAGTACGAAGCGCTCGACCAGCAGCTGAAGGTCGCCCAGCAGGCGGTCGACCAGGCCGCGCGCTCGGTGGCCGAGGCGGGCCGGCGCCGGCAGGAGGTCGAAGGCAAGATGGAGAACTACAAGAAGCTCGAGGAGCGCGGCAAGCAGCGCCTCGAGCAGGTGCGCACTCCCAAGGAGATCCAGGCGGTGATGACCGAGATGGATCTCGCCCGGAGCGTGCTGGCCAAGGAAGAGGCCGACTGGATGAAGCTGGCGGAAGCGATCGCCGGCCTGGAGGCGGGGGGCCGGGAGGCGGCCACGAAGCTCGCCGAGATGCGGCAGAGCCAGGTCGACGTGCGCTCCGCGCTGGACCTGCGCCGTTCGGCCGCGGAGGCCCGCCGGAGCACCGCGCTCACCGCCCGCGAGGCGACTGCGGCGGAGGTGAACCGTGCGCTCCGGACCCGCTACGAGCGGCTCCGCACGGTGCGGGCCAGGGTGCTGGTGGCGCTCGACGGGGCCGCCTGCGGCGCCTGCTACACCACGGTCCCGCTTAACCGCCGCAGTCAGATCCGGGCTGGGACTCTGATCGATGCCTGCGAGAGCTGCGGCGTGATCCTGTACGCCGACGACAACCTTGACTAGCGCCTTCCCGGTCCCCCCACTGCGCTGGGCTGTCACCCCGACGCCCGCTCCCGAGGCCGTCGCGGCGCTGGCCCGGGGCCTCACGGTATCACCGGCGCTCGCCTCGCTCCTGGTGCAGCGCGGCCTGACCCTCCCGGAGGCCGCGCGTCGCTTCCTCCGGCCTGCGCTGGACGAGCTGGCCGACCCGCTCTCGCTCGCCGGCATGAGCGAGGCGGTGGAGCTCATCGCGCGGGCGGTGCGCCAGGGCACCGGCATCCTGGTCCACGGGGACTACGACGTCGATGGCCAGTGCGCTACTACCGTGCTCACCCGCGCCCTGCGGGTTGCCGGCGCCAGGGTGACGCCGTTCGTGCCCCACCGGCTGCGGGACGGCTACGACCTGGGGACCGCCGGGATCGCCGCCGCGCGCGAGGCGGGGGCCGGGTTGATCATCACCTGTGACTGCGGCATCACCGCGGTGTCGGCGGTGGAAGCCGCGAGGGCCGCCGGGATTGCCGTCGTGGTCACCGATCACCACCTTCCGGGAGCAGCACTTCCCCCGGCAGATGCGGTAGTGGATCCGCAGCGGCCCGACGATGCCTCGGGCCTCACCCAGCTCTGCGGGACCGGCATCGCCTTCAAGTTGGTGCAGGCGCTGGTGCCGGCCCTGGGGCTGCCGCCCAACCTGCCGTATCACCTGCTCGACCTGGTGGCGCTCGCCACCGTCGCCGACATCGTTCCCCTGGTGGGGGAGAACCGGATCCTGGTGCGGCACGGGCTCAAGCTCCTGGGCCAGAGCCGCTGGCCCGGAGTGCGGGCGCTGATCCGGGTGAGCGGGCTCGCCGGCAAGGAGATTCGCGCGGGCCAGGTGGGATTCATCCTGGCGCCCCGGCTCAATGCCGCAGGCCGGGTGGGAGACGCGGCCGAAGGACTGCGCCTGCTCCTGACCGACGATGAGGCCGAGGCCGAACGCCTGGCGGTACGGCTCGAGGGGATGAACGCCGAGCGTCAGACGCTGGATCAGCGCATGCTGGACGAGGCGGTCGAGCAGGTCGAGAAGGAGCGTGATCCTTCGCGCGACGCCGCCCTGGTGCTGGCCTCGGAGGAATGGCACCCCGGGGTGGTCGGGATCGTCGCCTCCAGGGTAGTGGAGCGGTACGGCCGGCCGGCCTTTCTCATCGCGCTGGACGGCGAGATCGGGAAGGGCAGTGGCCGGAGCATCTCGCGCTTCAACCTGCACGCCGCCCTGCATCGCTGCGGCGACCTGCTCGAGCGCTTCGGCGGCCACCACATGGCGGCGGGTCTCACCCTCCGGAGGGAGCGGCTGGAGGAATTCCGCGAGCGGTTCGCCGGCGTTGCGCGGGAACAGCTGTCCGACGAGGACCTGGGCCCCGAGCAGCGGGTGGACCTGGTGCTGGGCCTGGATGAGGTGACCGACGACCTCGAGCGCCTGTGCCGCCATCTGGAGCCGTGTGGGATGGGGAATCCCGGTCCGGTGTTTGGCGCCCGAGGAGTGCGGCTCGAGGGCGCGCGCCGGGTGGGCAACAGTCACCTCAAGGGCACCCTCGCCGGCGACGGATCGCGAGTGGGTGCGATCGGCTTCGGCTGGGCCGACCGGGTGCCGTGGCTTCCGGCCGGTGGTTCCCAGGCGGTCGACGTCGCCTTCCGGGTGGAACAGAACGAGTGGCAGGGTGGGGTCAGTTTGCAGGCCAGGATTGTCGCCCTTACTGAGGCGGGAAGGGCGGGAGGCGCGGAAACGGCGGGAACAGCGGCGGCCGAGGCGGGAATGGCGGGAGGTGCCGGGAGCGATCCCGCCCGTCCCGCTTCTCCCGCCCTTCCCGCCTAGTCAACGTGCGGATCGTCGGTGGAACGCTCCGGGGCAGACGGATCACGCCTCCCCGTGATCCCCGTGTGCGCCCGACTGCCGATCGAGTGCGCGAGGCGTGGATGAGCATCCTGCAGGAGGTGCTCCCAGGGGCCCGGGTGCTGGATCTGTACGCCGGCAGCGGGGCGCTGGGACTGGAGGCGCTCTCGCGCGGTGCGGCCGGCGCCGACTTCGTGGAGTTGAGCCCAGCCTCCCTCGCGGCCCTGAAGCAGAACATCGCCGCGCTGGAGGTCGAGGCCCGCACGACGGTGCACCGGGGGGACGCGCTCCGCTTCGCGGGCCGTCTGCCGCCGGGTGCGTACGACGTGACCTTCGCCGATCCGCCATACAACCGCGATGATGCCGAGCGGCTCGTCGCGCTTTTTCGCCAGACTCCGTTCACCCGGATCCTGGCGGTGGAACACCCGGCCGCCACGGTCCTCGCCGGCGACGACACCCGACGCTACGGGGACACGGCCCTCACATTCTGCTACGCCCCATGACCCGCATCGCCGTCTACCCCGGCTCGTTCGATCCCCCGACGCGGGGACACACCGATCTGGTGCACCGGTGCCTGGCGCTGGCCGATCGGGTGATCGTTGCGGTGGCCCGGAACGCCACCAAGCAGCCGCTGTTCAGCGTCGAGGAACGGCTGGAGATGCTGCGCCAGGTGGCCGGCGGGGAGAGCCGGGTGAGCTTCGAGGCGTTCGACGGCCTGCTGGTGGATTTCGCCCGGGAGCGCGGCGCCACGCTCATCGTCCGCGGGCTCCGGGCGGTGAGCGATTTCGAGTACGAATTCCAGATGGCGATGATGAACCGGCACCTCCTCCCAGGGCTCGAGACCGTGTTCCTGGTGCCGCCCGAGGATGCGACCTACCTGAGCTCCAGCCTGGTTCGGGAGGTGGCCCGCTACGGTGGCGACGTCAGCACCCTGGTCCACCCCGTGGTCGACGCCGCCCTGCGCCGGCGGTTTGCCCGGTGAGCTTCCGCGAGCAACTGCTCCAGCGCGCGGCTCGCCGGCCCACCCGCCTGGTGCTGCCGGAGCCCGCCGATCTCCGGGTACAGGAGGCGGCCGAACGGCTGACCCGCGAGGGCATCGCCCAGCCGGTGCTGATCGGTCCCGGCGGCCTAGAACCCGCTCGCGACGAGCGGTTACCGCAGGTCGCCCAACTTCTGCGGGAGCGCCGGCCCGACCAGGTGGAGGACGCGGTGCACGCACTGGACCTCGCCTCGGACCCGCTGCGCTTCGCCGCCGCTCTCGTGGCCCTGGGCGAGGCTGATGGCTGCATCGCCGGCGCGGTCCATACCACCGCCGAGGTGCTGCGGGCGGCGTTGTGGGCGATCGGCCCCGCCTCCGGCACGGACACCGTGAGCTCCGCCTTCTACGTGGTGCTCCCGGGGCAGGAGGTGCTCACCTTCACCGACTGCGCCGTCGTCCCCGAGCCGACGCCGGTGCAGCTGGCAGAGATTGCCCTCGCGGCCGCGCGGGACCGGACCCGCCTGGTGGGAGACTCGCCCCGGGTGGCCTTTCTCTCGTTCAGCACCCGGGGCAGCGCCGGTGGCCCGCGGGTGGAGCGGGTGCGTGAGGCCCTTGCCCGTTTCCGGGCGCTGGCCCCGGGGATTCCTGCGGATGGGGAGCTGCAGGTCGATGCCGCGCTCGATCCCGGGGTAGCCGCGCGAAAAGGGGCGGCCGGGGTGCTGGGCGGCCGGGCGAATGTGTTGGTGTTTCCCGACCTCGACAGCGGCAACATTGGCTACAAATTGGTCCAGCGCCTGGCTGGGGCCGTGGCCCTGGGGCCGCTGCTGCAGGGTCTGGCCCGGCCGATGAGCGACCTCTCGCGCGGGGCGAGCACCCAGGATATTGTGGAGGTGGCGGCGATGGTGGTCCTGCAAGGCCATTAGCCATTGGCCGTTAGCCATTAGCTGGATTGCCCCAAGCGACCCCTGTCCGCTTGCGCCGGCCGGGCCTTTCTGCGACAATCCGGACGGCCAAGGACCAACGGCTAACGGCTAACGGCCAGCCCTTCTTGGAGGATCCCGATGGCGTTCACCGCCACCAAAGATGCAACCGGCGTCTACCTCATCCGGGTCGAGGGCCAGCTCATCGTGGGGAACCGGCAGGAGCTCAAGACCGCGGTGCAGGAGGCGCTGGAACACGCAGAGCGGCGGTTCGTGATCGACTTCTCCCGCACCGGGTACATCGATTCCTCCGGACTCGGCGCCCTGGTGTCTATCTCCAAGAGAGTTCGTGAGCAGGGCGGCGAGTTGCGGCTCTCCGGCCTCAACGAGGATCTGCGCTCGCTCTTCGAGCTCACCAAGCTGGATACGCTCTTCGCCATCAGCGACACGGCTGAGCGCGCCGTCGGGGGCTTCCCCGCGTGACCGCGCCCGACCCCGCGTCGCTGCGCCTGTGCCTCCGGCGCCGCCGGGTCCCCTCCGCCAGCGGCGCCACCGTACAGGTGTCGCTGCGGGTGCCGAGCGACGTGGGCTGTATCGAGGAGGTGGTGGATCTCCTCATGCGGCACTGCTGCAGTGACAGCTGGCTCTGCCGCCGCAGCCGGTTCAACCTCCGGGTCGCGGTCGCCGAGGCCCTCGCCAACGCCATCGTGGCCGGCAACCGCGAGGACAAGAGCAAGTGGGTGGAGGTCCAGGCCGAGCTCCGGGGCGACCAGATCCGGGTCGAGGTCACCGATCAAGGACCCGGCTTCGACCCCCACCTGGTGGCCGCGCCGGTCGAGCCCGAGGAGCTCGACCGCCCCAATGGCCGTGGCCTCTTCCTCATCCGCCACCTGGTGGATGACGTGCGCTTCAATCCGCAGGGGAACTCCATCTGCATGACACTGCGCCGCCACTGACGGGGCTGGAGTCCGTCGCGGACGCCCTGGGCGGACTCTCCGGCGCCCGCGTCCGCCTGTGGCGTTTCGATGGCCGTGTGCTCCGGTCCTTCGGGACCGGAGGGGATCCCGGTTACACCCCGCCCATCCCCATGGTCGCCGGCCTGGTGCCTACTCCCACCGGGTCGGTGTGGCTCGCCCCGATTCCGGACGCGGAAGGCTTCTGGCTCGAGGTAAGCTCGGTCGATGCCGCCCGCGCCGCCGAGCTTTCTCCCCAGCTCTGTGCCATCCTCGCGGCCTTCTTTGGGGCCGAGCGGGAGACCGCCGAGGTCACCGATGAGCTGACCGGCCGATACGAGGAGATCGACCTGCTGTACGCCATCAGTGAGATCCTGGGTCACACCGTGCGGCTGGACGAGGCGGCCCGGACCATCGTCCGGGAGGTCTCGGACGTGGTCGGCGCCCGGCGCGCGTCGATCATGGTGCACGACGAGGATACCGGCCTGCTCCGCGCGGTCGCCGCCCGCGGCTTCTCCGCCGAGGGGCTCAAGCCGGTGCCGGTGGGCGATGCGCAGTCGGTCGCCGCGCGGGTGTTCCGCGAGCAACGGATCATCGTCTACGATCCCAGCGACAAGCAGGCCCAGAATCCCGGCTCCTCCGACCCGCGGAGCTACAAGGGCCAGGCGTTCCTCAGCATCCCCATCTGCTACGCCGCCCCGGGCGCCGGCTCCCGCTGCGTCGGCGTGATCAACCTGACCGACCGCCTGGCGGGCGACACGTTCACGCCCTCGGAGGCCAAGCTGGTCTCGGCGGTGGCCAATCAGATCGGCGCCGCCATCGAGAACGCCCGGCTGGTGGCACGTGACCTTCGGCGCCAGCGGCTGCAGCGGGAGCTGGAGCTGGCGCATGACCTGCAGCTCAAGCTGCTTCCTTCTCCCGCGGTGCTGCAGGGCGATGCGGAGGTCGCCGCCATCTGCCGCCCGGTCGACAGCGTGGGCGGGGACTTCTACACCTTCCGCCGGCTCGGCAACGGCCGGGTGGGCGTGATGCTCGGCGACGTCTCCTCGCACGGGTTCTCCGCGGCACTGGTGATGGCGCTGGTGATGTCCGCCGCGGGGGTGCACACCGGGGCGGGGGTCACACCCGATGAAGTACTGGCCTCGATGCTGGAGAGTCTGGGCCCGGAGCTCGCCTCGACCGAGATGTTTCTGTCGGTGTTCTATGGCGTGCTCGATCCCCGCGGCGGGCGTCTGATCTACGCGAGCGCCGGCCACCCCCATGCCTATCGCATCCCGCCGGAGGGAGAGCCCGAGCGCCTGCCGACCACCGCCCCGCCGCTGGGTCTTTCGAGCGCGTCGAGCATCGGCCGGAACCAGGTACCCTGGGTTCCCGGCCGGGACCTGCTCTGCCTGTGGACCGACGGGCTGGTGGAACAGGGTATGGGAGGGGCCTTCACCGAGGAACGCCTGCTCGCCGAAATCGCTCGCCACCGCACCGAGTCGCCCGATGCGATCGTACGGTCGGTCTTCGCCCAGGCCGATGCGGCCACTCTCAGGCCGGTGGATGATTGCACGCTGCTGGTGATGCGGATCTGAGCCGTCAGTCGACAGCCGTGAGCCTTCAGCTGCCTGACGGCTGACGATCGACGGCTGACGACTGCATGACTGTATGACTCGCCCCAAGAAGCGCCTCGGCCAGCACTTCCTCCGCGATCCCGGCATCCTGCGCCGGATCGCGGCGTCGCTGGAAGCCGGGCCCGCCGACACGGTCCTCGAGATCGGCCCGGGGCCCGGCGGCCTGACGGGTCAGCTGGTCGATCGGGTGGGGCGACTGATCGCCATCGAGAAGGATGCCGATCTCATTCCCGCGCTCCGCTCGCGGTTTCCCACCCTGGAGCTGGTGGAGGGCGACGCGCTCGAGCTCGACTGGCACTCCCTCGCCGGCCCGGGCCCGTTCCGAGTCATCGGGAACATCCCCTACAACATCACGTCGCCGCTGCTCGAACGTGCGCTGCTGCCGCCCCGGCCCGCGTGCATCGTGTTCCTGGTGCAGCGCGAGGTGGCCGAGCGGGTAGCCGCCCCGCCGGGCGGCTCCGACTATGGGGCGCTGAGCGTCGGGGTGCAGGGGGTGGCGACGGTGGAGCGGCTGTTCATAGTCCCCGCCGGGGCCTTTACGCCGAGACCCAAAGTGGATTCGGCGGTGCTTCGGCTCAGGCCGCTGACCCATCCGCTGGTGACCGATGAACAGGTGCTCCCGTTCCGGCGCTTTGTGGTGGGGCTCTTCGGATTCCGCCGCAAGCAGCTGGCGCGCGGGCTCAGGGAGCTGACGGGAGCCGGGCCGGCGGTGGTGCAGGGCTGGCTCACCACAGTGGGCCTCGAGCCGGCCACCCGGCCGCAGCAGCTGAGTCCCGAGGCCTTTGTTCGGCTCTTCGCGGCCGCCAAACTCGGCTGACAGGAAGAGGCGGAAAGGGCGGGAGTAGATTTTGCTGTTCCCGTCTTCCCGCCGTCCCGCCCTTTCCGCCCCTGCCACCCTCCCCTCTGGCTTCCCCCATGGCGCTGAAGCGGCTAGATTTGTGAAATCTTTCACAATACCCGATGCGCAAGATCGCTGAATCCACCGTCCGCCGGCTGTCGCTCTATCTCAGATTCCTCGAGGAGTTCGAGGAGCAGGGGATGGAGACCGTGAGCTCCGAGGCCCTCGCCGCCCGCGGCGGGACCACCTCGGCCCAGGTGCGGAAGGACCTTTCGTTCTTCGGGTCCTTCGGCAAGCGGGGCCTGGGCTACAGCGTGGCCGAGCTGGTGCGGCGGCTGCGCGAGATTCTCGGACTGGGTCGGACCTACCGGGTGGCGATGATCGGGGCGGGCAAGATCGGTAGCGCCCTGGTGCAGTACCGCGGTTTCCGCCAGCGGGGCTTCGAGATCGTGGCGATCTTCGACGCCGATGCCGCCAAGGTCGGCCGCAGCTGGAACGGGCTCACCGTCCGGGACGTGAAGGAGCTGGAGGGAGAGCTCCGGCGGCAGACGGTGGACATCGCGGTGATCGTGACCCCCGCCGACGCCGCCCAGGCGGTGGCGGACAAGGTGGTCAGCCTCGGGGTCAAGGCGATTCTCAACTTCGCCCCGATCCAGCTCGTGGTGCCGGACGACGTGGTGGTGAAGACCGTGAATCTGGCGCTGGAGCTGGAGACGCTGAGTTACGCGTTGACTAACCGATAGGCGTCAGGCGTTAGGCGTTAGGCGTGAGGTGTCGGGTGCTAGGTTTCGGGTGTCAGGAGTCGGGACCTGCCGGGGTGATTGACCGAAGTCGCCTCCTCAGGCCGGAGAGGATGCGGCCCACCTCTGCCGAGAGCGTTAGCAGCGGGTCGATTGCCGGTCTCGGCAAGATCCCGGTTCTCGCGGCCAGCTCCATGTCAGTCTCGAGCTCCAGCAATGACCCGTTGGCATAAGCGAGGAACCTGCGGTACTCGCCAGTACGTCCGCGCCCGTACCCCTCGGCGATGTTCGAGGCGACCGACCTGGCCGACCTCCGCATCTGGGAGGAGAGCCCAAACCGCTCGTCCGGAGGCAGCAGGCGACATAGCGCGTACACCTGCGCAGCCAATTGCATTGCCCGTTGCCA
>Ga0326726_10006302_pt1 | contig 10690 bp, 9 predicted proteins | sample MHFenrmetagenome_2_FD_207603 | JGI IMG/M metagenome (GOLD analysis project Ga0326726, IMG submission 207603) | Lab enriched peat soil microbial communities from Michigan Hollow, Ithaca, NY, United States - MHF15MN | ecosystem: Environmental > Terrestrial > Soil > Wetlands > Peat | place: USA... | reverse complement strand
GCAGCGCTCCCTTGGTGAGATCGATGAGACTCCTGTCCTCGCTGCCGCCGTCGGCGACGTACTCGGAGAGCGTGATTTTCGAGTCCGCGCGCACGATGAACAGCGCGCCGTCGGCCATGTGCAGCTGTAGCTCGGACTTTGCGAAGGTCGTGATCGTGTCGCCCTCGTGGACATCCTGGCCAACCACCGGCGCGCGAGCGCTTCCGTCCTTTTCTTCGATCAGCGCATTGCCGTCCACGAGCTCGACGGTGCCGGCGACGCGCGGCGGCGGCGCGTCCTGCGCTTGGGCCATTGCCGGAACGCAGAGTGCGGCGAGCAGGCACAGGCAAACGCGCCGGGCGATGCGCGGGATCTCCATGGCGGTCAGCATGCCATGGAGATCTTACGCGAGCGATGCCCGAGGCTTAAGCGAGCGCGATCCGCGCCTTGTGCGCCGCGAGCCACTGGTCGAAGCCCTGCAGCGCGGGGTTGAGCGCGCGCGTAAAGGCGGTCGCCAAGCCTTGACGCGGCGCAGCAGCGTGTGGAACGCCTTCCCGCAGCTCTGTCGCGCATAGTAGGCTGTGCCTTCCACTCAAGGGGGCCACGTCATGAAACAGATCAAGCGCAGGGACATTCTGATACTTGGCGCGCTCGGCGCTGCGGGGCTTGGCTTTCCCGCCATCATCCGCGCGCAGTCCAAGGAGATCGTGATTCTCGGCCTGTGGGACCAGACCGGCGCTTTTGCGGATGTCGGTCCGCTCAACGACCGCGGCATGAAGATGGCGCTCGAGGAGCGCGGCATGCAGATCCTCGGCCGGCCGATCAAGTACATCACGCGCGACGGCGGCACGCAGGCCGGCACTTCCACGCGGCGCGCGGAGGAAGCGATCGACGGCGAAGGGGCGCGCTTCATGATCGGGCCTTGGTCCTCGGGCGTCGCACTCGCGGTGTCGGAAGTCGCCAAGCGCAAGAAGGTGCTGCATTTCTTCAGCGGCGGCACCGAGGATATTTCAGGCGCCCGCTGCCATCGCTACTCCTTCCAGTGGGCGGCGAGCCCCTACACCGCGGCAAAGACCGTGGTGGACAACTTCATGAAGGCCAATCCCAAGGCGAAGCGCTGGCACCTGCTGGTCGCGGACTACGCCTTCGGCTGGTCGCTGGAGAAGTACGTCAAGGAAGTCGGCAAGAACCACGGCCTGGAGTTCGTCGGGGCCGACCGCCACCCGCTCGGCGAGCGCGAATTCTCCAACTACGTGCAGAAGGCCGCGGCCAACCGCCCGGACGCGGTGGCGATGATCAATTTCGGCGGCGACGCCGTCGCGGGCGCGCGCGAGATCTTCAACTTCGGCCTCACGCCCAAGATCCCGCTGATCATGTGCTGGTCCTCCGGCGTGGAAGAGCTGATCCAGCTCACCCCCGAGATCCGCGAGAACCTCTGGGTCGGCAGCAACTTCTACTACACCGCGGATACGCCGGTCGCCAAGGAGTTCGTCAAGAACTACCGCGCCAAGTTCGGCACCGCGCCCGGCTACGCACCCTCGGCTGCCTACTCGATGACGCGGCTGATGCTCGCCGGCTTCGACAAAGCGAAATCGGCCGAAGTGCAGGATGTCATCAAAGCGCTCGAAGGCATCGAGGTGAACGACCTCCTCGGGCGCATGCGCGTGGATCCCGCCACGCACCAGACGCTGCGGCCGTATTTCTTCCTGCGCTGCAAGGGCAAGGCGCAGATGAAGGATCCGCTCGACCTCGCCGACGTGATCGCCACCGGCGACACGCCGCTGCCGAAGGAATACGCGGCGTGCAAGGACATCGGCAGCTTCTGAGCCTGCGGCTCTGAGTCTCCTCCTCGGTCAGATCCTCAACGGGATCGCCACGGGCATGCTGTATGCCCTGATGGGGCTCGGCCTGTCGCTGATCACGGGGATCCTCAACATCCCCAATTTCGCGCACGGCGCGCTCTTCGCCGTAGGGGCGTACCTGCTGGTGAGCGCGGTGAACGCCATCGGCAATTTCTGGATCGGGCTGCTCGTCGCGCCGCTTGGCGTGGCGCTGCTGGGGCTCGCCATCGAGTACGCGGGCATCCGCCGCCTGTACGCCGCCGGCCACGACTACCAGCTGCTGTTCACCTTCGGGCTGTCGCTGATCCTCGCCGAAGGCATCATCCTCATCTGGGGTCCGGTGGGCATCAGCCAGCTGCCGCCGCCCCTGCTGCGTGGCGGCGTGGACCTCGGCTTCACCTTCTATCCGAAGTACCGGCTGTTCGTCATGGTGGTGGCCGGGCTGCTGGTGCTCCTCACTTGGCTCTTCCTCGAGAAGACGCGCTACGGCGCCATCATGCGCGCCGGCATCGAGAACAAGGAGATGGTGTCGCTCCTTGGCATCGACATTCAGCGGCTGTTCACCGTGGCGTTCGCACTCGGCGCCTACCTCGCGGGCATCGCCGGCGCCCTCACGGCGCCGATCCGCGGCCTCTCGCCGGGGATGGGCGTGGACATGCTGGGCATCGCGTTCGTCGTGGTGGCGCTCGGCGGCCTCGGCAACCTGCTCGGCGCGATCGCTGCCGGCCTCATCATCGGCGTGGCGCAAGCGCTCGTCGCCGCCTACTGGACCGAGGCCTCCACCGTCGTGATCTTCGCGGTGATGGCGGCGGTGCTGCTGGTGCGGCCGCAAGGCTTGTTCGGCATCCGCTAGCGCGATGCGCGATTTGCTGAAGCATCCGGTGTTCCTGCTCGCGGCGGCGGTCATCCTGCTGCCGCTTGCCGTGCGGCCTGCCATCGCCTCGGAGATCTGGATCTTTGCCATGTTCGGGCTGGGCCTGAACCTGATCCTCGGCTACACGGGCCTGCTCTCCTTCGGCCAATCCACCTTCTTCGGCTCGGCGGCCTACGTGGCGGGGTGGTTGCTCAAGCACTACGGCATCAACGTGGTCTTCGCGCTCGGCATCGGCGCGGGCGTGGGAGCGCTTTCCGCCGCCGTGGTGGGCTACCTCTGCGTGCAGCGCTCGGGGCTGTACTTCATCATGCTCACCTTCGCGCTCAATCAGATGTTCTACTTCATCGCCTACCAGTGGACCACGGTCACCGGCGGTGAGGACGGCATGCCCGGCGTGCCGCGGCCGGCGCTCTTCGGCATCGACTTCAAGGATCCCCTCACCTACTACGCGTTCGTCTCGCTGCTGTTCCTCGTCTCCCTCTGGGTGATGAAGCGCATCGTCGAGTCACCTCTCGGCAAGATCCTGCAGGCAATTCGCGAAAACGAGGTGCGCGCGCAGGCCGTGGGCTACAACGCGGCGCGCTTCAAGCTCCTCGCTTTCGTCATCGGCGGCGCGTTCTCGGGAGTGGCGGGGGTGCTCTACGCGATGCTCTTCGGCATCGTGCCGCTGGAGGCGATCGGCTTCGTCACCTCGGGCAACGTGGTGTTCGCGACGCTGATCGGCGGCTCGGGCTCGCTCTACGGGCCGGTGATCGGCTCGTTCGTCTTCATCTGGCTCTCGGAGTCGGTCAGCACGCTTTGGGCGCGCTGGCCGCTGCTCCTTGGCGTGGCGTTCGTCATCGTGGTGCTGTTCCTGCGTGGCGGCGTGGTGGAAGCCTGGACGCGGTTCTGGACATGGCGATCCTCGAAACAGAAAGCCTGACCAAGTCGTTCGGCGCGCTGACCGCCGTGAGCGACGTGAGCCTCGCGATCGAGGCCGGCACGCTGCATTCCATCATCGGGCCGAACGGCGCGGGCAAGACCACGCTCTTCAACCTCCTCACCGGGACCTTCCCGCCGACCTCGGGCCGCATCCTCTTCGACGGGCGCGACATCACCGGCACGCCCGCCGAGCGCGTCGCGCATCTCGGCCTTGCGCGCTCCTACCAGAGGACGACCGTCTTTCCCGCCTTCTCCCTGCTCGACAATGTCTGGGTGGCAGCCTTCGCCACCGGCAAGTCCTGGCGCGGCCTGCTCTGGCGCAAGGCCGCGCGCTATCCGGAGGTCATCGAGCGGGCGCGCCAGGCGCTCGCCGACGTGGGGCTGCTTGCGAAGGCGGAGGTCCCCGCGCGCGAGATCTCGCATGGCGAGCAGCGTCAGCTCGAGCTCGCCATCGCGCTCGCCGCTGCGCCGCGCGTGCTGCTGCTCGATGAGCCCGCGGCGGGCCTGTCGCCCGACGAGACGCGAAAGATGGTGTCGCTGGTGCGCACGCTGAAGGGCCGCTACACCATCGTGCTCATCGAGCACAAGATCGACATCATCATGAGCGTCTCGGACCGGATCTCGGTGATGCACTTCGGCAGCCTGATCGCCGAGGGCACGCCGCAGGAGATCCAGAAGAATCCCGAGGTGCGGCGCGCCTACCTGGGCGGGGTGGCCGCGTGATCCTCGAAGTAAAGGGCATCGACACCTTTTACGGCCTCGGGCACATCCTGCACGGCTTGTCCCTGAGCGTCGCCGAAGGCGAAGTCGTCGCGCTCCTCGGGCGCAATGGTGCCGGCAAGACGACGACGCTTCGCAGCGTCACCGGGCTCACGCCGCCGAAGAAGGGCGAGATCCTCTACAAGGGCAGGAACATCGCCGGCCTCGACGCCCACCGCATCAGCCGGATCGGCATTGCCCTCGTTCCCGAGACGCGCGGGATCTTTTCCTACCTGAGCGCGCGCGAGAACCTCGCGATCGCGCAGCGCAAGGGCTCGCGCTGGCAGATGGACACGGTGCTCGGGCGATTTCCCGCGCTGCGCGAGCGGCTGGAGAGCAAGGGGCACCTGCTTTCGGGCGGCGAGCAGGAGATGCTCGCCATAGCACGGGCGCTGATGACCGGGCCGGACCTCCTCCTGCTGGACGAACCGTCCCAAGGCCTCGCGCCGTTGGTGGTGAACGCGGTGATGGACACGATCCGCGAGCTCAAGAAGCAGCGCGTCAGCATGCTGCTCGTAGAGCAGAACGCCGAGATGGCGTTGCAGCTCGCCGACCGCGTCTACGTCGTGGACCACGGCACCGTGGTGTTCGAGGGCACGCCCGAGCGGCTGCGGGCCGATCAGCAGGTCACCGCCACCTACCTCGGCGTCGGCGGCTAGGTGGCGCTGCTAACATCGGCCCTTCGTATCCAGACTGGAGAAACAGCAATGCACGCTGCACCACTACTGCGCCATGTCCTCGCCGTCCTGATCGCCACTTTCAGCGTGCTCGCCTTCGCCCAGCCGCAGAAGGCGCCCGCGGCCTACGAGCCCTCGGTCGGGCAGGAAGGCAAGGACGTCGTCTGGGTGCCGACCTCGCAGGCGCTGGTGAACAAGATGCTCGACATGGCCAAGGTCACGCCGCGCGACTTCGTCATGGATCTGGGCTCCGGCGACGGCCGCACCGTGATCACCGCGGCCAAGCGCGGCGCACACGCCGTCGGCATCGAGTACAACCCGGACATGGTGGCGCTCTCGCAGAAGAACGCCCAGAAGGAAGGCGTGAGCGGCCGCGCCCAGTTCATGAAGGCGGACCTGTACGAGACCGAGCTTTCCAAGGCGACCGTGATCACGATGTTTTTGCTGCCGGAGATCAACCTGAAGCTGCGCCCGCGCATCCTCGCCCTCAAGCCGGGCACGCGCATCGTGTCGAACACCTTCAGCATGGGGGAATGGGAGGCGGACGAGAAGGCCTCGCTGACCGGCGCGGACGGGTGCAACGCGACATACTGCACGGCGCTATTGTGGATCGTTCCCGCTCGCGTTGCCGGCGCCTACACCATCCCGCAGGGCGACTTGGAACTCAAGCAGGAGTTCCAGATGCTCTCCGGCACTCTGCGCACGGAAGGAAGGACCGTCGCTGTCGAGGGCAAGGTGCGCGGCGAGGAGGTCTCGTTCAAGGCCGGCGGCAAGGAGTACCGCGGCCGGATGAACGGCGGGAAGCTGGAACTGCGTTAAGCGAGCAGGAGGCGCCCCGAGACTGCAGGCGCAAGACGCGGCTCGCCGAGCGACCCCGCTAGGAGCGCAGGACTTTCCCCGCGCGTGCGCCCGTCAGCGCACCGTCTTCCCAGGTCACCTCGCCGTTGACGAGTGTCATCTCTATGCCGCGCGAGCGCATCACCATACGCTTCGCGCCGCCAGGAAGGTCGTAGAGCCGCTCGGGCCGGCCCACCGAGCCCACCGTCGCCGGCTCGAAAAGAACGAGATCCGCCGCCAGGCCGGGCGCGATGCGGCCGCGATCCTTGATACCGAAAAAATCGGCGGGATCGGAGGTCATGCGGCGCACGGCCTCCTCGAGCGTCAGCACTTTCTTCTCGCGCACCCAGGTGCCGAGCACGTAGGTCGGGTAGCCCGAGTCGCACAACATGTCGAGGTGCGCGCCGCCGTCGCCCAGGCCGAGCAGCATGTCGCGGTTGTTGAGGATCTCCGCCATGCGGTCTTCGCGCGTATTGAACGACTGCATGGTGAATTCATTCTCCAGGTCGTCCTCCAGCGTGATGTCGAGAAGCGCATCCACCCCGTCCCTTCCCCGCTCCGCGGCAACGTCGGCCACCGTGCGGCCCTCCAGGTGCTTCAACTTCGGATTCTTCACCTCGTGCACCGTGATGCGCGCCCAGTTGCCGAATCCGGCCGGGCGCTTCAAATCTTCGCGGAACGCGGCGCGGAAGGCGGGATCGCGGTACACCGCGGCCTGCGCGGCCTTCGACTTGTCCACGAACACCCGCTGCCACGACGGAAAACCCGCGAAGGAGAATGGGTTGCGCATGTTGACCTCGCGCGTGAGGGGCAGCGGCGAGGTCTGCGGGCGCGCGCCGCGCGCGATCATCGGCGCGGCCTTCCGCAGCGACGTCCTCACCGCCTCGGAGATGTCGTCGCGGTCGAACATCGCAATGAACGTGATCGGGCGCGTGCTCTCCGCGAGCATGAAATCGAGGAGCTCAAGCTCCGGGCCGTCCATCACCCCGAGCTGCTTGGTCATGGCGATCTCGATCGCGCCCTTGCCGCGCTCGCGCAGGGCATTGCAGTAGGCCCTCACCTCCTCGCGGCTCGCGTTGCGGCAGGCGAGCGGCCGGCCGCCATAGCCCATATGCTGGTTTAGCAGCGTGCTCGAGAAGCCGAAGGCGCCGGCATCCATTGCCTCGCCGAGCAGGGCCTTGATCTTTGCGGTCTCCTCCACGCTCGCCGCGCGCTCCATGGAGGCCTCGCCCATCACGTAGTGCCGGAACGGCGTGAGCGGCGCAAGGAACGCGAGATTGAGCGCGGGCTTGCGGCGCTGCGCCGCGTCCATGTACTGCGGGAATGTCTCCCAGTCCCACGTGATGCCGGCGTTCAGCACCTCGAACGGGATTGCCTCCACATTGACGAGATCGCGCATCGCGACTTCCCGTGCCTGCGGCCGGCACGGCGCAATACCCACGCCGCAGTTACCCATGACAACCGTGGTCACGCCGTGCCAGGAAGACGGCGTTGTAGCCCCGTCCCAGCAGATCTGCGCGTCGTAGTGGGTGTGGGGGTCGATGAAGCCCGGCGCGACGACGAGGCCGGAGGCATCGATAGTTCTGCGCGCGGAACCGGCGAGCCTGCCGACCTCTGCGAACCTGCCCTCGGAGATGCCGATGTCGCCGCGAATCGCCGGTGCACCGGTGCCGTCGATAACCGTGCCGTTCTTGACGAGAATGTCGTAAAACACGGTGCTAAGCGCCGCCTTCATTCGATTCGCGCTGCCGCTCGCGCAGCAGCAGGCGCCTGAGCGTTCGCAGGTCGTTCAGCATGCGGTGGCTTGCGTCCATGTGCCAGGCGAGCCTTTCCAGCTTGTAGACGACGAGTCGCAGCGCTTCGAGTCGCCGCGCCGCGCCCTCGGCACTCGCGGTCGCGACATCCGCTTGCACGGTCGTCCGGGTCTTCTCGATCACCTCGCGCAGCAGACCGAGGTATTCGAGAGACCCTTCGATGCTGTCGAACGGGGTGCGCTCATTGGCCATCTGGGTGCCGCCTCAAGAAAGGCGGCACTCACTCTACCGCCTTCAAAGGGCGGCAGTCACCTGCGGTGCTAGCGAAGCCCGGCGTTGATCTTTTCGAGCATGCCCGCGCCCGGGCAAAGATCCTTCTCGCCGAGCCTGTTGAACGGCGCCTCGCTGGTATTGAGGTGCGCGTGCAGGTCTTCCGCATCCGGCGCCAGGTAGAGCAGGCCCGTCAGCACTTCCCCCTTGAACGCGGCGCTCGCGATCATCGCCTGCGCGTTGATCTTGTCGCTGGGGTCGTAGTCCGAATGGATCTTGCGCAATTTGATGATCGAGCCGTCGTGCTGCGGCACGTCGATCACCCCGCCTTCCGAATAATCCACCGTGATCGCGTCCCGGCTCGGCCAGAAGTCCAGGCGGTTGACCGCCTCGTTGTGCTCGCGCACGTAGTCGTAGCTCTTGGTGGATCCGGGATGGTTATTGAACGCCACGCAGGGCGAGATGACGTCGATGAAAGCCGCGCCCTCGTGCGCGATTGCGGCCTTGATGAGCGGCACGAGCTGCTTCTTGTCGCCCGAGAAGCTGCGCGCGACGAAGGTCGCGCCCATCAGCAGCGCGAGGCTCACAGTGTCCACCGGCGCATCCGCGTTGATCATGCCCTTCTTCGCCTTCGATCCCTTGTCCGCGGTCGCGGAGAACTGGCCCTTGGTGAGGCCGTACACGCCGTTGTTCTCCAGGATGTAGGTCATGTTCACGCCGCGCCGCATGACGTGGGCGAACTGCCCCAGGCCGATGGACGCCGAATCTCCGTCCCCCGAAACTCCGAGGTAGATGAGGTCGCGGTTCGCGAGGTTCGCCCCGGTGAGCACCGAGGGCATGCGCCCATGCACGGTGTTGAAGCCGTGGGAGTTGCCCAAGAAGTAGTCGGGGGTCTTGGAGGAGCAGCCGATGCCCGAGAGCTTTGCCACGCGGTGCGGCTGCACGTCCAGCTCCCAGAAGGCCTGGATAAGCGCGGCGGAAATGGAATCGTGCCCGCAGCCGGCGCAGAGGGTGGAAACCTTGCCCTCGTAATCGCGGCGGGTGTAGCCGACCTTGTTCTTGACGAGGGTCGGGTGGTGGAGCCTGGGTTTTGCGACGAAGGTCATAGGGCGTTGTCCGTCAAGCGGCCTTGTCTTTCTTGATGGGCCGCACGTTGAGCGCCGACACCACCTCGGAGATCTCCTTGGTGATGTAGCGCGCGGTGATCGGCGTGCCGTCGTAGTGCAGGACCGAGATCAGCGTGGCCGGGTTGATGCCGGCCTCGTTGACCAGCAGCGTCCGCAGCTGCGCGTCGCGGTTCTGCTCGATGACAAACACCTTGGAGTGCGACTGGCAGAAATCGAAGATCTCGTCCTGGAACGGGAAGGCGCGAATGCGCAGGGCGTTGACGAAGATGCCCTTCTCCGCGAGCGCCTCCAGCGCCTCCTGCATCGACGGGCTGGTCGAGCCGTAATAGATAGCTCCGAAGCGCGCGGGCTCCTTCGCCGCGGTGAGCAGGGGCTTGGGCACCAGGGTCTTGGCGAAGTCGTGCTTCTTCAGCAGCCGCTGCATGTTGTACTGGTAGTCCGGCCCCGCCTCGGAATACACCGCGTAGGCGTTCTTGCTCGTGCCGCGCGTGAAGTAGGCGCCCTTGGTCGGGTGCGTGCCCGGGTAGGTGCGGAACGGGATGCCGTCGCCGTCCACGTCCAGATACCGGCCGAACTCCTTGCCGGCGTCCAGCATCTCCGCGGTCATCACCTTGCCGCGGTCGTAGGTGCGGCTGTCGTCCCAGACGAGCGGCTTGCACAGCCGCTGGTTCATGCCGATGTCGAGGTCGGTCATGACGAAGACGGGCGTCTGCAGACGCTCGGCGAGATCGAGCGATTGCGCCGCGAACTCGAAGCACTCGTGCGGGTCCTCGGGGAAGAGAAGCACGTGCTTGGTGTCGCCGTGCGAGGCGTAGGCGCAGGCGATGACATCCGATTGTTGCGTGCGCGTCGGCATGCCCGTGGAGGGCCCGCCGCGCTGCACGTCGATGATCACCGCCGGGATCTCGGCGAAGTAGGCAAGGCCGATGAACTCGCTCATCAGCGAAATGCCGGGGCCGGAGGTCGCGGTGAACGCGCGCGCGCCGTTCCACCCTGCTCCGGTCACGATGCCGATCGAGGCGAGCTCATCCTCCGCCTGGATAATGGCGAACTTGTTCTTGCCGGTGGCCTGGTCGACGCGCAGCCGCGAGCAGTAGCGCTGGAAGGATTCCGCAAGCGAGGACGAAGGCGTGATCGGGTACCAAGCGCACACCGTCGCGCCGCCGTACACGCAGCCCAGCGCCGCCGCGGCGTTGCCTTCCATGAAGATCTTGTCGCCCACCGCGTAGGCCCGCTTCACCTTGAGGCCGAGCGCATCCTTCAGCTTCTCATTGGCGAAGTTGTAGCCCATCTGGAAGGCGTTCAGGTTGGGCTTGAGGAGCTTTTCCTTGCCCTTGTACTGCTCGCCGATCAGCTCGGCAATGACGCCCGGATCGATCTCCATCATCGACGCCAGCGCGCCTATGTACACGATGTTCTTGAAGAGCTGGCGCTCGCGGGAATCGGTGTAGGTCTGGTTGCAAATCTCCGTGAGCGGCATGCCGATCACGTTGATGTCGTCGCGGAACTTCGATTGCGGCAGGGTCTTGGTGTTGTCGTAGAACAGGTACCCGCCCGGCTCGACCTCCTTCACGTCCTGGTTCCAGGTCTGCGGGTTCATCGCCACCATCAGGTCCACGCCGCCGCGGCGCCCGAGCCAGCCCTTCTCGGT
>Ga0326726_10006301_pt1 | contig 10691 bp, 7 predicted proteins | sample MHFenrmetagenome_2_FD_207603 | JGI IMG/M metagenome (GOLD analysis project Ga0326726, IMG submission 207603) | Lab enriched peat soil microbial communities from Michigan Hollow, Ithaca, NY, United States - MHF15MN | ecosystem: Environmental > Terrestrial > Soil > Wetlands > Peat | place: USA... | reverse complement strand
CCAATTCCAACCTTTATTCGTTTCCCGTCAATGACAACTTCTGTAAATGTTCCAACAGGAACCGGTCCGGGAAGATCCAGTTCCTGATCAGTGACCCATTGGTGGTATTTCATATTGTCAAAATCCCATAGTCCGGTATGGCAGCCAATGGATGTGTGTTCTGAGCAAATCTTTCCGGAGATAAGGTATGAGAGATACTGTGGGAAATGCAGAATATATCGCACTTTTGAAAATACTTCAGGTTTGGCAGTTTTAAGCCAGAGAATCTGAATACCTGAATTCAGCATCCCCAGTGCCGGTGATGCAGTCCTCCGGCAAAATTCATCCTGTCCGCCATATCTCCTGTAGAGCCTTTCGGGTATTCTTTCATCTATCGGTTTAAGGTAATTATATACAGGCGTTATTCTTTGTCCGTTTGCATCCAGATAAACAATTGTAGCTCCATAGGTAGCGAAATTTAAAGCGGTAAGATCATATTTTTCTGAATGGACCAGCTTGTTTATTGATTCCTTGATCCATTTCTCGATAAGCTCAATATTATCACATTCGAATCCGTCATCATCGCGTTTTTCAGCAACCCTTATCTCCTGCTCTAACACAAGCTTGAGATTAAAATCAAACAGAAGCAGTTTCTTGTTGGTTTTGCCAACGTCAAAAACTGCAATAACTTTCTCCTTCATATTCTATCTTGGCTGCTTTTTCCTAAAACCGATCTGCAAGTATTCCTATCTTTTTGACAATACTTCCTTTTCATATTTTCTGATCTCTTCGATATAATCCTGTCCTGCAGGTACTTTGTTCATAATGCAATAGTAGTCCCATACAGCTCCGAAAGGTTTGGACTTCATAAGTTCCAGATATGATAACCGTTCAAAGGTCTTTCCTTCCTCTTCAAATTTTAATAGTGTCTGATATGGCTCAAGCATGGCGTACATGAATGCTATCTGAGCTGATCGTGTTCCAATGACATAGGCACCTATTCTGTTGAGACTTGCATCGAAGAAATCAAGACCGATGTTAACTCTGCCAAGGGCTTTTGCACGAACAATTTCCTGGGCAATGAGCAATAACTCATCATTGAATGTAAGCACGTGATCGCTGTCCCATCTGACGCCCCGGGTCAAATGCAACAGGAGTTCATCAATATAGAGAAGGATCGATGAGATCTTGTCTCCTACCTGTTCTGTCGGGTGAAAATGACCATTGTCCAGAGTAATCATTGTATTATTCTGAACAGCGTATCCAAGGTAGAAATCATGCGATCCGACAACCATTGATTCCGATCCAATGCCAAACAGTTTGCTTTCAATTGAATCTTTAAGATATTTCTTTGGATATTTTACTGAAAAAATTTCATCAAGTGATTTTTTAAGGAGTTTGCGTAATCCAAACCTGTCGATCGGAGTATCTTTTGATCCATCGGGAATCCAGATATTATGGACCGTGGGTGTCCCCAGTTGTTTTCCCATCTCAGCAGCAATGGTACGACATCTCTTCGTATGCTCAACCCAGAATTTCCTGATCTTCGGGTTTTTGCTCGAAAGCGTAAATCCATCGTCTGCAAGCGGGTGTGAAAAGCAGGTGCAATTGAAATCCAGTCCTATCTTCCTCTTTTTTGCCCAGTCTATCCATCCCTGAAAGTGTTTGATCTCAATCTGATCACGGTCAATTTTCTTCCCGCCGAATTCACCATAGATGGCATGAAGATTCAATCTCTGCTTACCCGGCAGCAGGGACAATACCTTGTCGAGATCATCCCTCATCTGAGTAAGCGATTTTGCTTTTCCCGGAAAATTGCCGGTAGCCTGGATCCCACCGCCGCCAAGTTCTGCTCCCTCTTTTTCAAAACCACCTACATCATCGGTCTGCCAGCAGTGAAGGCTTATTACAACATCGTCCAGTTGTTTAAGGACCTTATCTGTGTCAACTCCGAGTTCTGCATATTGCTCTTTCGCAAGCTGATATGATTTTTTAATGAGCTCTTTATTCATTTTAATATATTTATGTTGTTATGATTTACTTCACTATTCAAGAAAAAATACCTGTTCAAGAGGCACAGATACAGGCGAATTATCAGGGTTTGTTTCCATAATATCAGCCATGTATCTCCACCATTTTTTTACAATTTCAGTTGTACCCAGATCCTGCGAGGAAGCTAATCCTGATTGTTCCTGGTAGGCAAACAGGAAATTTGTCTCTTCATCATAGAATATTGAATAATTGCCTATTCCTTCGTTTTTTAACAATGTGATAAGCTCCGGCCAGATTTCGCCGTGCCGTTTTTTGTATTCCTCTTTAAATCCCGGAAATAATTTCATTTTAAAACCAAATCTTTTCATAATCAATGGATTAACTTAATTTGACAACAAAAGTTGAAAGAATGAGAACTACTATTCCGATAATCAGAACTATTATTGTTTTTGTCTTTACTCCTTTCCATTCATTTAGAACAATGCCCCATATATTGCTTATTGCAATATTGAGAGCCATCAATATGCTCCATCCGAAAACGGCCATACCTTCGGGTAATTTGCTGACACCCATTCCAAAGAAATGGAATTGCAAAAACCACAGGAATCCTGCCAGGAATGTAAAAGCAAGATTATTAAGGAGTGCTGTGCCTGATGAAGACAGATAATCCCTGTAGGTTTTGTTTTTAATATTCAGATATCCGCAATAGACAAGGTTAGTAATAAATCCGCCGAAAAGAATAAAAATAAGTGTCGGATTTTTCTGAAATAACGGATTTGTGCCATGGGCCAGAGCTACATCTTCTATTGGCTTCCCTGCTTCAAATCCGAAATTGAAACAGGCACTCATTACCCCAGCAAATATTGCAATCAGGATACCTTTTTTCAAGGCGAATTCCTTAACCGAAGCCCTCTTTTCTTCTTCAGTCATCTCTTTGCTTTTCAGAGATCCGGCATATCCGATTATGGCAATACCTGCAACTGTTATGGCCACTCCAATAACCGTCAGTATCCCCGCTCTTGATGAAAAAAGATTTTGACCAGAAACAATCGCGGGGATGATTGTACCGAATGCAGCACACAATCCCAGCGCAATGCTTTGTCCAAGAGCTACGCCAAGGTAACGCATGCTCAATCCGAATGTAAGTCCGCCGAATCCCCATAAAATACCGAATACCATAGCCATAAGCTTGGCCGAGGATGGTGCCTCGTTGATAATTGGGATCAGTTCTCCATGAGGAACGAAAATCAAAGCAAACAACCACGGTGCAATAAGCCATGCTGCTACTCCCTGGACTATCCATGAAGATTCCCAGGCCCATTCCCTGACTCTCCTAAACGGAACATAAAAACTTGCAGCACCAATACTGCCAAGAGCTATCAATAGTATTCCTGCAACTGGATTCATTTATTATTTGGTTAGGTTAAGATAATATTTATGAAGAGTATAAAAATAGTCATTTTACCTTTCTCAAATCCGATAAAAATAGATAAATTTCAAAACTAGAATTTTACAACCTAAATTACATATTATGAAATCATTAAGATTTTTGCTTTACCTGCTGTTCATTCCGGCTCTCTCATTTTCACAGGATCTGTCAACTTATGATCTGACGTTCGAGCATAAGAATAATCCGGTCGGAACAGATGTTTTGCAGCCCAGGTTTTCATGGAAACTGAAAGGAACCGGCAACAATATTATGCAAACAGCTTATTCTCTCCGGGTAGCCGTTGAACCGAATTTTTCAGCATCTAAAACAATATGGCAATCCGGGAAGGTAGTATCTGACGAATCTGTTCTTGTAAGTTACAAAGGACCTGATCTCAAAGCCTGTCAGAAATATTATTGGCAGGTCAGAGTTTGGGATAATAAAGGACGAGTTTCAAAATGGAGTGAAACTGCTTTCTGGGAAACTGGTCTGTTGTCAAACGGGAACTGGAAAGCCAAATGGATTGAAATGGAAAGTGATACAAGCCGGTATTCCCCTTCTCCTCATTTCAGAAAGGAATTTTCGGTTCAGAAAAACATTGTAAAAGCAGTAGTTTATGTAACATCTCATGGTTTCTATGAGCTCCACCTTAATGGGAAGAAAGTAGGTGATCAGGTACTGACTCCGGGCTGGACATCGTACGGGAAAAGGCTTCAGTATCAGGTATATGATGTAACGGGTCAGGTTAGTAAAGGGAAAAATGCTATCGGGGCAGTCCTGGGAGACGGATGGTACCGCGGTACACTTGCATGGGGCAATAACTGGGCAATTTATGGTAAGAGGCTTGGCCTTCTTATGCAGATGAGATTAACTTACACCGACGGAACAGAGTCTCTCATAATAACCGATGAAACATGGAAAAGCAATAACGATGGTGCAATAAGAATGAATGATATATATAATGGCGAAACTTATAACGCAACAAAGAAGCTTACTGGTTGGAATCTGCCCGGTTATGATGATTCAAAATGGGGAGCGGTGAGGATTGGAAATTACAAAAATAATATAATTGCCTCGGAGGGTGCAATGATCAAAACGATCCAGGAAATAAAACCTGTCAGAGTTTTCCTTTCGCCAAAAGGAAGTCTGCTTGTAGATATGGGTCAGAATATGGTTGGCTGGATCAGGCTGAAGGTAAAAGGCAATAGAGGAACAATAGTCAGAATTCGTCATGCCGAGGTCCTTGATAAATACGGAGAATTCTATACTGAGAATCTGCGTGTTGCAAAATGTCAGCTGAATTACACGCTGGCAGGAACCGGAGAAGAATTATATGAACCAAGGTTTACATTTATGGGATTCCGCTATCTGGAGGTTGACGGATTCCCCGGTAACCTGACAACTGATAATATAACTGGTGTAGTAATTCATTCCGATATGCCCGTAACGGGAACATATGAAAGTTCCAATCCCCTTCTGAACCAGCTTCAGCATAATATTCAATGGGGACAAAAAGGCAATTTTGTTGATGTACCCACCGATTGTCCCCAGAGGGATGAGCGACTTGGATGGACAGGAGATGCTCAGGCTTTCAGCCGTACGGCAGCCTTCAATTTCAATGTTGCTGCATTTTTTACAAAGTGGCTGAAAGATGTTGCACTCGATCAGAAGCAAGACGGTGCAGTACCTGATGTAATACCTGATGTACTGAACAGGCAGGATGCTAAAACAGCTGCTCCTTCAGCCGGATGGGGAGATGTTGCAGTTATTGTTCCCTGGACAATGTACCAGGTATATGGCGATAAAGAATTTCTGGCAAATCAGTATCCGAGCATGAAAGCATGGGTTGAGTATATCAGGAAGAAAGCCGGGGATGATTATATCTGGAAAGGTGGAAGCAAATACGGTGACTGGTTGTTTTACCATCCGCCGGTGAATAACCACAGTGAACCTGACGGATTCACTGAGCACGATTTTATTTCCACAGCGTTTTTTGCATATTCAGCAGATCTTCTTGCAAAGTCAGCGAGGGAACTTGGTAAAACGGATGATGAAAAATTCTATACTGATCTGTTCAATAAGATCAAAAATGTGTTTATCAAAGAATATGTCACTCCGGCAGGTCGGGTTGGGACAAACTCACAGACATCCTATGTGCTGGCTTTGATGTTTGACCTCCTGCCAGGGGAGTTGCGCCCGAGCGCAGCTAAATTTCTGGTTGATGATATAAAAAGCAGGAGGAATCATCTTTCAACAGGGTTTCTGGGCACTCCTTTCCTTTGTCATGTGCTGACACTGAACGGGTATACCGATGTGGCATATGATCTGCTCCTTCAGGAATCCTATCCTTCGTGGCTTTATCCCGTCAAAATGGGAGCTACAACAATCTGGGAGCGCTGGGACGGGCAGAAAACCGACAGTACATTCCAGGATCCGGGAATGAACTCATTTAACCATTATGCATATGGTGCAATTGGAGACTGGATGTACAGGGTATCGGCAGGAATAGAAACCAATACTCCCGGGTACAGAAACCTTCTGATCCAGCCACATGTTTCAGGAAAGCTGAACTTATCAAAAGCCTCATTTGAAAGCTCATATGGTAAAATCGTTTCAGGATGGGAAAGGAAAGATGGCAAGGTGTACTTCACAATTGAAATACCGGCAAATGCCGAAGCTACTATTGCCCTTCCTGCTGTTTCGGCTGAGAAAGTAATGGAAGGTGGCTTCCCCCTTTCCGGGAACAAGTATCTGAATAATATCCATGTTGCCGGTAAAGATCTATTAATTGATGCAGGTTCAGGGAAGTATGTTTTTGAAATTATTGAATAAAGTATTGTGACAATTGAGGAATTAAAAGATCGCATTGCTGAGAGCGAGTTTATCTTCTTCACCTCCAGAAGCAGCGGCCCGGGAGGCCAGAATGTAAACAAGGTAAATACAAAGGTTGAAATACATTTCAATGTTCAGCTTTCCGCCGGCCTTTCAGCATCTGAAAAGGAACTGATCAGTAAAAACCTGAAAAACAGGATAAGCTTAGCAGGAGAACTTGTTGTCAGATCTCAATCCGAACGTACTCAGCTGAGTAACAAGAAGAAAGCTTTCGAAAAGTTGCTACTGCTGATATCTGCCGGACTTACTGAAAAACCCAAACGTAAACCCACTGCACCATCTAAAAAATCCAAAGCCGAACGGCTGGATGAAAAGAAGCAAAGAGGAAAAATAAAAAGATTGCGTTCAGATGACATTAAAGCCTATGATGATATTTGAAAATAAAAATATGAAATTCCTGTGATTTTCCATTGGAATTATATATATTTATACCCCCTTAAAATTATTGTGCTAAGGGGATTACACGAAAAAGACGATTTGAATCAGTAAGATTTGCGCTTAATTAATTTGATGCCCTTATGGTGATTTTTTTTGAACTGAAGATCATCCATGAAAAAAACAATTGCATTGCTCTGTCTGATCCTGATTTCCATAATTAATTATGGTCAGATAATAATTGATCATAATTGTACAAACCTTCAGGGTATACCTGTTTCTTATATAGATCAGGCAAGAGCTTCTCTTCATATAGCTTATGAGCATACCTCGCACGGAAGCCAGGTAATTGACGGAATGACTGGACTTTATAACTGGAAAGGCAATACTTTTAAATGGAATAATGGCGGTTCGAATGGGGCTCTCGATATTCATGATCACGGAATTACTGGAGGTTCTGATCTGGGTTCGCCTGACTGGACATCGTGGGCTGCTTCAACACGAAGCTATCTCAGAAATTCTTCCAATAGCGATGTGAATGTGGTTATGTGGGCATGGTGCGGACAGGTAAGTTCCGCCTCTGAAAGCAATATAAATGTCTACCTGAATCTCATGACTTCTTTGGAAAGTGAATTTCCCAAAGTCAAATTCGTTTATATGACAGGCCATCTTGACGGAACTGGAGTTAACGGTACGCTTAATATCCGTAATCAACAGATCAGGAACTATTGCAGGAACAACAATAAGACACTTTACGATTTTGCAGATATTGAATCATACGACCCTGATGGAAGCTATTTTCTGGATAAACGTGCAAACGATAATTGCGATTATGATAGTAATAACGACGGTTCTCCCGATAGAAACTGGGCGACAGTATGGCAGAACAGTCATACTTTAAATGTTGACTGGTATAATTGTTCTTCCGCACATTCTCAGCCTCTTAACGCCAACAGGAAAGCCTTTGCAGCCTGGTGGTTGTTTGCCAGACTGGCCGGTTGGACAGGCCCTTCTCTGACAGTACCGGTTTCGGGAATTGCTATTGCCGGCACTGATGGTGCATTCACCATCACGACAAATAAAGGAACTCTTCAGCTGAATGCTTCATTCTTGCCTTCCAACGCCACCAATCAGGCAGTCAAGTGGTCAATTACCAATGGCACAGGTCAGGCAACAATAAGCTCTGCAGGACTAGTGACGGCGGTTTCCAGCGGTACAGTTACAGCAATAGCAACTGCTGATGACGGATCAGGGGTTTCCGGGACCATAATTTTAACAATCTCCAACCAATTAATACCCGTAACCGGAATTACTGTTACCGGAGCCGGAGGTATCTCATCCATCACTTCTGATGACGGTACGCTGCAGCTAAATGCTCTGGTTATTCCATCCAACGCTACAAACAAATCAGTTACCTGGTCAATTGCCGAAGGCACCGGCCAGGCTTCGGCAAGCATGACAGGACTTGTCACTGCACTTACGGACGGAACAGTTACAGCTGTGGCAACTTCTTCTGATGGCAGTGCCATAAGCGGAATCATTGAAATAACAATTTCCAATCAACTAATTCCTGTCTCCGGTATTACCGTTATGGTCGAAGGCGGATTAAATATTATTACTTCGGACAAAGGATCACTTCAGCTCACAACTCAGATATCACCAGAAATTGCTTCAAATAAAAATATTTCATGGTCAATAGTTAATATAACTGGTCAGGCTACCATCAGTCCTACCGGACTGGTTACCGCCATCGTTGAAGGAACAGTTGCCGCAACCGCTACAGCCACTGACGGTACAGGAGTGAATGGAACTATCGAAATTGCAATTAAAAGCAAAAAGAACGAACCTCTTTATGCAATCATTATAGGGAATGAAATCAGAATTCCACTGGATGGCATTTATTCAGGATCAAAAGTAAGCCTGCTTGATTTAAACGGCACCCTGATAAGCTCCAAGCCTGCGAAAGACGCTATATGTACATTTGATGCCTCTGGCTTAAAGCCTGGGATTTATATTATCGTATTATCGAATTCCGTAATTCTGAGAGTCGGGAAATTCGTATTCCCGTAATAGCCCTTCATTGCCATTCTGTTCTGTCGCCATGACAGCTTTTTCGGTTCTCTTCAGGATCCGCATTGACAGTTTTTTTTATACTGAAATAATTAAAACAACATTAATGCGTTATAAAGCATGTCTTTTTTAATTTGAAATAGTATTTGAAATGCAAACATTACAAATATTTATGACATATGAAGTTCTGGCATAATAATTGTTAATGAGCATTCTTAAAAATTAGCAGGAGGTTTTGTAAGTTTTGATGAAGTACTTTACTAGAAAAACGACAGGAATCAGGAAAGGAACCAGCCAAAAAAATGCAGGTTTATTTTCTGATTTATTGCATAAGTCCGAATGGTATAATTTACTGATAAACATGTGTTTATCATATTGGTCAGCAGTAACAGGAATTAGCATTGTTAATAAAACACAATTCATGTTAATATTTATATAGGTCGAATGGTACATTGTATTAGTGGAATATATATTTTTGGCCCAATTTATTTATAACTAAAACTGTTTAAAACAAGAAAATTTAAAGCAATTGATGAAATCTTTCATCGACAAACATGAACGCTAACAATAATGAGGTTGCAGCCCTCCGCTGTGAGGACCGCCTCGTGGGTTGCTCTTCAGATGAAGAGCCTGGCGCGAAAACCATGTTTTTTTCGCAAAACGTAATCCCAAACCTGTCAGTTAGCACCCGGAGTTCGGAATTCATGCACCGCTACTTCCCCCTGACAACTATCGAATCCTGGAATGATTGGAAATGGCAGCTTCGGAATGCTTTCACAAGCATCGACGATCTGAAGAGGATCATGAAGTTGACCGAAAAGGAGATCATGGCTATTAATAACCTTAAAGGCCGGCTTCCTTTGCGGATCACTCCCTATTTTGCTTCATTGATTTATGACACCAAACCCTCTCATCCGCTTCGGCGCAACGTTGTGCCTGTAGTTGAAGAATTGCTTGAGACCAGCAGTGAACAGTCCGATCCTTTACATGAGAAATCTTTCTCACCGGTCAAAGGTATTGTTCACAGGTATCCCGACAGGGTTTTATTCACTGTCACCCAGGTATGTTCAAACTATTGCAGATATTGTACCCGTTCCCATTCTGTCGGACGGCTTGACAAACTGGGAAGACAGGATTTTGAAAAAGCTTTTAATTATATATCAGCTCATAAGGAAGTCAGAGACGTTCTTATAAGCGGAGGTGACCCCCTTACTCTTACTGATGAGACACTCGATTACATACTTTCGAATATCCGCAGAATAGAGCATGTTGAGATAATCCGTATTGGAACCAGGACGCCTGTGGTCTTACCCCAGCGTATTACAGATGGTTTGATCAATGTTCTCAGAAAATATCAACCTCTTTTTATTAGCCTTCATTTTTCACATCCTCTTGAGATCACGGAAGAATGTGCCAGGGCTTGCAATAAGCTTGCAGACGGTGGATTTCCTCTTGGAAGCCAGACGGTTCTTCTGAAAGGCATAAATGACAACGTACCCGTCATGAAAGAACTTATGCACAGGTTATTAAAGGTAAGGGTCAGACCTTATTATTTATATCAGTGTGATCTGATACCCGGTTCGGGTCATTTCAGAACCACTGTTGCCAAGGGTCTTGAAATCATTAAAGGACTCCGTGGCTTTACAAGCGGTTATGCTGTTCCGACATTTGTTGTCGATGCTCCTGGCGGCGGAGGCAAGATACCTCTTCTTCCCAATTATGTTGTGGAGCATAATGATGAACATATAGTTCTGCGCAATTACAAAGGTGTTCTTTGCGAATATCCTGAAAAATAGGTCTGAATACAGATGAAAATCGGATTGACTTATGACTTGCGGTCGTGGTATCTTGACCGGGGTTATTCTATGGAAGATACTGCTGAATTTGACAAGCAGGATACTGTAGATGCCATCAACGATGCCTTGAAAAATATGGGCTTCGAAACGGAACCAGT
>Ga0326726_10006300_pt1 | contig 10693 bp, 5 predicted proteins | sample MHFenrmetagenome_2_FD_207603 | JGI IMG/M metagenome (GOLD analysis project Ga0326726, IMG submission 207603) | Lab enriched peat soil microbial communities from Michigan Hollow, Ithaca, NY, United States - MHF15MN | ecosystem: Environmental > Terrestrial > Soil > Wetlands > Peat | place: USA... | reverse complement strand
AATTCCCAAGGGGCTACCCTCCGTCCACCTGACCCCTGCCGGCATGGACCTGGAAAAAGAGCTCAACCAGCTCGAGAAGGAGGTCCTCCAGCAAGCCCTCCAGCTAAGCAACGGGGTGATCAAGAAGGCGGCGGAACTCCTGCAACTCAGCTTCCGTTCCATGCGCTGGAAGATCCAGAAACACGGCCTCCGGGACTTTGTCCAGGAGATCAAAGAATAGACCTATGCTAGGTTCGATATTCTTAGAAGGAAAGCCCCCGAAGCCTTCTTTCCGTTGAATCGGGCGGCGAGGAATTTTCCCCGCCGGAGGGGGAGGGTTGGGTTTCAGATTGGATTCCTCCGATGGAAAAATGATGAAAATCCAGAAGGCCGAAGAAGAAGGGCGAGACGGCCTTTTTTCGAGGATCCAATGGCTCATGTTATTCAGGGCCGTGCTGGTCACCCTGCTCCTCGGAGCCACAGTCATCTTCCAACTGCGAGAGAGTCCTTTCTTCCGCTATGTTTCTCCCTATCCCTTCTATCTCCTCATCAGCTTCACCTACGCCCTGACCCTCCTCTATGCCCTGCTCCTGCGGCGGATTCAGAGGCTGAAAATCTTTGCCTACGGACAAATCCTTGGGGATGTCTTTTTTATTACCCTGCTGATCTATGTCACCGGAGGGATCGCCTCCATCTTTTTCTGGCTTTACTTCTTTTCCATCTTCAGCGCCGGGACGATTCTCTACCGGAGGGGAGGCCTGTGGATCGCCTCGGCGAGCAGCATTCTTTATGGAACCCTGCTGGACTTGGAATACTACGGGATCCTTCTCCCGCCGGGAAGCCGGGAGCTTTATCCCCTCGATTACCAAAGTACTTATGTCCTCTACCTGATCACCGTGAACATGATCGCCTTCTACCTGGTGGCCATCCTCAGTTCCTACCTGGCGGAGCAGGTCCGCAGGAAAGAGGAAGAGCTCAAGAAACGGATCATCGACTACCGCCAGCTGGAACGCCTCTACAAACACATTGTCCAGAACGTGGTGAGCGGATTGATCACGGTGGATGGAGAAGAACGAATCACCTCCTTTAACCGGATGGCCGAGGAGATTACTGGGTACAAATTCGAAGAGGTCTACCAGGAAGAAGTCGATTCCCTCTTCCCCGGGCTTTCTGCCTGGAGCCGGTCCGTGGGAGGCAACCCCGGAGAAGGCGGGAACCGTCTCCGCTTCCTCCGCTGGGAGACCCGCTTCGCAAGGAAAGACGGGGCTCGTCTCATATTGGGGTTCTCCATCTCCCCGCTGAAGGACTCCGTTGATCGGGAGATGGGAAACATTCTCATCTTCCAGGACCTAACCCGGCTGCGGGAGATGGAGGAGCATGTGAAACGCTCGGACCGTTTGGCGGCCATAGGGAAGATGGCCGCGGGCATAGCCCATGAAATCCGCAATCCTCTGGCCTCCATTAGCGGGTCCATTGAAATCCTGAAAGAAGAATTGGGGGGTTCGACCCAGAACCAGGCGCTCATGGGGATTGTTTTGCGGGAAGTCCACCGCCTCAACTCGCTCATCGCCGATTTCCTGCTCTTTGCCCGTCCCATCTCTCCAGGAAGGGAGAGAATCCATCTGAACCGGCTCATCGAAGAGATTTTCCAGATGCTCAGCCACAGCCCGGACTTCAACGTTCTCATCCGTCTGGACACCGAGTTCGAAGACGAATTGTACATCCAGGGGGACCCCAACCAAGTCCGCCAAGTCTTCTGGAATCTCCTCATTAACGCGGCCCAGGCAATGCCCGAGGGGGGTATGTTGAGGGTGAGATTGCGGAAAGGCTCTCCCCGGGCCCTTCTACCGGGAGGCCGGAGCTACGGCGAGGTTTCGGTTATCGATTCCGGGATGGGGATTGGGGAGGAGGAGATCGGCAAGATCTTCGACCCTTTCTTTACCACCAAGGAAAAAGGCACGGGTCTGGGCCTTTCCATCGTCCACAGCATTGTGGAGAGCTATGGGGGAAAAATCGCAGTTCAGAGCCAGAAAGGCCAAGGCTCGGTCTTTTCCGTTTTCATTCCCCTGGCGGAGCCCTCACCCGTTGTTTCCGCTCCGATGAACCCCAACTGAGGTGTTGGAGAAATGTCCCCCTCTCCGGGAGAATCGCCCCGTCAGGGAGAGTAGCCGCCAACCCCTTCCAGTCTCTTTAATCAGATTTAAATCATGATTATCATATCCTTTTTCATCGATGGGAGGCCTTAACCTGGGTGAGCTAGTGGGACGAAGCGGCCTATTTTCGGGCTCCTCGTTCGTGGCATGAATTTTGTATAATTGACGGACGGAAATGCTGATCCAGCGGGAGGCAGAAAGCGGATTCCATTCCGGGGAGAAGGAATGCAAGCAAAATTACTGCGGGTCTTAATTTACAGCTGTTTCTTTCTTTCCGGAGCCACCGGACTCATCTATGAAGTGGTCTGGGCCAAATATTTGTCTTTAATCATCGGCAGTACCACGGCTGCCACCACCATTGTCTTGGCCACATTCATGGGAGGTCTGGCTCTGGGAAACCACCTTCTGGGGCGGCGAGCGGACCAGGTCCAGAACCGGCTCAAGTTCTATGGTTGGCTGGAGATGGGCATTGGCATCTATTGTGCCCTTTCTCTCCAGATCATCAATTGGGGGAGCGAGCTCTATGTAGGCATCGCTCGCGCCTCTTTCCCGCCAGGGCCTTTCACCCATCTCCTTCGCCTATTTCTGGCCGGGATCGCTCTTCTGGTTCCCACGGCCCTTATGGGCGGCACCCTCCCGGTGCTGGCCCGGCTGTGGGTACGCTCCATCAAGACCGCAGCCAGCGGGGTGGCCGCCCTTTATTCCGTAAACAGCTTCGGAGCGGTTTTAGGGTGCCTTCTTGCGGGTTTTTTCTTGATCCGCGTGTTTGGCATTTCTCTTTCTATGCTTTTGGCGGCGGGGGTCAATGTCTTGGTCGGCTTGGTGGCTATCGGAGTCAGCAGCTATCCGGCCCAGGAGAACTCTCTCCAGGAGCCAGAACCCAACTTTTCTTCGACGAGCCCCGGGTCGGTCAGAATCATGCGCCTGGCCTTAGTGGGAGCGACTCTCTCGGGAACAGCGGCCATGATCTACGAAGTTGCTTGGGTCCGACTGACCGCCCTGGTCTGGGGGTCTTCCACGTATTCTTTCACCGTCATGCTGGCCGCCTTCATCACGGGAATTGCTCTGGGGAGCCTACTGGTCAGGCCTCTCGCTCGGAGGAAGCTTGACCTCTTCTGGCTCTTTGGTTTATGCGAACTTTTGGTGGCCATTTCCATGCTACTGTCCATCCCCCTCTATGCCTGGCTGCCGTATGCTTTTGCCAGCCTCGGAAATTACCTAGTTAGGACCCCGGAGAGTTTTCCTTTCTACCAGCTTCTGGTCTTTCTCTGCAGCATGGCGGTCATGATCCTCCCTACCGTCTTTCAAGGGATGACCCTCCCTTTGGTCAGCCAGGTGGCCAGTGATCATCTTTCTCGGCTGGGCCGATCGGTGGGACGAGTCTTTTCTTTGAACACCCTGGGTACTCTTCTGGGGGCCATGCTGGCAGGGCTCTTGCTCATGCCCCTCGTCGGCACCCGTCATACCCTGGAAATAGGAGTGGCCCTAACGTTGTTGGCAGCCGCGCTGGTTTTTGCAGGCGATTTCCGGACCCCACGACCCAGGCGGATCGCGGGGTTCGCCGCGGGATTGGCGGCCCTGGCAGCCTATTATGCCTTCGCCCCGGCTTGGGACCAGAACGTCCTCAACAGCGGGCCCTTCCGACGGAAGAATCTCCAGGCCACCTTTGAGGAATACCGGCAGTTCGTGGGCAAAGGAAAAATCCTGTTTCAGAAGGATGGGGCCGACTGTACGGTAGCGGTCATCAAGGTCCCCCGGGGAAAGGATGCTTCCCAGCTTATCCTTGTAGTGAATGGGAAAACGGACGCCAGCACCGAGGGGGACCTTTCCACCCAACTGCTGACCGCTCATATCCCTCTCGTCCTTCATGGTTCGGCCCAGGATGTTTTGCTGGTGGGCTTGGGAAGCGGCATTACCGCTGGGGGTGCGCTGCAACATGATATTCGCCGCTTAGATGTTGTGGAGATCTCGAAAGAGGTGCTGGAGGCGGCGACCTTGTTCTCCCCTTATAACGATCAGGCTCTTGAGGACCCCCGTTTTCATCTGGTGGTGGAGGATGGCAAAACATTCTTGAAAACGGTTCCCCGTCGCTATGATGTCATCATCAACGAACCGAGCAACCCCTGGATCAGCGGAATCGGGGCCCTTCTCACCGAGGAATTCTTCTGGGAGGCCCGGAACCATCTGAATCCGGGGGGGATCCTGGTCCAGTGGATCCAGGGTTATGAATTTTCCGATGAACTCTTCAAGACAGCCTTGGCCACGATCCGTAAGGCCTTTCCCCATGTTTCCGGGTGGAACAGCCTGACCGGGGACTATGTTTTTGTCTGTAGTGTGGAACCCTTCGACCCAGACCTGAATGTGGCCGCAAAAAGAATGAGCCTTCCGCGGGTGGACAAGAGCCTCATGCGCCTGAAAATCTCCCAACTGTCCACCCTCCTTTCTCTGGAGATGATGACCCCGCAGACTCTGGCCGAAGTCTCTGACCAGGCGTTGACGAACACCGACAACTTTCCCATTCTGGAATATGACGCTCCCCGGGCTTTTTTCCTGGGGCGAGGAGTGCAGGAGACAGTCCACCTGGATGATCGCTTACGCGCGCACCGCTGGAAGGATTTGCTTTTGAAGAAATGGATCGAAGCCAAAGGGCCTTTGGCCTCATCGGAGTACGAAGACATCATCCATTATTATGATCGCTGGGGGAGCGGGAATCCCTACTTCCCGCGAGCAGTTCTACGGGAATGGGTAGCGGCTTACCCCCAGAGGAAAGAAGCCTGGGAGGCCATGGGACGAATGTCCTCAGGCCATGATCCCACGGCACAAATTCAGGCCTGGGAGCGAGCCGCCTCTCTGGCCCCCGAGGATTTTCATGCAAACCGCATGTATGCCGAGAGCCTGGCTATCCGATTCATGAGCGGAGTTTCCCTGTTCCGCCGCCAGGAGGCCGCTCCGGTAATCAGGTCCCTGGACCGGTGCCTTTCCATGAAGGATGCCCATCCAGACCTAGTTCTGGAGACGAAAGGTCTTCTCCTATCAAAAATGGGATATTGGGAGGAGGCCGGAGACCTCATGCAAGAAGCGGCACGACAGAGGTTGAAGCGAACCCCAAGAGGAAATTCCTCCGAGATCGCCAGCCTCCATGCCCAGGCAGCGCACATCTATCGCCTGGGCGGCAACAAAGGAAAAGCCCTCTCCTCGGCTCAGGAGGCTTTGAAACTGACTCCCCTCCTTCCCCAAGGCCGCTTTGAGCTCTCCCAGGCCGAAAAGATGCCCTGAAGCTTTTCGCTTGCCTAGGGTCCCTCGCAGAGGATGGGGGGTGGCCGTACATTTCTTAAGATGGGTCCTATAATTTTTCCTAAAGCATCGGGGTCGAAGGGCTATTATAAAAGGTCAGGGGAAAAAATATGTCGCCCTTGCGGGCATCGGGTATTGGGGAAAGAATATCCTTCGGAATCTTCATGAACTGGGAGTCCTCCATACCTGCTGCGATACCGATTCGGCCATTCTTTCCAGCTACCATGAGAAATTTCCCGAGGTTCACTTTTGCTCTTCATTTGCCCAGATGCTGACCACAGTCCTTCACTTCCGCACTCTCTTTTACAAATGGCACAAAAATGACAAAAAAGAACAGAAGAGTGGCAGTTTTTGTCACTTGATTATATTCACCAAGAGTAGCTTCTTTAAAGAATATCCGGATGTCTTAAAAAAAGCATTTGTGATCATGGTGTTATAAAAATTTTGAATTTATTTTACAGGTGGCAATATTTTTGCATACAAAAGTTAGCAAAAGAATGAATGGCCAAAAGGAGGTGAGGCGCTAAAAAAGGTAGGCTTACTAGTTCAATTAGGAAAAAAGATTTTGACCAAACAACTCAAATTAAAAGATGAAGGAGGGAGAACAAAATGTTGTTAAAACAGAAAAAAGGTTTTACTTTGATCGAGCTGATGATCGTTATCGCCATCATCGGCATCCTGGCAGCCATCGCCATTCCCCAGTTCGCCGCCTATCGGGTCAGAGGGTTTAATGCCACGGCCCAGTCCGACCTGCGGAACATGATAACTGCCCAGGAAGCGTACTACGCCGACAAGCAGATTTACGTTGGTGCCGGTGATGTTGCCGCAACTTTGAGCGCCTACGGCTATACCCGCTCCAGCAATGTTACCGCAACCATTGTGTCGTCTAACTCTTTCACCTATCAGATGACGAACGCACACGGCTCGGGGGACCGAACCTGGACGATCATAGGCCCTGGCGGAAGCATCCAATAACGAAGGTCACCTGGCCAGTTCCCTTGTCCCACTCGGAATTGGCCTAAGATGGTACCTGGGAATGGGTGGGGCCTTGTGAAGACCGCCCATTCCCTCAGAAATCATCTCCATAAACAAAACCACGTAGCGGGGTTTGGAATGATGTACCGGATGAAAGAAAAAGGTTTCACCCTGATTGAGTTGATGATCGTTATTGCTATCATCGGCATCCTGGCGGCCATCGCTATTCCCCAGTTTGCTGCCTACCGGAACAGGGGTTTTAATGCCACGTCCCTGTCCGATATACGCCATATGATAACCGCCCAGGAAGCGTACTTCGCAGAAAAGCAGATATACATTACTCCCGGTGATGTCGCCGTAAGTTTGAGCGCCTACGGCTATGCTCGCTCCAGCAATGTTACCGCAACCATTGTGTCCTCCAATTCTTTCACATATCAGATGACGGCGGCACACGGGTCGGGGGACCGAACCTGGACCGTCATAAGTCCTGGGCCGATCCAGTAATTTTTCCGCATGTGTTTTTGAGCACTCGTTGGGCAAAATCGAAAATTTCTCCGAGAAATGGGCGGAATCCTCCGTAGGAGAGGAGAGCCCATTTCTTTTTTGGGGGAAGGAAAGCGGAGTTCATGGGATGGGTTGATCCCGGCAGTGGTTTCAAGAAATCCATAAATACCTTTCTTGGATTCCTTCTTTTTATCTTTACCTTCTCTTTTTTTCTGGAGAATCTCTGCCCATCTCTGTACTGGAGAGACCCAGGGGAGTTTGCCGCCATCGCTTTTACTTTATCCGTGGGCCATCCCACAGGTTCGCCGACCTATTCCCTGATCGCTAAGCTCTTCACTTTCCTTCCCTTTGGGAGCTTATGGCAAAAAATTAACCTCGTTTCCGTGGTGTTCGGGTCTCTAACAATTTTCCTCGGGTTCCTGTTGATTTTGCGTCTCCTCAGGAAGGACGATGCGGATTTTCCCCAAAAACAAACCTTCGCTTTTTTCTCCGCCGCGGCTGCTTCCCTGCTCCTGGCTTTCTCCCCCACTTTTTGGCTCTATTCCCTGGTAGCCAAGGCCTATCCGTACTTGACCTTTTGGATTCTGATTCTTATCTGGCTCCTTCTGGGCTTTCGAGAGGAAGCCCAGAAGAGCCCTTCCCCCCTCCCCCTTTCTCCGCAAGGGCAGTCCTACTTTTTTGCCGCGGCTTTCCTTTACGGTTTAGGACTGGGAGTCTACGGGGCCATGGCCCTTTATCTTCCGGCCTTCCTTTTTTACTGTTTTTACACCGATCGCCGGTGGTACCGCGATCCCAAAATCCTTTTTCTGGGAGGATTTTTTTTCTTGTTAGGCTTTTCGGTATATCTCTACTTACCCCTTCGGTCTTCCACCAATCCATTCTTAGACTGGGGAGAACCGCGGACCTTTTCCCGCTTCTTGAACCACCTGATGGATGCCAAAGATGCTTCCCATAACGCTTCCTTCCCCGATTGGACCACAATCGGAAAGATGAGTGTAGACACCCTCCGGCTGCTGTCCGATCAATTTTCTCCCTTTGGACTATTTCTGGGAGGGATAGGTCTTATTTTTCTTTGGCACAGAGACAAAGCCTGTCTTTCCCTTACCCTGGGAATTGCGCTGATCCATTGGCTTTTCTTCGTACGGATCTGGAAGATGGCTTTCCTTTACCTTCCCTTATTTTTGATCTTTTCTCTCTGGATCGGGACGGGAATCTTTTTCCTGGGGAAAGCGATCTCTTTCCGCCCTTGGAAAAAAACACGCCCTGGATTCCAAAGGGCAATGTCCTGGGCTTGGGCGGGGGCGATCGTGTTCACCCTAATCTTCCAGTATGCCCTTCATAAGCCCTCTTCAGGAAAAGGAGATTATTATGTAGCCTACGCACTGGGAAAAGAAATGCTCGGCTCTCTGCCCCCCAAGACCCTCCTTTTCTCAAACTATTCAACCATGCTGTTCCATGGGCTTCAGGGCGTGGAGAACTTCCGCTCGGATGTTTCCGTCGCGGTCATTTTCCCTTTGCGGAATCCTCATCTTTTTTGGAGCATCGACCCGGCCCACTATCCGGCTTTTGATTACTCCAAACTGCCACGGGTGGTCCATCCGAATACGCAGGAATTTTTCCAGACGCTGATTACCGCCCACCAGGGGAAATACCCCCTCTTCTGGGACCTCGGCGCCGAGGATAATTGGTTGATCCCCCGACTTGTTCCGAAAGGGTTACTCTATTACATCGAGGAAAAGAAGATAGCTACTACCCCTGATGATTTGTCCACGGATCAGAAAAAAACTTATGAATTTTACCAGTTTCTCTCCTCCCTGGAAGGATTTGAGGAGGATGAAGAAGGGAGGCAGCTCCTCAAGAACCTGACCAATATGAAGAGCATCTACTTTATGCGCACGGGATTTCCTTCCTTCGCTCTATCTTATAACCGGATTGCCATGCAGCTTTTCGAAGATGACCCTACGTTGCATAATAATAGGGGCGTCATCTACCATTCGATGGGGAAAAATGAGGAAGCCCTCCAGCTGTTGCAGAAGGTCGTCGACCGGTACCCGCTGGACCCCCTGGCGCGCCTGAATCGAGGAGCTGTATTGGAGACCCAAGGAGAATATGCCCAGGCATTGAGGGAATGGAAGGAGGCCTCTCGATTAGGAGGGAAAGGAGTCCTGGGTTATTATAACCGAGGAAATTTACTGCTTAAAATGGGAAAAACAGAAGAGGCCTTGAGTGAATTCAATGCTTTTTTGGAAAAATCCTGGGTCCTATTATATTTATCTGACCACCCCATCCTGGAAGAGGTCAAGGAAAGGGTGAAGGAAATTGAAAAGCGTATTCAGGAGAAGAAGAACTCTTAGAGACCTGGATGGAAAGAACATTGTGGGCAGTTGATCTCAGTACAACATTTTTAAACCTATTGGCCTTGGATGCCTGGTCAGAATCAATCGGGAGGATTCCTTGGCTTCGCTGCTTGTCCATCCTTGGAATATGGACTTTCTTGAACCTTTCGGCCTTGGGAGCGGGAAGACTTATAGGGGCCAGACTAAAAGCCTCCTTTGAGCCGGGTCCCGAATCGCTGGTTTTGAAACTGGGCCTCGGTTACGGCGCGTTGGGCTATGGTGTCCTTCTGATCGGGTTAGGAGGTGCCCTCTATCCTCTGGTCCTCTGGGTCCTCCTGGCGTTTTTGATTCCCTTCTCTTTCTTGGGGAGGATGGATGTCGGGGGGAGGAAAAATCGCGGCCGCATGTCCGGGGGAGAAAAAATTATTCTCTGCACTCTCGGCTTATTGTTCTTCTTCAATCTTATCCTTGCCTTTGCGCCGCCCACAAGTCGCGATGCGCTTACCCAACATCTGGCCCTCCCCAAGCTTTTCGTCCGGCATCACGGGGTCTACAATATTCCTTTTGCGGAAGCTTCTTTCAACCCCCTGCAGGTTGACATGTTATATACCTTGGTCCTCCTCTTGGGAGCCGAAGAATGCGCCAGCCTGCTCCATTTCACCTTTGCCCTCCTGACCGGAGCCCTGATCTACCTCCTTTTGCTTAAGTCCGTTCCCCGCTGGATGGCTTTGCTCGGGCCCCTTTTATTCCTCAGCACGCCCCTGGTGATCAATCTATCTTCCAAGGCCTATGTTGATCTGGGCCTGGCCTTTTACGCCTTCGCGGCCATTTATGCGCTTCTTCAAAAAGAGGGGAAAGAGAACTGGGCAACCATCTCCGCCCTTTTCGCCGGATTGGCGGCGGCGACCAAGTATAACGGCTTTTTGGTTCTTCTCCTACTCTGGGTCTGGTTCCTCCTGGAGACCCAAGCAGAAAACTTCTCCTCATCGCTTCGGGGGGCAAGGAGATACCTTCTGATTGCCCTGGCGGTCTCTTTTCCCTGGTTGCTCCGTAACTTTTTTTACACTGGCAACCCCGTTTTCCCCCTTTTTGCGACTTGGTTCGGGAGCGAGCTGCCGATCGAGCAGGAAGCCTTCGCCCCCCTGACCCGTCGGGCCCTTTTGTACGGAGAGGGATGGGGGGATTTCCTGACCATACCGATCCGGATGTTTTTCCAGGGGCGAGATGATATTCCCCGCTACTTCGACGGGGTCTTGAATCCCATTTTATTATTCCTTTTTCCCCTGGCTTTGATGGGAGCCCGGGAGGGCTGGCGGGTCCGGATGGCCGGGTTCGTCATCCTTTACTTTCTTTTATCCTTGTTCCTCGTGGATATGCGCGCTCGCTACATCCTGCCCGCCTTGGCCCCGCTAGCCGTCCTTTCGGTTCTTGGTTTGGTCACATTGCGATCTC
>Ga0326726_10006299_pt1 | contig 10693 bp, 13 predicted proteins | sample MHFenrmetagenome_2_FD_207603 | JGI IMG/M metagenome (GOLD analysis project Ga0326726, IMG submission 207603) | Lab enriched peat soil microbial communities from Michigan Hollow, Ithaca, NY, United States - MHF15MN | ecosystem: Environmental > Terrestrial > Soil > Wetlands > Peat | place: USA... | reverse complement strand
GTGTGACGATTTCAATGTCACCTATTACGACCTTCCAGGAAGAAAAGAAAAACATGTAAAAGAATATACAAGCATCATCACGGTTCTTGAAAATGGAAAAGAGGTCTTGAAAAAGACCGTTCAGGTCAATCATCCCCTTCATTATAAAGGGCTGGCTTTCTATCAATCCAATTATGGAGCCATTCACGATGTGGCATTGGGGATTCAATGGAAGGACAGGAAGGAGAAGACTATTTTTAGGGTGATAGAAGGGAACACCGCTCCGGTCCCGAACACCAATAACATTATTCGAGTGTTGAAATACTTCCATGAGGTCCACAGCTTCGGAGAAGGAGTTCAGGTCGTCCTGTTTAAACCCAACCAGGAGCCAAAGCCTTTTTGGCTACTGAAAAACTTTCCCCTGTTGGACGAGAAGAGGGGGGACCAATTCGTCCTCACCTTTGAGGGGTTCACTGAGAAGGAATATACCGGGCTATCGGTGACGAAAGATCCAGGAGTCTGGGTCGTCTGGATTGGATGCGGCCTGATGATTGTCGGGCTCATCGTCTCTTTCTTCTTTTCCCATCAAAGGGTCTGGGTAAGAATTTCCAAGACTCCTGGAGGGGAGATCGTTGTGGCGGGGTCCGCCAACAAAAACCGGGTTGGTTTTGAAAAAAGCTTTGGTGAACTGGTGGGTAAGATTAAGGAGATCAGGTAACTAAAGAACCAGGGTGGAGGTTAACAGATAATCAGGACATCAAGCGGTCAGGAATCCGTGCCTGATTTCCTGGTAGACCGGTCACCATTACCTGATGACCTGATTATCTGTTATCCTCCTTTGCTAAAAGAGAAGAGCAGAGGCAGCGACTGGTGAAGAAAAAAGTTCGTTACATGGTCATCACAAGCTACGGACCCGAAGCCTATCTTTATCGAACCAATCATCCGTGCTGGACGCGAGAAGAGTTGCCTGAAGAGGGAATGGGTCTTGCTTTTTTAAAGAATGCAGTGCAGTATATTCGGAGCCATTTACTTTGATCCCCTCACCCCATCCTTCTCCCCTCTGGGGAGAGGGGGATGTTGAGGAGGAAGGGAGGAACTATGAACAAGGCTGAACTCATTACGAAGGTTTCAGAGAAGGCGAATGTGACACAGAAAGTTGCCAAGGTGATTGTAGACACCCTTTTTGACGGGATGAAGGAAAGTCTGGAGAAGGGGGAGCGAATCGAGATCAGAGGATTTGGAAGCTTCATGGTGAGGAATTACGGCGGCTACAAGGGCCGAAATCCTAAGACCGGAGAGATTGTGGATGTTCCTCCGAAGAAGCTCCCTTTCTTTAAGGTCGGGAAAGAACTGAAAGAGATGGTGAATACGGGAGGGGCTTAAAGCGCTGCTCAATGAAAAATGCAAGTTGTAAGATGAAAAATTAGGGGAAAGATCTAAAAAATTTTACAATTTGCATTTTTAAGTTTGCATTTTGCATTGAGGTTAAAGGCTCTTCCAGTATCGCTTCTGTATCTCCTTCAATTGAAGAAGGAATTTTTCGATTCGAGGATAATTAGCCTTCTCTTTCTCGAGCAGGTCTTTCTTATCAAGAGGGGATGCCTGGGCCAGTTCTTTTAATACGGCCTTCACAGACCGACTCTCTCCGGAGACATCGTACCCCCCCTCAAGGGTAATCAAGAGTTTTCCCTGAGCGGTTGATTCTGCGATCTCCATCAAAACCTGAGCCATTCTTGCAAACCCTTTCTCTGTGACCTCCATTCCACCCAGGGGATCATCATGATGGGTATCAAACCCGGCCGAAACCAGAACCAACTGGGGCTGATATTCCAAGGCAATGGGCTTGAGAAATTTTTCAAAGATGTTTCCATATTCCGCATCCCCCACCCCTGTTGAGAGAGGGACATTCACGTTAAATCCCTCTCCTTTCCCCTTACCCACCTCTTTCGCCCCTCCTGTTCCGGGATAGAAGAAGCCGTAACGATGAGTGGAAAAATAGAGGACCTGGGGATCCTCATAGAAAGAGTTCTGGGTTCCGTTGCCATGATGGACGTCCCAATCCACGATCAGAATTCTCCCGAGGGAGAAATTCTGGAGGGCATACCGAGCCCCAATCGCTACGTTATTAAAGAGGCAAAATCCCATGGCCCTGTCTCGTTCCGCATGATGTCCGGGAGGTCTCACCAGCGCAAAGCCGTTATCGAGCCTTTTTTCCATGGCCGCCTTGATTAACTCCAAGAGACCGCCTGCAGCCCATAGAGCTGCTTCGTAGGATTTGGCACAGGTGGACGTATCCATGTCGAGTCGGTAGTAAGGCTTTCCTGCCGTGGAGGCTACCAGATCAATATACGAAGGGGTGTGAATCATCTCCAATTCCTCTCGAGTCGCCGCACGAGGTTTCACCATTTCGAAAAGACCTTTCATCTCCTTCTCTTCCAACATCTTGTAGATAACCCTTAATCGTTCTGGGCTCTCCGGATGACCAGGGTCCATCACATGTTCCATGTACCGATCATCCTTTGCAATTCCCGTTCGGCTCATCTGGCTTGCTCCGGCCCTCAACCAACACGGACTTGACCAAAGAATACATTTTCAGACTAACTTTTTTGACGATTCCTTGTCAAGGCGATCAATTTTATTTTCGACTTTTTTAGGAGAGTTTTTCTTGATTTTAATGAAGGGACTGAATACAATACTCAGATAAAAGCGGTGATAAGAGGTTTTGTCATCCATTCAGTGAAGAAGAATGAATGTTCGAAAGCTCGAAGATCTTTTGAAGAATGTGAAGTCAGGAGAGACCACCCTTGGTGAAGCCATCGCCCAACTGAAGTCGCTCCCCTTTGAGGACCTCGGGTTTACCAGGATTGATCACCATCGAAGTCTTCGGAAAGGTTTTCCGGAGGTGATCTGGGGGGAAGGAAAGACCTCCGGACAAATTCTTTCAATCATGAAGCAGCTGAAGGCAAAAGGCCAGAACGTCCTCATCACACGTCTGGAGGAGAAAAAAGCCAAAGCCATACATAGAGTTTTTCCAAAGAGTCGATACTACGCGGGGTCAAGAGTTCTGACCTATCTTACCCATCCGGTAAAATCTGAAGGGAAGGGAACGATTCTGGTCATCACGGCAGGAACGACGGATATCCCTGTGGCCGAGGAAGCTGCGATCACGGCTCAAATCATGGGGAATCGTGTGGAGACCCTTTATGATGTCGGTGTGGCAGGGATTCATCGGCTCCTTTCCGAGAGGGAGAAACTGGAAGCGGCTCGTGTCCTCATTGTCGTGGCCGGGATGGAAGGGGCGCTGCCGAGTGTCGTAGGTGGTTTGGTGGACCGGCCGGTGATTGCTGTTCCCACCAGTGTCGGATACGGAACAAGTTTTGGAGGGATCACTGCTCTACTGGCCATGTTGAACTCCTGTGCCTCGGGTGTGGCAGTAGTCAATATCGATAACGGATTCGGAGCGGGCTATATGGCCAGCCTGATCAATCGAATGTGAGGAATGGACAGCGTGAATTGGATCAAGGTAGTTAATGAAGGAATTCCTCTATTGCTTCTCATCGGTATAGGCTTTGTCCTTTACCGGGGGCTCAAAATAAACCAGGCGCTCCTCTCAGAAAGAGAGGAGTTGCTAAAGCGTTATCTTTTGTTTCGAGGAGACAGACAGGTTCGTTTGAAGATTTATGGAGGGGACGAGAAGATCTATATGGACCTCCTCAAGAACATTTCGAGCAGCTGGAAGAACTTCAAGAAAGCCTATGATCAATGCCTCCATTCCTTGGCTCAGAATACGACAAAGACCAAACGCTTTTTGCAGCTCATCACCCTGGGCCTCTTAATCAACACGGTGAGGCTTTTCATAGAAGATTACTACTTTTTTGGCCTGGATGCCCATTTTTTCTATACGACGGCAAGGGAACTTTCCAGTTACGTTCTGGTGGTCCTCAGTTTCTTTTTATTGAGAAACCAGACCCAGAAATTCCTTACCTTGAAAGGTGATGTAATCAAGACGGATCGGGAGATCCTCTTCTTCCCGAACAATGTAGAGGCTCAGGAAGAACATGAGGGTCTTTATAATGAATTTGATCCTCTCGAGGCAAGAGGAGTAGAAGATGGGAAAGAAGATCAGAGTCATCGTGAGCGACCTTAAGGTTGAAACAGAGCTGAACGAATCGAAGACTGCCCAATTGGTCTGGGAAGCCCTTCCCATTGAAGCAAAGGCCAATCTCTGGGGTGAGGAGATCTACTTCGTCATCCCGGTTAAAACGGGTCTGGAACAAGGGGCAAGGGAGGTCGTCTCAGCAGGAGAATTGGGATACTGGCCAACCGGGCATGCCTTCTGCATCTTCTTCGGTCCCACCCCGGCGAGCCGGGGCGATGAGATTCGGGCCGCCAGCGCGGTGAATGTTATCGGCAAAGTATTAGGCGACCCGAAAGTCTTCCTGAAGGTTAAAGATGGAGCCAAAATTGTCTTAGAGAAAGTCTAGGAACAAAATACAATTTCCAAATCCCAAATCACAAATGAATTTCAAATACCCATTTCGAATGACCAAAACAATTTGACCCCATGCCCTATGCCCTCTGCTCCATGCACGGATAATCATCGCATCGATCTCTTCGCAAGGGCTGCTCCTTATTACGACTCTATTCTCGATCTCATCACTTTTGGACAATATGCTAAGTTTCTGAAGAAGGCTGTTGAAATCCTTGCCCCCCAAAAAGGTGAGAGAATATTAGACCTCTGTTCAGGCACAGGGAGAGCTGCTTCATGGATGGCTACTGCCGTGGGAGACGAGGGAGAGGTTATAGCGTTGGACATTACTGAAAGCATGGTGAAGGAAGCAAAGGAACGATATGGAGGAATAAAGAATCTGATTTTCCTGCAAAGGGACGTGACCAAGCCTTTTGGATACGAGAATTATTTTGATGGAATTTTCACTTCGTTTGCTCTTCACGAGCTTCCTGAAAAATACAGGCCGGGTGTTCTTGAAAAATCCTATCTCGCTTTGAAAGAAGGAGGAAGGATAGTCATTGCAGATTTCAATTCACAGGTATCTGAAAAAAGCAAAACCATTTCGCTGATCTTCTTCAAACTTTTTGAGAGGGGAAACCTCAACTTTTTCGAGTTCGATCAGAATGAAATGTTAAGAAAGGCGGGATTTAATAGAGTCATAACCTTTCCGGTTTTGGGTGGCATCCTTCAAATCACGCTTGCCCACAAGAAGGACTGATGAAAAAGGTGAAGGTTCATCAGATGTATAGAATGTTGTTTGCCTCTTGTATTTGAATATCTTCGTCCTCCCATCGCTGAAGAGTCTTGTAAAACCATCTATTTTTCTTTTGTTCGTTTCCTCCTCTTCTTCTTTGCTAACTTTTTCCGGATTTCTTCCAAAATATCGATAGGTCTTTATCCGATGATTCACTTCATAAAGTGCTTTTCCAATTTCTAATATCTCGCCCATCCTTTTCCTTGGAGGTTGAGAAGTCAATTTGATTTCTTTCGAGATCGTTCTAACTTGGCGCCCTTGATCAACACCTCGTGCAAGCTCTTCTGTACTTCTTTATCTTCAATTTCTTCCAAGATGCTTTCAATTCTTTTCAAGGTCCCTTTGTCGAGTTTTTCGTGTTCTAATGAATGAGTTTTTGAAGGAGCAGCGATTGTACGAGAGATCTTCCCTAATTTAAGGCGGATATCCTGAATGAGGGGCTCGCCGAGAAAGCCGTTTACTTTCTCGAGGAGGGTGGGTTTGAGAAACTGGAGCTGTTGCATCCAGGTGGAATGGGAGACATCAATGAAGAGGATCCGGTTTCGAATGGAACGGGGTTGAGAATGCTCCGCCACAGACTCGCCAACGATTTGGTCCCACGCCCCCAATATAGAATAGGTCTTCACTGGAACATCGATCTCCAAGGCCTTTAAAGTATCTTCGAGGATGGACCGAATGGATTGGGGTTTCTTCATAAAGGAACAAATTTTAGATTTCAGATCTTAACTTTGAGCTTTCAGCTTTGAGCAAATAATACAGACGTAATAAATGATTTGTCATTGCGAGGAGCAGAGCGGTTGCCAGGTGCAACCGAAGCAAACTCGGAGATTCCTCGCTTCGCTCGAAACAAGCTCCGCAATCTCATGAAGGACGAGATTACCACGCCTGCGTGCCGTAACGCTTACACAACCCGTTTCGGCAGAAGCAAGCACTCCGGCGTGCAGGCACGCCCTTCGGGCTCGCAACGACGATAGGCAGTGTTAAAATATTTAATGCGTCTTTATATTCGTAAAACACCTTGCGCCATGCGCCTTACGCCATTTTTGAAGGATCAATTCTCGGAAAAAGTGGACTGGGTTTAGCCACCTTTCTTCCAGGTTTCAACCCGCCCCATTTTCCGTTCTCCTTTAGATTTTGTTCCCAAAGATTTTCCTCCATGCCGAGCTGGGACCACATCTTTTCGGAGGTAGATGGCATGAAGGCAACGAGGAGGAGGGTAATGAGTCGAAGGGACTCCAGCGTCTGATAGAGCACTGTGCCAAGACGGGGTCGATCTTTTTCTGCTTTGGCCAAAGCCCAGGGTGCTGTCTCATCGATATATTTATTACCGGCGCTGACGATCTCCCAGATCGATGCCAGTGCTCTATTGAATGCCAGGTCTTCCATCTGCCTTGATAATTGCGGAAGAACCTTTTCAGAAACCTCCTGAAGTCCCCGATCTAAATCCTGTGGCTCGGAAGAAGCCGGAATCCGGCCATCAAAATATTTGACGACCATGCTGAGGGCTCGGCTGAAGAGGTTTCCCAGATCATTCGCCAGATCGCCATTAATCCGATGAACCATTGCAGATTGAGAGAAGTCACCATCCATTCCAAAAGGGACTTCCCGCATGAGAAAATATCTGACGGCATCAACTCCATAGGTGTCGATCAGACGATTGGGCTCCACCACATTCTGAAGAGATTTGGACATCTTCTTGCCCTCAATCGTCCACCATCCATGGGCGAATACCATCTTAGGGGGAGTCAAGCCAATCGCATTGAGCATGGTTGGCCAGTAGACGGTGTGGGTGGTGAGGATGTCCTTGCCAATCAGATGAGTCACCTCAGGCCAAAATCGGGAGAACGTATTCTCCGCCACCCCATAGCCAATCCCACTCACATAGTTGATCAAGGCGTCGAACCAGACATAGGTCACATATTCGGTATCAAAAGGAATCTCAATTCCCCACTTCAACCGTTTCTTCGGTCTTGAGATACAGAGGTCTTCCAAGGAGCTTCGGAGAAACCCCAGGATTTCATTCCTTCTCGATGAGGGAAAAATAAATCGCTTATTTTTTTCAATGTATTCGATCAACCAGGATTGATATTTACTCATTCGAAAGAAGTAGTTCTTCTCCGAGATCTCATTCACCGAACGAAGACAATCCGGACACTTTCCTTCTACAAGGTCTTTCTCGGTCCAGAAGCGTTCGCAGGGAATGCAGTACCACCCATCATAATTGTCCTGATAGATCTCTCCACGATCGTAGAGATCCTGAAGAACCTTCTGAACCGCCTTCTTATGGCGCATCTCTGTCGTGCGGATGAAGTCGTTGTTAGAAATATTCAGTCTCTTCCAGAGGGATTGAAATCGCACAACCATTTCATCGCAGTGCGTTTTCGGATCGACTCCCCGCTCCTGAGCGGCTTTTTCCACCTTCTGGCCATGTTCATCTGTTCCGGTGAGGAAGAAAACCTGATACCCGTCTAACCGTTTATAGCGGGCAAGGATATCCGCAGCGATGGTCGTATAGGCATGGCCGATATGGGGAACATCATTAACATAGTAGATAGGAGTGGTGACGTAGAAGGACTTTTCAGAGTTCGGATGCATGGATGGTGATCTCTCCCCCTTCTTCTAATTCTACGGTCACGGTGTGGCTGAGTACATTTTGGCGGATGACCTTTCCCTTCCCGGAGCGAGTCATAACATACTTGCCCACCTTGGGGAGGTCCTTCTTCAACTCGACATAGGTGGGGAATTCATAAGAGAGGCAGCACATCAGACGACCACACACGCCAGAGATCTTGGTCGGGTTGAGAGCCAGATTCTGTTCCTTGGCCATTTTGACAGAGACCAGTTCGAATCGATTCATAAATTTGGCGCAACAAAGCTCCCTTCCACAAGTTCCAATGCCACAGATCATCTTGGCTTCATCTCTTACCCCGATCTGACGCATCTCGATCCGCATTTTGAATTGTGCGGCCAGATCCCTGACCAGTTCCCGGAAATCGATTCTCTTCTCTGAGGTGAAATAGAAGAGAGCCTTCGAGCGGTCCAAGAGGACCTCGGTCCTGACCAGTTTCATGTTCAAGTTCTTCTCCCGGATCTTCTGGAGACAGAATTCAAAAGCCTCCCTCTCCAATTGTTGGTTTCCCTTAAATTGCTCTAAGTCTTCGGGGGTGGCTTTCCGGGTTACTTTTCTCGGAGATTTCAGAAAGAAGCGTTTTTCTTTTTCGTGAGGTGGGGCGAGGACCTTTGCCAGGACGAACCCCTTTTCTGTCTCGACGATGACATCCTCTCCTGCCTCGAGAGAGAGTTGTGTCGCATCGAACTCTTCTGTCTTTCCACTGGGTAGTTTGACAAAAACTAAACGAATCATCTTCTCTATCCTTCAGCCCAAGAGAGCATCATCGCTTCAAGGGCCAAGTTCGTATTAGCGTTGGCTCTGATGGCAAGTGTCGTTTGATGGAGGATCTCCATCCGTTTCAAAAGGGAGGATAGGCTCCACTTCACTGCCATCGGTTCCATCACCGGCAGCAGATCCGAATGGATCAATTTTGGCTCTATTCTTAACGTTTTTACCATTACTAAATCACGTAACAGGGTCTTGGCCACTTCGAGAATCAAAAGGAGATTTTCCCTTTGGGAAGGTAACGATTCAGCCCAACTCCACATTTTTTCGATCGAAAGTGATTTCAATCCTATCCAATTCTTCAAGAGTTCTTCTCTTGGAATCTGACGGATCTCCTCCTGGATCTCCAGGGCCTTTCCAGGACTTCCCTCTGAAAGAGAAGCCAGGAGGTGGGCCTCTGCCTCATTGAAGCCTTTGCTTTCCGTCAACCATTTGGAGAGTGTAGGGACGGGTAAGGGATTGAAGCGAATCGGCTGGCACCGTGAGAGGATCGTGGGCAGCATGAATCTGGAGTTATTGGCCAGCAGGATGATCACCGTGTGGAGCGGAGGTTCTTCCAATGTTTTAAGGAGCGTGTTCGGTATATGTGGAGCCATTCGATCTGCAGCCGTCAGGATACAGACACGATGCCTGCCCTCATAGGGTTTGTAGGCCAGCTGCCTCTGCATTTGCCTCACCTGATCGACCTTGATGTATTGCCCTTCTGGTTCAATGAGCAAGACATCGGGGTGAAGAGCATTATCAATCTTTTTGCAGGATGGGCACTGATCGCAGGCATCTCCCTTTTCAGCCTCTCCTCCCAGGCAGTTGAGTGCCTTTGCAAATTGGAGAGCCGCATACTTCTTTCCAATCCCTTCGTTCCCTAAAAAGAGGTAGCTGTTCACGACCTTCTCATTTTTGATCGCCCTTTGTAGCAATGTAATGGGCCTGGAATGTCCTAAAACGTCTTTAAATGCCATCGTTTTCGTTAAAAGGGTTCGAGGATTCGAGCCTGCCTGCCGGCAGACAGGGGTTCAAGTATAAAATCTTCAAGTTAAGCGATACCCAGATAATCCTAATCATTTTCCTTGGCCCCTTGAATCCTGGACCCCTTGACCCCTATTAAATTATCAACGATTTTTTGAATCTTCTCAAAGACTTTCTCCACACCTTCTCGGGTATCAATCACCTTCACCCGATGGGGTTCCTTTTTGGCAATGGCAAGGTACCCATTTCTCACCCGTCGGTGAAATTGAATCTCTTCTTTTTCAAAGCGTTCCTCTTTTTCTTGCTTCAGCGTCCGATTCCTTTGAAGCGCTCTCTTCAATCCAACATCAGAGGGGCAATCGAGAAGAAAAGTAACGTCAGGTCTGATTCCTTGAGAGGAGAGGTGGTTGAGACGTATAATCCATTTTAAGTCTATCCTTCGGCCATAGCCTTGATAGGCAAGGGTGGCATCACTGAAACGGTCGCAAAGAACTATCCCACCCTTTTTTAGAAAGGGCTCAATCACCTCTTTGACATGTTGTGCCCGGGCTGCTTCGTAGAGGAAGAGTTCACTCGTCGGAACCATCTCACGATGGTCCGGGTTCAAGAGGATCTTCCTTATCTTTTCCCCGATAGAAGATCCTCCGGGTTCTCGGGTGACCTTACAGGGGATGCCTTTTCGAGCGAGATATTTTTTCAGGCGTTGAATCTGAGTGGTCTTGCCGCTCCCTTCCACGCCTTCAAAAGTAATAAAGAGGGACAAAGATCTCTCCAATAACTATCTGAAATCAAAATAAAATATATGCCAGGGGCTCATCGATTGTCAAGGGTATGTACTCGTTCACTACATATGAGACAGATTCGAGGGGTAGTCGGAACTAACGATGCCATTGTCTTTTAAGAATTGCAATGGCGTTTTATATTTAAGAGCCTGGTGAGGCCTGATACAGTTGTAAACGGATTCCCATTTCTGTAGGTGCGGGTTCAATTCAGTGACATTCCAAGGAACCTCATAGACTTCGTAGAATTCCTCCGTATGGGTCCGATGAGCCCTTTCGACACAACCATTGAGCTTTGGACTCTTCGG
>Ga0326726_10006297_pt1 | contig 10695 bp, 11 predicted proteins | sample MHFenrmetagenome_2_FD_207603 | JGI IMG/M metagenome (GOLD analysis project Ga0326726, IMG submission 207603) | Lab enriched peat soil microbial communities from Michigan Hollow, Ithaca, NY, United States - MHF15MN | ecosystem: Environmental > Terrestrial > Soil > Wetlands > Peat | place: USA... | reverse complement strand
ACGGGCCGGCGATCGTCAGGCAGGCAGCAATCCTTCCGCTCGATTTATTATATGCCGAAGCAGCCATTGCCGCATTCTCCTCATGCCGGACCACGATATACCGGATATTCGGATTTTTCCGGATCGCTTCCACAATGCCGAGCGATGATGTACCAGGAAGACCGAATACAAGGTTCACTCCCCATGCGACCAGTTCAGCCACAATCACATCAGAAACAGTCGTTCCCGAACCTGCGTGGATATCTTCAGGGGAGATCCTGCCAAAAGCCTCCTTTCCTGCACCACAGACCGGACATGTCCAGGAGTCGGGGAGGTTTTCAAAAGAGGTACCGGCGGGAATTCCCGCTTTTGGATCGCCTGTTGTTTCGTCGTAGATATAGCCACATACGCTGCATTTCCATCGAGCCATTTGATTCCTTCCCAGACGACCTAGTATAATCCCCTTCACCTAGATGAAGGATATGTTCCGGTCATACCTGGCCGGACAATTACAGTTCTATGGTCTCATCCTCTCTTAATTATGAAGACAACCGGAGATGAGATTGATATCATCAGGAATAAACAGGTTGATGGGGATTATCGTGGAAGATCGCTGGTCGATGCCGGATCTGGCAAGCGCCATAGCGTGGTGCAGGGAAAGAAACCGGCAGCACATCCGTTGTATCCTTGCCGTGATCGCAGAATATGCACAGACTCCTGAAGAGTCACAAAAAGCGATGGCGTTGCATCTCGCGGGGATCCGGATGGCCGGACAACACTCGGGCGCTCCGTCCTTTTCCATAAAGCCCTCCGCGATCGGGATCCTTTTTGATCACGGAGAATATATCAGGAATCTTTCAATCCTCTTTCATGAGGCCCTGGAGCGCGGGGTTCCGTTTGAGATAGATATGGAAGGCCGCCCTGTTGTTGGCGATACTCTGAGATCAGCCCTTACCCTCGCGGGCGAAGAGGGAGGGATAACCCTTGCCCTGCAGGCATACCTTGACCGTACCTCCACTGACCTGGTCACATGTATGAATGCCGGCATCAGGGTGCGTTTTGTCAAGGGTGCATATCTCGGAGACACCAGTGATTTTATCGCCATCCGGGAGCGGTTCAGGACACATGCCGGGACCCTCATTTCTACCGGTGTCCCGTTTTCCGCGGCAACCCACGATCCTGTTCTGGTTGACTGGCTCAAAGAAGAGATGAGTGGTCATAAAGATCTCATTGAATTCGCCTTCCTGAAAGGGCTTGCAGAACACACGAAGACAGAAATGGCAGCAGGGGGGTGGAAGGTCGCCGAATATGTGCCGTACGGACCGAAAGGCCAGGCTTACGTCCAGCGACGGGAACGATACCTGGCAACTCTTGAACATCTCGGAAAATCGGCCGTCCCGTGAAGTCGCATCGGATTCTTACTATTCCGAATCCGCGATCTGCACTCCTCCGGATCCGGGCGGAATACCTGGGAAATACCTGGCATCGTAAAGGATGAATGCAAAAAATGTTAGCCGGTAGGGAAACGGCTTACTGTACGCGGGTCTGCGCCTGTTCCCGCATATATGAAAGGAGGTAATACGGTCCGCCGACACCTTTACCCGTGGAACCACTTGCCTTCCAGCCGCAGAAGGACTGGGTCCCCGGCCATGCACCGGTAGTCGCCCCGCCGCGGCGGTTTGCGTACGTGACACCTGACTGGATGGTCTCGAAAAAACAGGCCAGCTCTTCGTCACTTTCTGAGAAGATGCCGGCTGTCAGCCCGTATTCTGAAGCATCGGCTTCTTCAAGCGCTTCGGCAAGGGTCCGGAAAGTATCGATGATGAGAAGCGGGACGAACAGCTCCTGGCGTGCCAGCGGGTGTCTTCCCGTCAGGCCACTGACAAGCGTCGGCTCCGCATAATATCCGTGTGAAAATATCCCTCCTTTGAGCACACACCCCCCGCTGATGATCTGCCCCCCGTCTTTTTTTACCATCTCAACAGAATCCAGAAATGTCTGCACCGCTTCTGCATTGATCAGCGGGCCCGTGAACGTCTCCTTCTTTCTGGGATCGCCAACAACAAGGCTTCCAACCTGTCTCCGGAGTCGGGCGATGAACCTGTCCGCGACCGACTCGTGGACATAGACGCGTGACGCTGCGCTGCATTTCTGTCCGCTGAACCCGAATGCAGATTTGTACACACCTTCAACTGCCTTATCGAGATCGGCATGCTCTGTTACAATCACCGGGTTCTTGCTCCCCATTTCGAGAATGAGCGGCTTGATATATCGTTGTCTAGCCGTAAACGTACGGTTGAGCCACATGCCGGCAGCACGGGAACCGGTGAATGCAATACCGGCAATATCCTTGTGGGCTGTGACAATTCCGCCGAACTGGGCGCCAGGCCCTGTGACAACCTGGATTGCATCAGGAGGCACTCCTGCAGCAGAGAAGGCATGCAACAGTTTCAACACGGAAAGAGGCGCAGCGCTGGTAGGTTTGAGTACGATGGTATTCCCGGTAATCAGCGCGGCTCCCGCCATACCTGTGGCCAGGGAAAGCGGGAAATTGAACGGGGAGATAACCGCCCAGACCCCGTACGGCTGCATAACGCTCCGGCTCTCAGCTCCCATGCTTTCAGGAAGGGTGGTAACAACATATCCTTTATGTTTTTTGTAGATCTCCGCGTGATAGCGGAGCATATCGATAGCTTCCCGGACTTCAGCAATTGCCTCGTACCGGTTCTTACCGCATTCACAGGTAATGAGCGCAGCGAGGAGGAATTTTTGTGAATCGAGAATTCCCGCGGTCTTCTGAACAATCCTGGCTCGTTCTTTCCAGTCCCTGTTCCGCCATGCAGGAAATCCGTCCCGGGAAGCCGCAATGGCAGATCTCATCTCGGCCGGTGTTGCGTTCTGGAATTTTCCGACAACAATCCGTTGATCCACCGGAGAGAGGACCTCGAACTCCTCTGCAGAGAATATCTCGCTGCCCCCTATGACGAGAGGATGCGAACGGCCAAGCTCAGCCTGGACACGATCCAGAGCTTTTTCGTATTTGGTATGAATCGTGTCGTCGGAAAGAAGATCAACATAGGTCAGTTTTTTTCCTTTTTTCATCAAAAACACCTGTGTTTCCTGATCAGGCAACTATCAACTGCCCAAGCCATTCGGGTGTAGGCGGGTGATTACAGGTATCTTCTCTTCCTGCAGGGTTTATTGATTTTTCTGCGGTCAATTTTTTTATAATACCGTGGGTGCTGATTGTTTTATGCCGGTTTTCTGTCCTCCCCTCCTCCACAGGTTTTATGGTCCCGACAGAGTATGATATTCACATGGCAGGGGATAGCAGGCTCCGGCGGCTGATTGGCAATGCGTCCCGGATTGGACTCGGGGGTGAAGGAGTGCTTCGCACGGAAGGCCGAAACCAGGAAGCACAAAAGATGCTTGAAGCAGCATACAAAAGAGGTATCCGGTATTTCGATTCAGCACCTGCTTATGCGGACAGTGAACGATATTACGGTCGTTTCTGGGATCAGCACCCGGACTGGAAAACTCTTTCATTCCAGACCAGCAAATCGGCACAGAGAGATGCGAAAAGCGCATCGGCAGACCTGGCACGAACACTCTCCCGCATAGGTCGTGATCGACTCGGGCTCTGGCAAATCCATGATATTCGGAACAACAATGATATCCGCCGGGTTGAGGACTCAAGCGGTGCACTCAGGGCATTCTACCATGCACGTGAAACAGGAACTGCTTTGGGAATCGGCGTGACCGGGCATCATGACCCCGCAGTCCTGCTCCATGCCGTCACCCATTGGGATATTGATTCGGTACTCCTTCCGGTCAATCCTGTAGAATCTGCCATCGGGGGATTTCTTGACCGTGTTATACCAGCAGCACGGGAGCGGGGTATAGGTGTGATTGGCATGAAGACGATGGGTGCCGGGAACTATATCCTGCCCAAGGCAGGACTTTTACCTGAGGTCCTGATCCGGTTTGCCCTTTCCCAAGATGTCGACCTTGTGATTGTCGGTTGTTCGACACCGGAGGAGGCGCAGCTTCTTGCGCGGACAGGTAAGGATTTCTCACCGATGGGAGAAGAGGAGCAGTCACAGATTGTCAAGATGGTTACACCGTTATCAGACCGCCTCGCATACTATCGAGGTGTGATCTGAATACATGATGAGGTAGTACCATCACCGGGGTATCTTTTGATGCATCGTGCCGAAAAGGTGGTGGCTGGAATGGTACTAATCTCTAAAAATCATTCCGGCTTTTCCTGTGGAGTGCCACAACAGCTTCCCGGTTCTCCACCGCAACTGCACTCCCCGCTGTCCATATCCCTGCCCCGCAGTGCAGCGCTGATCATCGCCCATGCACACCCGACCCCGCTCTGCACCATGATCGCCTGAACTGGGCAGTTCAGGGCACAGGCACCGCATTCCATGCACGAAACGGATGACGCAAGCACTGCAGTCTCACTGCCGGGAACAAACACCCCGTGCGGGCAGACCCTGCTGCACATACCGCAGTTTATGCAGCGATCCGGATCGTACCGGAGGGTGTTCCCGCGATAACTGTCAAACATCAGATCACCTCCAGATAGCCGAGCAATCCCAGAAGAATGCCCAGGACGACGCCCGAGACTGCCATGACTGCCATGAGCGGGACGTAGCGGAAAATCTCCTTTTTTACTCCTGTCCTTGATGTGAATGTACTACAACCGGTAAAATTGAGGGCGAGGTAGGCTGTTACAGCCGGCATGATGAGAAGTGCCATACCAGTACCCGCTGCGTTCATCCATACCGGGCCAGAGGGGTTCAATGCAAAGGCACCGGCAATCGGGAGAGCAGCGATCACGCCGAGAATCAGTCCTTTCATTGAAAAATCCCGGGTGGGGAGGAGAGGGAGGAGGAGGGGAAATGCGACGGTACCAGCAAGAACTGCCGTGACTGCCGCAAGTGCTGCAACAGGGCCTGCGAGGAAAAAGAGTATGAGTGCGCCTGCAATGGCTGGCAATGCGGCGTGGATGAGCTCTACGGGTATCAGTACCAGCCGATCGGCAAGCGGGAACCGGACACTTCGCATTTCGGGTGTTGCCGTGTGGGTTTTCAGGTACCGGGGGAGATCGCCTGCCCGGACGGGACCGTACTCAACTTTGAACCCGGAGCGGCGCATGACTTCCGGCCATGAAACACCGGGGGCTCCCAGCTGGGGGAGGATGATAGTGCGGTGCCGGACAACGTGTGCAAGATCGGTACATTCAATAGAACGGACCAGTTCAGCACTGCCGAACGTGCCTTTTCCCGCAGCGCACCAGACATTGATCCCTTTGGTATCGAGTACAAGGAGATACGCATCGATACCCGCGAGCGCGGAACGCAGTGCATCGAAACTGAGCGTGTAGTTTGCCGATGCGAAGACCGGGGAGTCTGCATCCGGGTTACCGAGCCGGTAGAGACCTGGTATGACGGTGTGACCCATCCGGTTTACCCCCCAGCGGGCAAGAAAATGGTCGAACCGGTTGGCGATGGTGATCGTACTGGCAGCGGTGCGGATGCCGGGGACCTCTTCCTTGCCCTGGGTGCAACCGCACGGGAGGGACGGGGTCCCTGGTGTACAGGAACAGCCGCAGGATTGTGATGTATCCACCATGGGATGCTCCCTTAATCCCGCCCGTTCATAAGCGGACCAATAATGTCTTTTACCATGCCACTCAGGTTCTCCGCTTTCATCAGTGCGAGACAGCAGATCTGCCCCTGCTTCTCCCAGCTGATAAGGGCAAGCTTGTCTCCCGTGCGGATACCTGCTTTTTCCCGCACATCCTTGGGGAGCACCATCTGCCCGCGATCGTCTACACTCAGGACTGCCTCCATGCGGCATCCGCCAGGAGTATTACACCCGCAGGATTGCTCTGCAGACACAGGTTTTTGAGTGTCCGGTTTTTTTATAGGCACGTGATTCCTCAAGGTAGTGTTGAATTTTTCAACTATTTATATTTTTCAGAAAAATCAGAAAAACCTGAATAAATGGAGGTTATGCCGGGTGGTCAGCAAGCCCGGCTATTTCACGGAGAACTTCTTTATCATCCAGGTCGTACCAGTGTTCATACGCCTCGGCAACCGCAAACCGCCGGGTGCTCCTGATATTCAGGCAGATCAGCAGATCCACATCTACAGAAACGCGTTCAGCTGAAGCCGCAGACGCGGTAGGAACCGCGACAATGATGCGTGCTGGTCCGGAAGCGCGGATACCCTGTATTGCAGCCAGCATGGTGAACCCGGACGCAAGCCCGTCATCAACCAGGATGGTTGTTTTTCCTGCCAGATCAGGAAACGGTCTCCGGCCTGTGAACCGGGCAATCCGCTCCTGGACATTTTTTCTGGTCAAAGCGACAGCGGCATCAACTTCATCTTGCGACAGCCCGAGCGCTTCACGTAACTGTTCGTTGATCAATACCTGCCCGTCCCAGGTTATTGCGCCAAAACCCGCTTCAGTATTGCCAGGGATCTGTATTTTTCTGACGATTGCAAGCTCTAATGGTGCCCGAAGCGCCAGTGCAACCTCCTTTCCGACAGGGACTCCCCCGGCCGGAATGGCAATGACAACCGGTTCAGGGTATTCCAGGTGCGACCGGATATATTCACCCAGTTGCCTGCCCGCGTCCCGCCGGTCGAAGAATACAAACCTTCGTTCGCGGAACTGCGGGTTCGTAAGAATTCCTCCCATGCACGGATGCTCGGGGTCTTAGGGTATATACCTATTCATGCAGCTCGTCTGGATCGTGACACATGCTGGATAGAGGAACCGGTCTCACATGCACTAGTACCAGAGACGCACCGAAACAGATGGTGCAGGGCGAAATACCATGAGAATTTAGCCTTCGTCACGGAACCATGGTGCCCCTAAAGGAGAATTTAATGTCTTCGGTACAGAGTATGAATATCATGTATGCGATCGAGGTCTCGCATCTCACCAAACAATTTGGAACACTCACTGCTCTTAATGACGTGAATTTCACGGTCGGCATGGGAGAGACATTTGGTTTTTTAGGACCCAACGGCGCCGGAAAAACCACCACGATACGGATATTAACCGGTATCTCTCACCCGACTTCGGGGACGGCAACCATCTTCGGCCATGATATCGGGCACGACACCATCGCCGCACGGCAGTCAATGGGGATCGTGTCCGAGACCTCGAATGTATACGATGACCTGACTGCGTGGCAGAACATGATATTTTCGGCAGAACTCTACTATGTGGGAAGGAATGAGCGGGAGAAAAAATCTTCAGAACTGTTAACGCTCTTTGGGTTATATGATCGGCGCAATGATATCGTCCACGGTTTTTCCAAGGGGATGAAACGTCGGTTGACACTTGCGATGGGGCTGGTCAACAGCCCGCGCCTGCTCTTCCTGGATGAACCCACTTCAGGGCTCGATGTCGAGAGCAATCTCATTATCCGGGATGTGGTTACCGATCTCGTCCGCGAGGGGGTAACGGTTTTTTTGACGACGCATAATATTGAGGAGGCAAATATCATGTGTGACAGGGTCGCCATCATCAATAAAGGTACTATAGCTGCCATCGATGCACCGGAACGGCTGAAAAAGACGATCCAGAGTGTGCAGTCGATTGAGTTCTCGTTCGACCACAGTTCCGCTGGTCAACTCGACGAGCTCAGCCGTCTTCCAGATGTGAATGATGCACGTAAGGCCGGAGATAAGTTCAAGCTCTATACAGAAGATCCGTCTGAAGTTATCGATGCCGTTATGGCATATGCCCATTCCCACAATCTCAAAGTGATCAGTATCACAACGCTTGGCCCCAGCCTTGAAGACGTGTTCATCCGTTTGACCGGCTTGCATCGGACAGGAGGAAAACTCCATGCTATCGATTGATCGTAAGGGGTGGACGGAACGTCTTTTACGAGAGATGTCTGCAGCGTGGGCAATTGCCAGAAAGGACATGCGGATCTATTATCTCAAGCCCAACATCGTTGTGATGGGCATCCTCTTTCCGCTCTTCATGTTCCTTGCCTTTGCCATCGGGAAGAACGCCTCCCCCGGGACCCTCATTCCGGGGCTAATCTCGATCACTCTCCTTTTTTCAGCCTCATCAATAGAGCCGGTCTCGATACCCATCGAACGTCGGGTAAAGACTTTTGACCGGCTGCTGTCGGCACCGATCTCACTCCATTCGCTGGTCATTGGTGAGAGCTCGAGCGGTTTTCTTTATAGTATGGGTATCGCGTGTCTTCCTCTCATTTTCGGTATCATCGTGTTCAGTACGCCAATTGTCCATGCACTTGTTCTTGTGATTGCTATGGCGCTGACCGCGTTCTGCTTCGCGACGCTTGGGACCCTGTTTGCCGCGTACCCTACTGAGAACGTCGGGGAAGTGATGTCGATTCTCAATACTGTCCGGCTGCCGCTTATCTTCATCTCAGGTGTCTTTATCCCGATATCAGCTATGCCACCGATCGGCCAGGTGATCGCGTTTTTCTCGCCCCTCACGTATGGAAATGATATGATCGGGTACGGGTATACCGGCACGTCGCTCTTTTCGCCGTTATTGGATATTCTCGTGCTGGTGATCTTCATTTTGATTTTCCAGTTTGTGGCAAATCACCTGTACAAAAAATTCAATGAATAAGCGTGCGTGGATGAACTGACGTGCCGATCCAGGTACATGCCGGGGTTCCCCGATCGGAAAAAAGTATTGCACCTTTCCGGTTATTTTTTCCTGCACATGACCCCTGCAACAAGCCCGGTAATACCCAGCGCCACAATCACACCTGCGGGTACTGCACCTGCTTTTGTCGATGTTGGTGTTGGTGTACCAGGTGCCGTGACCGTTGTGGCTGAGACGGCAGGGACAAGAGAGATCATGGTTGCAGATACCGTGCGGGTGCTGCCACCGGGAAGACTGACCGTTGTATTCCAGCTGTGATAGCCGGGAGCGTTCAGCTCAATTACATGGTCTCCGGGACTGATGCCGGTCATGGTAAGCGGGGTTTTGCCTTTGTATATCGTATCAAGATAGACAAAGGCATTCCTGGGATCTGAAGTGACATATATCGAATTTGGTGTTGAAGACAGAGACAGGAGCGTAGTGCTAACATTGGTGGTGCTGCCAGCCGAGATCCTGACCATGGTCGTAGATGAGCGGTATCCATCGAGAACAGTTTCCACTGTGTAGCTTCCGGGTGTCAGCTGATCGAAAGAGTAGGGGGAGATGCCCCGGTAATACCCGTTAAGATAAATTTTTGCACCCTGGGGGGAAGAATCGACTGACAGTGCACCATATGTTGCTGAGGGCGTCGGGGTTGAAACCGGCCTTAGTACGGCGTAGGTTGTCGTTGTGGCACCTGCATCCGGCATGGTGAGTGTTCCGGCAGCGGTTGTAAATCCGGATTTTTCCACCCTGAACGTATGGACAGGCGCTGCCGGATAAACGGTGACCACCAGCTGACCGTTTGAAGTCAGACCCTGGTAAATGTTGTCAAAATATACGGATGCGCCATCGACATTACAGATAACCTGAATCAACCCCTGGTTGCTGACTGCACCGCAGGCAACCGGGACCATCGCAGCCGAAAGGCACGCGATCATACAGAAAATAAAAATTATTTTTTTCATATACATCCACTATCCTTACACTTTTTTTCTGCTATTGTTCAGCCAAGTCTCCATACGGCCTGATTCTGGTAATCGAGGTTGCTCACCACATATGTCGTTGTGGGGGTGAACGGAGCAGGGATCTCGTAGATGAGATAACCGTCCGCTGCATTACTTTCGCCGGGCTGGACGTACCCGACAGCCCCGCCCCGCCCAATCTGGTAATCGTACTGAGTTCCGGTAATCTGGTCAATAGTCACATCAGGGCTCCTGACGGATGTATAATTATACATCTTCCCGTTACTGGACACGACAAACTGTAGTGCTGAAGGAGCATACACGGCATTGGAACCGGTATTCAGGACGCGGACATAGAGAAAGAGGAAGAGGTTTCCTGCCTGTGGTTTTTCCGTATTGTAGCCACGCTGGAGCCCAAGGGGCTGTGAGGCTGCCTGCTGGCCTGGGCTGTTCCATGTCGGAGACGTCCAGTTGTAGTCGGATTTTACCTCGACCTTATATACTGTTGCCTTCCCCTGTTCATTCCCGCTCCCGAATGTGGCGTACTCATTCAGGGCCAGGGCATTCGGAAATGGTACTGCGGTTGGTGCCGGGGTTGGCGTCAGTGTCATTGCTACAGTCGTAGGAACAGGAGTCTGTGTCTGGACTGGAGGGGTTGTACTGGTGCATCCAGAGAAAAAGAGTGCAAAGAACAGTATTCCCACTGCTGCGACTGTAAACTTGAATTTCATCTTCTCTCCGCTTAGATCGGTCGTGCATCTATCTCATTTGGAAGAAGCTGCCTGAGGAGGATATCCGGTACCTGCTGCGAAGTATGAACTGCCATATCGAAGTATGCACGGTTATCCCGCTCACCTTTGTACACGAGATCAATCTGGAAGTGGGTATCAAGAAGTGTTATTACCCCCAGTGTTGTGATCTGTGCACGCCGTTCTGATATTACCCTCTTCTCGCCGACCACCATATTCTGCCGGTCGCCATCGATGTCGGTGATTATCAGGCCCTGGTTCGAGAGCACGATGATATGCGTGTTCCCAATGGTAATCGTCTGGCCTTCAGGGAACGAAACGCCATAATTGGTTGTAAA
>Ga0326726_10006296_pt1 | contig 10696 bp, 11 predicted proteins | sample MHFenrmetagenome_2_FD_207603 | JGI IMG/M metagenome (GOLD analysis project Ga0326726, IMG submission 207603) | Lab enriched peat soil microbial communities from Michigan Hollow, Ithaca, NY, United States - MHF15MN | ecosystem: Environmental > Terrestrial > Soil > Wetlands > Peat | place: USA... | reverse complement strand
TCATCGTATCAAATGAAGATCAAAAAGAAGTAATAAAACCGGCAAAAGAACCTTCCCTTTCCTGGTAGTTTACCATCGCCCGATCTCCTTATTATCCTTCTCTCCTTATTGTACATTTATGAGGACAACGGATGATACTGCGATCTATGCCTCGCTTGCTGATGCTACCTTCCAGGCGTACCGCGATTCCGTCACCCATCTTCCGGCAGATGTACTGGTTGTTATCCGGAAGGCAGCCGCTGCCGAGACAAAACCCGTGGCACGCAACGAATTTGCTAATATCCTGAAAAATATCGAAGAAGCAGAACGTCTTCATGTCCCGCTCTGCCAAGATACCGGAATACCGGTGACATATCTCACAATTCCCCCGGATGTCCCTTTGACCAGAGACCTCTACGATGCAGTTGCCGGGGGTATCCGTCGTGCTACCCGTGAAATTCCCCTTCGTCCCAATGTCGTTGATCCGCTCTCAAGGCACAACACCGGGGATAATACCGGTAAGGGAATGCCGGCAATCCATGTAAAGCCTGGTGATAGTTTCACGGTAACCGTGTTCCCAAAGGGTGCCGGAGCGGAGAACTCTTCAAGGATTACGATGCTTCTTCCCACTCACCAGTACGGGATCGAAGGGTTTGTGGTTGATACTATGCTTCATGCAGAAGGGAAACCCTGCCCCCCGGTGTTCCTGGGTATTGGAATAGGCAGTACGTTCGATGGTGCAGCTGCCCTGGCCAAAGAAGCGCTTCTGCTTCCGGTTGACCGTATGGATGACTACGAACAGGAGATCTGCAACTCAGTGAACAAACTGGGTATCGGCCCTATGGGACTGGGTGGCGACACGACCGCTCTTGCGGTGAAAGTGAAAACAGCGGCATGCCATACGGCATCCCTTCCCGTTGCGGTGAATGTCCAATGCTGGGCACACCGTCATGCTACGGTGGAAGTGAAGCGTGTCCGGTGATGTTGTTCAGTTGCACACCCCATTGGTGGAAGAAGTCCTTTCTCTCAGAGCCGGAGATCGAGTTGAGCTTTCCGGTATAGTCTATACCGCACGGGATGAGGCGCACCTGCGAATGCAGAAAGATGGCATTCCCTTCGATCCGAAGGGTGCGGCGATTTATCACTGCGGCCCGGTAGTTCAGGACAACCGGATCATTGCCGCCGGGCCTACTACCTCTGCACGGATGAATGAACTCTCCGGGTTCTTACTTGACCGGGGGGTACGGGCTCTCATCGGTAAAGGAGGCATGGGAGCGCTGGTGCGTGAACAGCTGAAAAACCGGGGTGTCTATCTCGCATTCACCGGGGGATGTGCTGCACTGGCATCGACGCACATGACGCTGAAAGGAGTATTTTTCCCGGATCTTGGGATGGCAGAAGCGATCTGGATGATCGAACTCGACCACCTCCCGCTTGTTGTTGGTATTGATTCGCATGGAAATGATCTCTTTGAAGCAGTAATGAGACATGCAAGACAGGAATTTGAACAGAACAAAAAAAAGTGTGAACCTATGGGGAATGGATATAAAGAATAGGTTTTTTTCACCCCCGCTGCTATAGTATACGATAGGACGCTCATGAAACTCGCCATAGACGAGACCCGGTGCAAGGGCTGTAATCTCTGTACGAAGGTTTGCCCATACAAGATTTTTAAGGAAGGTAAAAAACCAAACCGCAAGGGGGTAGCTATTCCGGAACTTGATCGTCCCGAGCGCTGCGCCAACTGCCGGCTCCAGTATCTCTACGGAAGACAGATCTGCGGGGTCTGCCAGCTTACCTGCCCGGACCAGGCAATTCACTGGATCGAAGAGGAGCAGTATGAACCTCATAAGGTGGCGATTGAATATTGACGTCGAGACTTGAGTTCTGGCAGGGGAACACTGCCTGTGCAGAAGGGGCGCTTGCCGCCGGTTGTACCTTCTTTGGAGGATATCCTATAACCCCCTCGACTGAGGTTGCAGAGCACATGGCAGTAAAGCTCCCGAAGAAAGGTGGTGTGTTCATTCAGATGGAAGACGAGATCGCTTCGATGGCCTCGATCATCGGTGCTTCATGGACCGGTGCCCGGGCGATGACGGCAACGAGCGGTCCCGGCTTCTCGCTGATGATGGAGAACATCGGGTTTGCTGCGATGACCGAGACCCCCTGTGTGGTTGTCAATGTCCAGCGGGGCGGTCCCTCTACCGGGCAGCCGACAATGTCGGCACAGGGAGATATGATGCAGGTGCGGTTCGGCTCGCATGGTGATTATGCGATCATTGCCCTTTGCCCGGCAAGCGTTCAGGAAATGTATGAATTGACGGTGAGGGCCTTCAACCTCGCAGACAAATATCGGGTCCCGGTCTTTTTAATGGCCGATGAGACCGTCGGCCACATGCGGGAGAAAATTCTCATCCCCGGCACAGTTGAACGGATCGGGCGAAAACCCCTCCAGCCCGGAACACTGCCCTTCAAGGCGGATGCGGATCTTATACCGGGTTTCGGGCAGTTCGGCACAGGCCACCATATCCATGTCACCGGCCTTACCCACGATGAGCGGGGTTACCCGAGCGCTACCAACCCGAAACTGCATGCTGCCCTTGTGCAGCGGCTGGTGGACAAGATTGAGAACGCACGACACGAAATAGCGGACTACAATATCGTGAACCCTGATGCTTCAAAGGTCTTCATTGCATACGGTGCTCCAGTCCGGACTGTGCAGCAGGTGATGCATGATAAAAAAGACAGGGATATTGGATTCCTCCGCCTCCGTACGGTCTGGCCTTTCCCGGAAATGGCGCTTACCGGGTTCAGGAACGCCAAGGCATTCTTTGTCCCGGAGATGAACCTCGGGCAGATTGCGCGCGAGATCGAGCGGCATGTAAAGGTGCCGGTCATCAGCATCCCCAAGCTGGGGGGAGAACTCCACACGCCTGCTGATCTTGTTACAGCCTTGGAGGCCCACCCGTGAGCTTTGAGGACTGGTACCGGCAGGATCGGCTCCCCCACATCTACTGTGCCGGCTGCGGGAACGGGACGGTCATCAACTGCACGCTCGCTGCCATTGACCAGATGGGCTGGAAAAAGGAAGAGACCGTCTTTGTTTCCGGAATCGGCTGCTCATCACGTGCCCCCGGTTATATCCTCACCGACTCACTCCATACCACTCACGGGCGGGCCCTTGCATTCGCTACCGGTGTCAAGATGGCAAACCCCGATCTCAACGTCGTAGTATTTACCGGTGATGGTGATCTTGCAGCCATAGGCGGAAATCATTTTATCCACGCCTGCCGGCGCAATATCGACCTGACGGTAGTCTGTATGAATAACCAGATTTACGGGATGACCGGTGGGCAGGGAAGCCCCACCACACCTATTGGATGCCTCTCATCGACTACCCCGTTCGGATGCGCGGAGACACCCTTTGACCTCTGCGAGCTTGCAACGGCAGCAGGTGCCAACTATGTCTCCCGCTGGACTTCCTACCATGTGAAGGAACTGGAAAAGGCTGTCAGGGTAGGTCTTGAAACACCGGGATTTTCGTTTATTGAAGCCCTTGTTCAATGTCCTACCGCTTTTGGGAGGCGCAACAAATTCCGGCAGGTTGCAGACCATGTCGAATATTTGCGATCGCACTCGCTCCTGAAAGCGAAACGCGACCGGTTGCTCGAGAGCGGAGAGAAGATCCCCGCAGATATGTTCGTGGTGGGGGAACTCACGAGGAGAAACCGGCCTGCAATGGGAGTAAAACCATGAGGAACGAGGTCAGGTTCTCAGGATTCGGCGGGCAGGGGATCATCCTGTCGGCTGTCATCATAGGGCGGGCAGCGGTGATGTATGATAACAAGTTTGCCGTCCAGACACAGGTCTACGGGCCGGAAGCCCGGGGCGGGGCATCCATGAGTGCAGTCATCATCGATGACGACCCGATCCTGTACCCCAAGGTCACTGCACCGGATATCTATGTAATCATGTCACAGGAAGGGTTTGAAAAGTATGGTGCGGATGCAGAGGAGGATGCAGTGATGCTTATCGACTCCACGCTTGTCCACTCCCGTCCGAAGTGCCGCTGTATCGAGATACCTGCGACCCGGCAGGCAAAACAGGTACTGGGGAAAGACATTGTGGCTAATATCGTCATGCTCGGAGCACTTGTCGCCGCAACGCATGTAGTGACGGAGACTGCCCTGGAGAAGGCAATTCTTGACTCCGTGCCCAAAGGCACCGAGACAATCAACCAGAAAGCGATGAAACTGGGATTTGAACTTGCAGGAGCAGTACCCGGAGGACAAAAGGCATGAAATTACGCGAATACGAGGCAAAGAACGTGCTAAAAGAGGCCGGAATTCCTGTCCCGGCAGGATTCCTGATCAGATCAGCTGACGAACTCACCCCCCATCTCGATGCACTGGGGGATGCCTTCGTGCTCAAGGCGCAGGTGGATGTCGGTGGCAGGGGTAAAGCCGGGGGGATCCTGATGGCCGGCAAGGCAGACGCTGCAAAGACAGCAGCAGAACTTTTCGGCAGGCAGATCAAAGGCCTGCCCGTGAAAGAGATCCTGGCAGAGCAGCGGCTTGAGATCCAGCATGAGTACTACCTCTCTGTCACCGTTGACCGCTCAAGTAAACGGCCTCTCATCCTCTTTACCGAAGCCGGTGGTGTGGATATTGAGATCACGGCAAAAGAGCATCCTGAAGCAATCCGGAAAGCGATTGCCAATCCCCTCATGCGGGACATTCCATCGTTCATGCTCCGCGAGCTGATCGGAACATCACCAAAGGAGATCGGGCCGATCATCAACAAACTCTACCGGATCTTCATAGAGAAAGACGCCCTCCTTGCCGAGATCAACCCGCTCGTTACAACATCCCGAGGTGTCTTTGCAGCCGATGCAAAACTCATTATTGATGACAATGCCCTCGGGCGGCAGGGATTCAAAGTCAACCGGGATCTCACCGATCGCGAACGCGAAGCAGAGAAATACGGTTTCTCATACGTTGAGCTGAATGGTACGATCGGTGTTATCGGCAACGGAGCAGGGCTCACGATGTCCACGCTGGATCTCATCGAGTTTTACGGTGGCAAAGCGGCAAATTTTCTTGATGTGGGTGGGGGCGCCGAAAGCGAGAGGGTCATGCATGCGGTCAGACTGGTTGGGAGCGTACCCTCGGTGAAGGTTATCGTAGTGAACCTTCTGGGAGGAATTACGAAATGCGATGAGGTCGCAAAGGGAATTATCGATGCCAATATATATCAGAAGGTGATCGTCAGGCTTGCGGGTACCAACGAGGCAGAAGGAAGGGCCATGCTCCTGGAGAAAGGCTACGAGATGCTGGATACCATGGATCTCGTTGTAAAAAAGGCCGTTGAGGTGGCTGCATGATCTATGGTGATAAGAAGACCGGTGTACTGGTACAGGGCGCAACCGGGAAACAGGGAGAATTTCATATCGGCCTGATGAATTCCTATGCCCGACTGGTTGGTGGCAGGGGTGTCATTGCCGGTGTGACTCCGGGAAAAGGCGGTAAAGAAGTCCATGGAGTCCCGGTCTATAACACTGTAAAAGAAGCAATGCGGGACCATGATATTTCTGCCAGTGTCATTTTCGTACCAGCTGCTGCCGCTGCCGATTCGATCATGGAGGAGGCAAACGCCGGTATCCAGACAATCGTGACCATAACCGAACACATCCCGGTCCATGACACGATGAAGGCGGTCGCCTATGCAAAAATGGAGGGATGTAAGGTGATCGGTCCCAATTGTCCCGGGCTCCTCTCTCCCGGAGAAGTAAAAATGGGGATCATGCCCGCAGGACTTTTCTCCCGGGGGAATGTCGGGGTAATCTCCCGCAGCGGTACGCTCACCTACGAAGTCGTGGATGAGCTTACCCGCGGCGGCATCGGCCAGAGCACCGTGATTGGTATTGGTGGTGACCCGGTAATTGGTCAGACATTCGTCGATATACTCGAACAGTTTAAAGACGATCGACAGACTAAAGCCGTTGTACTAATCGGAGAAGTTGGTGGAAACCTCGAAGAGGAAGGGGCGAAATCTACAGATCTTCCCCTCGTTTCTTATATTGCCGGAATATCGGCGCCACCTGACAAGCGCATGGGCCATGCAGGTGCTATCGTCGAGGGAGGAGAAGGTGATGCCCGATCGAAGATCGCCCGACTTAAAAAGATGGGTGTTCCGGTTGCGTCCCGCCCTTCGGAGATTCCGGCAATGGTGCGTGATTTGTTTAAAGACCATTGCTGATTTAGCTCTGGAGAAATGCTCAGTCATACGCTAAACCTTCGGGGGTTTCATCCCTTGGCCCGCCGTGGATTCTCCCGATAAGGTAACACTTCGAAAAGGTATTACGATTTCTCACTCAACATAAAGGCATTTTAGCGGGGTGGCACTCCTCATTTCCACAAAAAAAAACACTTTGTGTACAATACACAGCATCAGACCATGAAGACTCGCGACATTCATTCTTTTACCCGACTCTTCGAATAAGGTGTGCACCAGTGTCGATATTTAGGAAGAGTGTATTCCCTTTTTTCAGCATCCCCTTTCATTATTGCGGGCAGAAGAGAGATGAAGGGTTCCGTCAAATACTCTGGAAGAGAACATGAGAATATGGGATCTGTCCTGGCTGTCAAGGGAGATTCATGACATTTCGCGGCGTAACACCTACATCCGCCTTCTCGTCCCGCCTCTTCTCGTGGTTATCTTTTTTATCCTCTGTTTTCTCATCCTTCCCGGGAACAGTATTCTGATCCTCGGCGGCCTGATGGTAGCGTATTTTATCCCCCCGTCTGGTAAAGAATCGATCGTCCCGATCGGGATCGGACTCGGAATCCCGTGGTGGCTGATGGCACTGACCCTTACCCTGCTCGATGTCATCACAGCCCTCTTTATGATCATGAACTTCACCCTCATGCTCCGGGTTCCGCGACTCGGTCCCTGGATTGAGAAGACAACTGCCACGAGCAGGGAGTTCATGGCAGAGCGGCCCTGGATGTACAGGTGGAGGATCCCCGGGTTGGCCTTCTTTGTGATGCTTCCCCTCCAGGGCACCGGTGGCGTGGGGGCAACCGTATTAGGCTTGATGGCTGGCCTCACTCCCGGGGAAATACTGTTAGCGGTAGGTATTGGAGCGGCTGTGGAAAGCCTGGCATTTGCCCTCGGTTGGGGATTAGTCTGGGAATTGATCCTGGCAAACCTTGTACTTGGTTTTGCTGTGGCCTTAGTGTTCATCATAGGGACGATCCTAATTATTGTCCTGATCCGGCAACGGTTTACCCGGGGCAAAAGGGAGGATAAAAAGGAGATATAGCGAGAGAAAGAAGAGATGGATCGACAAGCCGATGCCATTTTAATGTCGGGGAGGTGAGCTACATCCCTTCCGGGCTGCGTGGGATAGACAAAATAATCGGACATATGCGATGGATGCAAGTCCAGAGAAGGATGTTGGTATCGACAGCAATCAGAAAACCGGCAGGATGTTGAACAACCTGTCTGGTTTAGAGTTTAACAAGAACATTTTTTTAAGAAACAAAACTGTCCCCTCTGTATTTTTTTTGGCCCCCTGCGTTTAATGCAATGTACCTGAATGCCGTCGATCTTCTGGAGTTTTAATTCTTATAACCGGGAAGTCAGAACAGAGCCAGAGTTTTCCCTGCTGAGCCAATCGGTGATGCTATCAAATGATGTTTTCAACGGATTTTTAAAAACGGTATCCTGTTCAACAATTTGTTATTGTAAAGTGATTTAACCTGATAGTAATCTTTGTCTTTTTTTACGAAATACATCAATAAGATCCATGTCCGGTAATAATTAACGATTTCGATGAATTATAAGGGTAGTTCATTGCGATTCTTTATCCATCTTGCGTGATAACCGATAGGAACAGCACAAAAACATGACAGCATCCCAGTATTTCCCAATATCCTCAGAAATGTTCGCGCTTGCCTGCGAAACAGTCAGCAGGCGTGTTTCCCGCTTGCCATTTTTAAGAAGCGGCGTCGGGGTCACAGGTGAATTAATCGGTGTTGCCATGGAGTGCCTGAATGCCGAATTCAACAAAACCCTCGCGCTCCGGACTCCGCAAAATATAATCGAAAAGCCAGCGGATGGACTCGATCGCTGCATTGAGGAGCGCCTTAAGATTCCGGGAAAAACCATTGTTCCGGTTATTGTTGACGTATTATGCAGTGCCGGTATCGCAGAAACGATCGAAATCATGGACCGAGTTTCTCACCGGCCCCGGAATGGAATCCGGCTCCTTTCCCCGTGGACCTGGCATGCAGCTTCCGTAATGGTACCGACGGTCAGTTTTCAGGGATCAGAAAATGACGATGAATCCGACCTTTCATCCTGGATGAGTATGTGCCCGGTCTGCCGCACCGGGATCTTAAACCGGGTTGTCGGAAAACAGCTGTTTGGTATCCCTCATACGGATTTCTATAACGAATGTACCCATTGTGGTGCAAAATTTATTCCGGTAGGAACACAGTTCCGGTTGGTATCCATTGCTTCTGTCCGGGACCCGCTCTGGAGAAAACACCTGAACGAGACGTTTTCTGCGGGGACGTGGTCTGCACTGTCGCGGGGTACCGCTCCCGGCGGAAACCAGCACTTGCGCAAGACGGAAAGAAAAACTGTCAGCCCCTCCCGGAAATTATCCTCCGGGGGACTCATGCAGCTGAAAAATGGATCCCTGATAGTTCCTTTTGAAGATAGGACTCTCTATTTCAGACCGGTAAAACTGAATTTTTCCGGCTCTGTCAGGGAGAATGTTTTCTCCCGGATACAAAAACCCCTTGACGAACTACTCGAAAATCCCGCATTCAGTCATCTGCGCCCCCAGGTAAATGCCAGATATTCCCGCTACCTGTCCATGAAATCAGGGCCCTTTTTAGGGCAGCTCAAAGAACGGCACGACCCCTTTTACCGGGAATTCCTTAACTCCTTGGGCGATGAAAAGTACGGAACGTTCCGGCTTGAGGATTCGGGTGAAGGAGATAAAAAAGGGGTACTGATCATTGTTGTAAACAAGGGAATTTACCATGCTGTCAACTGCCACGACACATTCCGTGTCGTAATCAACGATGTATTTGGAAGAGTCTCTGCAGAAGACTGTCTGCTGAGCGGGGATGAAACCCGCTGCCGGATGAATGCGCTTCTCTGTAATAACAGAAGCATTTCGGAGGTTTCTCTTCACCAGTGTGAAAAAGAAGAAGAGAGGCAACACATCACTGAAATACTAAAAGGATTTATTTCCAACTGATGCACATGAAAACTGCAGAGAAATACGTGATCGATGCCAACCAGAGAATTTTTCATATCTTGTGAGAACATTATAGCTATCTACTCCGGATAATGGAAAAGGGAGCTCACCCATGAAATGCCCTCATTGCGGAATGAATATACGGGATAATATTGTTGTTTGCGGCTATTGTGGCGGAAAAATCGCAAAAGAATCAGAGAAATCTCCTTCTGGTGCAAGCGGATCGGATAATTCTAATGGCAGTACTGAACAAAAAGGGACAGGGGCGAAAATTACAACGCCGCGACAGGATGAACCTGAAACCGATGAAGATGAAGGCGGAATTTCTGTATACCTGCAACCCCGGGAACAGGTACTCATCGGCTCCCTGAACATCGCGGTGAAAAAATTTTTTTTCCATGCATATCTGACCAACCAGCGTATCTTTTTAATCGACACACAGGAAAAAAAGGTCAAGGTTACCGCAAAAGATATTCCCCGTGATACAATCGCCGGAAGCATCATTGAGTATTCGGAAAGTTCCGATCCTGTCCTTGTTCTATCCCTTAAATCTGCGGATGATGAAATAAAGACGATGAAACTCATTTTCATCCAGAATGGTATGGACCGGTCCGATGAGATAGATGAATGGATCTCCCTTCTCCTGGAACAGGGCCCTCAGAAAAAAATTCCAGCGCCGGTAACCGAAGAAATTCCCGGACCCGTGGAGGAACCCAAACCCGTTCAGGCTGAAAAACCCCTGCAAAAAGAGGAACTGCAGCCGAAAAGAAAACCGGGCAGAGATCATGAAAAGCAACCGCCGGTAAAAAGGCATATCATGTTCCACAAAATGGAGGAGCCGGCACCTGAAGTGAAGGAAACCCCCCGTCCCCCACGACGTGCACAGGTCAGAGAGGTACAGGAACCGGCGAAAAAACCTGTTATAAATCAGGATTCAGAATACGAAATCCCCCCGGTAATAAAAGCTGATACTTCTCCCGCACGTAAATATGAAGTACAATCTGCAATGAAAGTCGCAATGAAGGGCGCAATGCAACCGCTCAAATCCTCAACATTTCACACTGCAAAACGCCCGGTGACAGAACCGACATCGTCATCCTTTAATGAACCCGAACCGGTACAAACCGAAGTATCCTCCGCCCGTCCCCTCTTCCAGGAACCGACACCGGGAACGTCAGCACAGGACGACGCTCATGAGCTCCCTCCGTTCTGTCAGAACTGCGGGAAAAAAATCCCTCCTGCAGCCAACTTCTGCCCCGGTTGCGGAACGAAACTGGGAACTCACAGGGCCGTTTCCACTGGCTCAATTCCTGCCTCCTCTCCCCAGAAGAAAGCGACTCACCATGAGGCACCTGTCCAGAAGAAAGGAACTCCCCGCGAAGAGGAATCCGATGAGAACGAAAAGGATTATGAAATACCGGTCCCGACAAAACCCCCTAT
>Ga0326726_10006295_pt1 | contig 10696 bp, 6 predicted proteins | sample MHFenrmetagenome_2_FD_207603 | JGI IMG/M metagenome (GOLD analysis project Ga0326726, IMG submission 207603) | Lab enriched peat soil microbial communities from Michigan Hollow, Ithaca, NY, United States - MHF15MN | ecosystem: Environmental > Terrestrial > Soil > Wetlands > Peat | place: USA... | reverse complement strand
TTTATAGGATTCCTTATGTTCATGGGACAGATACCGCACTTCTGGCTTCTGGTTGTGAGATATGGAGAAGAGTATAAATCGGCCGGACTCCCCAGCCTTACGGGTATTTTCAGCAGTTTTCAGATAAAAAGGCTCACTTTTACATGGGTTTTGACATCAGTTGCGGCGGCCCTTTTCCTTTGTTTATTTAAAATTATTCAAATAAACCTGATTACAGTTGTCCTTCTGGCAGCATCTATTTACCTGGTATGGAGGTTCACCGATCTCCTTAAAGACCAGGAAATGTATGGCAATATTACAAAGTACTCAGTACTATTGAATTGCTATTTTCTGTTGATAATGATCCTGTTAATCTCAGACAGAATTATTACGAGAGGGTAATCCTATAAATTATTTGAAACTGTGATTCAGACTTTCTTCAAGGTAAGGATGGTTACGGGGAATAAGGCTGGTTTTACTGAGCGCGGTTGCTACAACCAGTGAAAAAAGCCCTGCATACCCGATGAACATCCCGGCTTCGATCCATCCGAATTTTATTATGCCTGTTGTCCCGGGCATAACCTGACAAAAAAGATCCACATACTGCCCGATTATGAGGACGATTATTGCAAAGGTTATCAGAGTCATATTTCTGCTGGCCTTAACAGGAAGGAGGACCATGAACGGGATTGCCCAATTCAATGCCATTTCGGTAAAAAAGAGGATCTTCCATCCGTTTTGCCAGCGGGTATAATAATAGACTGTTTCATCCGGAATATTCCCGTACCATATTATCATGAACTGTGCAAACCAGAAATATCCCCATACAATTGAAAGCATGAAGATATACCTTGAAAAATCATGAAGGTGGTACTTATTCAGGAATGGGAAATATCCCCGCCGGTACAGAATGAACACAATAAGAGTAAGTATGGACACGCCATGCAAAAATGCAGCAACCAGATTTTTAAGGGCGAAAAGGGTGCTGTACCACTTCACCTCGATTGACATTATCCAGTCAAATGAAGCAAGAGAAAAGGTTATGGCAAGCACGAAAATCAGAACCTTTGAAAACAATTCGCTTTTTTCAAATAGTTTCATAATGCTGCCTGAATCTGAGGGATCAGCAAGGTCTTCCTTTTTCGAAATATTCCTGATAGCTGAACATAAAATGATCCATAGTGCAAAGAAGACTGCCATTCTGATAAAGAAAAAGGGAACATTCATGTACGGCGACTTATACTGAAGAAGCTGATCGCCGGCCACAACACTTTTGTCCGACCAGCTGTAAAGATCGTAAATCCCAAACCAGAGTAGCAGGAAAAAACATGCAGCAAACGGGAGGTAAGCCATTAATGCCTCAGGGACCCTGTTAAATGCAGAAGACCATCCACTTTGGGTTATTCTCTGGAGGACAAGAAAAAACAGAGCGCCAATCGTGATGGAGAAAAAATAGTAGTTGACCACAAGATAGCTCGCCCAGGTCTCTTTAGGATTTGTCAGTATGCCTGTTATAAAAGCTGCAATGCCAATACCTGTCAGTATCAGGGTTATTAATCTGAAGTTTCCCGCGATGATCACTTTATCCTTCATGGTATTTGCTTTTTTGAGTCATACTTCTGAAGCTCCCTGATGTAAAGCACAATTTTCCACCGGTCATCGGGCTGAACCTGGGATGCATGTGCACCCATTGAGCCGAACCCGAGAGTGATTGTATGATATATCTCTCCATCTTTCAGCAGTAGCCCTTTATCGCGCGAAAGTGTACCGGGTTTTCGGGGATACAGGCCGCTGGTAAAAAGGATCCCGTCACCTTCCCCTTTATCTCCATGGCAGACAATACAGAAAGTAGTGAATACTGTCTTTCCTCTGAGCAGGTTATCATCCGTAGGGATGAAAGGATTCTGAAGCTCTTTTCCGGCTTTTATGCGCGAATCAGGATCGATAGTGTATTCAAAGGGAGTAAAACCCCTTGGTATTGTTCCGTCGGCAGGAACTCTCATTGTCATCCCATTGGCGAAATTTGGATTTTTTGTAAAGGTCTCATATGCTGTTGAATAGAACATATCAGGAAAATAGTCCCATCCGGGCATTCTTCTGTCCCTGTCGCAGCTGAAGTTGATGACAGCCAGCACTACAACCAAAAATGATTTGAAGATATACCGCGGCATATTATTATCTGTCAAGTAATTACTTTCTCAATTCTCTTCTCAAAAACCTCTGAGGCACCATTTTCCTTCATCAGGTTTCCGGCATTATCTGCGTCAGAACCATCAGGCGTAACTGCCTCCACTACGATCACGAACCTGTCGTCGGTCGACCTGAGGTCGAATATGGTATTTTCACGTCCCGGTAGTAGCTTCGCTCCCGATGAAAACACAGCAAGACTGCCAATGGCAACGAAAAGTATTGTGATAACTACAGTAATCACAACAAATGAAGGGAAGGAGTTGAATGGCTTCCCTCCATAAACAATCGGCCAGCTTATAACGCATGCCCAGACAAGGAACCCCAGTGTTGCAGCAGCTCCGGCAAGACCCAGAAAATATGCCGCTGTGGGAAGCTTCGTTTTCCGTTTCAGTAAGTGAAAGACCTCATGGACCGGGTATGGAGTAAAAACATCATAAATAGAAAAACCCTTCTCGTGCAATGTCCTTACCGAGGCAATAAACCTTTCCTCATCATTAAAAATTCCTATTCTGAACGATCTTGTCATTCCAGCTTTTTATTAGTCGTCCTGTTTATCACCAATCCTGAGAACACCTTTCAATTCGCTTACAGCCATAATGGGGATATACCTGAGAAAGAGCAGAATCCCGCTCGTAAACAGGCCTATCGTAAACATGAATACCCCGACATCAATTATGGTGGGATTGTAGGGTGCCCAGCTTGAAGGCAAGAAATCCTTGCTGAGTGAAGTTACAATGATGATGTATCTTTCAAGCCACATCCCAAGGTTAATGCATAGTGAAATCAGAAGCAGTGAAACCCAGTTTCTCCTTATTTTCTTAAACCAGAAAAGCTGGGGTATAATAGCGTTGCAGATTATCATTCCCCAGAACTGGATATAATAGTCACCGGTTATCCTGTTCCTGAACTGTGTGAAGATCTCATATTCACTTCCGGAGTACCAGCTGATAAAAATCTCGGTTGCATATGCAGTACCCATAATAAGCGAAATAAAAACAAGTATCCTTGCTATTGCATCCATGTGATTATCAGTGATATAGTCCGTGAACCTGTATATCCTCCTCACTATTACCATAAGGGTCATTACCATGGCAAAACCGGAGAAAATTGCCCCCACAACGAAGAATGGTGGAAAAATAGTTGAATGCCAGCCCGGTTCAATACCTACAGCAAAATCGGTTGAAACTATTGAATGCACCGATACCACCAGAACTGATGTTATCCCGCCAAGGACGAAAGCCAGAGATTCGAATCTGATCCATTGCCGGCTGGAACCCGTCCATCCAAGGCTGAAAAAGCCATAAATTGCCTTTTTCATTTTAGAGGCCGTTCTGTCCCTGACAGTTGCAAGATCGGGCAATGTGCCCAGATACCAGAACGATGCCGAAATAAGGAGATATGTTGAAACTGCTGTGAAGTCCCAGATAAGGGGTGAATTAAAATTTACCCATAACGGACCCCGGGTATTAGGGTAGGGGAACAGAAAGAACATATTCCAGACCCTGCCCATATGTATTGTCGGGAAAAGGGCGGCACACAGCACGGCGAAGACTGTCATAATTTCCGCGGACCTGTTGATTGAGGTTCTCCACCGCTGCCGCAGGACAAGAAGGAATATTGAAAAGGCAGTTCCTGCATGCCCTATACCTATCCACCAAACAAAGTTTATAATATCCCAGCCCCATGCTACCGAGTTGTTTAAACCCCATACACCAATTCCCTTAGTCACGGTAACGTATAGTGCATAAGTCCCGAAAAGAGTTGCAATCAGTGAAAGTCCAAGGGCAATGTACCACCATCTTCCGGGCTTAACCTCCATGGGATTAAGGACCTCGCTGGTGATCTGTCCCAGGGTCTTGTTCCCTTCAATCAGTGGTCCTCTTGTTTTTCTTTTGTACATTGCTTATCCTGTGGTAATTACGAGCTTTTCATTTCGTCATTCCAAACCTTAGTCAAAAACCTTGTTGAGGGAAGCGTATGCAGATCTTCCAGCAGACCATACGATCTGGGATCGCTGAACAAGGTTGAAACCCTGCTGTCTGCATCGTTACGATTCCCGAACACTATTGCTCCTGCCGGACAGGCCTGCATGCATGCAGTTTTTATCTCGGAATCGGCAAGTTTCCGGTTTTCAAGTTTAGCCTGAAGCTTTTTCTCCTGGATCCTCTGAACGCAGAATGAGCATTTCTCAACGACACCCCTTTCCCTTACCGTAACATCAGGATTCAGAACCATTTTCCCAAGGTCGGAAGCAGAATTGAAGTCGAATGCCTTATTGTTGGTATATCGGAACCAGTTAAACCTTCTTACCCTGTAGGGGCAGTTATTGATGCAATACTTTGTTCCAACACACCGGTTGTATGCCATCTGGTTAAGTCCTTCACTGCTGTGATTGGTTGCCGAAACCGGGCATACATTTTCGCAGGGGGCATTATCGCAATGCTGGCAAGTGAGCGGCTGGAAAAATACCATCGGATTCTCCTGCTCATCTGAATAATACCTGTCAATTTTTAGCCAGTGCATGATGCGGTGACGGGTAACCTCGCTTTTTCCAACTGTGGGTACGTTGTTTTCCGCCTGGCACGCTATAACACAAGCATTGCAACCAACACATAAATTAAGGTCTATTGCCATTCCCCAGTGAAAACCGTCATATTTTATTTCGGGATACAAAGTCCTGTGACCCGATTCAAAATCTTCGTGGAATTCATTTCCTGAAGAAGGATCAACTTTATATTTGCTCAGATTTGTAAATCTTACAATTGGCCTTCCTTCCATTAAGTCGTGCAGCTGGGTAAGTGCAAGCCCGGCATGCCCGCCTGTTTTTACGGGTTTATTTGTCGCAAATCCATATGCCCTGTTCCCGTCCGTCATATCAACATAAGAATAGACGTTTACACCTTTCCCGTCAGCTACCGGACCTGAATTTGTCCGGCCGTAGCCTATTGCAACAGAAATGGTTTCTTCAGTCTGACCGGGCTGAACAATCGCCGGCAGGATCAGACCCTCCCTGATCTGTATAAGGTCGCCTGTTACAATTCCAAGATCCTGAGCATCATGTTGAGATACCGATGCAACATTCTCCCAGCAATGCTTGGAAACCGGATCAGGAAGCTCCATCAGCCAGGGGTTGTTTCCATGCTGGCCCGATCCCATAGGAATGCTCTCAGCCAGAATGATCTCAAAGCCATTTTCTGCTGTATTGCCCTGTTTCAGTGCTGGGTGTATCATTGCTTCCTGACTGAACTGCCAGACTTCCTTTCCTGGTAAATTATAACTGAATACCCCGCTGCCAAGCGACTTGTTCCAAAAATCACTGAATACAGGCATTCCTGAATGTGGAAAATAGGCTTCTTCCCACGCTGCCTTAAGATACCCATGATAATCAGCAGTTTTTCCTGACCATTTCAATAACGAATCCTGGAAGGATCTTGTATTGAAGATCGGACTGATACAGGGCTGTGCAAGACTCAGCTGGCCGGGAATGATTTCAGCATCATCCCACGACTCGAGAAAGTGGTTAACAGGGCATTCATATTTTGCTTTTCCAACAGTTTCGTTCAGACTGACTCCCATATTTACAGTAAGTCCGGTCTTCTTCAATCCGGCAATAAAATCCTGTGAAGCTGGATAGTCATATACGGGATTCACATTAAACAATAGCAATGCACCGACCCGTCCTGCCTTCATATCATTTACAAGGTTCAGGATATCGCCATCAATGCCCGAAGCAATATTCAGGTTGTTATTCAGATCAATGCACTGAGGATAATTTCCCAGCATATTGTTTATCCGGTTTACAATTATCTGAATACCAACATTGTTTGAACCTGACATCACAATTGACCTTCCTTTTGAGGCAAAGAGCTCAGAAGCGAGGTCAGTAATGTCCTCCCTGAATCTTGTCCCGGGAAGCTTTTCCTGTCCGGTCAGCTCAGCGATTCGGTTATGGAGGTCGGTAAGCAGTATTTTTTCTTCCGAAGGCTTCAACTTTTTTCTTACATCAGCATTGCTTCCCGTAATGGTTACACCCGACCCGAAATGGATATGCCTCAGCATTTCTTCTTTTACGTTTCCAGGCTTTCTTCGGGATGTATAACCGGGAATAAAATGAACAGGACTGATCCATGTTCCCAGGAAATCGGCATTTATTGAAACTACAACTCCGGCTTTGCTGAAGTTGTAATCCGGAATTGCAGGCTTTCCGAAACAGATCCCGTTTGCTTCAATGATTGCTGAGTAAGAAACAGCATCATATTGAATCCACCTGAATTTACCGAATCCTTTGCCGAATTCCTGTATCAGTCGTTTAGTCGAGGGTGAGATAATACTGGAGGTCAGTAGAACGATTTCTCCTCCTTCTGCATTGATTTTTGCAAGATCACTCATAATCCGGGCGTCAACTGTTTCCCAGGTTGTTTCTGTATTGTCGACAGAAGGGTTTTTTAACCTGGCATCATCATAAAGGCTAAGTACAGAAGCCTGTACCCTTGCTGTAGTCCCTTCACGGTTAAATGCAGAAAGCGAATTTCCCTCAATTTTTATCGGGCGTCCGTCACGTGTCTTGACAAGAATTGATGCATATTCATGTCCGTCGTAATAACCCGAAGCGTAGTACAAAGCCTTGCCAGGTGTGATTTCCGGCGGCTGTATTATATATGGCAGGGCATTCTGAACAGTTCTCCTGCACGCAGCCAGCACAACTGCTGATCCAATGCCGTAGCCGAATACCTTCAGGAAATCTCTCCTGTTAAAATCGTGGTCTCGGGATTTCTTTCTGCTCTTATTCATTAATTCCCTGTACAGATTTACATTCTTAATAATGGCATTTCATGCATTCAGTGCCACCGATCATATTTACGGTTACCGAATCTTTAATGCCAGATCTGATCCTGTCCGACAATTGTTTGTATTCGGAATAAAACAGGTTTGATTTGAAATTCACGTTTCTTGTACGGTGACAGTTTATGCACCATCCCATCGAAAGATCCGATACCTGTTTTATAATATTCATTTCCTCAGTGATGCCATGGCACTCCCTGCAATTCAGCTCACCTGCGCCTGTATGCTGGGCATGGCTGAAAAACACATGATCTGGAAGGTTATGCACTTTGATCCATTTAACAGGTACTTTGTTATCGTTCGCGTTTATTATTTTTGCAATCTCAAAGGCACCCGATCTGGTTCCATTCCTCACGAGGAGGTGGCAGTTCATGCAAACGTTAACAGGTGGAATGCCTGCGGTCTTGCTTACCTTTGCAAAGCTGTGGCAATAAATGCAATCCGTTTTGTTCTGTCCGGCATGAACGGCATGAGAAAATTTAATCGGCTGGTCGGGCGAATAGTTCCGGGTCCTGCCCACTTTTATCGCATCAACCACCAGGGTCCGGGTAATAAATATTGCTGTTACCGCGATCACAGCAACAAGGATCCATTTTCTTTTAATCTTTTTTGTAATGATCAGGTCCGTTAACGAAATCAGGAACAGGACAGATGCCAGAATAAAAAGCAGAAGGTTGGTAATCACAGGCTTATCAGGTGCAAGCCCAATATTTACGAACCTGTCCATATAAGCCTTTATGAGTGTGATATCTTCCGGAGTAAGCTGAAATCCCTTGTGGACCTCCATCATTTTCTTTCCTGCCGGTGCAAGCAAAGCCCTGCTCAGATCGAGCGCACTTTTCCCGTTGTACATTGTTGCAATCGCAAATGCATCGGGGTTCCAGTTAAGGGTATCGGAAACACGTGTATTGTGACAAAGGGAACAGTTAACTGATTTGTCGGGAGTATAGGCTAGTCCAAAGAATAACCTTTCACCCCTTATGAGTTCCTCTCCGGTAAAAGTTTTTCTGGCATAAACCGAATCAGCATTCTGATACAGGAACGGAGAAGCGACCAGAAAGCGTCCTGTAAAAAGGTACGCTGTAAGCAGACATATGACATATCTTTCGCGAAAGGAACCGGGCATCAATAAAAAAATAAAACTTCTTATTCTAAATTCTCCAATTAAAGACTTTCATTCCCCGCAAAATCCGTTCTTAATGATTGTGAAAAACATCAGGTGTGCTTACCTTAATAGACCATAAACCGGCCATTTTGTTTATGGTTGGCATATAGTTTACTAATTCCGGATAAACAAAAATAAGAAAATTTTAATTTTCGCAGCTGACTTTTTATTGCATATTGATCTTTTTGTGAAGTTTCCGTCTTTGTTTCCTGATGCCCCGGGAATAAATAACGAGATACATCACTGGTATCATGACAAGCGTAAGGAATGTGGCAAAGCTCAGTCCGAAAATTATCGTCCATGACAGCGGGCCAAAAAACATTACGTTATCGCCACCGAAATAAATATGTGGATTAAAAGAGGAGAGAAGTGTTTTAAAATTTAAATTCATTCCGATTGCCAGAGGTATCAGACCCAGGATTGTAGCTGTTGCTGTAAGAATTACCGGAGTGATACGGGTTTTTCCTGCTTCGATGATGGCCTGGCGCGTCTTCACTCCCTGGATCTTCAATCGGTCGGTAAATTCCACAAGCAGTATCCCGTTTCGTACGACAATACCGGCCAGAGCTACAATTCCCATTCCTGTCATTATGATCGAAACGGTCATGCCGAATATCATATAACCGATAAAAACACCGATCAGACTGAAGAAAACCTCCGAGATGATTATCAGAGCTTTGGGCATTGAATTAAACTGCGTTATCAGAATGAACATTATCAGGAAAATTGAAACAAGCATAGCTTTTGACAGGAACACCATTGATTCCTGCTGATCTTCCTGTTCTCCCGTAATGCGGATATCGATATCGGGTGATTTGGTAAACAGGGGAATTGCCTTCCTGATCTGCGCATTTATCTCATTTGCATTAAATCCAAGCAAAACATTTGAGGACAACGTAATTACACGTTTCAGGTTCAGCCTGTTAATCTGGCCATAGCTGTTTATATAATCGAGCTGAGCCACTGCTGAAAGAGGGATCTTGCGCAGGATTCCTGAGTTCATATCCATGTATGTAATCGTCAGGTTGAGAAGCTGCTCAATATCTTTTCGCTGATTATCTTCAAAACGGAGCATGATCGGATACTGATCCTCTCCTTCGCGATACTTTGCGACCTCTTTTCCAAGCTGGCCTGTCCTAATTGCATCTCCCACGACGCCGGCCGTAATTCCTTCATAATTAGCCCGCTCACGATCAAGATTTATCAGGAGCTCAGGCTTATTAACTGCAAAGTCGGATTTTAATTCTTCAATACCACCAATCTGCAAAGAATCAATATAGCGTCTAAACCTCTCGCTGTTTGTCACCAGTTCTCTTAAATCATCGCCTGCAATTTCAATATTCACCGGCTTCCCTGTCGGCGGACCCATGTTTATCTTATCGACCACAATTTCAGCTCCCGGGATATCCTCTAAAGCATTTCGTAACTGGTTCAGGTAGACATTTGTCCTCTTACCTTTTCTTTCATTATACTGGACGAAATTGATGGCGATTTTAGCAAGATTGGAGGATTTTGTGGAATTGTCGAATTCATTTTCAGAGGCAAGAAATGCGACATTTGTAATAATCGATTCGACAAGGGGGTTTTTCGGTCCAAGTACACCCATTATCCGCTTTTCCACAATACGGGTAACAGAATCTGTAACAGCTATTTCGGTGCCGACAGGCATTTTAACAAAAGTATTAATAGTATTTGGTTCATTATCAGGGAAGAATACCACCTTTGGGTGTATAACATTCCACATGAACATTGTGAAAACAAAGAGGCCGGCCATGCCCCAGAGCAACCGGCCAGGTCTCTTACCTTTTAATGCCCATTTAAGCAAATTCTCATATCCGCGCATCATAGCCGGAATTGCTTTTGTCTGAAACCTCCTGAATATTTTGTAAGCCCAGAGATTATGGATAAGGTATGAGAGAGCGACAAATGCAATCAAATTACCGATGCCGATCCGTCCAAGCAGATAAAATGGTAACGAAACCAGCACTATCCATCCGGTATTTTTAAATACCCGCCTGCGATTAACTTGGCCATCTTCCTCTTCATGCTTCATAAAATCGACAGCGAAAACAGGGTTAATGATATAAGCCACTATCAATGACGCAAAAAGAGTGATTATAAGGGTAATCGGTATAAACACCATGAATTTGCCCACTACCCCCGGCCAGAATGCAAGGGGAACGAATGGGGCCAGAGTAGTCATAGTACCGGAAAGAATAGGCATAAAGACTTCTCCTGCAGCATATTTTGCCGATGTGGAAATAGGCAATCGGGTTTTCCTGAATATCCTGTGAGTATTCTCAATTACAACAATGGCATCGTCAACAACTATCCCGAGTGCAAAGATGAACGCGAACATTACCAGCATATTCAACGAAAAGCCTATTACAGGGAGGAATATAAATGCAATAGCCATCGACAGAGGGATCGAAAATGCAACAAAAAGGGCATTCACAAGTCCCATAAAGAACATCAGTACTATTGTAACAAATATAAATCCTATAATGATGGTGTTATTCA
>Ga0326726_10006294_pt1 | contig 10697 bp, 10 predicted proteins | sample MHFenrmetagenome_2_FD_207603 | JGI IMG/M metagenome (GOLD analysis project Ga0326726, IMG submission 207603) | Lab enriched peat soil microbial communities from Michigan Hollow, Ithaca, NY, United States - MHF15MN | ecosystem: Environmental > Terrestrial > Soil > Wetlands > Peat | place: USA... | reverse complement strand
GAACGCCTGCGCGCGCTCGTTGCCGATGCCCGGGAGCGAGGTGCGACGATCATCGAAATCAACCCGGCCGGCGAGACTCTGTCGGGCCCCGAGCGCAAGTTCCCTCCCACGCTCGTGACCGGGGCGGACGAGAGCATGGCCGTGATGCGCGAGGAGATCTTCGGCCCGATTCTGCCCGTCATGACCTACGCGACCTTCGACGAAGTGATCGCAGGTCTGGCCGCGCGCGAGCGGCCGCTGGCGCTTTACTGGTTCGGCCGCGACCGCGGCCGGCGGGAACGTATGCTGCACGCGAGCGCCGCCGGCGGTGTCACGGTCAACGACACTCTGTGGCACTTCGCCGCGGAATCACTGCCCTTTGGCGGCATCGGACAGAGCGGCTCCGGTGCCTACCATGGTGAGCGCGGCTTTCTGACCTTTACGCACGAGAAGCCGGTTTTTCAGCAGGCGCGGATCAGCGCAGCAGCCTGGCTATACCCGCCCTTTGGTCGGCGCTTCGACTTACTGGTCCGCGCGCTGCGAAGAATCGTCTGAGCGTAAGCGGTTTCAGCCGCCTTTATTCGGAAAAATGTAGATGTAGTCGCCCTGATTCTCTTTGAGGAAGGGCACTCCATTCGCAGTTGCCGCGGTGCCGCTGCAAAGCTCAAGCGCGGGCAGTGCTGGCGGCCGCAGCTTCGCTTCCGGAATTTCCACAACAACCTCGCGCACCGGCACATTCAGCGCGCCCGCCACACCCTTCAAGTACGCGGTGAGCTCCTTGACGAAGTAGCCGCCCAGCGTGGGATCGTGCTTGAGGAAATAGACCGTCAAATAACGTGCGACCGGCGAGGCCTTCTGCAGCGCCGCGTTGCCGATGCTGGCATCTGTCGCGAGATTCCAGAACGGGTTGTCGGCAATGAACTGCGCGAGGTCGCTAGGCACCGCCGGTTCCTCGATCTCGATCGGCGGAGTCGAGACATGCAGAACGTCGCCAGTGAGGCGCACCTCAGTGTGCGCGAGGTCGAGCGTGTAGATGAGCCGCCCGGGCCAGATGACGAACACTTCCGGGTTGATGCCCGTCACCTCGGGGCAGGACTTGTACCAGACGGTGACGCGCCGCTCGTGCTCTATGACCGCGCGGGTGCGCATCTGATTGACGATCACCACAATAGGGTCCGGCGCTTCCCGGCGGCCGGCGAACCACCAGAGAGCGCCACCGACGAGCGCAGCGAGGCCCACGAACATCAGAGCTCTTCGGATCAGCGACATCGCGGTTCCTCGGCGACGGACGTATGAGTCACGGATGATATATTGCCACTCGTGCCAATCTCTCGATTTCGTGGGCGCCTTCAGGGCATCGTGTCCATGCTCGCCGCCGCGGCATTCTTTGCCGGAATGGACGCGATTCTCAAGCTTTTCGCCGGCTACTATCCGCCCGTGCAGGTCAGCGCAATGCGCGGCGCCGCATCGATTCCGTTCGTCCTGCTGCCGCTGGTATTGACGGGGCGCCTGCGTGAATTGCGTCCCGTGCGCTGGCCGCTGCACGTGCTGCGCGGCGCGCTCGGCATCATCATGTTGGTCACGTTCGTGTATGCCGTGCGCGCTCTGTCGCTCGCGAATGCCTACGCGGTGTTCCTGGTAGCGCCGCTTCTGATTGCCGCGTTGTCCGTGCCGATCCTCGGCGAGCGCGTCGATCGCAAGCGCTGGATCGCGATTCTGGTCGGCCTCGCGGGCGTACTCGTGATGTTGCGGCCTTCGACTGCCGGCTTTGTATCACTTGGCGCCCTGGCAGCATTTGCATCCGCCATCTGCTACGCAGTCAGCGCGATCACTTCCCGCGTACTGCTGCGAACGGACACGACGGTGAGCATCGTCTTCGGCTTCCTGGTCTCACTCACGGTCTTCGCGGGAATTCTTGCCTGGCCCGGCTGGGTCGCGTTGCGCAGCGACCATTGGGGCTGGCTGGCGGCAATGGGTGTACTCGGCGCACTTGGCCAGCACTTCATCATCGACGCCTTCCGCCACGCGCCGGCTTCGGTGCTCGCACCCTTTGAGTACACGGCATTGCTCTGGGGAGCACTGATCGACTGGTTTGCGTGGGCAACCCTGCCGACTCTGAATATCCTGATCGGTGGTGGCATCGTCGTCGTGACGGGAGTCTACCTCGTGCGCCGTGAGCGCCAGCCGGTTGCCGCCTTGCCTGCATCCGGCTGAGCATGCCTTGGCAGCGTGCTGGCAGTCCCCAGGCGCTTGCGCGAATCATCGACGGGTACTCACATCGGGACCCGTTCTGTTTCGACATAATCCGAACACCCTGCTCAATCGGAACCTGCATCAAGGTATCGCCACAGCAGCTCCCGGAAACTTGCGCGCATCGTGGGCTTCGCCCGCCCAGTCTGTCGATCTTGAAGAGGTGCGCCGATGTCGACCGCTCGCTTTCTTGCCGCGGCCCTGTTTGCCGTGGGACTCACGGCTTGTGCTTCCGAGGAGCGCATCGCGCAGATGCCCGGCTGCCACTCCGAGGTCATCGTCGAGATCGGCGAGAGCGGGTTCGACCTCGGGCGCGAGCATGCGCTGAAGGACCTGGCCAAAGAAACCAAGACCCTTCTCACCTACGATCGCTGGCTCGGCGGACGCCGGTATCTGCTGGGACTGCAGACCGCCAAGTCGGCGGATCGCTGCGAGAACGCCCTGGCGCGCCTGCGCAATGATGATCGCGTGGCGCGTGCCGAACTCGACGAGCGCCGCAGCGCGAACTCCGCCTGGGATTCGTCGGTCAATCCCCGCTAGACCTCGCTCCTGACGGCGGGCTATGAGCGGCCCGTTACCTCGGTAGATCCAACAGGCCGCCCGAGTTGTTGCCGAGCATCTGCTTGCGCACCAGGGGGATCGGCGGACCACCGTAGGACAGGAACTGATCGTGGAACTGCTTCCACGCCGCGCGCCCGCCCCGGCTCGCCGTCCAGTCGCTGCGGAGTTTTCGGATCATGAGCTTGCCGAGCGTGTAGTTGAGATACGCCGGATCGTAGACGCCGCGCGCCGCCTGCTGACGCGCATTGCCGGGATCACGGTAGGCCTGCTCGCGAAACATCGTCTCGCAGTACTCCGGCGGCAGCTCGCGCGCGTGAATGGCGATCGCACACAGGTAACGCACGTCCCGCGTGAGCGCCTGCTGCAGCTGGCCAATATGCTGCTCCGGGTCGCCGGCACCGAGCCCTGCTTCCCACATCATCTCTTCGCTGTAGTGTGCCCAGCCCTCGGCAAAGGCGTAGCCCACGAACAGCTGTCCGAAGCGCCACGACGCGCGGTTCGAATGCAGGAACTGCAGGAAATGTCCCGGCCAGACCTCGTGCACCGACGTATAGAGAAGTGCGCCCTGCGAGGGCAGGTAGGCAGCCTGCTCGGCGGTGCTCCAGCTCTTGTCGGGAGGGGCAACGTAGTAGATCGACGGCAGGTTCTTTTCATAAGGCCCAGGAACGTCGATGAACGCGAAGTTCGACCGCGCATAGGGCGGTGACTCTGCAACCCGTGCTTCCTCGGTTCCGGGAATGCTCACGAGGTCGTGCTCGACGATGAATGCCCGGAGCAACGACAGTTGAGCCGTCGCTGCGGCGACCGTGCCGCCCTTAGGCTTGTTCGCGCTTGCCCTCGCGACACACTCCTCGATGCTCCTGCCCTTCAGGTAGTCGACACAAGCTTCGCGCAGCGCCTCGAGATTGCGCTCGAGATCCGCCTTGCCAGCCGCCTCCAGATCCTCGAGCGGGATGCTGACGCCTTCCGTGTCACGCACCATGGTCGCAAATAGCATTGGCCCGAGAGCAAAGCTCTTCTTGGCCGTGGGCAGCTGGGTCTTGAGATAATCGGTGAACTCGCGCAGCGCCGCAATCGCCTTGCCGTTCGCGGCGGCGAACTGCTCCTTGAGCTTCGGGTCGCTGACCGACGCAAACGCCGCCGGCACGTCCTTCTCGAAGTACTCGGCATAGCCGCCAAAGGAATCGATGCCGTAATTGAGGAGCGTGCGCGCGAGCGGCATGACGAGATTCGCCCGTGCATCCCCCAGAACGCGCGGCACCTCGCCGGCATAGCGGGTGAACGCCGCCATTCGCACGTCCGGCGAAGCATACTCACGTGTCACGTACACGGAAGGATCGAGCGCATCGACATAGAAGGCAGGATTCCAGAAAGGCCGTCGCGCGCTGTCGAGCCAGTAAAGATCGCGATCGATCACCGCCACGATGTAGTCGCGCTGAAATCGTTCCTGGGCTCCGAGCCGGCTCTCGAAGAAGGCAACGGCCGTGCGTCGCTGTGCTCGCAGCCTTTGCACTTCGGCAGCGAGGCCAGCACGGCTTGTATCGCGCAGCTGGCCGTCGAACTCATGGCGGCCCGACTGAACCGCAAAGTCGGGGTGTGCCTCGAAGTAGCTCTCGGTGAATTGCTCGACGAACTGGGACCAGCGCTCACCGCCCCCCTCGTCCGAGCCACATCCGTAGACCGCCAGGGCGAGTGCTGCCACGACGGCGACCGACGAGACCGCGTGCACTATCCTCTGCCGCACTTCGTGCGTCTTCGCTAACCCTGTGGAAGACAGATTCTCAGGCACCGGCGCGCGACTCTCTGTTGTGCACCAGCCGGCTCACCTCCATCGACAGCAGGCCAATCCCGGTCACGACCACGGCGAAACCGACCAACCGACCGATCAGCGGCACCTGCCGTAGCACGGCAACCGCGACCAGCGCGCCGACGAGCGCAAGTATCTGCCAGCCTGCCGCGCCCGCGCGCGCTGGCGCGAGGCGTGCGAGACCCCATTGTCCCAGCACGACAACACCGGATACGTAGCCGAGCAGCAGCGCAAGCAGATAGGCGAAGAGCAGAACGACGGCGAGCGGCAGACCGATGATCGTGATCGCGCACAGAACCAGCGCAATGGGCGTCGCAATGAGGCAAAGCAGGCCGAACCCGATGGCGGCTCCGGTTCGCGTACGCAGGTGCGTGAGTAATCTGCCACCAAGCGCCGGTGAGGCGAGAATCATGATGGTCCCAATGACGAGGACACCGAACCAGCCGGGACCCGTCACTCCGGAGCGTGGTCCCTGCCATCGGTGAAACCAGCGCTTTGGCTCGGACGCGACGCCCCCCTTGACCTCGGCCGCGGGATCAATCGTCGGCGCAGCCTTCGTCTGATAGCTCAGATGCCCTTCGATGCGCGCGTTCGGGCCGATCTCGAGCTGTCCCGCGTGCACCTCGACGTCACCACCGACCGGTCCATTGAGCTTCACGCTACCGCCGGCAACGTGGACTTCACCCGAGACCTTGCCTTCAATCTCGATCTGACCTCCGGCGATCGCAACATCGCCGAGAATCTCGGCGCTCGGGCCGATGGTCACCCTGCCACCCGCCACACGGGCGTCCTGATCGACGCGGCCGGTGAGTTCAACGTCACCGCCGAACGCATACAGATCCTTCTGTGCCTCGCCCGACACCTTTATTTCGCCGCCGAGCAACACGACCTTGCCGTGAACGCGCGCCGACGAATCGATCCTGCCACCCGCAAGCACGGACGAGCCGCTGATGTCGCCTTGTGTGGAAACCTCATCACCCGCCACGAACGCATCCGGACTCGGCCGTGCGCCCGAATTCGGATCCTGTTCGAATGCGCCCGCCTGCTCTGCGGGTCCGCAGATCGCCAACCAGATTGCGACGAGTACCAGGGCATTCCGGCGAATATCCCGCATAGATCCCCCTAGTTCCTAAGAGTTATCGACGACCGGGCAAGTTCGCGAGGTAATCCGTAAAGTCCATGCCGATCTCCGGGTGCTGCATGGCGTACTCGACGCTCGCCTGAAGGTAACCGAGCTTGCTGCCGCAGTCGTAGCGTTTGCCCACGAAGCGATAGGCCCAGACGCGCTCATCCGCCAGCAGCGCGGCGATGCCATCGGTCAGCTGGATCTCTCCGCCCGAGCCGCGCCCGATTGCCTCGAGCTTATCGAAGATGCGGGGCGTCAGCACGTAACGGCCAACGACCGCGAGCGTCGAGGGAGCGACACTCGGAGCGGGCTTTTCAACGATGCTTTCGACTTCAGAGACGGCAGAATTGCCGCCGCGAACGGCCACGATGCCGTACTTGTCGGTATCGCTCGCCGGTATTTCCTCCACGCCCACCACGCTCCCGCGGCGCTCGCGATAGACCTCGGCCATCTGTACGAGGCAGGGAACGTCCGCGCGGATCAGATCGTCGGCGAGATGCACGTAGAAGGGTTCTCGTCCGACGACCGGCCGCGCGCAAAGTACCGCGTGCCCCAACCCGAGCGGCGCCGGCTGCCGAATGTACACGCACGAGGCGAAGCGCGGCAGGATGCCGCGCAGTGAACTCAGCAGTTCCTGCTTGCCCTGCGATTCGAGCGCCGCTTCGAGCTCCGGATCGGAATCGAAGTGATCCTCGATGGCGCGCTTGGAGCTACCGGTTATGAAGACCAGTGTGCGCGCGCCGGCCGCCAGCGCCTCCTCCACCGCGTACTGGACGAGTGGTTTGTCGACGATCGGCAGCATTTCCTTCGGACTTGCCTTGGTCGCGGGCAGAAAGCGCGTGCCCCGCCCGGCCACCGGAAAAACCGCCACTCTGATAAGACTCCGCTCCGTCACATAGCGCCTGCATGCGGCCGTGGGATCGCGCGATCTTACACGAACGCCGAAAATCGCAGGCAGCGGACGTTCGAGATGGCCGCCATATGACAAAAAAAGAGCGCGCCGATCACCCGATGGGTGACCGCGCGCTCTATGCTCCCGACGATTGGCGAGAGGTTGTAGCGCTTCGCCAGGGCGAGTGCGACGGTGTCGCCGCAATTGCCGCTAGCTAGGGATCGTTACTCTGCGTGCCGGCACCCTGGGCGACGCCTGGCTTTGATTCCGCAGCTTTGGCCTTGTCGACGCGGATATTGGCGCGATTCTGCTCGACCACGCGCTTGCCGATGCCCTTGACGTTGGCGAGATCGTCGGCCGTACGGAACGGGCCGTTCTTCTGCCGGTAATCGACGATGGCCTGCGCGCGCGACAACCCTATGCCCGTGAGCTCGCGCGCGAGCGTCTTGGCGTCGGCGGTGTTGATATTGACGGGGCCGGCCCACGCTGCAAGCGGCAGCATGACGGCGCCCAGGCTGGCAATGAAGAGTCTGGCGACGAATGATGCGGGTCTCATGATTTTCCTCCTTGAAAGACGCAACCCGAATGGCCTGCGTGCCGGCTGGCACGTGCGCAAACTCTAGCTTTGCCCGCGCTCAAGGCGCAGCTTGCGAACCTGCGTGAATGGCCAGAAATCAGCGCCGCCGCTTGCCACCGGCGGTCGGCTCGCCAAACATCCAGACGGACCGCATGCTGTCCCAGGTCCGGCACCCCGGGCATTGCCAGAAGAGTGCCTGGCTGGCAAATCCGCAGCCGGTGCATTGATAGCGTTCGGTGCGCGTTGCGAGCCGCAGGATGCTGCGCGCTGCGCGCCGTGATTCCTCCATGCCGTGCGGATCGTCACGTTTTTCGAGCAATTGCAGGATCTCGGCGAATCCGGGCTCGCCTGCAATGAAGCCGTGCACGATATCAGCGAGCGGTCCCTGCGGAACAGTTCCGCCGATGAGCAGTGCCTGCGCAAGATCCGGGGCTCGTCTGCCCTTCTGGCGTCTGACCAGGGCGACCAGCGCGTCAAGATGCCGCTCGTGCCCCGACCGTTGCGCCGAGTCAATGAGCCGCGGGAGCGCCTCGAGCAGCAGGTTCCAGTCCTCTTCGAGCACGCGCAGCAGCAGGCGCGCCGCCAGGTCATGGGCACCGCGTCCGGCGGCGAGTTCGGCCCGCATGAGGTTGGCGCGCGCGAAGCGCCGCGCGAGTCCCCGTGCCAATCGCAGGAAGCGCCGTGCGTCGGCAGTTTGTCCCTGCCGAACGGCGTTTGCTGCGAGCTCGCAGTGGTAGTGAGCAATGGCGGTCGCGCGCCCGGCGGCGACAGCGGGCGGCAGGTCCCTGTGCGTTGCGACCGCCTGCATCCAGTCGTTCTCCATTTCGTAGATACGCACGAGCTGCAGCTGTGCCGCCGTTCGGTGATTCGGCATTGACGCGAGCTGCTGCAGGAGTTTCTCGGACCGGTCCAGCACCCCGGCGCGCAGAAAATCCTGAGCAAGCGCCCACAGCGCCTGTTCCCGGTGCTCGGCCGACAGGTTGGGGCGCGCCATGATGTTCTGGTGAATGCGAATGGCGCGGTCGACCTCGCCCCGACGTCGGTACAGGCTCCCGAGCGCGAAGTGCGTCTCGATTGTGTCCTTGTCGACTGCGACCAGGCGCGTGAAGATCTCGACTGCGCGATCGGGTTGTTCGTTGATCAGCGAGTCAAGACCCGCGTAATAGCCGCCCGGAAGATTCGGCGGCGGATCGAGCGCGTTGAGGCCGCGCTTGCGGTTCCATCCACCGCGACCAAACAGCCAGCCGATCAGGCCGGCCGTGAAGGCAAGCCCCACAAACGCTGCCAGCGTTGCCGCCGCGCTCACAGGGCCGCGCGCCACACGGCGCGCTCAGTCCCGGATGGGTTTGCCGGCGTTTTCGTTGACCCGCTCGCGCAGGTCCTTGCCCGGCTTGAAGTGCGGTACGTATTTTCCGGCAAGCGCGACCGCCTCGCCGGTCTTGGGGTTGCGGCCCTGGCGGGGCGGGCGGAAATGCAGCGAGAAGCTGCCGAAGCCGCGGATCTCGATGCGTTCGCCCTGCGCCAGTGCATCGCTCATGATCTCGAGGATCTGCTTCACCGCGAGTTCCACGTCCTTGGCAGGCAGATGCTTCTGCTTGGTCGTGATGATCTCGATCAATTCGGACTTGGTCATGCGCGGGGCCGTTGTTGTTGTTCGGTCGCCTGCTGTGCCATTGTTGCCATCATATCAGGAACTTAGCACTGCCCGGCAAGCATCCGGGCGCCGGCGTCTCGCACCTCTAGTCCTGCCCTCCAATGTGCTCCTTGAGGAGATCTCCAAGGCTCGTGCCGCTCCCCGGCGCCGATTCGCTCTTGTAGTTCTGCACGGCTTCGGCCTCTTCGTGGGCCTCCTTCGCCTTGACCGAAAGCGCGATCGTGCGGCCCTTGCGGTCGATGCCCGTGAATCGTGCTTCGATCTCGTCGCCGACCTTCAGCACCTGGCGCGCGTCCTCCACCCGATCTCGCGACAGCTCCGACGCGCGCAGGTTGCCTTCGATGCCGTTGCCGAGGTCGATGATCGCACCCTTGGCGTCGACCTCCCGCACCGTTCCGCGCACGACGCTGCCCTTTGGATGCTCCGCGAGATAGCTCGAGAACGGATCCTTGGCGAGTTGCTTGATACCGAGGGAAATACGCTCGCGTTCAGGGTCGATCGACAGCACCATGGCCTCGACCTGTGCGCCCTTCTGGTAGTTGCGCACGGCTTCCTCGCCCGGCGCATCCCAGGAAATATCCGACAAGTGCACCAGGCCGTCGATACCGCCCGGCAAGCCGATGAAGATGCCGAAGTCGGTGATCGACTTGATCTGGCCCGCGACCTTGTCGCCACGGTTGTAGTTGTCCGAGAACTCCTTCCAGGGATTGGCCTTGCACTGCTTCAGGCCCAGCGAGATGCGGCGGCGCTCCTCGTCGATGTCTAGCACCATCACTTCGACTTCCTGACCGATCTGCACGACCTTCGCCGGATTGACGTTCTTGTTGGTCCAGTCCATCTCCGACACGTGCACCAGTCCCTCGACGCCCTCTTCGATCTCGACGAAGCAGCCGTAATCGGCGATGTTCGTGACCTTGCCAAAGAGGCGCGTGTTCGGCGGATAGCGGCGCGCGATATTCGCCCAGGGATCGGCGCCCAGCTGCTTCAGTCCCAGCGATACGCGCGAGCGCTCGCGGTCGAACTTGAGGATCCTCACTTCGATTTCGTCGCTCACCTTCACGACTTCCGACGGATGCTTGACGCGCTTCCACGCCATGTCGGTGATGTGCAGGAGCCCGTCGATGCCGCCGAGATCCACGAACGCACCGTAGTCGGTGAGATTCTTGACCGTGCCCTTGACGATCGCGCCTTCCTGGAGGTTGTCGAGGAGCGCATTACGCTCGGCGCTGTATTCCTGCTCGACCACGGCGCGGCGCGAGACCACGACGTTGTTGCGCTTCTGGTCGAGCTTGATGACCTTGAATTCGAGCACCTTGCCCTCGAGGTACGAGGGATCGCGAACCGGCCGCACGTCCACCAGCGAACCTGGCAGAAACGCGCGGACATTGTCGATTTCCACGGTGAAGCCGCCCTTGACGCGACCCGTGATCATGCCCGTGACAATTTCGGCTGCTTCGAACGCTTTCTCGAGGCGCGTCCAGGTGCGGGCGCGCTTGGCCTTCTCGCGCGACAGGCGCGTCTCGCCGCTGCCGTCTTCGACGCTGTCGAGCGCAACTTCTACGTCGTCGCCGGCCTGGACTTCGATCTCGCCCTTCTCGTTGCGAAATTGCTCGGCGGGGATGACGGCTTCGGATTTGAGCCCGACGTTGACGATGACCATGTCGGGTCCGACTTCAACGACGCGGCCCATGAGAATGGTGCCGGGTTTGAGGCGTTGGCTAGCCGGGCTTTGTTCGAACAGCTGGGCAAAACTCTCGTTCATCATGATGATTGACTGATTCCGGGCAGCTTGTTCGCTGCCATGCATTTGGCGTGGCCCTCAACGACAATCCCGTCGGTCGAGGGGAAACA
>Ga0326726_10006292_pt1 | contig 10699 bp, 6 predicted proteins | sample MHFenrmetagenome_2_FD_207603 | JGI IMG/M metagenome (GOLD analysis project Ga0326726, IMG submission 207603) | Lab enriched peat soil microbial communities from Michigan Hollow, Ithaca, NY, United States - MHF15MN | ecosystem: Environmental > Terrestrial > Soil > Wetlands > Peat | place: USA... | reverse complement strand
ATGCGCGTCGGGTTCAGGTTCGCGTGGCTGCCGTAGTAGTGCCGCTTGATGAAGTCGATGTGCACCGTCGACGCGATGCCCGGTAGCTGGTAGATGTCGCGTACGAAGCCCCAGAGGTTCGGATAGTCGATCACGCGCCGCAGGTTGCACTTGAAGTGCGTGTGATAGACCGGATCGAAGCGGATCAGCGTCGTGAAGAGGCGTATATCCGCTTCCGTCAGCCGCGAGCCCGCGAGGTAGCGCCGCTTCGAGAGATGCTGCTCGATGCGGTCGAGCGCAGCGAACACCGCCGTCGCCGCTTCCTCGTACGCTTCCTGCGTCGTCGCGAACCCCGCGCGGTACACGCCGTTGTTCAGGTTCGGATAGACGAACGCGTTCCACTCGTCGATCTCGGCACGTAGCGCACGCGGGTAGTAGTCGTTGCCGTTCGCGCCTACTCCGTCGAACGCGCCGTTCAACATGCGGACGATCTCGGCCGACTCGTTCGACACGATCGTGCGCTCGAGCTTGTCCCACAGGACCGGCACTGTCGCGCGCCCGGAGTAGTGCGGGTCGGCGAGCGTGTACAGCTCGTACACACGCTGCACGTGATTCACTTCGTCGGGGATCGTCTCCGGCCCCGGCGCGAACGTCCAACCTTCGGCGCCCATGTAGCTGCTCACGGCCGAGACCGAGATCAGGGCTTCGAGCCCCTTCAACTTGCGCATGATCAGCGTGCGGTGTGCCCACGGGCACGCGAACGCGACGTACAGGTGATAGCGGCCGGGCTCCGCGCGAAACCCGGCGCGCCCGGAAGGCCCGGCCGAGCCGTCGGCCGTGATCCAGTTGCGGAACTGCGATTCGCTGCGGACGAACCGGCCCTGCGAAGCCTTCGTGTCGTACCAAACGTCGTGCCACGCGCCGTCGACGAGCAGTCCCATCGCGCCTACCTCATCTTTGTCACGGCATGATACCGTTGCCGCAGCTCTTGCGGACCGGCGTACATGCGAAAGGTCATCGGATCGTGGTTCGTCGCGTGCGCGGTCGTGTGCGCGGCATGTGGCGCTCGCGCAGCCGGCGGCGACGAGCACACGATCAAGCTGACCGTCGCCTCGAGCCAGTCCACGAGCCTGGCGTGGGTCGGTACGATGCACACGCTGATCGTGCCGGAGCTGAATCGGCGGCTCGAAGCGCGCGGCAGCTCGTACCGCATCCGCTGGACCGAGGCCTACGGCGGCTCGCTGTACAAGTACCCGGACACGCTCGAGGCCATCGAGATCGGCCTCGCCGACATGGGTTGGGTCGGCACGCTGTGGGAGCTCTCGAAGCTGCCGCTCCAGAACGTCACTTACTACGCGCCGTTCGTCACCGACGATTTCCGCGCCGCGGTCGACGTGCTTAACGATCTGAATCGCAACGTGCCCGCGATGTCGAACGCGTGGACGGCGCAGAACGTGCACTTCCTCGGCGCGAGCGCGCTCGACACGTATCAATTGCTGACGAAGTTCCCCGTTCACAGTGTTGCCGATCTGCGCGGCCGCAAGATTCTGGCGCCGGGCCCGTCGGCCGGGTGGCTCGAAGGCACCGGCGCCGTTGCGGTCGACGGCAGCCTCACGACGTACTACGAGCAGATCCAGACTGGTGTGGCGGACGGGGTGATCACGATCCTGACCGGTGCCGCGCCGAACCGGCTGCACGAGGTCGCGCCGTACATCACGCTCGCCGGTCTCGGTAGCCAGGTCACCGGCGCGCTCGCGATCAATCTCGACACCTGGAACCGACTGCCGCCCGAGGCGCGCGCAATCCTCGACGAGCTCGGTCCCGAGTACAGCCACGCGGTGGCCGACGAGATCAGCAAGCGCTACGACGCGAGCCTCGCGCGAATGCAGAAGGAGGGCGCTACGGTCACGGAGCTGCCGCTCGCGGAGAAGCAGAGGTGGCTCGCGGCGCTGCCGGACATCGCGACGCGCTGGGTCGCGGCGAACGAGCGGCGCGGTTTGCCGGCCGGCGACGTGCTGCGCGCGTTCATGAACGCCGTGCGCGCGCACGGCGGCCGACCGCTGCGCGACTGGGATCGCCCGCAGTAACTCGCGCATGAGCGTACAGGCACCTTCCACCCCGCTGGGGCGACTCTTCGGCACGCTCGTCACGGGGCTGAACGGTGCGGGCGTCGTGTGGATCTTCGCGCTGATGTTCCTGATCTCGGCCGACATCATCGGCCGCGCGGCGTTCGATCACCCGATCGCGGGCGTCACCGAGATGGTGTCGCTGTCGCTGGTCGCCTGCGTGTTCCTGCAGCTTGGCCACGCGGTGCTGCGCGGCCGGCTCATGCGCGTGGAGATGGTCGTCGAGCCGCTCGAGCAGCGGCGGCCCGCCGCCGCTGCCGCATGGCACGCCGTGCTCGCTTTCATCGGCGCGGCCGTGCTCGTCGTGATCGCATGGGGCGAGTGGCCGGATTTCGCGCGCGCGTGGCGCACGGCCGAGTTCGCCGGCGTCGAAGGGCTGTACACGATCCCGGTCTGGCCGATCAAGCTGTTGATCGTGGCCGGCTCCGTGATCGCGGCGGTCGAGCTGCTGCGGCAGCTCGCGATTCAACTACGCCGCGCGGCGCAGGGCACGAGCGACGCACGGCGCTGGCTCGCGCCGCTTGCGATCCTCGCCGGCGTCGTGCTGATCGCGTGGCTCTGGCGAGCCGATGCGGAGCCGCGCACGATCGGCATCGCGATGATCGGCCTCGTCGTCGTGACGATCGTGCTCGGCATGCCGATCGCGATCGCGCTGCTGCTCAACGGGCTGCTCGGGCTTGCGCTGATCAAGCACGATTTCGGCATCGCGACGCGCACGCTTGCGCTCGCCGCCGGCGGCACGGTATCGGACTACGTGTTCGCAACGGTGCCGTTGTTCGTGCTGATGGGCCTGTTCGTGAACATCTCGGAGATCGGCCGCGACGCGTTCGTCGCGGCGCAGCGGATCTTCGGGCGCATCTACGGCGGCCTCGGCGTCGCGACCGTGGCCGCGAATGCCGTGTTCGCCGCGATCACGGGCATCTCGATCGCGGCCGCCGCCATCTTCACGAAGATCGCGGTGCCCGAGATGGTTCGGCACGGCTACACGCCAAAGTTCGCCGTGGGTTTGACGGCCGGCTCGTCGTTGCTCGGCATGTTGATTCCGCCGAGCCTGCTTCTCATTATTTATGGCGTATTGGCCGAGGTGTCGATCGGCCGGTTGTTCCTGGCCGCGGTGTTGCCGGGCATTCTGCTGGCCACAGCATTCGCCGTCGGCGTGATCCTGATGGCGTGGCTCTGGCCGAGCTTCGTCGGCAACGTTCAGCGCGGCAACGCCGCGGAGCAGCAGGGCGTGCTCGCGGCACTCGCGGGGCTCGTGCCGGTTGTCGTGCTGATCGTGCTCGTGCTCGGCGGAATCTACGGCGGGTTGTTCACGCCGACGGAGGCGGGCGCCGCCGGCGCGTTCGGCGCGATGATCATCGCGCTCGTCAAACGACGGCTGGATTGGCCGAAGCTCTGGGAAGTCATCAGCGAGACCGGCCAGGTGTCGGTGTCGATCCTGTTCCTGATCATCGCGGCGAGCACGTTCAGCCGCATGCTCGCGCTCTCGGAGTTGCCGCAGGACATGGCTGCGTTCATGAGCGGCACCGGGCTCGGAATGTTCGGATTCCTGGCCGCTTATCTGCTGCTGTTGCTCGTGCTCGGGACGCTGCTCGACTCCACGTCGATCATGCTGATCATGCTTCCGCTTGCGTTGCCGGTTGCGACCGCGCTCGGCGCGAACCTCGTCTGGTTCGGCGTGATCACGACGATCGCGATCGAGATCGGTTTGCTGACACCGCCGTTCGGGCTCAGCGTGTTCGTGATCAAGGCCAGCATGAACGACCCGCGCATCAGTCTCGCGACGATCTTCCGCGGCGCGCTCCCGTTCGTGCTGATCACGCTGGCCGTCACGATCCTGCTGATGGCGTTTCCGCAGATCAGCCTCGTGCTGCTCTGAGCATGGGAACGGCGCGACATCGGGTGCGGCTGGCTGTCGGCATGACATAAGCGGACGGAACGTCTTCTTTTTGCGAGGCGGAGTCAGGAGCGTTACGCTGCGCTGCGGCGTTCCCTTGGTTAGAGAGGTCGTGTCGTGAGGTTTGGTTCGCTGTCGGTCGCCGGCTTTGCTGTGGCACTCGCAGTCGGCGCCAGCGCGGCCGGCGAGAGCGTGTTGTTCATCGGTAACAGCTTCACCTACGGCGCGGGTTCCGCTGTCCGCCACTATCGCAGCGACACCGTAGCCGATCTCAACAACGAAGGCGTGGGCGGTGTGCCCGCGTTGTTCAAGGCGTTCACGCAACAAGCGGGGCTCGAGTATGACGTGGCGCTCGAAACGATCGGCGGCGCCGGTCTCGACGTTCACCTCGCGAAGAAGCTCAACGTGATTGCCGCGCGAGGCTGGGACACCGTCGTCGCGCACGGCTACAGCACACTCGATCCCGACAAACCGCGTGACCCCGCCAGGTTGATCGCGACCAGCAAGCAGCTTGCCGACGTGCTGCGCCGCAAGAATCCAAACGTCAACCTCTATCTGACGGCGACGTGGTCGCGCGCGGACCAGGTGTATCCGAACAACGGCGCATGGGCGGGCAGCCCGATCGACGCCATGGCCAAAGACATTCGTACGGCGTATGACCGGGCGGCGGCCGGGGCCGGCGCCAAAGTGATCCCGGTCGGCGACGCGTGGAATCGGGCGATGCAGACGGGCATCGCCGACACGAATCCGTACGACGGCATCGATGCCGGCAAGCTCGATCTGTGGACGCACGACCACTATCACGCGAGCACGTACGGTTACTACCTCGAGGCGCTCGTGATTTTCGGCCGGGTCACGGGTCGCGATCCGCGTTCTCTCGGTGGTAGCGAGTGCTCGGCATACGAGCTCCATCTGTCGGCCGCAGACGCAAGCAGGCTGCAGCAGATCGCCTTCGACGAGCTCAAGGCTCTCGGCCCAGCGGAGCCGCAGCCGTTCGCGCTGCCGAGCTCGCCCAAGCGGGAGCGTTGCACGGCACGTTAGATCGGCAGCGCCGTGTGGGCCGGCGCGCTCCGCTTCCGGAGTCATGCGGAGCCCGCCGATCCCTCCGTACTGTTACAGCGAGTCGAGAAATGCCTCGAGCGATTTCTTGTCGGCGTCGCTGAGCCCTCGATAGGCCGTGGTCACTCGCGTCGCCTGACCCCCATGCCGCTGGACGGCCTCACGCAAGGTGAACGTGAGCCCGTCGTGCATCAAGCGGCTGCGCGTGCGCAGGGCCCAGAGCGGCGCCGTGCGAATCTGGTTCGCCGTCGCTGCGAACTCGGGCGTCGGCTGCACGGGGATGCCGTCGCCAGTGCCGACGTCGTGCAGCATGAAGTCGCTGTAGGGATGGATGATCTTGTCCCCGAGCGCGGCCGGGACCGTGAAGGTGCCGCCGTTGATCTGCGTGCCGGGTGGAGCGGTCCGGTAGGTCGGCGTGTGGCACGTGCCGCAACCGACGTTGTTGAAGATCGTTTCGCCCGCGAGCACGTCGGTCGTGATCTCGCCGCGCGACGGCGCTTTACTCGAGCGCATGAAGTCAGCGAACGCCTGCACGTCCTTGCCGTCGTCCTCCGGATCCTGGACCGGGTCGTACTCGGTGCCCCAGCCGACGTTGACGCCGCTCGACGTGTTCTCGTTGGGCAACAAGGGGCTCGTGATCCCCATCTCGTTCAAATAGGCGTCTGCGGAGAACGACACGAGGCTCGCGTGCTGGCTCTTCCAACCGAATCGCCCGATTCGGACCTGGCCGCCGGCCTCGAGCACGGGCGCCGGTACGACCGTGCCTTTCATCCCCAGCGGCTGCGCCAGGCGCACTTCCTGGATCGCCGCGTTCGGGATCGCCTCGACGTAGCCCGCGCCCAGCGTGTTGGTCGAGATCCTGAAAGTCCGGACCCTGTCTGCCAGTGCGACGCGTTCGACGATCCTGGGATCCGTGGCGCGCGAATGAATGAGCGAGCCCCCGAGCGATTCGAAGAACACGCCGTTCTCGACGCGGCCCGTTCGTTGCTCCGTGATCTGGCTCGCGCCGCCCGTCGCGACGTTCTGGTGACATTCGCGGCAGCTCTGCGCGTTGTACGTGGGTCCGAGGCCGTCCGCGGCCGTCTCGACCTCCTCGAAGACGAAACGGTTGTCGTTGAACGAGCGGCCCGGTATGACGGTGTCCTCTTCGAGCGTGTCGTAGTCGGGGCCCTGGGGCAGGAAGCCGTTCGTGACGCTATCGAAGCCCGTCGGCGCCTCGGTGAACACGCGCGGCGGCAGCCGGGCCGCGTCCGTGGCCGTGGGCGCCTCGTTCTGCGTCGTTCCGCGAGGTTGAAAGCGATCGCGCAGGGTCTGCTGCGCACTTGCGGAGTCGGCCACGAGCGCAGTGCTCGCGATTGCAGCCATGGTCCATGGCACGGTGGCTCTGTGCATTGATCTCTCCCTGAGTCGGTGGACTGTTCGAATCGTTCTCCTCGAGCGGCGCACGCCGCGGCGCGTCGATCCCGAGCGCAACGGAGCAAGCGTCGTGCCACAGAGGTGCTTGGTTGTGGAATCAACGCGTTGCGGCCGCGGTGCCTGCGCACGCGGCGGCAAAGTGTCTGCGGCCCGCGACGGCACGCTGCCGCGCGCGCTGCATTACGCGAGCGCGATTGGCAGCGCTGAGCCAGCAGCCACGGGGGAAATCACCGTGCGAGAGTGGAGTTTTCGAGCGCGTCGGCGATAAGCGACTCGCGCGTGCGGCACGTCTCAGTTCCACTGCTCGGCCAACAGTTCGAGCAGCCATGCTTATGTTCGCAGCCGTACGGAATCGCATGTGCGTTGCATGTAGTTTCATGGTGAAGGTTCCGTGCGGCGTCGAAGCGGGCGCGGCGATGGGTGCGCTAGCGGGCAATCTGTCGCAGAAGAGGCACAGGGACGCGACTGCGACCAGAAACCGGCGCGATCCGGTTCCGAAAACCGCATGCGCGGCTACAAGGCATCGCTTCGACTCGATATTTCTCTGTATGTGCGCTAGCGCACCGAGAACTCGTCGGCACGAGGACACATTCGAGCGAATGTGTAGCTGTCGCGGACCCGACTCGTACGGAAGGCAGCTGGTGTGGAAGGAAAACAAGTGAAACGAACGAAACCAGTGGCGGCTCCGCAAGCCGGCGCCAAGATGGCCACGGGCATCCTGGGGTTCGATGAGCTGAGCTACGGCGGGCTCAAGCCGAACCGCACCACGCTGCTCATGGGCGGCCCGGGCTCGGGCAAGACGGTCTTCGCCCTGCAAACGCTCGTCAACGCCGCGCGCGAACGCAACGAGCCCGGAATATTCGTCGCCTTCGAGGAGACCACCCGCCAGCTCATTGCGAATGCGGCCGGTTTCGACTGGCGCCTCGCCGCGCTCGCGAAGGGCAAGCTGTTCTTTTTCGAGGCGCAACTGTCGCCCGAGGTCGTGCAGTCCGGCGAGTTCGACTTGCGCGGCATGCTGGGCATGCTGAAAGCAAAGAAAGAGGAGATCGGCGCTCGCTGGATCGTTTTCGACGGCATCGACGTGCTGTTGACGCTGTTGCAGAGCCCGATCGCGGAGATGCGCGAAATCTATCGCATCCGCGATTGGTTGGCGGACAACGCGATGAACGCCATCGTCACGGCCAAAATCGAGGGATCCATGTCGACGGCCGTGAACTACGATTTCATGCAGTTCATGATGGACAGCGTGATCCGTTTGAGTCGCCGCATCGAGCATGGCGTATCGCTGCACCGGCTCGAGATCACCAAGTACCGCGGCTCGGATTTCGTGGCGGGCGAGCATCCGGTGAGCTTCGGGCCCTCCGGGATGGAAGTTGGCGCTCCCGAACCGCCCGAAATCAAACATGCAGCTCCGACCGAGCGCGTCTCGGCGGGCTTCGAGCGCCTCGACAGGATGCTCGGCGGCGGCGTGTTCCGCGGCAGCAGTACGCTGATCACGGGCGTGCCGGGCACGTCCAAAACGACGCTGGCGGGCAAGTTCGCCGAGGCCGCGTGCTTGCGGGGCGAGCGCACGCTATTCGTGAGCTTCGACGAAGGCGCCGATCCGATCGTGCGCAATCTCTCGTCCGTCGGAATCGAGCTCGAGCCGCATCTGAAGTCGGGCGTGTTGCGGATGTACTCGGGCCGGACGGAATCCATCGGTGCGGAAGATCACCTGGTCAAGCTGAAGTCGCTGCTCCGCGAGCATCGGCCGCGCTGCATGGTCGTCGACCCGATCTCGGCGCTCGCCAAGGCCGGAGGCCTGAGCATGGCGCGTGCGGTTGCCAACCGGCTCGTCTACATGGTCAAGGACGAGGGAATCACCGTGCTGATCACCGCCATCAGCGAAGGCGACGATCCGCAGACGGAGGCCACCGAGCTGCAGATCTCGACGGTGGCCGATACGTGGATCCACCTCTCGTACATCGTGCGCAGCGGTGAACGCAATCGCGCGCTCACGATCATCAAGTCGCGGGGCACCTGGCACTCGAATCAAGTGCGCGAGCTGCTCTTGAGCAAAGCCGGTCCGATGCTGGCGGACGTGTATACCGCAGGAGGGGAGGTGCTGATGGGCACATTGCGCTGGGAAAAAGAGCAGGAAGGGAAAGCCAAGACGACGCAGCGGCGCGTCGCGTTCGATCAAAAGCGCGCCGATCTCGAGGTCGCCGAAGCGGACACGCATGCGCGCATCACCGCGCTGCAACTCAGCCTGGAGCGCCAGCGCGTCGAGCTGGCCCAGCTCTCCAGTGACAACCGCGAGAGTCTCGTTTCCTCGAGCGAGCGGGAGCGGGAGCTCGGCAAGATCCGCAGCGCCGACCCGGAACGACGCGCGTCAGTGCCGCCGCCCTCCAAGCGCAACGGATCGAACGGTTCCAACAAAGGCAAGGCCAGCGGACCCAGGAGTGCACGATGACTCGTAAGAGGGCGAAACGTCAGCCGGGGCCGATCCCCCCCCCCCCGTGGTCATGACGGTGGTCGTGCTGCGCCTGTACGTCGCAGACACTGCGCCGAACTCGGCCCGGGCTATCGCCAATCTCGCCGCCATCTGCAAGGAGCATCTCGGAGACCGGTTCGAGCTGGAAATCATCGATGTCCTCGAGTACCCGCAGCGCGCTTTGGCCGACGGGATCGTCGTTACGCCGAGCCTCACCAAGGTCTCGCCCTCGCCGGTGGCGAGAATCGTGGGCAACCTGAGCGACACCAACAGCGTGCTGCACGCACTCGGAATAGCGTGAAGGACAACAGCTCCAGCACTCGTTCTCCCAATCCGCTGAACGCCGGCACGGATGCCGCTCGTAGCTTCGAGAGCAATGTCCTGCGGTTGATCAAGGGCGCGCCCGAGTACCGGGCCATCAAGGCGGGGGAGGTAGATGCGATCATCGATCCCGCCAGCGGCCGCGCAATTCTCATGCCGGCGGCGCAAGCGGCACTCATCGAACGCAAGACGCGGTTCCGCAGCCTCGTGGATCTCGCTACGGATGGGCACTGGGAACAGGATGAAGACTATCGCTTCGTTTCGCACTCCGGCGCCGTCATCGGCAACGAGGCCGCTGGCGGCGAGGACATCCTCGGCAAGACCCTCTGGGAGCTTTCGTTCGCCAACGCCGGCGAGATCGATTGGCAGACGCATCGGACGCAGCTCGAGTGGCGCGCCATTTTCCGCGACCTGGAATTCGTCTGCCTGGATCGCGCGGGTCGACGGCGCAGGATCAGCATCAGCGGCGAGCCGGTGTTCGATGCCGACTCACAGTTCAAAGGCTACCGCGGAATCACACGCGAGATCGCCGAGCGCCACCCGGCGCTAGCCCCGGCCCCGGGATCGGCGGGCTTCGCCCGCGCCACGCTCGATGCGCTCGCCGCGCAGGTCTGCGTGCTCGACGCGGCCGGGACGATCATCGAATCGAACACCGCCTGGCGCAGCTTCGCTGCCGCATACGGCGGCGGTGGGCCGGCTGTCGGCGAAGGTGAGAACTATCTGGCGGCGTGGGCGCGCGCCGTCGGGAACGAGGGTGTGGATGCGGCCGCGATCGCCGCTGGAATACGCCAAGTGATTGCCGGCGAGCGCGCGCTTTTTCGCTACGAGCGGTTCTACGGTGCGCTGCCGGCCGCACGCTGGCTCAGGGCGAGCGTGATGCCGTTGCACGATGCCGGTGCGGCGCGCGCGATCGTTTCGTACGAGGACATCACCGACCTCAAAGACGCGCAGCGCCTCCAGGAGCTCGAGTGCAGCGTCGCGGCGTGTCTCGCGGGTGCCGACGACACGTCGGTGGCCGTGCGTGCGGTGATCCTCGCAGTCTGCGCCGCGCAGGGCTGGGACTGCGGCAGATTCTATCGATTGGACTCGGGGGCCGGAGTACTTTCTGCCGGCGAGTGCTGGGGCTCGTCGGAGGCGCTCGTGGAGCAATTCCTGGAGAAGTCGGCGGGCGCGGCGTTCCGCGCCGGCGCCGGCTTGGCGGGCCGGGTAATCAGTTCCGGCGAGCCGCTGTGGATGCGGAGCGGAGCGCCCGGCGCGCGGTCGCCGACGACAGCGCTTGCGCACGAAATCGGTCTATCCGGCGCGTTTGTTTTCCCGGTGCTCGCGGCAGGCAACGCGATCGGCGTGCTCGCTTTCAACGGCCGCCGTGTCGACGAGCCCGACGAGCGGCTGCTGCGAGCCGTGCGCAGCATCGGCCGTCAGCTCGGG
>Ga0326726_10006291_pt1 | contig 10700 bp, 15 predicted proteins | sample MHFenrmetagenome_2_FD_207603 | JGI IMG/M metagenome (GOLD analysis project Ga0326726, IMG submission 207603) | Lab enriched peat soil microbial communities from Michigan Hollow, Ithaca, NY, United States - MHF15MN | ecosystem: Environmental > Terrestrial > Soil > Wetlands > Peat | place: USA... | reverse complement strand
GGGCTTCGATGGCGGCCCGAGGATGAGATAAACGGCCAAAGGCCGTTTATCTGGTCTATCTCGTCCGTTCGGTCTGTCTGGTCTATTCGGTCTACAGACCAGAGCGACGAGATAGACGGAATAGACAAGATAGACCAGACGACCAGATAGACCGAGCAATGATGTCCTTTCTTTGGCTCACGACCTTGTCCGCCCTCCGCATCCTCCGCCGTAATCCGTTGCGCGCCGGGCTGACCATGCTCGGCATCATCATCGGCATCGGCGCCGTCGTGGCAATGGTCAGCTTGGGCCAGGGCGCCACCGCCTCCGTCCAGGCGGAGATCGCCAGCCTCGGCACCAATGTGATGATCATCGTCCCCGGAGCGACTACCGTCGGGGGCGTGCGGGGCGGACTGGGCTCAATTTCCACGCTCACGGTCGCCGATGCGGAGGACATCCGGACAAAAGTCGGGAGTGCCTCGATGGTGATATACGGTACGCGATCCGTCCTGCAGGTCATTCGCGAGAACAAGAATTGGAGCACCATCGTCGTCGGCACGACACCCGAATTCCCCGATATCCGCAGTTGGTCGATTGCCCAGGGCAACTTCTTCACGCAGTCCGATATGGATTCCGCCGCAAAAGTAGTCGTGCTGGGAAAAACCGCGGCCCAGAATCTGTTCGAGCCTGGTGAAGAGATGCTGGGAGCCGAGATTCGCATCAGAAACACGCCGCTTCGTGTAATCGGAGTCCTGGCACCGAAGGGCCAATCGATCAGCGGTCAGGACCAAGACGACATGGTAGTGCTTCCCTTTTCGACGGCTGAACGAAAAGTCATGGGTACGAAGTTTCTCGGAACTGTCGGGATCATCCTGGTCGCCACGCAAACGCGCTATGAGATCCCTGCCGCCGTTGCAGACATCAAAGAACTCTTGCGGGCGCGCCATCACCTCCCCGCCCAGGAGGAGGACGACTTCACCATCCGCACCATGGAGGATATTGCCAACACCATTGCCGGCACGAGCCGGACCATGATGCTCATGCTGATGGGCATTGCGTCGATCTCCCTGATCGTCGGCGGGATCGGCATCATGAATATTCTCTTGGTGTCGGTCACAGAACGGACGAAGGAAATTGGGCTTCGCATGGCCGTCGGCGCTAAACGAGCGCATATTCTGCTCCAATTTCTGATCGAAGCGATCATTATGACGGCGATCGGCGGAATCGTCGGCGTGGCCGCCGGCATCGGGGGCGCGAAACTGCTGACCACGCTCGTCGGATGGCCGACCATTATCTCTCCGGAAGCCATCGTCATTGCGTTTCTATTTTCCCTGATCGTGGGCGTCTTCTTTGGCCTCTATCCCGCGAACAAAGCGTCGAAGATGAACCCCATCGAGGCGCTGCACTACGAATGAATGCGAGAGGTGCGAGACAGGCGAGAAGGGCACGTTCTGAAGTTCGAAGTTCTGGGTTCAAAGCTCCAAAAACCTCGAACATCGGACCTCGAACTATCCCCTGTCGCGCCCGTCACGCCTTTCACGCGCGTCTTGTCCGCAAAAAATCATGACTATCACGCAGAACATCGAGATTGCCAGGAAACTTCGGGAGGTCGCACAACTCTTGGAGGATCAAGGCGCGAATCGGTTTCGTGTGCGGGCCTATCGCGCGGCGGCAGAGACAATTGAACGCTTGACGATTCCCGCCGCAGAGATCGCGCAGCAACAGGGCACAGACGGGCTGCAATCATTGCCGGGCATCGGGGTGAGCCTCGCGCGCTCCGTTCATACCCTCGTCGTCACCGGCCGGCTGCCGATGTTGGATCGCCTGCGCGGTCGCATGGACCCGGTCTCGCTGCTCGCGTCCATTCCTGGAATCGGCCCGGCCCTCGCCCATCGGCTGCACGAGGAGCTGCATATTGAAACGTTGGAACAGCTGGAAATGGCGGCGCACGACGGACGACTGGCGGATATCGAAGGGGTCGGTCCGAAGAAACTCCAGGGCATCGTCGACTCCCTCACTGCTCGATTAGGGCGAGTTCGTAAACTGTCTCAAGTCACCGAGAAAGACACAACCCGTGAACCTTCCGTCGATGAATTGCTGGATGTGGACAGGGAATATCGCGAAGCCTCCCAGGTCGGCAGACTGCAGAGAATTGCGCCGCACCGCTTCAATCCAAAGAAAGAAGCCTGGCTGCCGATTCTCCATACACAGCGAGGCGCCCGCCATTATACCGCCCTGTTCTCAAACAGCGCCCTGGCCCATCAAGTCAAGAAAACGCGCGACTGGGTCATCCTCTACTACGATGACGGCCATGGCGAACGCCAGTGCACCGTGATCACCAGCCATCAAACCCCATTCAGCGGGAAGCGAATCGTACGGGGACGGGAGGAAGACTGTGCCTCCTATTACCAGTCTCTTGAGGCCATGACTGCAGAAGCACCATGATCCGGATGCCGGGACAAAGTCACCAGGGTCCGCTGCCTCCGCTGACAGACGAGCAGCGAACGTTGGCACAGGAACTCCATTCCCACGTACAAATGCTCGCTGGACAGATCGGCGAGCGCAACGTCTTTCACCACGACAGGCTCGTCATGGCGGCGGATTATATTCGGGCGACGCTCGCCGGTGCCGGATATGAAGTTCGCCTGCAACTCTACGAGGTGGAAGGGAAGATCTGTGAGAATATCGAAGCGGAAGTGCGAGGAGAAAAAAGACCGGACGACATCATCGTGATCGGCGCGCATTATGATTCCGTGCAGGGAAGTCCAGGTGCCAATGACAATGCGAGCGGCGTGGCTGCGACGCTCGCCTTGGCTCGTGCGTTCGCGGAAACTACGCCGGCCCGTACCCTTCGATTTGTATCGTTCGCCAACGAGGAGCCGCCGCTCTTTCAAACCGAACATATGGGAAGCCGCGTCTATGCCATGCGCAGCCGCGAGCGGGGCGAAAATATCGTCCTCATGCTCAGCCTGGAGACCATCGGGTACTACTCAGACGAGCCAGGGAGCCAACACCTTCTCTTTCCGTTGAGTCTCATCTATCCCTCTACCGGAAACTTCATCGCCTTCGTCAGCAACTTGGAGAACGGGTTCCTGGTGCGGCAGCTCGTGGGATCTTTTCGGCAACAGGCCCAATTTCCCTCCGAAGGGGGAGCCTTGTGGGACTTGATTCCCGGCGTCGGGTGGTCCGACCATTGGGCTTTCTGGAAAGAGGGATATCCGGCCGTGATGGTGACCGACACCGCCCCCTTCCGCTATCCCGCCTACCATTCACCAGCCGACAGGCCCGAGCTCGTTCAGTATGAACGGATGGCGCGCGTCGTCTCCGGCCTGCAGGCTGTCATTGTGGAGATGGCAAATGCACCACGGTGAGAGAGAGGGTGAACGAGAGGAAATAGTCAGACTTTCCTTGCTCGTTTTTTTCCCCACCGCTGCGCCCGAACGTGACACAGAAAGGACGGCCTGGGTGAACCCCGAACTGCCCCTCTACCCACATAGCAGAGGCGAGATGATCTCTATAGTGAGGGCGGCTGAGCCGATCATCAACTGCGCGCGTTCAACGACCACTGTAGATGGTCCCTCCGAGCTTGCTCGTTGCCCTCTTTTTTCCCTAGCACGGGGCGGATGGAACGGATATGCGGTGAGGCTCGCGCCATAGCGGGCGCTGCCAATTAGGAGGTTGAATCGATGCCGACTGCGACGGCTTTGCGATGTTTCATCGCAGTGTTAGAGGAGCAGTCGGAAGACGGCAAACCAGTGGGTGGGGCCGACAAAGGTCAACGCATTATGGTGCGACCGAATCGCGTACCGTTCGTAAGCCTGCCCCACCTCCTGACTCGCCCCTGCTCACCCCCTATTCCTTTGCCTGAACCCCTGGATGATAGGTGCCGTATACATACACGGGAATGGGCAGGTGGCCGAGATGTTTTTCTATTAGAGGCTTGACGTCTTTCCAGTCGAGCCCGCCCACACCAGTGGCCAAGCGTGGAAGCGCGATACTCTTGAACTTCTCAGTCTCAATTGCCTTACACAACGCTTTGAGACAGTGGTTCACGTTCTCGATCGTGGCCCGGCCCGGCTTGGCTCCGTGACTGGCAGCAGCCTCCTGAGTAAATAGATTCACAATCCGAACCGCTCCGACGCCGGACCAAGTCCATAACTCACCGGTCTTGGGAGTAAACGTCTGAGAATAGTGCCGAAAGTCCTTATACATCGCAGGCCACCGTTCTCTGAGTGCCAAGGCTAGCCCATTCGCAAAGTTGTCGTTGGGGGCAACCCCGTGTGCCAACGCCTCCGCCTTCGTCAATAAAATATCTCCTGCCACTTCCTTCAACATATAACGTCCTCCTCCATCGAGTTAGTAATGGTCGTAAACTTTATCACAGAGGGCGGGATGAGTTTCCCCTGCACTTGTAACTTGAAACCGCCCACTCTTTTTCTTTTCCGGTTGATTGAAGGGTCAGCCAGCATTATTCATGAGCACTTCTGCTGCAATCGCCGATCCGCTACTACGACGAGCCTACGGCCGGCGGGCTCGCCCCTCGGATCCTCCACGTACTGCACGAGTACGCATCGGGTCCTCACGGCTCCGCGCGCCGGTCTCGCGACGCGGCTCAGCGATTTCGCGACGAACCGTCATGAATAATGCGGGCTAGGAGCGAAACGGTTTAACATCACCTGACTTGCGCAACATCTTGTTCACCTCGTCAAGGTGCAGCTCTTCGCCAACAATCATCTCTCGTGCATATTCTTCCAACAGGACGGACTTTCCTTCGGAAACTTTCAGGAGTTCGTAATAGGAGGCGACAGCGGCCTTCTCGTGCTCCAAGCTTTCCTGCAGGATATCTCCCACATCATGCTTCTCGGTTTCCAAGAGTGTTCCGATTTTCAACGAGGGGTGGCCGCCGAGTAAGGTGACCAGTTCCCCTGCTTTATACGCATGGGCAAGGCTCTCGTCAGCATTACTCTTCAGCCAAGACACAATAGGAATGCGGTTATAGCCATAGATCATGAGGGAATAATGCGTATAGCGTACAACTCCAGCCAACTCATGCTCCATAATTTTATTGAGAATCCCAACCGCGCGTTTCGTATCTTGATCGTTCATCAGATGCCTCCTGTTAGTAGCCCTGTCCCGACTGAAGAAGCTGCGAATGGCACGTCTGCTACGTCCGGCCTTTGCAGAATGGCTCACCACCGCCGGCCATTCGTTGGGGAACAAGTCTACTTGAAAGCCCGGTGTGTATCCATCTCGTTCTATTCTCGGAGTAGCCCTTGTCTTTTTTTTGTCCCTGCTCTTAGAATGGGCAGCACCGCAGACAGAACAATGTTCAGCTTCCGTGACTACCCCTCTCGTAGTTGCACAGGAGTGCCTTCTATGAAAATGCTTTTGATCGTCTTTCGTCAGTCGATGGTAGAACACATCCATGCACTACTGAAAGAATATGACGTCAACGCGTTTACTGAACTGCACAATGTAGCCGGCAGGGGGGAGACCGGACCCAACGTTCAGTTCTTTCTGTCACCGGGCACCAACTGCATGATCCTCACCGCGGTACCGGAACAGCTTGCCTACCGCCTCATAGATGGGTTCACGCGCTTGAAAGCGGACCAGAAGATTCGTCAGGATGACAACCTGCTTCCTCTACACGTATTCATCCTCCCCTGTGAGCAAGTGGTCTAGTCCGCATGATTCATGAGCGTTTCTGCTGCAATCGCCGATCCGCTGCTACGACGAGCCTTCGGCCAGCGGGTTCGTCCCTCAAGACCGCGCGCGACGCACCGATCGGAAAAGTAGCATGACCCGGTTTTCTGCCCCCCGCGCCGCGGGCGGATGAGTCGATCGAGCGCTGACACCGCACTATCCTCGCTGTTCACTTTACCATCGCCACTCGATACAATCACTGTCTATGCATCCGCTCGTCTGCTATAGCGCCACCAATCTTCATGTTTACATTGTCGGACCGGACGGAGAGATTGACTGACCCTTCACCGAGCCGGGTGATCAGACACAAGAATCGCCGCGCGCGAACTTTTTTTAACAGGCTGCTAGGAGGATGACATGTTCGGTCCAATCACACTCCCCTTCGGAGCCAAAATGCTGTTCAACACCGTCAAGCTTAAGCCTGGAGTCACGTTCGAAGACGTTGAGTTGGCCGTCGGTGAACTCTGTAGCGTCGTCAAAGGAACCTACGGAGGTGACAAAGGCGGATTCCTCGCTGGACAAGTGTTCAAGTTCTCCGGTTTCGTGTCGAACGAGGGATCCCTCTCTGAATCCAGAGCCGCCGACGACCATTATGTCATCGTTACCTATTGGCGCTCGTTCGAAGAGCATGAACGATCCCATGCGGACGAAATCTTCAACAACAAGTTCACCGCACTGGCAGCCATGTGTTCCGACACAAAAGAACTGGGATACGACATGCTTTGGCAAGGCGCGGCAGGAAACTGATAACGAAGACGATCACCCCGCAGACTATCTAATCGGGAGCTGCAAGAGCGCATCCGCCACGCAGGCAGGCGCGTCGAGGACCAGGTCTGTCGAATCTCTGCTACCTACAGGTCAGCCGTCAACGCACTCCCGGAGGTGTCTGTTGATTGAACCGCAGGCCGGCGAACATGCCTTTCCTGGCCGCGTTCGGCAGGATCCCGCGACGAACGAACACCTTTCGGATGGCCTTTTCGTTAGCCCCACCATTTAATTGCTTGTCTGCGGTAATGAGCCCGAGAGCTCCATCCTTGAATTCCGCGAAGCGCGATAACAGAAAATGGTGGGCAATCACCAGCCTATCGGTGGTCTTTCGTCCAAGAGCGGCACGAAGTTCCCAGAGACAAGCGGACCAGATTTCTCCGTCATCGTGAACTTCACCCGTTTTGTCTTTCGGATACTTTTTGTTGCTGTCGAGTCTCCGCAGGCATGGCGGATCGTCACCACTGTACGCAACCGCATCCCAATTGCCAATCGTCGGCTTGAGCTTAACCGGTTTCGAATCGGAGAAGAAACTGCCCGCCAGGTAATCCCCGAACCCTTCACCCATTGCGCCACCTTCGTCTGTCTCTCCCCATCCAGGAACCTGATCGTCCTGCACCGCATGGCCGTACTCATGCAGGATGATCTCAGCATCCTTCGCATCATCGACGCCACCCGTGCCGAACGTCAGCGACTTCGTTATAGGACTATAGTGGGAATTGTCGTCCCGCTGTCCATCGATGTTCGCTTGGATCGGATGATTGAGGACGTTCTTGAATCCAAGGCTCTGGATATAGCGCTGCACACGGTCAATGTGAAAGTAGACCATGACTTCCTTGAAGGCCCGCTGTTTCCGCGTGAAGAGAAAATTGAGGTCCTTCTTCTTGACCCGCTTGACGGTCCGCTTGGTGCTGACGAACGCGCCATCCAAAACACCCGTCTTGCTGCTCAGGCCAGCCAGCGCGACCTGAACGTACGCCGCGTCAGGAATCGACGAATTGTCCTCAAGCGTAAGTTCATTCAGCGCCACGACAGGATTCGGATCGAAGACCTTTCCCCTGCCCTCAAACTTCTTCAGCAGATCGATCTTGGCGAGCACGTCGCCGCTACGGGCATCCAGATATAACTTCCATTCCTGACTTTTGTTCTTCGTGGATCGCGGGGACGCAATGTGAACCAGGACTTTCCATGCCGCAGTCGGAATGCCATCATGCGGAAAGTACACGAACTCCGAACCGAGTATTTCGGCCGTCGCGCCTTTCGTCTCCTGAGCCAACTCAAGCGCTTTGCTGTTCGCGTCATCATTGGATAACAACGGGGCCCTGCGGGCCACCTTCCTTCGAGCGGCCGCGAGAGCGGTGGCCGGGACAAGCTCATTCACTACATTGAAGACCTTCCCCTCCTTGTTGATGTCAACTTTGATCCATGCGCCAGAAATCGGAGAACCTTCATAGTACTGTTGCCATAAGACCTGTGAACCAAAAATTGTTTTCTTTACCTTGTCAAACTTCAACTGAGAGAGATTCGCCTTGATCTTGAGATCCTTCGCGATCTTCTTGAGAAAGCCATCGGCGATGGTTCTCGCGCCCCGGCGGCTGGGCCGCGAATCGATGTCGTAAATGTGGCGAGGAACATCGTATCGCGGGTGAGCTTCGAACTTCGCTTTGACACCTCTGAGTGTGGCCATACGCTACCCTCCTTGATTAATCTATATGTGATGCCCTGCCTTCACCTAGGAAAGGTACGGGTTGTGAGACAAACCTGAATGGCAGTCAGTTCGCACCAGCGAGGGATCTCATCGGGAGGTGAGGCCCCGTGCCATGCTGGATTCGGCTCAATGGTCTGTCGAACGAAGTTAAGCAAGACCAAGAATGGTATACGCTAGTCTTCAGAAATGAGACTGTCAATCGGGTGGACGAGGAAAACCTCAATCTCCCCGCTACGCATGCGGTAGAACAAGACTCCTGCACTCCATTTCTTCGACATCCACTGCCTTTGCTGAAGGACGCCACGACGCGCCACGAATCCTTTGCTCCTGCTGTGCCTCTCAATACAATAGGATCGTGCCACAACTTTGGTCAGAAAAGAGGTGATGAATGATGAATAGTATGATTGAAGGATCGCTCGCGATGGGCGAGTTGTTCACAGCCTTCCTGGTTTCATACTGGACGATGAAGGCCTTTGAGCCGAAAGAGGCTATCATCCCAGCAACCGTCGAGCATCCACGCTATAAAAAGGCGGCGTAACCCGAGCGAGATCGAGCCGGCAGCAGCCCGCGCAGCTCGGTCTCGGGTAGCCTCACCGAACCTCACCAGAGAATCAACACGCCTTCCTCTCCTGTGACTCATCGGGGAATAACCGAGTCAAAATCTTCGCCACACGCGGAAGAGGCTGAAGTCAGGGCGGAAACATTGTCACGTGCACGGTACGTTCGCGTGGGCCATCCAGTTCGACCAGCATCACGGATTGCCAGGTGCCGAGAACCAGTTTGCCGGCTACAACCGGAATCGTGAGGGACGGGCCCAGAATCGACGAAGCCATGTGGGACCAGGCATGAGAGGGATCATGGGCGTGCCGGAAGTGAATGCGCGGAATCATCTGCTCCACCACTTGAAGAAAATCCTGCTCCGTTCCCTCCCCGACCTCCCCCGTCGTCAATGCGGCAGTCGTGTGGGTGATGAAGAGCGAGCAGAGCCCCTCCTGCATCTTCGCCTTCCGGATCACCGCCTCAACCTGATCCGTCAAATCCACGACCTGTTTGCGTGCGGTGGTACTGATGCGTAATACTTCAGCCATGTGCGCCCCGGCTTTCCCTTATGGAGGACAAATCGAAACAGCCCCGACCACTTCTCTCTTCACTCAACCGGATAAAAGGCCAGCCGCGCACGGACAGTCTTCGCAATGTTGGATTGCATGACCCGACCCCCTACCTGTGAGTCCCTGTAGAACAGCCTCGCCCTCTTTGTATTCGATTTCTCTCGTTTGGACTTCAGCGGCCGCCGTCGACGCGGCCAAGAGCACCGCCGCGGCCACCGCCACGATGTGTGTCCTATTCATAGATCCCTCTCACAGGTTTCTAAACAGCACTAGGAACCCTCAAGGCATTCGACGATCGCAACGTGCGCGAGCGGACGAGGCGATCAGAAAATGAGAATGACGCAGTTTTTCCTGAAAACTCAACCTGGACGTATGTTGCTATCATCAATGCGTGTGACAGCCTCACTCATCGTGTAGTGGACAAATTGCTTTCCGAGATCGGTGAGTACATAGGGTTTTGTATCCTCGAAAGCAGACTCCATTGTCGTAGGGGCCGAACCGCGGCGCGGACCTTGCGGCCTTTTCCTAACGAACTGGCCAAGTTCATTTACATCGCGCTCCTGTCTGATTACTCCCCCCGTGCTCAGATCTCTCACCATTCGTTTGAACAAGTCAGCTTCTGCAGAATCCTCGCGTGGAATTTCTCCATACAGATCGGACCAAATATCAAATCGCGTAGCCCCAGGATTCTTGAAAATCTCTCGGATCACAGCGAAGTGAACCTCATGGTAAAGATCTAGCCATTCCAGAAATAGCCGAACAACGTCATCAGAGCATACACGCGTACCGGCTGCATTGGTAACGATGTTCACGATATACCGCCGCTTCTCCTGCGTATCTGTCTCATCCCAGATGCGGAAGGCCTTTCGCACAAGTGCAAGGTACTCTTCGCTTTGTATCCGCTCTTCAATCCCCGCTCCCAGGCTTTCAAAGCGTTGCTGTATCTCTTGCAAGGTATCTCGAAGCGTGGTGATCTTATTTTGATGTTCTTCAAGCCACTGAGTCTGCAGGGAGTCTTGCCTTCGTGTTTCTTCCTCTGCCTTATAGCTTGCAGCAGCACTTAGAAATCCGCCAACCCAGGGGATGCTACCAAGGGCCGCCAGAACAAACTTCTCAATAATGCGCCTGCGTCGAGTTGGTTCTGACTTCGCTAGTTCTAAGCGCAGTTTGTCGAATATGTTCTTGTCGTCTTGTGATGGCGGATTGTCAGACATGGTCGTTTAGGCATAACGCGAAAGCTCGGAAGTTTCCGTCGTATCGACTGCACGTCCTGTTCTCAAAATAAAAACAGAGGCAAAGATCGCCGCGTGCGGACGAGGCGAAATGGTTCCACGGCATTCTTGCTTATTTTGGCTCTGTCCATCCTTCCGAAGTACGTTCTCCTTGGGCTACCCGACCAACGATGGAGTGGTCGTTGATGGAGTACACCATACCAG
>Ga0326726_10006290_pt1 | contig 10700 bp, 10 predicted proteins | sample MHFenrmetagenome_2_FD_207603 | JGI IMG/M metagenome (GOLD analysis project Ga0326726, IMG submission 207603) | Lab enriched peat soil microbial communities from Michigan Hollow, Ithaca, NY, United States - MHF15MN | ecosystem: Environmental > Terrestrial > Soil > Wetlands > Peat | place: USA... | reverse complement strand
TTCGCATCCGGGCGTCGCTCGGCGGCGCGGCGCGCGACTTCAGCTTCGTGCTCCAGCCGGGACCGATGGCGGCGTTCGAGACGCCGGTCGTATTTCTCAATCTGGGCGTGAACACGCCCTTCTCCGTCGTCCTGCGGGCGCTCGACCAGTGGGGCAATTCGGTGCCGAACGCGCCGATCTCCAGCTTCGTCAACTATCCGTCGCCGTATTCGCCGATGTCGCCGTCGTCACCGTTCACCGACGCCAACGGTCGAGTGACGCTGACGGGTTTCACGGGAGCGAGCCCCGGGGTCGAGACCTTCTACGTTTACGGTGGCAACAACGGAACCATGGCGACCGTACGCGTCACGGTCTTCTGAATCGGCGATGGCTGACACCGCGACCGTCCAATTGCTTCGCGAAGTGTACGCTGGTCCGGCGTGGCACGGACCGTCGGTGAAGGAAGCCCTCGACGGCGTCTCCGCCGCGGCCGCGGCGCGCCGTCTCGCGCCGGACCGCAATTCGATCTGGGAGCTCGTGCTCCATCTGGCGCACGGACGACACCTCGTCGCGGGCCGTGTCGCGAATACCACGGCCGATTTTCCGCGCCGAATTCGCGAGCCGTGGTGGCCGGTGATCGATTATGAGATGACGGACGCCGCCTGGCGAAGCGATCTACGACTGCTCGACGAATGCCAGGACCGCCTGATCGAGGCCGCGAGCCGCGCGACGGCGGCGCAACTCGCCCGCGTGCCCGACGGCGCCACCCACTCGGTGGCCGACCAACTCCTCGGAATGGCGGTCCACGACGGCTACCACGCCGGCCAAATCCGGCAGTTGGCCCTTCATTTCGCGCAGCACGAGCGCCGCTGAACGTTTAGCGGTTCCCGTGTGTTTTTCATCACAGCGTTTCCGTGCGTTTCCGGTACGTTGAGTAGATACTCACGACCCCACTCATTTGAACACGCCGCCCAGATCGTCGCCTTCGCAGTCGCACCGCTCATTCGGCGGGCATTGGACACCGCCGGTCGCACGCGTGTTCGGCAGCTCGACGCACGGCGCTCGCGCTTCGCTGCTGAACAGCGCGGAGATCGTCGTGTGGCAGTCGTCGCGACGCGTCGTCACGGCCGCGGGGCTCGGGTTCTGCGGCGTGATGCTCCGCGTCGTCGGTCTGCTCGCCGGGCCGGTTTGGCCGTTGCTCGTCATCGTGCCGTCGTACGTCGCGATCGTCGCCGTGCTCACCGTCTTCATCGGCCGGCGCCAGTCGGCGACGCGCATCGGCACGGTCGCTCTCTCGCTCGTCGACGTCGCCGCGATCTTCACCACGGTCTCGCTCGTGACCGCGCCGGCGTTCTATCCGCGGGCGCTGCTGCTCAGCCTGCTCGCCCTGCAGTACACGCAGCTGTTCTTTGGCCGCACGCCGGCGCTGGCTACCGTGATCGCGTCGACGGTCGGTTACGCGCTCGTGCTGGTCGCGGCCTGGCAGCGTGGCATCGGCATCGGATGGTCCGAGCAGACGTGGCTCGTCTCGATCTATCTGCTCGTGGCGTTGAACGGGATGGCGCTCCACGCGAGCGCCAACCGCCGGCTCGCCATGTTGGTCGATCTGTTCGCGAGCGCCCAGCGTGGTGACTTCACGCGGACCTTCATCGAAGAGAAGGACCGCGAGCCGGACGGCATCACCATGCTCGGCCACGCGTACAATCATCTGCGCTCGCAGCTCGCGTCGATGGTGCACACCGATCCGCTCACCGGCTGTCTCAACCGCCGCGGCTTCGATCAGGTGATCAGCCAGACCGTGGCCGCGGCGTCGCGCCGCGGCGGCGAGCTGTCGCTGCTGGCGATCGACATCGATCACTTCAAGGCGATCAACGACACGGCGGGCCATCTGGCCGGTGACGCCGTGCTGCGCGAGCTCGTCGACATCCTCATGCGCTCGTCGCGCGGCGGCGACGTGGTGGCGCGCGTCGGCGGCGAGGAGTTCGTGATCCTCCTCCCGGACACGGACAACGAGACGGCCGGCGTGGTCGCCGAACGCATCACGAACAGCGTTCGGTCGTTCAAGTTCCGCACGGCGCCCGGCCGTCAACCCGTGACGGTGAGCGTGGGCATCGCGTGCGAGCAGGTCACGGACGCGTACATCGCCGGATCGCTGCGCGCGCGCGCCGACGAAGCGCTGTATGTCGCGAAGCGACTCGGCCGCGACCGCGTGGTGATGTGGGCGCCCGGAATTCGCTCGAACGCCACACCACCCTGGACGGAGTTCGCCGGCCTCGTCTGAGCGTCACGACAACAGGTACGCCGCTCGCAAGAGGTAGAGGCTCCCGACAATCCAGATCGTGACCGCGAACGCGATCGCCTTCCCGCGCGACACGCGGCCGATGACGGCGAGTCCGATCGCGAGAAGCGCCGTCTGCCAGACGACCATCAGGTCCAGCCGCGACAACAGCGCGACCGTGAACGGATTCGCGGTGTCGGGGTCGAGAAACCGCGCGGGCCCGAGCGTCAGCATCGAGATCCCGCGAATGTTCGCCGGGTCCATGAGGAGACCCTGCGCGCCGGCGATGACGCCGCCCAGCACGCGAGGAAAGAACGCGTAGGATGCGATGAGCATCGCGGCGCCAAACCCCTCGACCGCTCCGAACATCTTTCCGAGCAGCCAGACTAGAAACCCGTCGATCAGCAGCGTGAGACCAATGGCGGGTCCCGCGAAGTATCGGATGGCGATGGACTGATAGCCGAACGACTTCTCCGCCGCTTCTTGAGTCAGCTGCGGATACTGCTTCAGCAAACTCGGGAGCGTCCGCTTGAAGTCGCCCTCGAACGCGGATTCGATCGACGGATACGTCGTGTACGAGATGATGCCCATCGCAATGATCACGAACAAGAACGGCAGCCATGGGTTTCCGTTGACGCGCCGGCGAAACATGGCGACCGGCTGAAAGAAGACGTCGATCAAGTCCTCCCAGAACGACGTCTGCGGAGGAGACGCGGGAGCGGTAGACGCCGCGGATTCGGTCATCGTAAACGCCGTGGGTGATTGGGTTCGTGAGACGCGCGCGACTCAGACTCCTTCGCCGGAGCTCAGTTTCGTCTGACGGTTCGCCGCCGCGCCAAGCATGCCGCCGAGGCCCATCGACTCGACCGCGGTGCTGGGCACGAGCATCAGCGCGCCCTTCTCCTTCAGACCCTCGTACAGGATGTTCATGGCCCGAAGGTGAAGCGCCGTGGGATTGTCATGATACGACTTCGACGCCTCCTGGAACAGATGGGCGATCTCCACCTCGGCCTGCCCGAGAATGATGCGCGCCGCCTTCTCGCGGGCTGCCTGCGCTTCGCGCGACATGGCGTCCTGCAGCGACGTCGGAATGACGACATCCCGCATCTCGACCGATTGCACCGTCACGCCCCACGGTGTGCAGCGTTCGTCGATCAGCTTCTGAAGGTCCGCCTCGATGCGCTCGCGGCCGCGGAGCAGCTCGGTGAGCGACGTACGACCGATGATGTCGCGTAGCGCGGTCTGCGCGGCCCAGCTCACCGCGCGAGCGTAGTCCTGCACCTCGAGCGCCGCCTTCTCCGGATCGTAGACCATCCAGAAGAGCACCGCGTCGACGTTCACGGGCACGGTGTCGGACGTGAGCGTCTCTTCCGCGTTGAAGTTGGTGGTGATCACGCGCTGATCGATCCACGACGTCACGCTGTCGAAGAACGGGAGGATCCAGAAGAGGCCCGGCCCGCGAAGTCCCTTGTACTTGCCGAGTCGCAGGACGACCGCCCGCTCCCATTGCTGCGCGACCTTCGGCGATTGCATGCAGACGATGCCGAGCACGAGACCGATGAGGATGCCGCTCGGGCTCCGACGCTGGGCGCTTGTCGTGACGCCGGCGGCGAGGAAGCCGAACAAGACGATCAGCGAAACGATGTTCGTGCGGACGTTGACCTGCGCGGGCGTCTGCATCTTGGGACGGCGACGAGCGGAAGAGGTAGCCATGTCAGACTTTCTCCTTGGTATGTCTCGCCTCGAGCGTCTTGAGGTACTGGACGATCTCGTGCAGCGGAATACCGATCGCCGACGCGTCGGCGAGAAGCCGGTCGACGAGGGGCCGCAGCTCGCGTTCGCGATCGCGTCGCGTCGCCGAGGCCGGTGGGGTGGGGTTGTCGCGAACGAACGTACCGATGCCGCGCTGCGTGGCGAGCACGCCGGCGCGCTCCAACTCCGCGTACACTTTCGCGACGGTGTTCGCGTTGATGCGCAGCTCGACGGCGAGCTGGCGCACCGTGGGAAGCCGATCGCCGGGTCTCAAGCGGCCAGCGGCGATCGCGGCGCGAATGCCGCGGTCGAGCTGGGCGTAGAGCGGGGTCGGATCGGCGGGATCGACGGTCAGCACAGATCAATTCTATTGTACTAGAGTAATAGTACAACTCGCGTTTCGGGGAGTCAAGCGCGGACTAATAGCGTAGTCGCGGCGGCTGACACTGTAGTCGGGAGTCGAGAGGAGTCTGGAGTCGGCGGTCGTAGAAACGGGGAGGGCGGCGCTTTCGCGCCGCCCAAACTCCCGACACCCGACGCCCGACTAGAGTGCCATTACGCCGAGACCATCGGTATTAGTCCGCGGCAGCCTTCACCGCGATATGAGATCCTGTAAGGCTTGCTTGATTCGCGGATCGTCCGAGCTCGACAGTCGCTGGATCGTCTGCCTGCGCAGGCTCAGGTTCTCCTCGCTCTTCACGATCGACACGAGCTTGTCGACGCTCGCGCGTTCGCCGTTCCGGATGTAGATGCCGATCAGCGTCTGTTTCATGCTCGGATCGGTGGTCGTGTCGTACAGCTTGATCATCTCCGAGATCGGCGCGCCGGCGCGATTCGCGCCGTCGAGCGCGCGGCGGCGCATCGCGAGCGGTTCGTTACCGTTCTCGGCGAGCGCGATCATCCACTTCGTGTTCTCCGCGCCGCCGATGTCGGCCAGCGCCGAGAAGACCGCCTCACGCGTGCGATCGGTCTTGAGCGTGGGGTAGATCTCGCGAAGCAGCGCGGCGTCCTGCGACGTGGCGTAGTCCTGTCCGAGCGCGCGCAGCGCGACGGTGAGCACTTCGTCCTGCAGATCCGTGCGCTTCACCGCACCGCGCAGGTACTGCCGGGCGCGCGGGTCGCCGGAGTGCGCGAGCGTGGACATCGACTCCCGCGCCAGCCAACTGCTCTGCGTCTGCTGGGAAAGCTGAATGAGCGACGGAATGCCGGAGCCGTGATCGAGCCGGCCAAGCACGGAGAGCGCTTGCTGGCGCACGGACTGGTTGTCGCTCTCGTCGCGGGCGATGGCGAGAATCGGATCGGTGACGCTCGCCGGAATCGTCTGCATGCCGTCGGTGGAGCGGCCCATGTATGACAGCGCGCTCCGTCGTGTCTCACGGGGCAGTGCGGCGTTCTTGGCAATCGCGACGAGCGTAGACGCCGTATTCGCGCTGTCGGCGAGCATGGCGGGGAAGAGCGCGTCGCGGCCGGCGCGTCCGTCCACCGTGTTCGCGAGCGAGAGCAGGTAGTCCGCCGCGTCCTGCGCGCGCACGCGGCCCAGGTCCGTCACGCCGCGAAGCGTGGTGTCCGGCGGTCCGACGTACGTCTGCACGGTGAGCGGCAGCTTGTCGGCGCGATCGATCACGACGCGCACCGGTCCGGCGATGCACGGGTCAGCGCGCATCGCGTCGTTCCAGTTGCCGTAGACGTTGCCGTTGTAGCTGACCGATCCCGTGATGCTGTTCGGCCCCGTCTGGATGTAGCTGCGGCCGTTGCCGCAGACGCCGGGGCGCGCGGCGAAGGAGAATTGCACGCGGCCGTCGGGCGCGGAGTTGACTCGGTTCGCGACGGCCTGCGACCGGGCGGCCGGGCCAGCCGCCGCGACGAGCGCGGCGGCGGCGGCGAACTGCCTCACGGAGATTCGCATCATGGCTTCTTCCCGTCGATGATTTCGTTGAGGAGCTGCTTGGTGCGCTCGTCCTTCCGGCGGAGCAGGGCGTTGAACGCCTGCATCTTGACCTGCTGGTCGGTGCTGTTCTTCGCGATGTCGAAGAGCTTGTCGGCGGCGTCGGTCTCGGTTCTGCGGTCGAGCTGATTCACGAGCATGAGACGAACGTTGCGCGAGTCCGAGGCGTCGTAGAGCTTGCCGATATCGACCACGGACATGCTCGACTTCATCATGCGAGAGATCGCGGACGACCGGATCTGGCTCGATTCATTCGGATTCTTGACGATGGCAAGCACGAATGCATCGTTCTCCGGGCCGCCGATCCGCGCGAGCGCGCCGACGATGGCTTCCTTGATCCGATCGTTGTCGGCGCGCGCGTAGAGGTTCCGGAGATACGCCGCGTCCTCCGTCGTCGCGCGATCGTTGTTGAAGCTGCCGATCGCTTCGGTGCGCAGGTTGATCGGCGCATCCTTGCGGTCGATCAGCGCGCGCATGCTCGTCCGCGCCTTGGCGTTGTCGCTCGCGACGAGCGCTCGCACGATGGCGCGCTGGATGTTCTCATCCTGCTCGGTGCGGAGGAGATCCTCGAGCGCGGCGACGCCAGCGTCGCCCTGCAACTTCGGGAGCCAGCTGATCGCGTCGCTTCGCACCGACACCGACACGTCGGACTTGGCCGTGGCCGCGAGCTGCGTTGCCGCCTCTGCGTCGCCGCGCCGCCCGAGCATGAAGACCGCTCGCCGACGCAGCTCGACCGAGCAATCGTCCTTCTTCTCCAGGATGCCCTTGATTCGCGGCAGCGCGCCGGCCGGGTCCATCTGACTGAGCGCGCTGAGCGCCTCGGCTCGGACGTTCATGTCCTCGCGGTCGCAGGTGTTGACGCCGGCCTGCGCCGCCTTGGCTACGACGTCGGCGGCGGCGCGATCACCGCGCTGCGCGAGCACCGAATTGACACGGACATACAAGGTCACGACGTCGTTGTCGCTCGCGCCGCGCCGGCCATAGGCGAAGAACTGCCCTTCACGCGGCGTGGTGCTCGACGGTGTCGTCGTCGTGCCGATCAGCTTCGACGCCCGCGGCTCGAGCAGCTTCGCGGCGTTATGCAGCTCGTCGGTGGTGCCGATCTTGTACCGCGCGTACGCTTCCCAATACGGCAGATCGTTCTGATACGACGACTTCGGGTACTTCTGCGCGATGTCGCGGAAGAGCTGCGCGGCGCGGCCGTAGTCGCCGCGATTGAGCATGTCCTGAGCAAAGCGGTACGCCGAGTCGGCGGGATCGCCCTGGAACCACTGCGGAGAGGGAATCCGGAGGCCGTCCGACAGCCGGGCGTATGCGGCGGGCGCGGTTGGCGCGAGCGCCGGCATCTGTGCCAGTGGGGCGAGCGCCGGCATCGCGGCCAGTGGTGCGAGCGGCGCGAGGTCGCGCATGACCCCGAGCCCGATGCGCGATTGCTCCAGTGCTTCCTGCTGGGCGCGACGCGCGTCGTCAAGCGCGAACCGATTGGCCTCGCGCATGGCATCGGCGATCTCGAACTGATGCGCGCGCACTTCTTCCAGCGCTCGGCGGGCGGGCTCGAGATCGAGCCGGTCGAGCCGCATGTCCTCGAGGCGGAAGCGCATCTCGTCAATGTCGATCGGCGACACCGGCACGATGGCCGGGCGGGCCGGGCGGGCAACAGGGGCAGGCGCCGGTACCGGACGCGCCGGCTGTGTCGGCGGCACCGGCGGGGTTTGCGCCCCGACAGCGGCGGCGGCGGCAACCAGCATCATCGCGAGCGTGATCCGTTTCATCGCTCTTCTCCTCAGTTCGCAGAAGTGGCAGCGGCAGCGGTGCGCAGCCGCGGAATGACGTCGCGCTGCTCGAGCGCGCGGTTGATGAGATCCAAATCCGTCCGACTTCCACTGCCTTGCAGGCGGACGACCTGCATCAGCACCAGCTCGAGATCGTCGAGCAGGCTTCGCATCGCCGGATCGTTGGCGGCCGGCGAATCCATCAGAAGCCGCGTCCGAGTCAAGAGATCCGCGGCGCGCATGGCGAACTGCGGATCGGCCGTGCGCGTCTCGGTCGGCAGCGACACCAACAGCGCGGCCGTCTGTCCGAGGTACTGTGACGTCTCGATCTCGTACGGGCGTGCCATCGTGGTATCGATGCGATCGGCCGAGCCAGCCGGCCCCATCGCCGTCACCGGCGGTGCCGCCGGAGCGGCGTGCTCGAGGCGCAACGACAGGCGCCCGATGCCGATGCCCACGACGAGCGTTGCGGCGATTCCCATCCACTGCATGGCCGGCAGTCGCGATCCGCGCGGCCGTTCTCTCAGGCGCGTGGTTCCCGTCGCTCCGCCGAAGTGCGCGGCCTCGATCGAGTCCCACATCGCGTCGAAGTCGGCCGTTGGCGGCGTGCGATAGGTCTTTTTCGCATCGCGCATCAATTCATCAAAGCGTTCATCAGTCATGATCCAAACTCCGGCGCCAGGTCGGAAAGCGCGGCGCGGAGTTGCGCCCGCGCCTGCGACAAGCGGCTCTTGCAGGTCCCTTCCGCCACTCCCAACACTTCGGCGATCTCCGTGTGCGTGTAGCCTTCGATGTCGTGCATGATCAGCGTGGTCTTGTAGATCTCGGACAACCCATCAATCGCGCGGTGCAGTCGCTCTCGCAGCACGGGGTCGACTCCCGGGCCGTCCGAGTTGATCGGGTGAACGTCCTCGAGGTCCGTCTCCCGTTCCCTGAACCGCTTCACTTTGCGCATCGCGTTCGCGACTACCGTGACCGTGATTCGATGAAGCCAGGTACTGAGCGCCGAGTCTCCGCGAAAGCGGGCCAGCTGACCGAAGGCGCGCACGAACGTGTCCTGCGTGAACTCGCGAGCGAGATCGGCGTCTCCGGTCAACCGAAAGGCGAGGCGAAAGACCCGGGGCGAGTGCGCGTCGTACAGCTCACGCGCCGCGATCCGGTCTCCGGCAAGGACCCGAGCGATCAGGTCGGGTTCGCTCACCCGGTAGGATGACTGAAGTGCAACGGCTGATCTGTTCACGTGTTGGCTGTTAGATGCGGTCCCGGCCAAAAACGTTCGGTCGTGGTCGCCCGGTGTTTGTTCGGGGCTCGGCGAGGCGCGGCGGTCGGGGTCCATTCAATCCTTTTCGCGTCGGCGGGGATCAAACCTGATCGACATGAAGATTGACATCCTGCGGCGCCGTGCGCTCCATTCCCCGGAACATTTCCGGGGAACGCGGAACGCATGACCACCGACCTCGACCTGCTCCAAGGAACGCTCGACATCCTCGTCCTCAAGACACTGTCGTGGGGACCGCGGCACGGCTACGCCATCGCGCGATGGATCAAGGACACGAGCGACGGCACGCTGCTCGTCGAGGATCGCGCGCTCTACGTCTCGCTTCACCGGATGGAGGAGCGCGGCCTCATCGAGTCCCAATGGGGGCTCTCGGAAAACAACAGAAAGGCCAAGTACTACGAGCTCACCGCGGCCGGACGCCGGCAGCTCAAGTCCAAGGCCGCCGACTTCACGACGTACGCCGACGCCGTGTTCAAGATCTTGCAGACCGTTTGAGCGAGGAGACGTGCCATGCGTCGCTTTCCCGGAATCCGCCGACTACCGCACACGGGCGACAGCTCCCGCAGCATCCAGCGCGATGTCGACGAGGAGATTCGGTTTCATCTGCAAATGAGAATCGACGACCTCATGCGACAGGGCCGATCACGGGACGACGCCGAGCGAGTCGCGCTCGGCGAGTACGGCGATGCCAACGCCGCGCGCGCCGAGCTCGCGGCGATCGACCGCCGGCGCGCGCGATCGGGCGCATGGCGCGAGTGGCTGGGCACCTGGTGGCAGGATGTCCGCTTTGCGGCCCGTGGGCTTCGATCGAGGCCTGGCTTCGCGGCCACCGTCATGGTTACGCTGGCGCTGGGCATCGGAGCAAACGCGGCGATCTTCAGCGTCGTGGACGCGGTGCTCCTGCGACCGCTGCCGTTCGCGCGGCCGGACAGACTCGTGCATCTGTGGGAAGTGTTCGAGTCCAAGGTCGACACGAGGTCGGAGGCGTCATTTCCCGACTACCTCGATTGGCGGGCGCGCAACAAGGTGTTCAGCGATCTCGCCGGATATCAGGGCGCAGGCTTTCTGGTCGGGGGCGCCCAGCCGACGACGTCGCGCGGCGCGAAGGTGACGTCCAATTTCTTCGACGTGCTCGGCGTACGGCCGATGGTCGGACGCTCGTTCGCCGCGGGCGAAGACGCCCCGGGCGTTCCACGCGTCGTGTTGCTGTCGTACGGATTCTGGCAGCGTCAGTTCGGCGGCGATCGGAGCGTGGTCGGTCGTGCGATCACGCTCGACGGCGCGCAAGCAACGGTGATCGGCATTTTGCCTGTGGAGTTCACGTTCGCGCGTATGGGCAACGCGGAGATCTGGGCGCCGATCGACCGGTCGCAGCAGACGCGCGGGTATCGCGGCAACCATTGGCTGAACATCGTCGGCCGGTTGAAGGACGATGCGTCGCTGCGCAGTGCGTCGAAGGACATGTCGTCGATCATGAGAGACCTGGCGCGAGAGAACCCGGAGACCAACACCGGGCGAGACGGTCTCGTGGTGCCGCTTCGAGAGGAGTTCGTGGGATCGGTGCGGCCGATCTTTCGTTTGCTCTACGGCGCGGTCATCGTCGTGCTGCTCGTCGCGTGCGTGAACGTCGCGAACCTGCTGCTCATTCGCGGCACCGATCGGGAGCGGGAGATCGCGGTGCGCGTGGCGCTCGGC
>Ga0326726_10006289_pt1 | contig 10701 bp, 7 predicted proteins | sample MHFenrmetagenome_2_FD_207603 | JGI IMG/M metagenome (GOLD analysis project Ga0326726, IMG submission 207603) | Lab enriched peat soil microbial communities from Michigan Hollow, Ithaca, NY, United States - MHF15MN | ecosystem: Environmental > Terrestrial > Soil > Wetlands > Peat | place: USA... | reverse complement strand
CGCTGGTCGATCTCCTCGCCGCGCAGCCGCTCCGGCGCGATGTACGTCAGGCTGCCGACGACAGTGCCCTGCAGGGTCAGCTTCGCGCTGCCCTCGAACGTCGCGAACCCGAAATCGATCAGCACCACGCGATCGACCGGCCCTTGCGACGCCTCCAGCATGATGTTCGCGGGCTTGAGATCGCGATGCAGCACGCCGGCCGCGTGCACGGCGGCGAGCCCGTTCAGGGCCTGCCACGCGTAGCTCGCCGCCCGCCGCGGTGGGATCCGACCCTCTTCCTTGACCACGCTGCGTAGCGACTTGCCTCGCAACAGCTCGACCGCCAGGTACGGCTCGTTCTTCTCGGTGACGCCGGTCGCGAGCAGTGCCGCGACGTTGCGATGCCGGAGCTTGGCCTGGACCTCGCCCTCCCGCGCGAACCGCGCGAGCTGCAGGCGGTCGGAGACGTGCTGGTGGCGCAGGACCTTGAGCGCGAGGTACGCCTGGGTCGTGAGATCCAGCGCGCGATAGACCTCGGCGCTCGCTCCACGGCCGATCAACTCGTCGATCCGGAAGCGGTTATCGATCACTTGGCCGATCCGCGTACGATCTACGGCCACGACCCGCACACGATACATGATCCGGGCGTCCTCCGCTGCCGCTCCTCCGGACGCCCGGGTCTGGTATACGAAGGGCGTGCCGGCACCTCGCCACCTCGTCAGCATCGCGGACCTGGACGCGGCCGAGATCGTGCGCATCCTCGATCACGGCGATCGCTACTGGGCCCTCGCGGAAGAACCGATCAAGAAGCTGACCTCGCTTCGCGGTCGCACGGTGATGATCGTCATGTACGAGGCGTCGACGCGCACGCGCACGTCGTTCGAGCTCGCGGCGAAGCGCTTATCCGCCGAGGCGATCAACATCTCGGCGTCGGCGTCGTCGACGACGAAGGGCGAGTCGCTGCTCGACACCGGGCGCAACCTCCAGGCGATGTCGCCCGACGCGGTCGTCGTGCGTCATTCGTACGGTGGCGCCGCCGCGATGCTCGCGCAGACCTCGAAGTGCGCGATCATCAACGCCGGCGACGGCCAGCACGAGCACCCCACGCAGGCGCTGCTCGACGCCGCCACGATCCGCCGCCACAAGGGCAAGCTCGCCGGGCTCGAGGTCGCGATCGTCGGCGACATCTCGCACTCGCGCGTCGCGCGCTCGAACATCCTGTGCCTGTCGAAGCTCGGCGCGCGGCTGCGCCTGGTCGCGCCGTGGACGCTGATCCCGCGCGGGATCGAGTCGATCGGCGGCGAAGAGACGCGCGAGCACACCCGCGTGTGCACGCGGCTCGAAGACGGGCTCGACGGCGCCGACGTCGTGATGATGCTGCGCGTCCAGCACGAGCGCTTCGAGGGCGAGGTCCCGCGGTTCCCGAACACGCGCGAGCTATCGCGAACGTTCGGGCTCTCCGAACGCACGCTCGCCTACGCGAAGCCCGACGCGATCGTCATGCATCCCGGCCCGATCAACCGCGGGGTCGAGGTGTCGCCGCAGGTGGCCGACGGCCCGCGCGCCGTGATCCTGCAGCAGGTGAGCTGGGGGGTCGCGATCCGCATGGCCGTGCTCGAGCGCGCGATCCTCGGAGACGCGCCACCGGCCTCATGAAGTCGCCGGCGCTCATCGTCACCAACGCGGTCAAGCGCTTTGGCAATCACGTCGCCGTCGATGGCATCTCGTTCGAGGTCCCGCGCGCGTGCGTCTACGGCATCCTCGGCCCGAACGGCGCCGGCAAGTCGACGATGCTGCGCATGATCAACGACATCATCGCGCCCGATGCCGGCGAGATCGCGATCCTCGACGGCTTCAAACCCGGCAGCGAAGCCGCGACGCACATCGGCTATCTCCCCGAGGAGCGCGGGCTGTATCCGAAGATGAAGGTGATGGAGATGATCCGCTTCGTGGGCGAGCTCCGCGGGCTGTCGTCTTCGGAGTCGAAGAAGCGCGCCGACAAGTGGCTCGAGCGCCTCGGCCTGTCGCAGTGGACCAAGAACCGCGTCCAGGATCTGTCGAAGGGCATGCAGCAGAAGGTCCAGTTCGCGACCGCGCTCATCCACGATCCCGAGCTCGTGATCCTCGACGAGCCGTGGAGCGGCCTCGATCCGATCAACGCCGAGGTGCTGCGCGAGGTCGTCGACAACCTCCGCACGTCGGGCCGCACCGTGCTGTTCTCGACGCACCAGATGGAGCAGGCCGAGAAGCTGTGCGACTACGTCTGCATCATCGCGCGCGGCAAGAAGATCGTCGAGGGCAAGCTCCTCGACCTCAAGCGCGCTTCGGCCGGCGAAGGCCTGGTCGCGCTCGCGTTCAACGACGACATGGCGAAGCTCAAGGCCGAGAGCACGCTGCAGAACAAGATGCTCGTGGTGGAGAAGCGGCCGCCGCGCGCCGGCGATGTCGCCGACTGCGAGGTCAAGCTCGCGCCGGGCGTCGCGCCACAGAGCCTGCTCGCGGCGCTCGTCAACGCGCAGATCGGGCTGCGCCGCTTCGAGGTCGTCGTGCCGACGCTGCACCAGATCTTCGTCGAGCGCGTGGGCGGCGACGCCGCGGCGATCGCGCAGCGGACCGAGGAGCCGCCGCGCCCCCGCATGAAGAGGTTCACCTTCCGTGCGTGAGGCGTGGATCATCGCGAAGCGCGAGTTCTTCGAGCGCGTCCGGACCAAGTGGTTCGTCGCGATGACGGTGATCGGCCCGGTGCTGATGATCGCGCTGATCGTCGTGCCGGTGCTGTTCGCGTCGCGCGGCACCGTCGGCGCGCACGTCGAGATCGTCGACGAGACCGGCGTGCTCGGCGACAAGCTCGCCCGCGCGTTCGCGCTCGACGACCAGCACTGGGTCGGAACGGTCGTGCCACCGACCACGACCGATACCGAGCTGCTCGATCATCTACGCCAGAAGCAGATCTCCGGCTTCGTGCGGATCCCGAAGGACGCGCTCGTGGACGGTGAGGTGATCTACCGCGGCGACAACGCGACGAATCAGGTCGTCTACGTCACGCTCGTCACCCAGGTCCGACTGGTGATCTTCCAGCAGCGGATGACGGCGTACAACCTCACCACGGCTCAACAGAACTCGATTCTCGAGCTTCCGAAGGTCAAGGCGCTGCACACCAACGGCGATACGCAAGGTGAGTCCGGCACCGCGACGTTCTTCCTCGGCTACATCGTCGCGCTGATCCTCTACATGGTGATCACGCTCTACGGCATCAACGTGATGCGCAGCGTGGTCACCGAGAAGTCGTCGCGCGTCGTCGAGCTCATGGTCGCCGCGTGTAAACCGCGCGCGATGATGGCCGGCAAGATCGCCGGCGTCGGCGGCGCCGGGCTCGCGCAGATCTCGATCTGGCTGATCATCGGCGGCGTCGCGCTCGCCAACCGCGGGACCTTGCTCGGTGCTTTCGGGCTCTCCGATGCGGCGAGCTCGTTACCCACCCTGACACTCGGCGACCTCGGCGTGATCGGGGCATTCTTCGCCCTCGGGTTCCTGTTCTACTCGACGATGTATGCCGCGGTAGGCGCGATGGTCGCGTCGGAGCAGGACGCACAGCAGGCACAGATGCCGGTGACGATGTTCCTGGTCATCGGCATGGTCTCGATGACCGCGGTCACAGGCGATCCTCGCGGCGGCACTGCGGCAATTCTGACGCAGGTGCCGTTCTGGTCGCCGATGCTCATGCCGCTCCGGTACTTGCTCGGCGGGGCCACGGGTGTTCAGGTAGTGATCTCGCTCGGCATCTTGATGCTGTCGATCGTCGTCGTGTCGCGCGCGGCCGCGAAGATCTATCGCGTCGGCATCCTGATGTATGGAAAGCGGCCTAGCCTCGGCGAGCTGTTGCGCTGGCTTCGCTACTGAACACGGCGCGTCAAGCGCCTTATCGAAGTAGCGTAATAGGTGGTGACGGACTGGAAATCACCCGACTTCCGCCCTTACACTTTTCAGTAATGCGTTGGTGGGGACTCGCATCCATTCTCTGCGTCGTGGTCGGCGCCGCTCCGGTTGCGGCGGAGCCCGCGGACGTGGGCGGGGTGACGGCGAGTCCGGCAGCCGACGCGCCGGCGGGAGCACAACCCGCGATCGGCTACGGTGCGATGCCGGGCGGGATCCACGTCCCCGACGCCGAGACGCTCCCGAAAGGCGCGGTCGAGGTCGTCACCCTCGACGGCTACGGCTATCGCAAGGGCCTGCTCGGGCCGGGTCACACGCTGACCCGCGCTCTCGGGTCGCTCGCGATCGGGTACGGCGTGCACGACCTCGTCACGATCGGGCTGTCGCTCGACGGCCGTTACGATCGTCACTCCGGTCCAACCGACGACGGCTACGTCGGCGATCCCCACATCCTCGTCCGCGCCGCGAAGGCCGCGGGCACCACGCGCTTCGGCGGCCAGCTCGGGATCTGGGTTCCCGGCAAGGACGCGCCGTCGATCGCGGGTTCGGCGATCTCCGTCGATGTCCGCGGGCTCATCTCGCTGCCCGCCGGTCCAGGTCTGCTGTCGTTCGAAGCCGGCTTCCGGCTCGACAACAGCGCGAAGAGCGTCGATCAGCCCGAGAAGCTGTCGCTTCAGGATCGCGTCTCGCTCGGCGTCTCCGACTACAACGCGTTCTTCGGCGGCGCGCACCTCGTGATCCCGGCGGGCAAGGCCTGGGTCGGTGCCGAGGCCTCGCTCGACGCGTTCCTCGGCAGCGCACCGGCCACGGCAGGTGCGGTCACGGCGGGGCATGCCGAGCTCACCGACGGCAAGCTGTCGTTTCGCGGAGGCGTGAGCGGCGGCTTCCACATCAACGATCAGTGGGGCGTGCTCGCGTTCCTCGAGCTCGCGAAGGTTCCGTACGTGACCACGGCACAGGTGATGGACGGCAACATCCCGCTCATCCCGTACGAGCCGGTGGTGACGTTCGGCCTCGGGCTCGCCGCGCAGTTCGGCGGCCCGCACAAGGCCCTGCTGGCGCCCGAGCACTTCTGCGATATCGCGAACGACGACAAGTCCGTCGAGGCGTGCCCGGGCGATCCGATCGTCGCGAAGATCTCCGGCGTCGTGCAAGACGATGCGGGCAAGCCGATCGTCGGCGCGAAGGTCGCCATCAAGCTCAAGAACACCCAGCCGTCCACCGCGACCGACTCCACGGGGGCCTACGGCGTCGAGGTCGGGCTCGGCAAGGTCTATCACACGCACTTCCACGGCGACGTGACGCGCGTCGAGGAGACCACCGCGCAGATCGACGTCGAGGTCGACGGCAAGAAGCCCGCGACGAAGTCGATCGAGAAGCTCGCGCAGGGCGAGAACAAGGTCGAGCCGATCAAGCTCGAGTCACAGCTCCCGCCGGGTCAGCTCCGCGGCGTGGTGCACTCGCTGCCGGCCGGCAAGGCGGTCGCGAAGGCCGTCGTGACGGTGACGCCCGGAGACAAGAAGATCGAGACCGCCGGCGACGGCACGTTCTCGATCGATCTCGCACCGGGTGTTTACAAGATCTCGGTCAAGGCCGCGGGCTTCGCAACGCAAGAACTCGACGTCACGATCGACGCCAACGGCGTCACGATCAAGAACATCGACCTGCACAAGTGACATGACACGCCGGCTCCTGGTCTTCCTAGCGCTCGTGGCCCTCGCATGGGCGTGCGGCGGCAAGAAGAAGGCCGGCATCGCCGAGCTCACGAAGTCCGACGGTCCGGTCGAGCGCCAGGAAGGCAGCGGCAGCTGGGCGGGGGCGCCGATCGGTACGCAGTTCATGCTCGGCGATGCCGCGCGCACCGCCGATGGCGCCGCGGAGCTGAAGCTCGCGGGCACGCAGCTCGTGTCGATGAACCCGCACACCGTGCTGCGGTTCGGTGTTGGCAAGAACAACAGCGCGAACATCAAGGTCGAGCTCGGTGCGATCGATATCATCAACTCCGGCTCGGTCAGCCTCGACGTCGGCGACGTGAAGGTCGCGCCCGGCGGCAAGATCCGGATCAGCGCCGGCAAGGTGGAGCTCCTCATCGGCACCGCGCAGGTCACGGGCGCCGACGGCAAGATGATCGACCTCGTCATCGGCACGCCATTCTCGCTCGACATCGGCCCGGCGATCGTCGCGGACGCCGCGGTCGCGGATGCACCGGCGGCGCCCGTGGACGCCGCGGCGGTTGCCGGCGACGTCGAGTACGAGATCACCGGCAAGGGTGCCGAGCTGCAGAACGCCGACGGCAAGACCTGGGCACCGATGGCCGAGGGCAAGGGCACGGTGCCACTCGGCGCGAAGTTGCGCATCAAGAAGGCGGGCACGAAGGCCCGGCTGGTCTCGGGCACGATGACGCTCGAGCTCTCCGGCGCGTCGTCGCAGATCACGGTGCGCGAGAACCTCCTGCTCGGCCTCGAGCTCGGCAGCGCGAACGCGACCGTCCCCGCGGCGACCGAGGGCAAGGTCGCGGTGCCCGGGGGCGAGGTCGACATGCAGGGCACCCCGACCGCGGCGGCCGAGGCGCACCTCGACGTCTCGACCAAGGGCGACGCGAAGGTCGCCATGGTCCACGGCACCGCGAAGCTCGTCACGCCGACCACGTCGCTCGACATCGCCGGCGGCGAGAGCGCGACCGTGCTCAAGGCCGGCACGATCAACCCAGGCGTCGTGATCCCGAAGTACTTCGACTTCCAGGTCAAGATCGGCGAGGCGCCGAAGTCGTTCTGGGTCCACGACCCGAAGGGCTCGACCGCGCTGCAGTTCGACTTCAACGGCAAGTGCGCCGGCGGTGGCGCGATCGAGGCTGATCACGACGCGCGGTTCAAGACGCCGCGCGTCTCCGAAGGCAAGGAGACGGCCAACATGCTGCTGACGAGCGGCTCGTGGGCGTGGCGGCTGAAGTGCGGCGCCGTCGCCGCGACCGGGCAAGTGATCGTCGTGCGCGATGCCGGCCGGCGTCCGCTGCCGCCGAAGCCGACGAAGAACTCGATCGACGCCGACGGCCGCAACTACACCATCTCGTACCAGAGCCTGATCCCGATCGTGGAAGTGCACTACAAGGGCACCGGCTCGGCGTTCAAGCTCCACGTCGCGACCGGCGGCACCGACGAGGTGATCGACGGCACGTCGCCGACGATCGAGATCCCCGGCACCAAGCTCAAGGAAGGCAACTACACGTTCTGGTTCGAGCACGACGGCGTCAAGCAGGACAAGGTCTCGACGCTGAAGATCACGTTCGATCAGACCGCGGCGCAGGTCTACATCGAGTCACCGATCGATGGCGTGCCGTTCCCGGCCGACGTCGAGGTGCTGGGAGCCGCGCTGCCGGGCTGGACCGCGAAGGTCGATGCCGTCGAGATTCCCGTGATCGATCCCACGACACGACGTTTCAAGGCGAAGGTGCAGCCTCCCGCAGGTGGAGCGCTGGCGCTCGCGATCCGGCTCTCGCACCCGCAACGCGGCATCCACTTCTACCTGCGGCGCGGCACCAAATAGTCGTAGGATGTGCCGTGCGCTGGCTGTCGCGCGTCGTGTCCGTCGTCGTGATGATCATCGTGGTCGTCGGTGCGTTCGCGCTGTTGCGCTCGAAGATGCCGGCGACGCATGTCGGCGGGCACTTCGACGCGTTCGCGCGGTTCCGCGATGGCTCGCGTCTGGCGGTCGGGTCGCCGGTGATGATCGCCGGCGTCCGCGTCGGTGAGGTGTCGAGGCTGACGGTCGAGGGCACGTTCGCGCGCGTCGACATGGTGCTCGTCGACAAGCTCTCGATCCCGTTCGACTCGTGGATCACGAAGAAGACCGAGTCGGCGTTCGGGGACAGCTACCTCGAGATCATCCCCGGCGGTGGCGAGGAGGGTGCGTCGCCCGTGCGCATGCTGAAGAGCGGCGAGCAGATCGTGCACGTTCTCGAAGGCGGCTCCACCGACACGGTGCTGCGATCGATCGCGCGCACGATGCCGAAGATCGATCGCGGGCTCGATGCCATCCACGACTTCGCGCTCGACACCCGCAAGTGGTCGAGCGGCGCATTCGAGGACGGCATCAACGGCGCCGATCGCTGGATCACCGAAGGGCACCTCGAGAAGCCGCTGGCGGCCGCGGATCGCGCGATGGAGCGCTTCGAGTCCGGGACCACGCGCGCGGCCGCCGCGATCGCCGATGCGAAGCCGGACGTCAACCGCACGTTCGATCGCATCGATCGCGGCATCACGAGCGCGCGCCGGCAGATGAAGGACATCAAGGCCGGGCTCCACGACGGGCTGGCCGGCGCGAGGGATGGGGTCGATCGGATCGATCCCACGATCGAGCAGATCCACGACGTGGTCTCGGCGATCGACGAAGGCCGCGGCGACGACTTCAAGGGCCAGCTCGGCCGCCTCGTCAACGACCCCGAGCTCGGCGAGACGCTGGACGATTTCGCGCAAGGTGGACGCGATGCCTCGGCAGGGCTCGACGCGTTCAAGTCGTGGATCGGGTTGCGGAGCGAGTGGAACTTCTTCTCGGGCGTGCCGCGGTTCTATGTCACCGCCGAGCTGCGCGCGCGCAACGACAAGTTCTACGTGATCGAGGGGTCGAAGAGCGGGCAGGGCGCGCTGGCCCAGGATCACCTGGCCGACGTCATCAACGCGCAGGCCTACCGGCGCTACACGGAGATCGACGAGGGCATTCGCATCACCGCGCAGATCGGCAAGCGCATCGGCATGCTTCAGCTGCGCGGTGGCGTGAAGGAGTCCACGTTCGGGTTTGGTGCCGACGTGCTCTTGAACCACGGCTCGCTGAAGTTCTCCGCCGACGTGTTCGGCGGCTTCGATCGCACGCCGCGCGTGAAGCTCGCAGGCGCCCTCGAGGTATTCCGCTCGGTCTACATCCTCGGCGGTGTCGACGATCTCCTGAACGCGCCGGGCGAGCTCAACATCGAGACCGGCAACACGGCCGTACCCACGTACTTCAGCACGCTGCGCTACGGCCGCGATTACTTCCTCGGCGCGACGCTCCAGTTCAGCGACGCCGATCTCGCGACGCTCGTGCGCATCTACGGCGCGCTGCTCGTCGGCCTCGCGTTGCGCTAGCCGCCGGCGAGCGGCGCGAGCAGGTAGAGCTCGTCGCCGTCCTGGAGCACGCGGTCCTTGTTGTCGGCGAATGGACAGCGCTCGCCGTTGAGCATCAGCGTGTCCTTGAGGTGCGGCGAGTTGTCGAGCGCCTCGCGCAGCGGCAAGTCGCTCACCTCGACGAGCTTGCCGAGCGTGGTGCCGACCGGGAGGCGCACGTGCTCGTCGACGTCCTTCCAGGCCTCGCCGATGCGGCCGCGAATCAGGACGTGGATCTTGATCTGGTCGCCGCGCAGCTTGTCGAAGATCCCCACTACTCGGTGTATCCCTCGAGCAGCTCCGCCATCCCGAGCTCCTTGGCGCGCGCCTTGGAGACGTTGCCCGTGGTCGTGCTCCAGTGCATCGACGTGTAGTAGTCGTCGCGCAGGACCGGCAGCGGCACCTTGATGCCCTTGAGCGGACCGGCGTCGAGGTTGCCGTCGCCCTCGCCGAGCATGCGCGGGTGCGGCTTGAAGTCCGCGGGGCCTAGACCCTCGCGGCGATTGAACGCGGCGCGCAGGTTCTGGATGCGCTCGCCGCACTGCAACAGGTCGGCGTCGCTGACGCCCCAGCCCGTCGCCGCGTTGACGAGCTCGGCCCACGGCAGGTTGCCGGTGAGCATCGTGAACATGCACAAGCCGAGGCCGTTCATCGCCTGGTGCGCGTTGGAGTGGATCGCCTGCGCCTTGCCCTTGCCCTCGGTGCCCTTCCACTTCACGTTCCAGTCCTTCTTGTCGGCGGCTTTCGGCAGCGACAGCGACACGCCGAACGTCTCGTTCCACGACGCCGAACCGGCGGTGTGGCGACCCGGCGTCGGATCGCCGATGTAGGTGACGCCCATGAGCGACGTGAAGCGCGAGTCGTGATACGCGGGCTCGCCGCCGTGGATGTGGATCGCGAACGCCTCGGAGCCCTTGCCGACGTGCTCGGCCGCGCGCTGCACGCCGCTGCCGAGCCACGCGCCGCAACCCTCGCCGGTGCCCATCTTGATCGTGAGCTGGAGCGCGGCCTCGCCATCGCCCCACTTCATGTCGATGCCGTCGAGATCGGCCTTCGTGAGGATGCCTTTCTCGACCGCTTCGCACACCCAACCGAGTGTCATCGATGACGACACCGCGTCGATGCCGAGGCGGTTGCACGCGTCGTGACACGCGGTCACGATCGAGAGGTCGTCGTTCAGGAGGTTCGCGCCGAACCCGGCGAGGGTCTCGTAGTCGGGGCGGCGCACGTCCTTCAGGCCGCGCGACTTGACCGCGACGATGCCCTTGCACGGCATCGGGCAGTCGCCGCACGACAGCTTCTTCGTGATGATCTTGTCGACGGCGGCGCCGTCGATCTTCATGCTGGTCTTGAACGGGAAGTCGCGCGAACCGACGCCGCGCCAGTTCTTGATCGGCGCATCGCCGTTCTCGACCGACAGCGCGACCGCGAGCGTGGTGCCGCGCTGGGAGAACGCGCGCCGCATCGCCGCCGCCGGCGACGCGAGCTTCATGCCCATCTTCTTCGCGCCGCGGTACATCCACCCGAGCCAGCCCTTGGGCTTCAAGAAGTACGCCACCAGGCGCATGAACCAGCCGAGATCGCGCTTGTACTCGTCGGTGATGCGCTTGCACACCGCCTTGAACTCGGCGGGCTGGGCGACCGGGACCTCGCC
>Ga0326726_10006288_pt1 | contig 10701 bp, 9 predicted proteins | sample MHFenrmetagenome_2_FD_207603 | JGI IMG/M metagenome (GOLD analysis project Ga0326726, IMG submission 207603) | Lab enriched peat soil microbial communities from Michigan Hollow, Ithaca, NY, United States - MHF15MN | ecosystem: Environmental > Terrestrial > Soil > Wetlands > Peat | place: USA... | reverse complement strand
ACTGGTTCACCCCGAGATCGGCTTCCGTGATGCCGGCCACCTGCGGGAGCACTTCCAGAAGCACGGCGCCGAGTTCGGCAGGATTACGCAGGACGAGTATCTGCGGCTGGCTCAGACCCTGCGCGACCGGCCCGCGAGCGGCTCGGTCCTCGAGTCGGTGCGCTCCGACGGGGTAATCACCCGCTTCGACCGCTCGTCCGGAGCGTTTCTGGCTTGCGACGGGGACTTCACCATCAGAACCTTCTTCCGGCCCTATGACGGCGAGCGCTATTACGTACGGCAGCTCGCCCGGGGGCGGAGCGACCGATGACCCAACGCGCTTCCGGACATGACGACCCGGTTCGGGATTATCTGAGACAGAGCGGCGCTCCCTATTCGGTAGTGGCACAGGGGCTGCGCGGCCTGGTGGAGAACTGGGAACGGGTGGTAGACCAGGTGGTGCAAGGCTACCCGCTGACTCTGGACGATTACCTCAACGACATGGACGGACGGCAGCTGCTGCAGAATGCGCTGGACCTGTCGCCTGACGAAGTGCGGGAGGTTTTTCTGCCCCGGGTCCTCGAGGCCGATAACCGCATCCGCCTGAATCTGGTGCCGGCCGGCCGCTGCCTGTGGGGCAGTATCGTGGCGGAGGAGGAGCAGTGGATTCACGCGGTGAACTGGTGGTACTTCGAGCAGCCGCGTAACCCCGGCCCGAGGCTCAAACAGGAGCTGGACGCGACCTGACCCGTCCGCCGTCTCCGTCCTCCTTCATGCCGACCATCCTCGTACTTCGCTGTGGTGCCCGCCTGCTTCCGCTCTCCGGCAATACCGTTGCGATCGGACGCCTGCCGGAGTGCGACCTGGCCCTGGACGGCGTCGAGGTGTCGCGGCGGCACGCCCGGATCGTCTCGACGCCGGAGGGGCCGTTGCTGGTGGATCGGAGCCGGTTCGGGACCTTTGTGAACGGCGCCCAGGTCATTGGCCCGTCCCTCCTCGCCCCCGGCGACGTGATCGTGATCGGCAAGCACGACATCATGGTGGAGGAGGCGGACGCGCACCATCCGGTCGTCGCCCGGAACCAGGCGGGATGGCGGCAACGGTTTGCCGCGTGGCGCCGGCGGTACGGCGTCGCCGAGCTGGTGGGGACCGCCGCGCTGGTCCTCGCCACCCTGGGGACCCAGCGTGCGACCGGCAGCATCGTCCTGGCCGCCCTGGCTGGAAGCCTGGCCGAGGCCGCGTGGTTCTACACGGTGCTGCTGGTGCGGGAGGCTCGGCAGGAACGGCGGGAAGCGCGAGTCGGCGGGTTCGAGCGGAGGCCGCTGCGCGAGCTGGGCCACGACCTGCTGATGGAATTCGGCGCAGCCGAGCGGCTGGACGGGCTGGTGCTACGGCCATTGTGTCTCGGCCTGGGACTCAAGCTGGTACACGGGTGGCTCGGGGCGCTGCTGGGCAAGCTCGCCGCCGACCTGCTGTTCTACGGTCCGGTGCTGGCGCTGTTCCACTGGCGGGGCGCCGGGAAGTCGGGCGGCGGTGACGGTGACGGGGAAGGCGACGGCCGCCGCCAGACGACCTCAACCGGAATGCCGCTCGTCCGCGACTAGCCGGCGGTGCCGATCCGCTGGGCCTGTCGTGTGGTCAGTCCCGTACTCAACGCAGAGACACGGAGAACGCAAAGGTCGCAGAGTAGCAGTTCTCTGCGATGCTCTGCGTTCTCCGTGTCTCTGCGTTGAAACTCGCCGAACCGTCCCAATCGCCCGACCCGTCGTAAGGCGCCCGCCGGACTGAGGCCTGCGGCGCGCTATCGGCCGACCGCCTGGCGGAGCAGCACCAGGTCGGTGATGTTGTCGGTCGTTAGCAACCCGACCAGCCGCCCGGCGGCGTCTACCACGGGCAGGGCGGGGAACCCGCTGGTCCGGAGTCGGGTGAGCGCCTCCTCGAACCCGAGTCCGAGGGGGAGCATCGGGACCGGACGGCTCATCGCCTCGCCCACCATCGAATCGGGTCCGCGCGCCGCCAGCCCGCGCACCAGGTTATCCCGGGTGAGCAGTCCCTCCACCACCCCATTGTTGTCGACCACCGGGAACTCCCGCTGCTCGGTTTCGAGCAGGGTATCCGCCGCCATCCGCAGCGTGGCGTGCACCGGAATCGTGACGAACCGGGTCACCATCATCTGATCGATGATGACCCCTCGCCCCGCTGCCCGGGTGGCGACGACGTTCGCCTCCTGGCCCGCCGAGAAGAAGATGAACATCGCGATCAGCACCCACATCCACTGCTGCGATTGGACGCCGATGACGGCGCCGACAATTGCCGCTCCCTGACCGATCGTCGCGGCGATGCGGGTGGCCCGGACATAGTTCATCTGGGACGCGAGAATGGCCCGGAGGACCCGGCCGCCATCCATGGGAAACGCCGGGATGAGGTTGAACAGGAGCAGGAAGACGTTGACGTAGAACAGCTGCTTGAGGACCGTCGGCACCTCGAAATCCGCCTGGGTCCACAGCACCTGGTGTCCGGTTGCCCAGAGAACCAGGTACAGGACGCCGGCGATCGCGAGCGTTACCGCCGGGCCGGCCAGCGCGATCAGCAGCTCCTGCCGCGGCTCTTCCGGGATCCGCTCCAGCCGGGCCACCCCGCCGATGGGAAGCAGGAGCACGTCGGGGGTGCGAATGCCGAAGTGCCGGGCCATCAGGATGTGGCCGAACTCATGCAGCAGCACGCACAGGAACAGGGCGACAAACAGCACCGTCATCCCGATCGCCGCCGTCACCCCGGCCTCCATCTGCCACCTCGCGAAGAAGAAGGCGAGCAGGAGGATGAAGGTCACATGCACCTTCACGTCGGTGCCGAGGATTCGGATGAGGCGGAAGGACCAGGACATCGGGCGTGAGGGCAGTGGGCGGTGAGAGGTGAGTTCCGAGTTCCGAGTTGCGAGTCCCGAGTTCCGAGTTCCGAGTTCCTATGTCGTAGTTCCCAGTATCAACGCTGAAATCTAGCCTGGGCTGACCGCTGACGGCTGACGGCTGACTGCTGGCGGCTGGCGGCTGGCGGCTGACGGCTGAAGGCTCACCGTCAGGAAACACGAAACCCGGCTCGCGCTTCCGCGACCGGGCTCCGACGGCCGGTTTTCATCACCCAGGCCGGCCCTGGGGCCCCGAAGGGCTATGCTCCTGCTTCCCCACAGTATCGGTGCTCGGGAGAGAAACCTTGAGGGGAAGCGCCCTCGCCCTTCTCGCCCGCCGCTTCCGCCCCGCCCGCCGCGCCCGCCCTCTCTTCCAAACACCGAAGCTTGCCACTAGAATTTTCCGCCTCACGCCGCGCCCCGGAGGTCCCAGATCGCCGCCAACAACTGGTCCGCCAAGGACTCGGAGAAGCTCTACAACACTCAGGGCTGGGGACTCGGCTTCTTCCGGGTGAATCCGGAGGGCCGGGTCTCGGTTCACCCCGACGGAAACCCCAAGCGGGGCCTGGACCTGTTCCAGCTCGCCATGGATCTGAACGCCCAGGGAGCCGGTTTCCCGCTGCTGCTGCGCTTCTCGGATATTCTGCGCGCCCGGATTCAGACGCTCGCCACCCAGTTCCAGAACGCCATCACCGAGTTTGGCTACGAGGGACGTTACACCACCGTCTACCCGATCAAGGTCAACCAGCAGCGCCACGTGGTGCAGGAGATCGTCGAGTTCGGCTCGCCTTTCGGCGTCGGACTCGAGTGCGGCTCGAAGCCGGAGCTGCAGGCGGTGCTGGGGATCACCGAGAGCACCCAGCCGATCATCGTCTGCAACGGCTACAAGGACGAGGAGTACATGCGCCTCGCCCTGGCGGGGCAGAAGCTGGGGCACACCGTCTTCGTGGTGGTGGAGCAGCTCTCCGAGGTGGATACCCTGCTCAAGGTGGCCGACGAGCTTGGGATCACTCCGACCATGGGGGTGCGCATCAAGCTCGCCACCGAGGGAGCCGGCCGCTGGGCCAAGAGCGGCGGGGAGAAGTCCAAGTTCGGCCTCTCCGCAATGGAGCTAATGAAGGTGCTGGACAAGCTCACCGCCCTGGACCGGAAGGACGTGCTGCGGCTGGTGCACTTTCATCTGGGCAGCCAGATCACCGACATCCAGTACATCAAGGCGGGGCTGGAGGAGATCGGCCGGTTCTACGTGGAACTCCGCAACATGGGGTTCGCGCTCACCCATGTGGACGTGGGCGGTGGGCTGGGGGTGGACTACGACGGCTCACGCTCCACCCGGCCCGCCAGCATGAACTACTCCGTGCGGGAATACGCCAACGACGTGGTGTATACCCTCGGCACGATGTGCCGGGCCGAGGGCGTCCCCATGCCGCACATCATCTCCGAGTCCGGCCGGGCGATTACGGCGCACCACTCGCTGCTCCTGATCAACGTGACCGACGTGGAGTCGCAGAGCGATCCGACGGTGCCGGACCTGGGGCCCGAGCCGCCCGCGCTGCTGGTGGAAATGAAGGAGAACCTCGAGTCGATCACCCCCGAGCGACTGGAGGAGGTGCACCACGACGCGACGTTCGGGAAGGAGCGGGCCCAGGAGCTGTTCGCCAGCGGCGTGCTCACCCTGCGGGACCGGGCCAACGCCGAGCTGCTGTATCTCTCGACCATGAACGCGCTGGCCCGGCTGGTGGAGCCGGAAAAGTCGGAGCACCCCGAGATCTGGGCCGATATCGAGAGCACCCTGGTCGACCGCTACTTCTGCAACTTCTCGGTGTTCCAGTCGCTGCCCGACAACTGGGCGATCGACCAGCTGTTCCCGATCATGCCGATCCATCGGCTCACCGAGCAGCCCAGCCGGCGCGGTACGATCCAGGACATCACCTGCGATTCCGACGGGGTGATCGACCGGTTCGCCGGGGGGCGGAAGGGGAAGCCCTCCCTGGAGCTGCATCCCATACGGGACGATGAGCCGTACATCCTGGGGATCTTCCTCACCGGCGCCTACCAGGAGATCCTGGGCGACCTGCACAACCTGTTCGGCGATACCAACGCCGTGCACGTGCGGCTCACCGACACGGGGTACGAGATCACCGACCTGGTTCACGGCGACACCGTGACCGAAGTGCTCAACTACGTGCAGTTCCAGCCGGCCGAGCTGCTGATGACATTCCGGCGCAAGGTCACCGCCGCGAAGGACCTCCCCCGGCACGAGGCCAACCAGTTCATCGCCGACTACGTCGCGGGCCTCGAGGGGTACACCTACCTGGAGGGCGAGGAGCTGCCGGTGCAGACGGGCGCGGCCGCGGGCAAGGGTGAGTAGGAGGCTACGCCGTAAGCAGTGAGGAGTAAGGAGTGAGGAGTAGAAGCTGTCATCCCGAGCGAAGCGAGGGATCTCCGAGGTAGCCACTTCAGAGATCCCTCGGTCGCTTTGCTCCCTCGGGATGACACCCTTCTCATTGCTCACTCCTCACTCCTCACTTCTCACTTCTCACTTCTCACCTCTCACCGTTCACCGCTCACCGCTCACCGTCCACCGCCTACCAACCGCCGCCTCAGCCACACGGCCAGCGTGTCGAGCACCTCGGCTGGCACCAGGGCGTCCTTGAGCGAGGCGTATTCCGAGGGCGAACCGTCCGTAGCGGAGTGCAGGAAGAGGTGGTTCAGACCGGGGAACACGTGCACAGTCACCTGACGATTCCCGCCCTGACGGATGGCGCGGGCCAGGGTATCGGCCTGACCCGCCGAGACCTGCCGGTCCAGCGCCCCCTGCAGGATCAGCGTCGGCTGGTGCACCCGGCGGGCGACCGGTAGCGGATCGTAGTGGTAGAACCACTGGAACCAGGCACCCTGCGCGGTGGAATCGGCCAGCACCGAGGAGTCGGCCGCCGCCAGCGCCACGGAGCGGGCCTCCGGGGTGAGGCCCTCCTGGGTCAGGATTGGCCAACGGGCCTGATCCCTGAGGATCTCCATGCCCCGCTTGCCGGGTCCGGCCAGGATCACCAGGGCGGCAATGCGGCGGTCCTCCGCGCCGAGCATCGGCCCGATGATACCGCCCTCGCTGTGGCCCACCAGCGCCAGCTTCGCCGGATTGATGTCGGTCCGGCCGCGGAGCCACGCCAGCTGTGCGCGGGTATCGCCGGCCAGGTCCACAGTGGTGGCGGTCGAGGGGTCGCCGGCACTCGCATCTCTGCCCCGGTCATCGCACCGAAGGGTGGCAATTCCCCCGAGCGCCAGCCGCTCCGCGACCTGGCGAAAGGGGCGGTATCCCGGAACGGTCGGCCAGAGATCCTCATCGCGGCCCTGCAGCCCCGACCCGGTGATCGTGACGACGGCGGGGTAGGGGCGGCGACCCGACTTGGGCAACGTGAGGGTGCAGCCCAGCGAGAAGCTGTCGCCTACGGCCGGAGTGACCGGGACGCGCACATCCTCCGCGGTGTAGGGCGCGCCTTGCGGGGCGCTGAAGTCGGGTTTTGGTCTGGGGCCACCCGGCAGGGGCGGCAGGTTCTCATCCGGGAGGGCCAGAACCGCGCGCGCCCGCTGCACCGGGATCTCCAGGGAGGCCACGCGACCGGCGCTGTCCCGGGCCAGCACCTCGATGCCGGCGAATTTGACCCGGGCCGTGTCGCCACTGAACCGGACGGTTGCGGTCAGGATCGAGTCGCTGCCGGCCATCAGCAGCCGCAAAGTGGTGTCCCGGCCGCCGGCGCGGACCACCAGGTCTGCCAGGCTGGCGACCGACTGCGGCGGCATGACCAGGTCGAAGTTGGCGGGACGGGTGCGCGGGGGTGGTGCCCGGGGCAGATCACTGACGATGTGCACCGAGTCGCCCGTCAGCTCCGCCCGGTAGGTGCCAAGCAGGGTGTCCCCTGCGGCATTCCTGAGCGAAAGAGTGAAGCCCGCGAAACGCCCCGCATGATCCCGCGCGTTGCCGCTCTCGATCCGGAGATTGAGCGCCGGGATGATGGCCGACTGCTCGAACAGCGAGTCGGCCCGGTGGAAGGTCTCCCGGCCGACCTCGGACCGGCCCTGGAACAGACGGTATGTCCCGCTGGCGGGACCAGCCTGTGCCGCGAGCGAAACGGGTGCGGCGACGGCGAGAATCAGCAGAATCGAGCGCATCGGCGGAATGCTAGTCGGACACCGGCCCCCGAGCCAGACGATCAGTGTGCATCCGCGGGCTTCGGCGGCGCATACATTTCCAGCAGGCCGCAGCGCGGACAGCGGAAGCTGGCCACCGGCAGGCGAGCCCTGCCGCTCAGGACCACACCACTCCAGAACGACCGCTCCGGCTTGCCCTCGATCCATTCGGTGGCGCCCCGCCCGTTCCGGGCGCGCTCGAGGATGTAGCCCTCCTGGAGCTGGACGGAGCACCTGGGGCAGGTCAAGGCTGGCACGGGATACCTCGCGGACGGGATAAGCGGAATTCAGCGGTCGGGGCCGGAGGGGGGCAGCCGTCCGGCATCCTTCAGGGCCCGCCGCAGCACGAACTCCATCTGGCCATTGAGCGACCGGAGCTCATCCGACGCCCAGCGCTGCAGGGCGTCGTAGAGCTCCGGGTCGATGCGGAGAAGGAAGGCTCGGCGATCCGCCACCGGTTCGTCTCAGTAGATGGAGCCGGCGTTGACCACGGGCTGTGTGGCCTGCTCGGAGCAGAGCACCACCAGGAGGTTGCTGACCATGGTGGCCTTGCGTTCCTCGTCCAGCTGCACGATCTGCTTGGCCGAGAGCATCTCCAGCGCCATCTCGACCATGCCGACCGCGCCCTCCACGATCTTCTGCCGGGCGGCGATCACCGCCGTCGCCTGCTGGCGGCGCAGCATGACCCCCGCGATCTCGGGGGCGTAGGCCAGATGGCTCACGCGGGCTTCGAGCACCCGGACCCCCGCCTTGGCCAGCCGGTCCTGGATCTCGACCTGCAGCTTCTCCGCGACCTCCTGGGTGTTCGCCGAGAGCGACTTCTGGCCTTCCTCGTGGGCGTCGTACGGGTACTGGTTGGCCAGGCCCCGAAGGGCGGACTCGCTCTGCACCTTCACGTACTCCTCGAAGCTGTCCACCTCGAACAGCGCTTCCGCGGTGTCGGTGACCTGCCAGACCACCACCGCCCCGATCTCGATGGGGTTGGAGTTGTGGTCGTTCACCTTGAGCTTGGTGGTTTCGAAGTTCCGCACCCGGAGCGACACCGCCTTCTTGGTGTAGAACGGATTCGCCCACCACAGCCCCTGCTGCTTGAGGGTCCCCTTGTACTGCCCGAACAGCTGGAGCGCCTTGCCCTGGTTGGGCTGCACCGTCACCAACCCGGTCCAGAGGATGACGACCACCACCGACAGGAAGGCGAATGCCGCCAGCCGCCCGGGTTCTCCCCGGCGAGCGGCATCGATCAACCCGAGGAGGGCCAGGATGGTGAGTGCCAGCAGGAGGACCAGCATGAGCCCGCCGGACAGTGCCTTGCGCTCGAGTTCCCGGATCACCGCGGTACCCTCGGTTGAGTGTGGTATCGAGATGATATCACCTTGCAATCAGAAGGTCAAGGGGGGCGACGGGCGGTCAGGCGGGCGGGCGGGCGGGCAGACCGGCGGACCGGTGGACAGGTGGACAAGCGGACAGGCGGACAGGCGGACAGGCGGAACGCGAGAATAGCAGATAGCCCCGCGCACCCGTCATCCCTCGCCGCTTCGCGGCTCGGAATGACAATCGCGGTGGGCCGGTCGCGCCTACTCCCGCACCTCCCCCCTGCCTCGTCGCCTTGTCACCTTCTCGCCTCGTCGCCTCGTCGCCTTGTGGCCCTGTCGCCCTATCGCCTTGTCGCCTTGTCGCCTTCTCGCCTTGTCGCCGCTGTCACCTTCTCGCCTCGTCGCCTTGTCGCCTTTTCGCCTTCTCGCCTGACGCCTGACGCCTGACGCCTTCTCGCCTACCCCAGCCACCCCTCCAGGTGCTCCTGGACGAACGCGTCGTCCGCGAGGTCGGGATAGCTCGCGAGCACCCGGTCGATCTCTTCCCGCTGGCCTGGCGAGAGCCCCTCCGCCGGGTCGAGGCACCAGATCCCACGCATCAGTCCCTGGCGCCGGAGCACCTCGTGGATCCCCGGGATACATCCGGCGAAGCCGTTGCCGGCGTCGAACAACGCGGCGTTGGCGTCGGTGAGCGCGGTGGCGTGACGAAACCAGGCCTGGTCCACCTGGGTGGCCTCGGGCAGCCGTCGCAGGACATGGAGCATCTCCACGGCGCGCCTGGTCCACACCGCCCATTGCCCCAGCAGGCCGCCGACCATGCGTCGCTCGCCGCCGGCGAACCGGAACCGGGACAGGAGGTCGATCACGATGTTGTCGTCGTTGCCGGTGTACAGCGCGATGTCCTGGCGGCCCGATTCGGCCACCGCCCGCACCACATCCACCGTCTGGTAGCGGTTGAACGGCGCGATCTTGATGGCCACGACGTTGGGGATCTCCGCGAACGCCCGCCAGAACGAGTGCGGCAGGACCCGGCCCCCCACCGCCGGCTGCAGATAGAATCCGAACAGCGGCAGCACCCCGGCCACCGCACGGCAATGCGCCAGGATCTCGGGTTCCGAATCGCCGTGCCACGCCCCCAGCGAGAGCAGCACCGCATCGTAGCCCAGCCTTGCGGCCAGCTCCGCCTCCTGCATGGCTTGAGGAGTTCGCCCCACCACCCCCGCCACCCTGGCAAAGGGCCGGGGCCGCGCCTTCAGCTCGGCGGCGACTGTCTCCGCCGCCAGCGCGAGCACCGGTTCGAGCAGTCCCTGCTGGCGGATCGCGAACTGGGTGGTGTGCACTCCCACCGCGATCCCGCCCGCCCCGGCGGCGAGGTAGTACCGGGTCAGCGCGCGCTGGTACCGTTCGTCCAGCTTCCGCTCGGCGGTGAGGGCAAGGGGGTGAGCCGGGATGACCTGGCCGGCAAGCAGGTGACTTTGCAACGGACTCATTCGGGGAGTTCCGCGTTCCGAGTTCCGCGTTCCGGGTCCCGTGGACCGGGTTCGCGACCTTCCCTGTCAGCCAGTCCCTGCAAAGCTAGCAGAGTACGCGCCACTTCGACCTGGTCGGCGGGAGTTGCATCCTCATCCGGCCCCGAGCCACCGGCTTGCCGGTCCGCGGTCTCACTGCCATCGCATGCTCGTCCCCCTGTCGCCACGGTCGGGGCGTGATACCTTGCGGCGCCGGGCGGCCCCGGCCGGCGGACCTCAGTGCACCGGGCTATGGGGCAGGACCATACCGATTCCTGGAGAGAAACGATGCGGCGTGCGTCACGGTGGAGTGGCTGGCGCTGGAGTGCAGGCCTCGCCCTCGGGGCATTGACCATCACGGCAGCGGGAGACCCTGAGCCGCGCCTGTCCGGCTATTCGGCAGCGGCCTCGCGGACGGAGGTCGACTGGGAGGGAAAGCTGCGCGCCATTCCCAACCCCGACACCCTGCGGGAATCGATGCGCCGTCTGTCGGCCCGGCCGCACCATGTGGGGTCGCCCTACGATCGGGACAATGCGGAGTGGATTCTGGGCCGGTTTCGGGCGTGGGGCTGGGACGCGAAGATCGAGACCTTCGACGTGCTCTTTCCCACGCCGAAGGAGCGGGTCCTCGAGCTGGTGGCGCCGGTGCGGTACGCGGCGAAGCTGGTCGAGCCGCCCGTTGCCGGCGATCCCACATCCGGTCAGAAGGCCGAGCAGCTGCCCACCTACAACGCCTACTCGATCGACGGGGATGTCACCGCCCCGCTGGTCTACGTGAACTACGGCGTCCCGGCGGACTACGATCAGC
>Ga0326726_10006287_pt1 | contig 10702 bp, 8 predicted proteins | sample MHFenrmetagenome_2_FD_207603 | JGI IMG/M metagenome (GOLD analysis project Ga0326726, IMG submission 207603) | Lab enriched peat soil microbial communities from Michigan Hollow, Ithaca, NY, United States - MHF15MN | ecosystem: Environmental > Terrestrial > Soil > Wetlands > Peat | place: USA... | reverse complement strand
CGCGCACGCGGGGCGTCGAGGGCTTCATGCTGAAGCGCCTGGACTCGCCCTACGGCGTCGGCCGCAGGAAGGGCGACTGGTGGAAGTGGAAGATCGAGCCGTACACGATGGACGCGGTGCTGATCTATGCCCAGCGCGGGCACGGCCGGCGCGCCTCGCTGTACACGGACTACACCTTCGCCGTGCGCTCCGGCGACGAGCTGCTGCCCGTCGCCAAGGCGTACTCCGGCCTGAACGACGACGAGATCCGCCAGGTCGACCGCTTCGTGCGCGAGCACACCATCCAGAAGTTCGGGCCCGTGCGCGCGGTCGAGCCACGGCTCGTCTTCGAGCTGGCCTTCGAGGGGATCCAGGAGTCCGGGCGACACCGTGCGGGCATCGCGGTGCGCTTCCCGCGCATCGCCCGCTGGCGGACGGACAAGACGCCGGAGCAGGTGGACACCATCGAGGCGCTCAGGGCGCTGGTGCGGCTGCGCAGAGGGGCGGGCGCGTGAACAGCGGAGCGGGTGAGCGGGAGAGCGGGGGAGTGGGAGCCACTTCGATCCTGGATTCCGGCGTGACTCCGCGCTCGCGGGCGGCGTCCGGCATCTCGGCGGCGCCAGCTCCCGGCTCGCCGGCAGCCCGCAGGGTCTCAGACGCCGCCGTGCTTTTCGGTTCGGCAGCGTCGCCCGGCCTCGCCGCCGTGCGCCGGTGGTTGGACGAGCAAGGCTGGACGCCGTTCGCCTTCCAGGAAGAAACCTGGCGCCGCTACCTCGCCGGGGAGTCGGGACTCATCCACGCGGCCACCGGCACCGGCAAGACCTACGCGATCTGGCTGGCCGCGCTGGCCGAGGCGCTCGACGAGCGCGCGGCGGGCGGAGCCGCTGACGCCGGTCTTCGCCTCCTCTGGATCACGCCGCTGCGCGCCCTGGCCAACGACCTGGTGGGCGCGCTGCGTGCCCCGCGCGCCGCCCTGGGGCTGCGCGACTGGGCCGTCGAGGCCCGCACGGGCGACACCGCCGGCTCGCTCAAGCTGCGCCAGCGCGACCGGCCGCCCACCGCGCTCGTGACCACGCCCGAGAGCCTGGCAGTGCTGCTGTCGTACCCGGAGTCGCGCGCGCTGCTGGGCGGCGTGCGCACCGTGGTCGTGGACGAGTGGCACGAGCTGCTGGGCTCCAAGCGCGGCTCCCAGCTCGAGCTGGCGCTCGCGCGCCTGCGGGCCTGGAGCCCCGGCCTGCGCACGTGGGGGCTGTCGGCGACGCTGGCGAACCTGGACGAGGCGGCGCGCGCGCTCCTGGGTGCACGCGGTCCGGCTGGGGAGGTGGCGACGCCGGCCATCGTCTCGGGCGACGTCGCCAAGGACTACGCCATCGACACCATCGTGCCCGCCGAGATCGCGCGCTTTCCCTGGGCGGGGCACCTGGGCCTGCGCCTGGTGCCGGAGGTGCTCGAGGCGATCGAGGGCGCGCGCTCGACGCTGCTCTTCACGAACGTGCGCTCGCAGGCGGAGGCCTGGTACCAGGCGATCCGGACGTTCCGCCCGGATTGGGGCGACACGGTCGCGCTGCACCACGGCTCCATCGACCGCAAGATCCGCGAGCAGGTGGAGGAGGACCTGCGCCGGGGGAAGCTCCGGTGCGTCGTCTGCACGTCGTCGCTCGACCTGGGCGTGGACTTCACGCCCGTGGACCAGGTCGTCCAGATCGGCAGCCCAAAGGGGATCGCGCGCCTGCTCCAGCGCGCCGGGCGCAGCGGCCACCGGCCGGGCGAGTCCAGCCGGGTGGTGTGCGTGCCCACGCACGCGTTCGAGTTGGTGGAGTTCGCGGCCGCGCGCGTGGCCATGGCCGAGCGCGTGGTCGAGCCGCGGCGCCCGCTCGACCGGCCGCTGGACGTGCTGGTGCAGCACCTGGTGACGATCGCGCTGGGCGGCGGCTTCGAGGAGCGGGCGCTTTACGACGAGGTGCGCACGACCATCGCCTTTGAGCACCTGGATCCCGGCGAGTGGCGCTGGGCGCTCGACTTCGTCACCCGCGGCGGACCCGCGCTGCGCGCCTACCCGCAGTACGCCCGCCTGCGCGAGCGCGACGGCTGGTTCCACGCGGCCTCCCCCCAGGTCGCGCGCCTCCACCGGCTCTCCATCGGCACCATCGTGGGCGATCCGGTCATGCAGCTGCGGTTCCTGGGCGGCCGCAGGCTGGGCACGATCGAGGAGTCGTTCATCGCCCGACTGCGCCCCGGCGACCGTTTCGTCTTCGCCGGCCGCGTGCTCAGGCTGGTGCGCGTCCGCGACATGACCGCCCTCGTGCGCCTGGCCCCCGGCAGCAAGGGCGAGTTCCCGCGCTGGTACGGGGCCCGGCTCTCGTTCTCGACCCAGCTGGGGGAGGCGGTGAAGCGGATGCTGGCGGAGGGAAGCGGAGTGAAGGAGCGGACGAGTGGACGAGTGGACGATGGCGGACGCGGGATTCCGGACGAAGCGCCGACCCCGGCGGGCGCAGGCGCGCGCCCGGAGGTCGAACCGTCGGCGCAGGCCGGATGCCATACGGAGGCATTAGAGGCTGAGGACGCCGAGCTCATCCACTCCTCCACTCCTCCACTCCTCCACTCGGCCGTTCCGCGTGAGCTGCAGGCCGTGCAGCCGCTCCTCGCCCTCCAGCGGCGCTGGTCGCAGCTGCCCCGCCCCGGCGCGCTGCTGCTGGAGCGCACCGGCTCGCGCGACGGGCATCACGCCTACTTCTATCCGTTCGAGGGGCGCGCGGTGCACGAGGGGCTTTCGGCCCTGCTGGCCTATCGCCTGGCTCGCCAGGCGCCGCGCTCGATCACGGTCACCTCGAACGACTACGGGTTCGAGCTGCTCTCGGCCCAGCCGCTCCCCGACGGGGAGCCGAAGTGGCGCGCGCTGCTGTCGCCCGCGCACCTCGTCGACGATTTGCTGGCGTCGCTCAACGCGGCCGAGCTCGACCGGCGCCAGTTCCGCGAGATCGCACGCGTCGCCGGGCTGGTCTTCCCCGGCTACCCGGGCATGCCCCGCAGCGCCCGCCAGCTGCAGGCTTCCAGCGGCCTCATGTACGACGTCTTCGTCCGCTACGATCCCAGCAACCTCCTGCTGGCGCAGGCGCGGCGCGAGGTGCTGGACCGACAGCTGGAGATCGCCCGCATCCGCCAGGCGCTCGAACGCATGACCGCGCAGGAGCTGGTGATCGTGCCCACCGAGCGCCTGACCCCGCTCGCTTTCCCGCTCTGGGCCGACCGCATCCAGGCCGCGCACGTGAGCACCGAGAAGTGGACGGACCGGGTGCGCAGGATGGCGGCGGCGCTGGAGAAGGCGGCAGCGCGAGGCATGGTGTCCTCGAGGAGCCACGCGTCCAGGCCCGCCCTGACCGAGCGGAAGAGTGGAGGAGCGGAAGAGTGGACGAAACTGCCACCGGAGCGTGCGCCGCGCTCCGGAGGCAGCCGGGCAGGCCGCGTTCGCCGGCAACCCGAGGGCGCACGCGCCCGTTCATCCACTCCTCCGCTCATCCACTCGTCCACCCCGACGGCCCCCACCATCGCGCCGGTGCAGCCAGAAGGCTCGGGGCGGAACAGCGCATGAGACGCAGCGCATGATCATCGATTGGGCGGGCGAGAGCCTGGAGCTGCTGCCCGAGCGGGCGCTGCTCTGGCCGGCGCGGGCCACGCTCGTGCTGGCCGACCCGCACTTCGGCAAGACCGCGGCGTTCCGCGCCGGCGGCATACCCGTGCCGCCGGGCACCACCACCCAGGACCTCGCCCGGCTGGACTCGCTCGTGCGCACCCGCACGCCGGGCCGACTGGTCATCCTGGGCGACTTCTTCCACGCCCGCGCCGGCCGCGCCGAGGACATCCTGGCGCAGATCGCGGCCTGGCGCGAGCGCAACCCCCGGCTGGCCATCGACTTGGTCGCCGGCAACCCCGCCCGGCGCGCCGGCGCGCCCCCCGCCGCCTGGCGCATCCGCGTGCACGAGGCCCCGCTCGCGGACGGCCCCTTCCTCTTCTGCCACGAGCCGCCTGACCGCGTGCCCGCCCGCCGCTACGCCCTCGCCGGGCACGTGCACCCTGCGTTCTCCATGGAGGATCGCACGAGCCGCCTGCGCGCGCCCTGCTTCCTCTTCGGCGCGCGCCGCGCCCTGCTGCCCGCCTTCGGCGGCTTCACCGGGACCAGATCCGTCCGCCCCGAGCCCGGCGAGCGCGTATACGTCGTGGGAGAGGACGAGGTGGCGGCGGTCGGGCAGCCCGTTCCCGGCGCATAGAGCTAGCAGGAAGAGAGCGCGACGGCGGGACTGCGAGACGGCGCGGCGTCCGCGGACCGGCGCGCAGTGCCCATGCGGCGTCAGTGCGCCCGCGCCCCGGCACAGCCGCAGTCAGCTTGGCCCCGAAACGTGAGGCCGGCCCGGACGCCCAGACGCGCCCGGAAACGCGAAGCGGCCCGGACGCCCCGCCGCGCCCGGACCCGCTCCCACTCTCCCACTGTGCCGTCCCGGCGCCCGGACCCGCCCGGAACGCCCCGACCGTTGCACAGCCCGAAAACGCGACGCGGGCCCGGACGCCCCGCCGCGCCCGGACCCGCCCCCACTCGCCCACTCTCCCACTCTCCCACTCCGCCGTCCCGGCGCCCGAACCCCGGTCTCACGACCGGCCGCCCGGGTCGAACCGGCCGAGTCCCGTTACTCCAGGTACTGATACAGCCCGATCGCCGCCACGACCACGCCCGCGACCATGAGCGCATCGCCGGCACGGTCGTCGATGATGGCGCCCGCAAGGAACATCGCGCCGCCCACGATCATGAGCGGCACGCCCGCCCGGTGGTAGTAGGCAGGCTGGTGGACCATCTGCCGCTCGCTCGAGGCCTTCGCCTGGGCCGGCGCCAGCAGCTGCGCGCCCGCCGCGCTCGGCCGCAGCAGCGGGGCGGGATCGCCGGTGGTTTCGGTCGCCGCCGTCGCCTGTGTCTGCGGCTGGGGGGTCGTGGTCTGCACGTCCGCTGCCGGCCCCTGGGCCTGCGCCGCCGTCCCGAGGACGTCGTGCGCCGGCGCCTGGGCGACGGCCGGGGGGGCCGCCAGCGCGACCGCGAAAGCCAGGGCCACCGTCCACACCGCCCCCACTCCCAGCATCCTCCGCATCATCTAGTCCCTCCCTCCGGTGGAGTCTCCTTCACCCTGGTGCCCAACCAGGCGTCCCGGAACATGCGGATCGCGGGCGTCACCGGCATGCCCGCCTGCTCGAACGTGACGATCTCGAGCGTGGGGTCCGCGGCCAGGACCAGCGCGGTCGCTTTCGTCTGCCCGCGCTGCACGAACGTCAACGGCACGTGGTCGCCCGGCTTGTGCGCCGCCAATATGGACGAGAACGTGGAATCGCTCGTCACCGGCTTGCCGTCCAGCGTCACGAGCAAGTCGCGGCTGTCCACCCCCGCCCGGTACAGCGGCGTGCCGACCAGCGTGGGGCCATCCACGACCGCGCCTTCCGGCCCGAACTCCAGGCGCACCGGCCCGAGCGCCGCCGCATCGGGGTGCGCGGGCCGCAGCAACAATCCGGCCGGTGCGAGCAGCATCCGGTACTCGGGCACGTCGTGGCCCTCGATGTAGTGCGCGAAGAAGCCGTCGGCAAACGCCTGGTTGGATGTAAGCTCCCCCAATGCGCGCCGCAGATCGCCCGTGGCGTAGGGCCGGCGTGGCGTGGCGGTGACCTGCAGCCGCCCGAACGCCTCCCAGAGGCGGCGCATGTAGTCGTCCAGCGTGAGCGAGAAACGCTCGCGCAGCGTCAGGTCCAGGGCGAGCCCGAGCGCGTCGCCCCACGTGTAGTACGACAGGAAGACGTTGGGGTAATCGACCAGGTCCACCGACACGGCGGCGTCGGCGAAGGGCGCATACTCGCTCATGCCCACCGCGCTGCGGTAGCGGCGCGCCGGCGAGTTCACGGTGGCATCCACCGCGTTACCCCACTCGGCCGCGGCGCCCTCCAGCGGCAGGAAGCCGGCGCGCGCCCGGATCAGCGTCGTGTAGTACGACGTGAAGCCCTCGCCGAACCACAGGTTGGGCGACGAGTTCGCCCGCTCGAAGTTGAACGGCTCGAGCGCCCGGTCCCGCAGCCGCTTCATGTTCCAGGCGTGGAAGAACTCGTGTGTGGCCGCGCCCAGGTCGCGCAGAGCACCGTCGCCGGCCAGCGGCGTGTTGCCCGTGATCAGGGTCGAGTTGCGGTGCTCCATCCCGTCCGGGTCGACCCACGGCAGGTAATCGAGAATGAACGTGTAGGTGCCACCGTCGAACAGCGGCAGCTCGCCGAAGACCTGCGCCTCCTCCGCCACCACGCGCTGCAGCATGTCGGTGAACCGCTTGGCGTCCGCGTACATGCCGTCGTGGTGGATGGCGGCCCGCAACGTGGCCTTGCCGCCCGGACCCGTGGCCTTCCACACGAACAGCTCGTGCCGCGACAGCTCCGTGGGCGAATCGAAGAAGTAGTCCAGCTGCGGGGCCGTGAACTCGTCCGGGCGACACACCGTGAGCGCGGGCGGCTCGCACACCGGCAGCAGCTGCGTCGCCACGCCCCAGCCGTTGATCAGGTGGAACGTGATGTGGATCGGGCGATGCTCCAGCCCGCGGGCGAACATGAACGCCGCCGGCATGTTGAAGTGCGCGTGCGTGGAATCGATGCCCAGGTAGGTACCGTCGGCGTGGTCGCCGAACACGGTGTAGCTCACGCGCCCCGAGACCTGCCACTCGCTGGGGGCGGGATGCGCGATCGGCAGCAGGCGGCCACGCGAGTCCGTCGCCAGCACGTCGTACACGTTCTTGGCGAACTCGTGCAGCGCGTACCGGCCCGTGGATGAGCGCGCCATGAGCACGTCCAGCGGCCGCCCGCGCACCAGCCCGCCGAACGTGACCCGGATGCGCGCGGTATGGTGGACTGCCTCCGGAAAGGCGACGTCGTAGTCCACCACGCCCGCCGGCTGCTGCGCCGGCGCCGGCGCGGCGGGGGCAGGCAGCGGCGGCCCGGGCGCCGTCGCGCTCTGCTGGCCCGGCGCAACCCCGGCCAGCGCAGCCTGCGCCACGCCCGCGAGCGCGATCGCCAGCACGAGCTTCGGTGCCGGCCTCATCCCCACCTCCGTGGCTCACCCGGCCGGCTCCGACTGCGTGGCCGGGGGCATATGGTACAGCCCGCGCCGGCGCGCGGGTAGTGCGCCGGGTCGCCGCCCTGTGCGAATATCGGCCTGCTTCGCTACTTTTTCGGCATCCGCGGGCACGACGGGCCCGCCGCCACTCCCTCACCCACCGGTGCTCCGTTTGCGCCTGCCGCGCCTCGCCTCCCGACTGCTGCTCGTCCTGGCCGCCGCGTGCGGGCGCTCCGACGGCCGGCGGGCCGCGCCCGCGCTGGCCGCGCGCGCGACCGACAGCACGGGCACGTTCGTCGTGCTCGGCCGCGACGACACCATCGCCGTGGAGCGTTACGCCCGCACCTCCGGGCGGGTGCTGGGCACCATCGTGCACGGCGACGGCACGCGCATCCAGTACGAGGCGCGGGTCGCGCCCGACGAGGCCATCACGCGGCTGGAGCTGTGGCTCTGGCGACCCGGCGTGCCCCTCGACTCCAGACCGGCGCAGCACTCCATCACGGAGCTGCACGGCCCCGCCCGGGACTCGCTCGTGCGCGTGGACCGGGACAGCGTGGGCCCCACCCGCATCAGGCGGCTGCTGGTGGCGCCCGGCTCGCAGCCCTACCTGCTGCCCAGCGTCGGGCTGGCCCAGCAGGCGCTGCGGCGGGCGCGCGCGCTGGGCGGCGACTCCCTCACGCTGCCCGTGGTGGTGCTGAACGGGAGCGCCTCCCCGCAGCGTGTGCGCATACGGTGGTTGCCGCGGGACAGCGTCGAGATCGGGGTGGGCGGCACGCATGTCCGACTGGGACTGGACGCTCAGGGCGGCATTCGCGCCGGTATGGACCCGGCGCTCGGCATTACGCTCCAGCGCGTGCCGCCCCGCTGAGCGTGCCCACGGGAGAAGGCTCCTTCAAGCGGTCGACCCGCCTGCCTGGGCGACTCAGTCCACGAGCGTGCCCTGCAGGACGGTGACCGCCTGGCCGCCCAGCAGCACGCGCTCGCCGCGTACGCCCACGCGCACCACCCCCCCGCGCGCCGAGGCCTGGTAGCCCACGAGGTCGGTCCTGCCCAGGCGCGCGCCCCAGAACGGTCCCAGGCAGGTGTGCGCCGAGCCTGTGACCGGGTCCTCGGGCACCCCCACGCGCGGACCGAAGAAGCGTGAAACGAAGTCGTACTCGGGCGCGGCGGATCGGGCCGTGACGATCACGCCGCGCACGTTCACCTCGGCCAATCGGCCCATGTCGGGGCGCAGGGCGCGCACCTCCGCCTCGGACTCGACCTCGACCAGGAAGTCGAAGCGGTTGCGCCCGAGGTAGGTGGGGGTCGCCCCCAGGGCGCCGAGCAGCCCCGGGGGCGGGTCCGCCGGCTCCTGGGGAAGCGCCGGGAAGTCCATGCGGATCCAGTCGCCGGCGGGATCCGGCTCCAGCACGCAGGTGAGCACGCCGCTGCGGGTGTGGAAGACCGCCTCGCGGTCGCGGGGCAGGTGCCCCTCCGACCAGAGCACGTGCGCCGAGGCGAGGGTCGCGTGGCCGCAGAGGTCCACCTCGACCGCGGGCGTGAACCAGCGCAGGTCGAAGGCATCCTCGTGGGCATGCACGAACGCGGTCTCCGAGAGGTTCATCTCCCGGGCCACCGCCTGCATCCACTCCGACGGCGCGGCCGCCGGCAGCATGCAGACCGCGGCCGGGTTGCCGCGGAAGGGCTCGGCCGTGAAGGCGTCCACCTGCGTGATCGGCCGCGCCACGTCAGTCGCCTCCGCGCGCGCCCAGCTCGCGGTCGAGCATCAGCAGCGCCACGCGATTGTCGCCCACCATCTCCAGCCGCGCGGCGATGTCCGACGCCGTCTTCTCCTCCTCCACCTGCTCGGTCACGAACCAGGTGAGCGCCAGCTGCGTCGCATAATCCTTCTCGTCCATCGCCAGTGCGTACAACGCGTGGATCATGGCCGTCACCTTCTGCTCATGCGCATAGGACTGCCGGAAGATCGCCAGTGGCGAGTCGAAGGTGGTCGGCGGGGCCTCGAGCGCGCCCAGCACGATCCGCCCGCCCCGGTCCGCCAGGTAGTCGAACAGCTTCATGCCGTGAGATACCTCCTCCCGCGCCTGCACGCGCATCCAGCGCGCGAAGCCGGGCAGCGCCTCCGACTCGAAATGCGCCGACATCGACAGGTAGAGGTACGCCGAGAACAGCTCGTTCCGAATCTGCTCGTTGATCGCGTCCTGGACGGTCTGCGGGATGGTGCTCATGGTGACCTCCCGGTGTTTCCCGCTGCGGCGCCCGCGAGCCGAACGCCCGCGCGGCGGGTGCAAATGTGCTGGCGCGCCCCGCGGGCGCGCCAGGGCAACGGCGAAGGCAAGGGTGAAGAGCCAGGGCAGACGCGCGGGCAAGGGAAAGGGGAAGACCAAACGTGCGCCCTCGCCGCCCGGCAGCCGCCCGCGCTCTCTCGCTACCAGCCCATGCGCTCGCGCAGCACGCGCACATGGGCCACGTGGTGGCGACCATGCCAGGCGTACAGCTGGAGCGTCTGGTCCAGCGTCATGCGCCGGCCGCGCTCGGGGTGCACGAAGGCGCGCCCGAACTGCTCGGGCGTCATCGCCCGCAGCAGCGTCACCCAGCGCTCGTGCAGCGCCTCCAGCAGTTGCAGCGAAGGCTCCACCGGCAGCGTGCGGGCGTCGGGCAGGTCGGCCCAGCGCGCCTCCAGGTAAGGCTTGATGGTGGGCTCGTCCTCCGTCAGCGCCAGCCGGAAGCGCACATACGCGTTCATGTGGGAATCGGGCACGTGGTGCGCCAGCTGACACACGGTCCAGCCGCCCTCGCGATAGGGCGTGTCCAGCTGCGCGTCGGTGAGCCCCGCCACGACCGCCCGCAGCTCGGCGGGCGCGCGCGCCACCAGCTCGATCAGCTCCGCCCGCTGCGCCCCGGCCAGCGGCTCCTCACCGATCTGCGCTTTCCCGATCGGATACCTGGGATCCTGCATCCATTGCCTCCCCTGAGTCAGATTGGCTCCCGGCTCCCCCACCAGCGCGCCCCTGACGTGGCGCCGAAGCGCCACCACCTCGCCCGTCACAGGCATCGTGGCCGGCGCGCTCGGGGAGGTCCGGGCGAGGCAAGATCTCGCGCGGCATGCGGGCGAGCAAATGCCCGGGCCCGAACGCACGCCCCCCCGGGGACCGGAAGAGGAAACGCCGGAATCCCCGACGTGACCCGACCCGGAGTCGAGGAACGCCGCCATCCCGACGTGACCCGGCCCGGAGTTGAGCGCCGGAATCCCGACGGGACCCGGCCACAGGAGGCGGAAGACGAGCGCCGGAATCCCGAATAACCCGGCCGCAGGAGAACCACCTTCCTCCTGCTCCTGCTCCTGCTCCGGCTTCCCCTGAATCCGCCGCTCGGCCCCTCCCCACTCCCCCTCAACGACAAAGGCCCGGACGTTTCCGCCCGGGCCCGTACTTGCATGGCTGGCCGTCGTCTCAGCCCGCCACCGGAATGTGCAGCAGCTGGCCCTCCAGGATGCGCGAGGTGCGCAGTCGGTTCGCCCGCTTCAGCACCGCCACCGAGACGCCGTGCCGCTCGGCGATCCGGTCGAGCGTGTCGCCGCGCTGCACGCGATAGACGGCGTGG
>Ga0326726_10006286_pt1 | contig 10702 bp, 8 predicted proteins | sample MHFenrmetagenome_2_FD_207603 | JGI IMG/M metagenome (GOLD analysis project Ga0326726, IMG submission 207603) | Lab enriched peat soil microbial communities from Michigan Hollow, Ithaca, NY, United States - MHF15MN | ecosystem: Environmental > Terrestrial > Soil > Wetlands > Peat | place: USA... | reverse complement strand
CAACGGTCGATGCAACACACTGACCACTGCGTAGGCAGGAGGAGTGTTGCAGATGAAGTACCGCACACGCACGTACTAAACCGACGCCCAGAAGGGCCTAACGTGACGCGCGCGACGCGATTGCCATGCGGATCGCGCAGCCAGTACAGTCGATGCTCGGGCGCGATCTGCAGCTGGTAGCGCTCGACCCGCGCCCGCACGTGATCTGCCGGCCGCAGCCGGATCAACTGCGGGCCGAGCAGCGCGGGTCTGGGATTGCGATAGCAGCTGCGATGCTGGACGACGACACGCACCCCGCGTTCTTACCATCGGAGCGCGGCTCAATGATCCCCGCGCCACGGTGTGGTGCGCGGAATCCACCGTCTCACGTTCGCGCGGTAGCGCTTGTACTCCTCGGGGAACTGCTCGCCGAGCGCCGGCTCCTCGTAGCCGAGCACGAACAAAAAGAAGGCCGCCCACAAGATCGCTCCGTACTCGAGCACCGCTACGCTGCCGAACAGGAGGCCCTGACCGATGATCAGCGCGGTGACCGCGACGTACATCGGATTGCGCACATACCGATAGAACCCGGTGACAACGAGGTGCTTGGGCGGCATCACGGGAGCCGGCGTACCGAGACCTTGCAACGCGAAACGGGCGAATGAATCGAGCAAGATCGGTAGCCCAGCCGCGATCAGGATGCCGCCGATCACGCGCGCGATCGGGAACAGCGCAGGCTCGAAGTGCCACTGCGTGAAGTACCACGGCGCGTACACGGCGAGCGTGCCCGGCGCGATCACCAAGAAGATCGCCGACCCGATGATCGCAGGGGCGCGCCGCATGACATCAGTCTAAGCCAACGCGGACGTCGCCGGCCCGTTCAACGTCGCCGTGAATCGTGCGGGTTGGTCGAGCGCTGGCGGCGGGTGATGTGCTGTGCGAGGTGCTTGTTGCGCTCGAGCCAGTGGTTGAGGTCACGCGCGACGACGTCCGACGGGTGCGCGAGGTCGCCGGTCATCAGCGCGTATACGGTCGCGAGCGCGGTCTCGATCGCCTGGCGCTCCAACGAATCGTCTCGGCGGCTGCGGGGCCTCTAACGGGCGTGCCTGCGTGCGGTTTCGACCGGCAGCTTTGAGGCGACGTAATCAGGACAGCGGATGTCGCTTCCGGGTCGGTTTCGACCTTTCAGCGTCTGGTTTCGGCGCGAGCGGAGGAAGACCCTCAAACACTCGCACTCGGGGTCAAGCACTCGCACTCGAGGTCGTCTCCAGCCCGTCCTTCTCGGCAAAGGCTGGGAATCCAAGGCAGCTCAAACAGTCAGCGATCGACCTTCAACGCGCTTTGCTTCGAAGCGCTGTGCTGATGCGCTGGGCCGCACAGCGGCTCATTTCGATTTGTTATTGACGTCTTGAAGGCGTTGGGGGCAACTGTTCTTGGTGGCGTGATGTTGCCCCCAAAGTTGCCCCCAGATTTTGCGGCTGTCGTCGGACAAGAATGGATCTTCGTGGACGATCGCCGAGGAACGGGACGTTCGCGCCGATGCTTCGTGCGTCTTGTGCACCGTGCTGGGACGCTGGAGGACTCTGATTCGATTGCTTTAGTCGCGGAATCACACTCACGCAAACTGGAACCTGCTTGAGCTTGTCCTCGGAGATCCACTGAAGTCCGCGAACGTCCGCAGACGTCCGGATTGGAGGCGGCGGGAATCGAACTACAGAGTGAAAAGCGATCGAAACGATAGCGAGTTGCCCCCAATGTTGCCCCCACGATGCTCGGCTGACTTGAACGTTTGAAAGAGCTCGGTAGACGTTTCATCCGCGGCCGAGGATTGCGCCTCCTGTACGGATCACAAGAACAACCGTATCTCCCAGTCGCCTCGCCGTCGATATCGTCGTCGGCTCCAATCGCGAAACAGCCGACTTTCGCTGGACATTCACTGTCGGCCACTTCCAGACATCCGTGCGCGCTCAAGCCTCAAGCCCGCGCCGGCGATGACCGCTGTGGGAGTGCTGCGGACATGGGTCAATGTCGAGGTGAACGCGATTGCAGTTCCAAGCCGACTTTCATGGTACCGCCGTGCTAACCATGAATGCGCGCGCTTAGAGCGAGCTGAGTCGGACTCGATCGACGAAATGCTCTTGGACACCAACGCGGTGCGCGATAGGGTTCACAACTACTTCGTGTCGCCGAAGGCGCTGCGGCGCTGCTACGAGAACTGGCAGTGGGGATTGCCGACGAGCTCAACAAATTCGCCGAGCCACGCACTGCTGAACAACGCCGACCCGGAGGGGTGAGTCGCCTGCGGCATCGGCGTCTGCGCATGGCGATCCAACGACGGCCGCCGCGCGCGCGCCGGTGATCGGGGGGCGGAGCGGACTGCTGTATGCCCGCTCGACGCCGTGGAGCCACTGCCCAGACCTGTTCGCCGAGAAAGCTCGCGTGGCCCTGGAGAGAACAGCGGCCTCGGTCCCTGCGCAGACGCGCCACCCGCATCAACCGGTCGGACAGAACCTTGACGCCCCAAGCCGGGACGCTGCGGCCAGGAAATGATCCGTGCCGTTGTGCAAGGCCCTGTGAATTCCATTCGAGGCGTCAGCCGCAACCCCGTGCCCGCTTCACATGGCGCCGAGCGCGCCGGGCGAGGAGCGTTGTGTCTCGTCACTTCGGCGAGATGAGCCGAGTGCTTCCTTCTGGTGGGTGTTCAGCTGCGTCGGCCTCACGCTAATCGCCGACAAGCGCGGAGAACGGCGCCCGACGCACGCGGTCACCAAACTCTGACGAAATCAGGACGATTCGATGACTACTTCGAGTGAGTCGATCGCTACGCTGCCAACGGTCGAATCTAGATCAATTCACTCACTCACCACCTGGAGCAAGCATGAAAGTCGCAAATGTTCTTCTTCCGGCCGCGTTCGCGGCGATCGCCACTGTAGCTGCCGCCGCACCTTCCACGACCGACGAGGCCCGCGCCCAAGCCGCGCAACGCAATACCGCCGCTGCACGTGCGGCCGCTCTGTTGCCTTATGAGCCGGTCGGCTCGAAAGTGGTTCGCGTTACCGATACGGAATCCGCACGAAGCGCGGCCGCGCAGGCCAATGAGCGGCAGGCGCGCGACAGCCACGGCGCCGAGGTTCTACGCGCCGGTTCCAGTTTGCAGCCTGCGCCGATCAAGGTCACGGACACCGACTCGGCTCACGCCGCGGCCGCGCAGCAGGCTCGCCAGCAGGCCCTGGCGGCCGAGTACGCCGAATACCAGCAGACGCAAGCTCGTCGATCGGCGAACACCGCGGTCCGGTAAAGGCGACAGGCGGCAAGGCCTGTCCTGCGTTGTTTCGAACGGCCAGATGCCTCGAGACAGGCCTCCGCCATTTTCGGTACCGCACGATTTCTCACTTCACTAACGTCAATTGAAAGGAAGCAACATGAAACGCACAGTTGTTCTGGCAGCACTGCTCATTGCGACGTCCGCCGCGCTGGCCAACGACGTCGATCCGTTCGGCTTCGAAAAGGAGCATTTCCAATCTTCGAAGTCGCGCGCCGAAGTCGTTGCCGAGCTGAAGGCCGCACAAGCCGCGGGCGAAATGCCGGTCGGCCAGCTGGGAGTCAAGCCCGTCGAGATCAAGTCGACGAAGACTCGCGCTGAGGTCGCGGCCGATACGCGCGAGGCCGCGCGCCTCGGGCTTCTGACGGGCTATGGCGAACTGGGCTCACAGGAGGCCGGGCTCAAGCGCATGCGCGCGACCCACTCGTGAGTTGACTCGATCGGCGCGCGCCATAGGGCGCGCCAGCCGCGTCGCGCAATCACCTGCGGACGCGGCTGCGAAGCTGTGCGCGCTTTCGAGAAAGGCTCCGCCGGTAGTCGTCGCCGCCGGGAGTTGATTCTCTCGCACTTGCCCGTCGCTACGCGGCGAGAACGCGAGGCCTTCCCGATCATCACGGCGGCGCTTTCCAGTCCCTGCTCGACCTTGGCTCAGAACTCCAATCATGTCGATTCAACACTCGGCTGCCAATCGCGGGCACGAATGGAATATGGCCCGCCGCATTCTCGGCCTTACTGCGGTTCTCCTTGCGTTCGTTCTGAGCGGTTGTTCCTCGTTCAGGCCATGGCAGAACCAGCCGGCGGAGAGCCGCGCGATAACAGTCAAGACCCTCGCCGCGACACCGCCCACCGAGCGCTCGATCGTTGCGGCCGTGACGTTTTCCGGCGGTGGCGCGCGCGCAGCGGCCTTCGGCCTCGGCGTACTGCAGGAACTCAAAGCTACGGAGTTCTCCTGGGAAGGACAACCGACCACGCTGCTCGACGAGATTTCGCTGGTGAGCGGCGTTTCCGGCGGCAGCGTGCTGGCGGCCTACTACGCCGCCTTCGGCGACGAGACGCTGACACGTTTCGAGTCCGAGTTTCTCCTCACCCACTTTGAGAGCGGGCTGATCGGTTACGCGTTGTCGCCCCTGCGGCTGCAGCATCTCTCATCCCCGTGGTACGGCCGCAGCCACGTCCTGGCCGAGCGGCTCGAGACCCTGTTTCGAGGGCGGACGTTTGGCGACCTGAAAAATCGGGCACGCGGACCCGACCTGCTCGTGACGGCGACCGACCTCACCACGGGCGCTGCGTTCGAATTCACCGCGGAGCAATTCGCGCTCATCTGCTCGGATTTGGCGAGTGTGCCGCTCTCGTTTGCGGTGGCCGCGTCCTCGTCGGTGCCGATCCTCCTCTCGCCCCTGACCCTTCGCAACTACGCCGGCCACTGCTCGACCGGAAATGCGGTGTCCGTGCAGAACCTGGACGAGAACAACTACCGCGTCCGCATGCTGCGTGCGAGCGCCGAGAGTTACCTCGACGCCGACGATCGCCCGTATATCCATCTCGTGGACGGCGGCGTCGCCGACAACCTCGGCGTGCGCACGATGCTCGATCGCCTGATCGCGGGTGGTTCGATCGGGGCCGGCTGGCGGCAGGCGCCGCCCGGATCGATCCGCAAGCTGATCCTCATCGCCGTGAACTCGGAACGCGACGTCGCCGAACGCATCGACCGCAGCGACCGTGTCCCCACGACCGGCCAGGTGCTCAACACGCTGGTGTTCGGCGCGGGCACGCGCGAAACGCGGGTCACGCTCGGCCTCTTGAAGGATGACATGCAGCGTTGGCAACGCGAGTTGATTGAGGAACGCGGGACGCAAGGCAGCCCGTTCGCCGCCGACGCCGAGTTGCACGTGATCAGCATCAGCCTGCGCGATGTCGAGGATCCCTCCGTGCGGCGTTCGCTGCTCCAGGTTCCGACGGCCTTCACGATCGACCCGGACGAAGTGAAAGGGTTGGAACAGGCCGGGCGCGAAGCGCTGAGTAGATCGCCGGAGTTTCAACGGCTCCGCGAGCAACTGCGGGAGCCGGGATCCTTTCCGGGACGATTGCTCGCGGCGGAGCGCGGGGACCAGACCGGGCGAGAAGATGGCGTCACAAGCCGTTAGGCCCTCGGCCGCTTGCCTGGGCCGGACCCTGGCGAAGGCGGTCGTGCTCCTCATGCCTGTCGCCTTGGCCGCCGCATGTGCAACGCCGTCGCCGGCGCCCGAGCCGCTCAGTTGCGCTCAGCTCGACAAGGAAATCCGAGCGAGCGAAGACGCGCGCCTGCTCGCAGTCGAAAAACAGGAAGACCCCTGGAAGTTCGTGATCCCGTTTGCCGTGGCGGGCGTTCACGTCGCCTCCAAGTCGGCGGTCGACGATGCAGACCGCTGGCTGGCGCAACTGCGGGAGAACGCCCAGCGCAAAGGGTGCGCTCCGCTCGCCCCAATCCCGACCGAATCCCGACCGTCCGCTGACCCTCTCGCCCGGCTATCGCCTTAACGTCCGTCGCCACGAAAACCGCATAGCACGAGAGGCGAAATGAAAACACCGATCACCATGCTTGAACGCAGTCACGACGTGTCGCAGCGGGTCGCGCAGATCCTGCACACGCGCACGAAGCTCGCGCTCGAGCGCGTCAACGAGCGCGTGCACGCCGCATCCGCGCGGGAGGTCGCAGCGCTGTCCGGGAACCCCACCTCGCTTGCTCGATCCTGGACGGACTGCACGCAGTACTTCGTCGACCTTGCGCAGCGTTCGGTCCTGTTCTGGGACACGCTGCGCCAGCGTGGCAACAACTTCGTCGAGCATGAGCGGCAGGGACTGCCGCCGGTGCTGCACTTCGAATCTGAAATGCTGATGGACGGGCGCAAGTTCGAGCGCCCGGTCAACTACGCATTGTTGCGCATCGTTCCGCCGGAAGGTGTCAAGGTCGATCCTGAGCGGCGCCCCTACGTGATCATCGACCCGCGTGGTGGGCACGGGCCCGGCATTGGCGGATTCAAGGACGACTCGCAGGTGGGCGTGGCGCTGCGCGAAGGTCATCCCGTCTACTTCGTCGTCTTCTTTCGCGATCCCGAGCCGGGACAGACGCTGCTCGATGTCTGCAATGCCGAGCGCGAGTTCGTGCGTCATGTGCGCATGCTTCATCCGCGCGCGCCGAAGCCGGCCCTCATCGGCAACTGCCAGGGTGGATGGGCGGCCATGATGCTTGCCGCTGCCAGTCCCGACGACACCGGCCCGATCGTGGCGGTCGGTGCACCGATGTCCTACTGGGGCGGCGCGTGGAGCGAAGGGGCGGGCGACAACCCGATGCGATACGCCGGCGGCCTGCTCGGCGGCGCCTGGCTCGCGTCGCTCTCGGCCGACCTCGGCGCCGGCAAGTTCGATGGCGCGTGGCTGGTACAGAACTTCGAGAACCTGAATCCGGCCAACACGTTTTGGGACAAGTACTTCCAGCTCTTTACCCACGTCGACACGGAGCCGCAGCGCTTCCTCGAGTTCGAGCGCTGGTGGGGCGGCTACTTCCTGATGAACCGCGAAGAGATCGAGTGGATCACTGAGAACCTCTTCGTCGGCAACAAGTTGTGGTCCGGCACGGTGAAGGCCGATGCGAACCGTGCGTTCGACCTGCGCCAGGTGAAAGCGCCGATCGTCTTGTTCGCGTCGCTGGGCGACAACATCACGCCGCCGCAGCAGGCCTTCAACTGGGTCGCCGATGTCTACCGCAGCACTGAGGAAATCAAGCTGCACGGACAGGTGATCGTCGGCCTGATGCACCAGGACATCGGTCACCTCGGCATCTTCGTTTCCGGCAAGGTCGTTCGGAAGGAGCACGCCCAGATCGTCTCGGTGCTGAAGTCGATCGAGGCGTTGCCGCCGGGGCTCTACGGCATGGAGATCGTCGAGCGCTCGGACGCCGGCGCCGATCCGTCGTACGACGTGCGCTTCGTCGAATTGCGGCTGGAAGAAGTCACCGCGCGGCTGAATCGCTTCGAGCGGGCCGACGAAGGACCGTTCCAGGCCATGAGCATGGTGTCGGAATTCAACCAGCGCGCGTACGAACTCTTCGGACGCCCCGTGGTGCAGGCTCTGTCGAGCGAGACTTTCGCCCGGGCGTCGCGCGTGTTGCATCCGCTGCGCCTGCAGCGGTGGGCGATCTCGGACCTCAACCCCTGGCTCGCCTGGCTGGCGCCCGCCGCGCAGGCCGTCAAGGCGCGCCGGCAGTCGGTCGATGCCGATCATCCCGCTCGCAGGGTCGAGTCGATCGTCGCGGAGATGATGAGTGCGTCGCTCGATTGCTGCCGTGCCCTGCGCGACGCGGTGGCGGAAGCCGGCTTCTTCCATATTTACGGCCACCTGTTTGCCTTGTACTTCGGCGACCAGACCGGGATGGCGCAACGGGCCGAGCCGGCGAGTGCACGCGAGTTGCCGGTCGTCCAGGACGCGCTCGCTGCGATAGAGCAGGGCGGCTACGCCGAAGCACTGGCACGGGTGGCGTTCCTCATGGCCCATGAGGATGCGCCGTTGCCGCTCTCACGCCTGCAACTCGCGCACGAACTGATCGAGGACTACCGCGCGCTTCTGCCGCCGCTCCCACCCGAGGAACTGCGTCGTATCGGTGGCATGCAGGAAGTCATCGCGCGCTACGAGCCGGAGCGCGCCATCGAGACGCTGCCGCTCCTCCTCGCCCGACCCGCGGACCGCGAACGACTCCTCGAACTGCTCGAACGCGTGCTCGCCGACCGGCGCGTGCAGCGTATCGAGCCCCCGGCGCGACAGACCGCGGTGCTCGCGCGCATCCGCGGCGTGCTCGCGGTGAGCGGCTCGTCGTACCGGCGCGGTCACGCCGCTTCGGCGCAGCACACGCAAGTCGCGGCGATCGAAGGCTAAAGCCATGGACCTCCGCTCCGCATCCATACCTGGACGGCGCTCGCCACATCGCGGCATGACGGAAAACGTCGGCCCAAGACGCGTCCATTCCCATCCACGCGCCGCCGATATTTCGGCGGCATCCAATGAGGCAACAACCGTGAACAGCACCTCTTTTTCCCACGACCTCGAGTACGTCCGCAACCGCACCTTCGACGAGATCGCCGTTGGCGACAGTGCAAGCATCGAACGCACCCTCACCGCCGCGGATATCCAGCTCTTCGCCGCCATGTCGGGCGACACCAATCCGACCCATGTCGACCCGGAGTTCGCCGAGTCGACGCCATTCAGCGACGTCATCGCACATGGCATGTGGGGCGCCGCTCTTTTCTCCGCCGTGCTCGGCACCCGCCTGCCGGGCGCCGGCACCCTCTACACCGGGCAGACGCTGAAGTTCACGGCGCCCGTTCGCGTCGGCGACACGCTCACGGTCACGGTGACCGTGATTGCGCGTAACCGCGCGACGCGACAGCTCAGTCTCGATTGCACGGGCACCAACCAGGACGGCGCGCTCGTGATCGAAGGCGAGGCCACCGTCATTGCACCGGCGCAGCGCATCGAGCGGCCGCGCAGTGCGTTGCCGCAGATCCGCATCCAGCTTTCGCATGGCGATGACCTCGTGCGACTGCTGCAGTACGCGCGCCCGCTGGGGCGGATCAAGGTCGCCGTCGTGCATCCCTGCGACGCCGTCAGCCTGTCGGCCGCGCTCGACGCGCGCGCCGCCGGCCTGATCGAACCGGTGCTGGTCGGTCCGCAGGCGCGCCTCGAGATGATCGCGCACCATTCGAACCTGCAACTCGAAGGCATCGCGATCGAGGACGTGCCGCACAGCCACGCCGCGGCAGCGCGCGCGGTGGAACTGGCGCTGCAGGGCACCGTCGAGGCGCTGATGAAGGGCAGCCTGCACACCGACGAGTTGATGGGCGCGGTGGTCGCGAGCCCCCTGCGCACCGGCCGGCGGATGAGCCATTGCTTCCTGATGCAGACGCCCGCCTACGCGCGCCCGTTCATCATCACCGACGCGGCCGTCAACATCTCCCCGACGCTGCAGGAGAAGGCGGACATCGTGCGCAATGCCGTCGATCTCGCGCACGCCTTCGGCGTCGAGCGCCCGCGCGTTGCCGTTCTGGCTGCCGTCGAGACCGTCAACCCGAACATGCCGGCCACGCTGGATGCGGCGGCGCTATGCAAGATGGCCGATCGGGGCCAGATCAGCGGCGCGATCCTCGACGGACCGCTCGCGTTCGACAACGCCATATCGGCGGCCGCGGCGCGCATCAAGGGCATCGTCTCCGACGTCGCCGGGTCTGCCGACATTCTTCTCGTTCCGGACCTCGAGAGCGGCAACATCCTCGCCAAGCAGCTGGAGTACCTCGGCGGCGCGGCGAGCGCCGGCATCGTCCTCGGCGCACGCGTGCCGATCATCCTGACGAGCCGCGCCGATTCGCGCGAGTCGCGCATCGCATCGTGCGCCGTCGCGCTCGTGGCAACGCGGCGCGGCTTGCACGCGCCCGTGGCTGCCGCTCGATCGCCTGGCGCCTCGGCACCTGCGACCTCGAGCAGTGCCGTCGCGCGCCACGCCGGGCAGCCGGCCGCGGTGTAGCCATGAATGCCAACCCGTTGCACGGGCCTCTGCAGGCACCGGCCGCGCAGCGCGAAAGCGCGCGCCCCCCGGCCAGCGCCGACGCGGGGATCCTGGTCCTCAATTGCGGCTCCTCGAGCATCAAGTTCGCCCTGTTCGACGCGACCGCGAATCCGCTGCCGCGCTTGTCTGTGTGGTCGGGGCAGGTCGAGGGCATCAACACCGGCAATCCGCGGCTGCTCGTGGCCGACGAGGCGCCGTTGGCGCTCACGCTCGGGCGTGACAGGCCTTACCACGCAGCGCTGCAGAGTGTGCGTGACGCCGTGTCACGACTCGGCGGCGGGCGCCTGCCGCGCGCGGTGGCGCACCGCGTCGTTCACGGTGGGAGCAAGTACGCAGCGCCGGTGCGGGTGGACCGCGAGGTCCTGGCGGAACTGAAGCGCTACACCCCGCTTGCGCCGCTGCACCAGCCGTTCGCATTGGAGGCCATCGGCGCCTTGCTCGACGAGACGCCGGATCTGCAGCAGGTGGCCTGTTTCGACACCGCATTCCACCGCACCCTGCCGCAGGTCGAGCAGATGATGGCGCTGCCGCACGCGTTCTGGGAACGCGGCATCCGGCGCTACGGGTTTCACGGCCTGTCCTACGAGTACGTGGCGATCGCGCTGGCGGAGCGGTATGGCGATTGGGCGCGCGGACGCACGATCGTCGCGCATCTCGGCAGTGGCGCGAGCCTGTGCGCGATGAAAGGACTGCAGAGCGTGGCCACGACGATGGGCTTTTCCGCCCTCGACGGCCTGATGATGGCCACGCGCTGCGGCGCGCTCGATGCGGGCGTGATCCTGCACCTGATGGAGCAGGAGCGATACAGC
>Ga0326726_10006285_pt1 | contig 10702 bp, 8 predicted proteins | sample MHFenrmetagenome_2_FD_207603 | JGI IMG/M metagenome (GOLD analysis project Ga0326726, IMG submission 207603) | Lab enriched peat soil microbial communities from Michigan Hollow, Ithaca, NY, United States - MHF15MN | ecosystem: Environmental > Terrestrial > Soil > Wetlands > Peat | place: USA... | reverse complement strand
CAACCGTGCACCGGAGGGGTCGATGAGCCAGGAGCTGCCGAAGATCGTTTCCTTCTCATCGCCCGTGGTGGCCGAGCGCTCGGCGCCGGACCCTGCCCGCGTCCTCGCCGGGCGTCCGATGCTCACCACGGAAAATCACTATGCGGACGCTGCGCAGCAGTTCTTCAGCGGCGTCTGGTCGAGCACCGAGGGCAAATGGCGAGTCACATACGCGGAGCACGAGTTCTGCTCGTTGCTCGAAGGCCGGGTACGGCTCGTGAGTGACGACGGCAGTGTCTGGGATTTCGCCGCGGGCGACAGCTTTGTGATCCCGGCCGGATTCAGCGGCACCTGGGAGACGCTCGCGGCTTGCCGCAAGCTCTACGTAATCTACGTCCCGCCGGCTCAACAAGCTGGACGGAAGCGCGCGGCGGCCGCAAAGAAGTCGAAGAAATCGACGAGCGCCCGCCGCCGCAGGAAGTAGCTCGGTTCCTAGCCCGAGTTCTGTCCCGACGCGCCCGATGACGGTGCACGCGTGCCAGAACACGGCTCATCGTAGTGCCGTTCTTGCGCCGCGCGCTCCCGCCGAAATACCCGAGGCCCCGCAGAAATTCATATTGAACAACGTCTTGGCCCGTCGGCCCGCCAGCTGGCACGCATCGTGCTTCTGGTACGGTCGGCGACACCAAGAATGGGAAGTAACTCGTGACCACGACGAAGTGGCTGATCGCTGCCAGCCTTGCGGCTTTAGGAAGCCCGCGGCTTGTTGCCTTTCTGCGACAATGTCGGCGGCGACCCCACGATTTGACGAAATCAGTGACTTGATGTCCTGAATTGCAAGGGAATTGTGTTCGGAGTAAAAAGGCGCACGTTGTTTGCCCTGTAGGGCCACAGCAACCGGCCGTATTTATCAGAGGGAGGAGATCATGCGAAGAATTCTCGGGATAGGTGCTTTCCTGATGCTCGGGGCCGCCGGCGCCGCACAGGCCGGTGTGACCGGTACGGTGACGGCAGCCAGCGACTACGACTTTCGCGGCATCTCGCTGAGTGCTAAGGATCCGGCGCTGCAGGCCAGCATCGACTATGCCAATGACAGCGGCTTCTACGCCGGCATCTGGGGCAGCAACGTCGACTTCAGTGGTTACGGTCTCGACGAGAGCGTCGAAATCGACTACTACCTCGGCTACACCTTCGGCCCCAAGGATGGACCGACATATGAGCTGGCCTTCGTGTATTACACGGATCCAGGCACCAACGTTAAGATCGATTACGCGGAGCCCCACATCGGTGTCACGTACAAGTGGTTCAACGCCAAGCTTTGGTACGCATGGGATTACGGCAATACCAGCCAAAGCGCCGAATACATCGAAGGCAACGGCACTTTCGCGCTGCCGCAGGACTTCGCCGTGGTGGCACACGCGGGTTACGCCTGGGGCGACTATTGGAAGTCGTTTAACGGCGAGTACTTCGACTATTCCATCGGCGTGACCAAGTCATTCGGCCACTTCAACTTCGCGCTCAAGTTCATCGATGGGAGCGACGCCGTATACGATCATAGTTCGGACACATATTCGGGCGACAGCAAGGTCTGGCTGAGCGTCGCGACGACGTTCCCGTGGTCCAAGGAATAGGACACGCTCGAACGGTGCAATGAAACGGGCCGGCACTGCCGGCCCGTTTTTTTTTGGCGAGCTCTGCCTACGAAAGTGACCTGAGAATCGCGGCGAGCTTGCCGAAGATCTCATCGATATGCGTCTTGTCGATAATGAGCGGGGGCGAGAGCGCAATGATGTCGCCGGTCGTGCGAATGAGCAGCCCCTGTTCGAAGGCCTGCAGGAAGACGCTGAACGCGCGCGCGGTGGGTTGACCGGCGATTGGCTCGAGCTCGATGCCGGCGATCAGGCCGAAATTGCGGATGTCGATGACGTGCGGCAGTCCCTTGAGGCTGTGCGCTGCATCTTCCCAGTAGCGCGCGAGTTCCGCGGCCCGTGACAGCAGGCCGTCGCGCTCGTAGATCCCGAGCGTTGCGAGAGCTGCGGCGCAGGCGAGTGGATGTGCCGAGTACGTGTAGCCGTGGAATAGCTCGATTGCCTGCTCCGGCCCCTGCATGAAGGTTTCGTAGATCTCCTTGCGCACGATGACCCCGCCCATCGGCACCGAGCCGTTCGTGAGGCCCTTGGCGCACGTGATGATGTCTGGCGTCACGCCGAAGGCCTGCGCACCGAATGGCGCGCCGAGACGTCCGAAGCCCGTGATCACTTCGTCGAAGATCAGCAGCAGCTTGTGCTTGTCGCAGATCTGGCGCAGCCGCTCGAGATAGCCGCGCGCGGGCAGCAGCACGCCCGCCGATCCGGCGACCGGCTCGACAATGACGGCGGCGATGGTCGAGGCATCATGCAGCGCGACGATCCGTTCGAGTTCATCGGCGAGATGCGCGCCCCACTCCGGCAGGCCGCGCGTGAAGGCGTTGCGCTCGAGATTGTGCGTGTGGGGCAGATGATCGACCCCGGCAAGCATGTTGCCGAAGAACTTGCGGTTGTTGACCATGCCGCCGACGGAGATGCCACCGAAACCGACGCCGTGATAGCCGCGCTCGCGGCCGATGAAGCGCTGGCGCGCGCCGTCGCCGCGCAAGCGATGATAGGCGAGCGCGATCTTGAGCGCGGTGTCAACCGACTCCGAGCCCGAGTTGGTGAAGAAGACATGGTCGAGCCCGCGGGGCGCGATCCGCGTGAGAGCGTTGGCCAGCTCGAACGCACCCGCGTGCCCCATCTGAAACGGCGGCGCGTAGTCGAGCGTTGCGATCTGACGCGCGACGGCTTCGCTGATTTCCTTGCGGTCGTGCCCGGCATTGCAGCACCACAGGCCCGCTACGCCGTCGAGGATTTTTCGGCCATCGTCGGTGAAGTAGTGCATGCCGGACGCGCGTGCGAGCAGCCGCGGGTTGGCCTTGAACTGGCGATTGGCCGTGAACGGCATCCAGAAGGCTTCGAGTTCGGCGCGCGACAAGGATTTGCTGGGCATGGGGGACCTCGGAGTGGGGCGCGCATGATAAGAAAAATTGACATTTCCGACAAACTGGGCCGAAATTTCGGCTTCAATGTTTAAGATTATTGACGGTTGGAGCACTACATGGCCATCGACGTCGGATCTCATCTGCGCGCGGTGCGCAGCATGTACGGCCTTTCCCAGCGCGAGCTAGCCAAGCGCGCGGGCGTGACCAACGGCATGATCTCGCTTATCGAACAGAATCGCGTGAGTCCCTCGGTGAGCTCGCTCAAGAAGGTGCTCGACGGGATTCCGATGTCGCTCGCGGAATTTTTTACTCTCGACATCACGACGAGTCCGCAGGTGTTCTTTGGGCGCGACGAGCTCACCGACCTTGGCCGCGGTCCCGTGGCGCTGCGCCTGGTTGCGGCGACGCGGCCCAATCGCCAGATGGCCATCATGCACGAGACCTATGGGGCGGGCGCCGACACGGGCGAGGAGATGCTGAGTCACAAGGGCGAGGAGGGCGGCGTGATCGTGCGCGGGCGCATCGAGCTCACCGTCGCCGGCAACAGCCGTGTGCTCGGCGCGGGCGAGGCCTACTATTTCTCGAGCAGCGCGCCGCACCGCTTCCGCAATCCGGGGCGCGAGGAGTGTGAGATCATCAGCGCCTGCACGCCGCCGACGTTCTGATCGCTCGCGCACCACTCCGCCAAACGGGGCTGCAAGGTCACATCGCATGTCCGCTCAGCCGAAACCGATCAACTGGCACGCGCGCGCCGCCGGCCTCGCCATCCGCGGACAGGCGTTCATCGACGGCAGGTACGTCGACGCGGCGTCGGGCGCAACTTTCGATTCCATCAATCCGGCAACCGGCAAGGTCCTCGCCAAGGTTTCCGCGTGCGACCAGCCGGATGTCGATCGCGCAGTTGCGAGCGCGCGCGCGGCATTCAGCAAGGGCGGCTGGTCGCGGCTCGCGCCGCGGCGGCGCAAGGAGGCTCTGCTCAAGTTCGCGATTGAGATCCGCGAGCACGCCGAAGAGCTGGCTCTGCTCGAGTCGCTCGACATGGGCAAGCCCGTTGGCGACGCGCTCGGCGTCGACATGGCCGCCTCCGCGAACTGTATCCAGTGGTTCGCGGAAGCCATCGACAAGATGTACGACGAAGTCGCACCGACGGGCGAGGATGCGCTGGCGCTCGTGACACGTGAGTCGGTTGGGGTGGTCGCCGCGATCGTTCCCTGGAATTTCCCTTTGCTCATGGCCACGTGGAAGCTCGGGCCGGCGCTTGCATCGGGCAATTCGGTCGTACTAAAACCCTCCGAGAAATCCCCTCTCACGGCGATTCGAGTGGCGGAGCTGGCGGTCGCAGCCGGCATTCCCGAGGGCGTGCTCAATATAGTTCCGGGATTCGGCGGTACCGCGGGCAAAGCGCTCGCTCTTCACATGGACGTCGACTGCGTTGCGTTCACCGGCTCCACGCGCACGGGCAAGATGATGCTCGAGTATTCCGGCCAGTCGAACATGAAGCGCGTCTGGCTCGAGTGCGGCGGCAAGTCGCCGAACATCCTGCTCGCCGATTGCCCCGACGTCGAGCGCGCGGCGACGGCGGCAGCCTATGCCATCTTCTTCAATCAGGGCGAGATGTGCTCGGCGGGCTCGCGTCTCGTCGTGCATGAGTCGCTCAAGGAGCGCGTGCTCGAGAAGATTGCCGCGATCGGCCGTGAGCTGGCCCCGGGCGATCCACTCGATCCCAATACGAAACTCGGCGCGATCGTCGACCGCACGCAGCTCGACACGGTGCTCGGCTACATCAAGAAGGGTCGCAGCGAGGGCGCACGCGTCGCGTTGGGCGGGGAGCAGGTGCGCAAGGAGAGCGGCGGCTATTTCGTCGAGCCGACAATCTTCGACGGGGTGAAGCAATTCATGACGATCGCCCGTGAGGAAATCTTCGGGCCGGTGCTCGCGACCATCACCTTCCGTGACGTCGCGGAAGCGGTCGCCATCGCGAACGACGTGAGCTACGGGCTCGCCGCCGCCGTCTGGTCGCGCGACATCACGACCGCGCATCGCGTGGCGCGCGCGTTGCGCGCCGGCACCGTGTACGTCAACTGCTACGACGCCGATGACATCACCGTGCCGTTCGGCGGCTTCAAGCAGTCGGGCAACGGGCGCGACAAGTCGCTGCACGCTTTCGACAAGTACACCGAGCTCAAAACCACCTGGGTCGATCTGTCGACCTAGTGCGAGTCGGGCACCGATCCGAGGAGAGAATGATGGCGCAAGTGCAGGTGGCGGCGACGCAGATGGCCTGTGGCTGGGACCGCGCGGCGAACATTGCGAATGCTGAAAAGCTGGTGCGCGCGGCCGCGAAGAAAGGCGCGCGCGTGATCCTGCTGCAGGAGCTCTTCGAGACGCCGTATTTCTGCAAGGATCATGACGGCGAGTACTTCGCGCTGGCGCGGCCGGTCGACGAGAACCCGGCGCTCGCGCGCATGCGCGAGCTCGCGGCCGAACTCGGCGTTGTGCTGCCGGTGAGCGTCTTCGAGCGTGCACACAACGCTTACTTCAATACGTTGGCCATGGTCGATGCCAGCGGTGCGCTGCTCGGCACCTATCGCAAGTCGCACATTCCGGAGAGCGTGGGTTATCACGAAAAGTACTACTTCTCCCCCGGCGACACCGGCTTCAAGGCCTGGGACACGCGCTACGGCCGGATCGGCGTCGGCGTATGCTGGGACCAATGGTTTCCGGAAGCCGCGCGCGCCATGACGCTGATGGGCGCGGACCTGCTCCTCTATCCGACCGCGATCGGCTCGGAGCCGGCGGACCCTGGTATCGACTCGCGCGATCACTGGCAGCGCGTGATGCAGGGCCACGCCGCCGCGAACGTGATTCCCGTAGTTGCATCGAATCGCATCGGCGTCGAGCCCGGCAAGACTCCAAGCTCGACGATGACCTTCTACGGCTCGTCATTCATCACCGATCACACCGGCGCGAAGCTCGCGGAAGCGGATCGCGCGAGCGAGCAGATCATCAGCGCGAGCCTCGACCTCGAGTTGTGCCGGCGCTATCGACACTGGTGGGGCCTCTTTCGCGATCGCCGGCCTGACCTGTACTACCCACTGCTGTCCCTCGACGGCGGCGCATGAGCGACGTCGCTGCTGCCACCAGGAATCGGCCGCTCGCCTTCGTCGACCTCGAGACCACGGGCGGCGACCCGCGCCATCACCGCGTCATCGAGGTCGGCGTGGTGGAGCTCGATGCGGACGGGGCGAGCCGGGAGTGGAGTACGCTGGTCAATCCGGGTTGCCGTATTCCGGCATACATCGAAGAGTTCACCGGTATCTCGAACGCGATGGTCGAGGATGCGCCGGCGTTTGCGCGCGTGGCCGATGAGGTCGAGCGCCGGCTGGCCGGCCGGCTGTTCGTCGCGCACAACGCGCGCTTCGACTATGGATTTCTCTGTCAGGAGTTCCGGCGCCTCGAGCGGCGCCTGCGCGCCGACGTGTTATGCACCGTAAAACTTTCGCGCCTGCTCTATCCGGGCGAGCCGCGTCACAACCTCGATGCGGTGATGGAGCGCCACGGCCTCACGACGACGGCACGGCATCGAGCGCTCGGCGATGCCCGCGTGCTGAGCGACCTCTGGCAGGCGCTCAATGAGCGCTGGAAACCAGAGGAGCTTGCTGCGGTCGTTGCGCAGCTCTCGCGGCGCCCGACGCTCCCCGAGCATCTGCCCGCGGAGCTCATCGACGAGCTGCCCGACGGGCCCGGCGTCTACCGTTTCCATGGCGCCGACGACGCGCTTCTCTATGTCGGCAAGGCCAAGTCGATCCGGGCGCGAGTGCTTGGCCACATTGCGGCAGGCGCGGGCGGCGGCAAGGACGCCAAGCTCGTGCGCCTCGTGCGGCGTATCGATTGGACGGAAACCGCGGGCGAGCTTGGCGCCCTGCTGCTCGAGGCAAGACTCATCAAGAGCGAGAAGCCGGTTTTCAATCGGCGCCTGCGGGGCAATGACACCCTGTTTGCAATCGAGCTCGTGGAGGCATCCGGCTGGCTGCAGGCACAGGTCGTGCCCTTTGATCCGACGGCAGCGAGCGCTTCACGGTTGTTCGGCCTCTTTCGCCGCCGTGCCGACGGTGAACGCGCGCTTGCCGAGATTGTGCGCAGCCAGCAGCTGTGCGCCAAGTGCCTGGGGCGTGAAACGGCCGAAGGCTCCTGCTTCGGCTTTCAGGTCGGCCGCTGTCGCGGCGCCTGTGTCGGTCGCGAGCCGCCGGCGCGGCACAATGTCAGGCTGCAGATGGCACTCGCGGCGCTGCGCATCCCGACGTGGCCATTCGCCGGCGCCATCGCCGTGACGGAGCGCGACGCGGCAGGTCAGGCGCAGGCACACGTGTTCGACCGCTGGAGTTACCTCGGCACGGCGGATGGGCGCACGGCCGGTGACGAGGAGACCGTGCGCCGCCTGGTGCGTACCGGCCAGCCTGTGTTCGATCCGGACATCTATCGCCTCTTGCGCAGTTTCCTGGCGCACGCCCCCCGGCACGCAGTACGTGAGCTTCCGACCGTGGGCGACGCGCGGTCCGCGTTCGATGCGCAATGACCGGGCCGCGCGAGTTCTTTCTTACCGCGCCGCGAGGCCTCGCGGATCTCGCTGTGGCCGAAGCGCTCGCGGCCGGCGCGGATGAGGCGCGCGAAGCGGCCGGCGGTGTGCGCTGCACGGGGTCCCTCGAAACCGGACTTCGCCTGTGTCTCTGGTCGCGTGTCGCCAGCCGCGTGCTCCTGAAGCTTGCGGAGTTTCCCGCGGCGAGCCCCGAGGCCCTGTACACGGGCGTGCGCACCATCGACTGGTCCGCGCACGTCGACTCACACGGATCGATCGCCTGCGACTTTGCGAGCGCTGCCTCGCAGATGATGCACAGTCAGTACGGCGCGCAGAAGACCAAGGACGCCATCGTCGATCAACTGCGCGACCAGACGGGAAGCCGGCCGAATGTCGACACGCGCCGACCGGACGTGCGCATCAATGTCTACGTGTATCGCGACGTCGCAACGCTCAGTATCGACCTCGCGGGCGAAGCCCTGCATCGACGGGGCTATCGGGGAGCGAGCGGGGCGGCGCCGCTCAAGGAAAACGTTGCGGCGGGAATGCTCCTGCGCTGCGGTTGGCCGCAGATCGCAAAGGACGGCGGCGCGTTCGTCGATCCGATGTGCGGCTCGGGCACACTGCCGATCGAGGCAGCGCTCATCGCACACGATCGCGCACCGGGCCTTACGCGCGACTATTTCGGATTCCTGCGCTGGCGCCAGCACGATGCGCCTCTGTGGACGCGCGTCCTCGAGGAGGCGCGCACGCGCGCCGCCCAGAGTGCGAACCTCAAGCTGCGCATCCTTGGATTCGATCACGATCGGGACGCAATCACCGCGGCCCTCGCGGCCATCGACCGCGCCGGGCTCGCTACCCTCGTGCACGTCGAGCGCCGCGAGCTCGCCGCGCTCGAGAATCCCGGCGCGGCGCATGGGCTGATCGCCGTGAATCCGCCCTACGGCGAACGCCTCGGCACGGGCTCCGATCTGCCGGAGCTCTATGCGCTGCTCGGCGCGAGGCTCCGCGAGCAATTCGCTGGCTGGCAGGCGGCGGTGCTCACCGGCAATCCGGTGCTTGGGACGCGGCTCGGCGTCGAGGCACGGCGCACGCACACGCTTTTCAACGGGCCGATCGAATGCCGGCTGCTGCGTTTCGAATTGACCGAGCGCTGGTTTCGCGACAGCAGACTGGAAGCGCGCGCGGAGCGTGCGGCGGCCCACGCGGCGAGCCCGGGCGCCGAGATGTTTGCGAATCGGCTCGGCAAGAATCTGAAGGCGCTCGTTCCCTGGGCGCGGGACACGGGTATCAGCTGCTACCGGCTGTACGACGCGGACATGCCCGAGTACGCCTTCGCTATCGATATCTATAAGAGTGGCGACGAGCGTTGGGCCTGCGTTCAGGAATATGAAGCGCCTGACAGCGTTGCCGACGAGGGCGTGCGAAAGCGCCGCGCCGAAGCGCTCGCGGTGCTGCCCGCGGCGCTGGACCTCGATGCACCGCACATCGTCTATCGGCGCCGGCGCAAGCAGAAAGAAGGCGAGCAATACGAGCGACTCGAGAGCCGGGAGCAGCTCCACGAGGTCGAGGAAGGCGGGCTCAAGTTCCTGGTGAACTTCCACGACTATCTCGACACCGGGCTCTTCCTCGATCACCGGCCGACGCGGGCACTCGTGCGTGAAATGGCGGCCGGCAAGCGGTTTCTGAACCTCTTCGCCTATACGGCAAGCGCCACGGTGTGCGCGGCGGCCGGTGGCGCGATTGCGACCACGACAGTCGACATGTCGAACCGCTACCTTGACTGGGCCGAAAACAACATGAAATTGAACGGCTTCACCGGCGCGCAGCATGAATTCGTGCGCGCCGACTGCCTCGAGTGGCTGGAACATCCCTGGCCGCGGCGCGCCGACCGCCAGTACGACCTGGCATTCATAGACCCGCCGACATTCTCACGCTCGAAGAGAATGCAGGGCCATTTCGGCGTGCAGCGCGATCACGTGGATCTGATCCGCAAGACGGCGGCGCTCCTCGCCCCGGGTGGAACGATCCTGTTCGCCAACAACTTCACCAAGTTCCGGCTCGAGCGCGCCGCGCTCGCGGATTTCACAATCGAGGATCTGACGGCGAAGACCATCCCGCGCGACTTCGCACGCAGTCCACGCGTGCATCACTGCTTTCTGCTGCGCCCCGTAGCCGGGTGAGCCCGGAGCTGAGCCGCGGCTACAGCAGGTCGCGCAGCCGAAGAAAGAGCATCGCGAGCACGAGCGCCGGCCGGCGCAGGAGCGGCCCGCCGGGAAACGGCGAGTGTGCAATGCGCGCGAACACATCGAAGCGCTCCGCCGTGCCTGCCACGGCCTCGGCGGCCAGTTTGCCCGCGATGCCCGCGAGCACGATGCCGTGACCGGAGAAACCCTGCAGGAAATATACGTTGGGTCCGAGCCGCCCGAAGTCGGGGGCGCGGTTCATCGTGATGTCGACGAACCCGCCCCAGGAATACTCGATGCGCGCGTCGGCGAGCTGCGGAAACACTCTGAGCATGCGGGCGCGCGTCGCCTTCTCGGTATTGAGTGGATCGAGCCCCGAGTAACTCACGCGGCCGCCGAACAGCAGCCGGTGGTCGGTCGAGCAGCGGAAGTAATCGAGCACCCAGTTGATATCGGTCACCGCCATATTGCTGGAGATGAGCGAGCTTGCACGCTCCTTGCCGAGGGGCTCGGTGGCGACGATGTAGGTCGCAACCGGCATGATGCGACAGGCGAGCGGCGGCGAGAGGCCGTCGATATAGGCGTTGGCGCAGAGGACCAGGTGATTGGCGCGCACGACCCCGCGAGCCGTGCGCACCGTCACCACTTTGCCGTCCCGGTAGCTGAGCGCGCGCGAGCCCTCGTAGATGCGCACGCCGCGGCTGGTCGCGGCCGCGGCCAGTCCGAGTGTGTAGTTGAGCGGATGCATGTGCCCGCTGTTCGGGTCATACATGCCGCCGATGTAGCGCTCGGTCGCGATCATCGTGGAAAGTTCGGTGCGGTCGACGAAGCGCGGCGAGCGATAGCCGAGCGCCGCGAGCTCATCGACCCAGCGCGCGAGTTCCTCGCGCTGTCGTGGCTTGATCGCCGCGTGCATCTGTCCGCCGTGCCAGTCGCAAGCGATCG
>Ga0326726_10006284_pt1 | contig 10703 bp, 9 predicted proteins | sample MHFenrmetagenome_2_FD_207603 | JGI IMG/M metagenome (GOLD analysis project Ga0326726, IMG submission 207603) | Lab enriched peat soil microbial communities from Michigan Hollow, Ithaca, NY, United States - MHF15MN | ecosystem: Environmental > Terrestrial > Soil > Wetlands > Peat | place: USA... | reverse complement strand
AATTGCTGAAGTGAATTCTGAATTCCGCCACAGATCGGAACGGACCTTCGAACCGGTATGTCAGTACCGAAACACATAACTTCATGAATCATGAACAGAGAAAAAGGGATGATGATGCGGTTGACGGTTCTGATCCTCGCGGCAGCCACGGTCTGTCAATATGTTGCACAATCTCAGATAGTGGACGAAAGCGGTGATGTCAGGCGATTGGCAGGCATGACACGTCAGAGACCCTCTTTGATCATGCGAAAGGACCAGAGCGTTTTGGAGCTCCAAACTGAGGCCAGACCGGGGATTCAAGAATCTGGAGCGGTAGAAGAGTTCGGGGAGGCGATCGAGGACAATTCGTTCTTTATTGAAGAGGCGTACAATCAGGAGCCGGGTGTTGTTCAGCACATTTTCAACGCCACATACTTCCCGAAGCACGACCAGAATCTCGCGCTGAGTTTCACTCAGGAATGGCCGTTCCCCGACCTTACGCATCAGATCAGCTTCACGGTTCCTTACAGTGTGCTGCAGCGAGGTTCTGTCTCGGGGTTCGGCGATGTGATGATCAACTACCGGTATCAGGTATTCACGAGTCACGACTGGGCTGCTTTCTCCCCGCGATTATCAATCCTCCTTCCGACGGGACAAGAGTCCCGTGGCCTGGGACAGGGGACAGTTGGTCTGCAGGGAAATCTACCGTTCAGCAAGCGTTGGTCTGATGACATTGTCACTCATTTCAATGTGGGAATGACGGTTTTTCCGAAATCCCGGGTCCTCCGGAGCGATGGAAACCTCGCAACAGAAACCTTGACGACTGTCGCACTCGGGGGGAGTTTCATCTGGCTCACGGAAACGGGATTTAATCTTATGGTTGAATTTCTGCAGACAGAGTCAAATGAGTTTGACGAAGAAGGGAACCTCACGCACGCTTCGGAGACCATCGTCAGCCCGGGCATGCGCTTTGCAGTCAGTTTTGGCAGCCTTCAAATTGTTCCTGGTGCGGCTGCACCGTTCAGCTTTGGAGATGGAGACGTGCACGCGGGGGTTTTCCTCTATCTCTCGTTCGAGCATCCATTTTGAATCGAAGGCCGATAGGAACAGAGGAGATTGTCAGAAGGCAGGCTTCGTCCAGTTTTCTGTACAGTAGCTAATATGAGTTGATAAACAGGGGGTTGTCTGAACCGCCGATGAACCTATGTCTGTCTCGAGACAGACTACGTGTTGAGGACTCCAGGAAGCGAACAAACCTACCCGAGCCATCTGAGAAGAATAAGAGTTTCGATTTGTGAGACCGGTCGAGTCTGCAGCGGAACTTCGCTGTTGGCAGGGAAAAAAGGCGAACGCGGCGGGAAATTGTTAACGCTATCCCTGTTTCAGGGCACTCTTTGTCAGGTATTCATGAATTGCTCGGGCGGCATTCTTTCCATCCTTCATTGCGAGAATCACTGTTGCGCCGCCACGCGACAAATCTCCCCCCGCGAAAATACCAGGCCTGCTTGTCCCTTGTTGCTCATCTATGACGACCGTCCCACGTTTGGTCGTTGAAAGTCCTGGAGTCGTCGCCTGGATGACGGGGTTCGGCTTCTGGCCGATGGCTTCTATGACAGTTTGCAGTTCAACGACAAATTCTGAACCCTGCAGTGGCACAGGTCTCCTTCTCCCGGAGTCATCCGGCTCACCCAACTCCATCCGCTGGCACTCGAGTCCTGCGACCCAGTTGTCGCCGTCCGGGATTATCCTGAGTGGATTGGTGAGAAGAAGGAATTCGATTCCTTCCTGCTCCGCGTGATGGATTTCCTCGTCGCGGGCGGGCATTTCTTCGCGGGATCGTCGATAAATGAGATACGCCTTTTCGGCTCCCAGGCGTTTTGCCGTTCGAACGGCATCCATGGCCGTGTTCCCGCCGCCGATGACTCCGACCGCCTTGCCAATCTTGATCGGCGTATCATTTTGGGGGAATTTGTAGGCGCCCATCAGGTTGACCCGCGTCAGAAATTCATTTGCTGAATACACACCACTCAGACTCTCCCCGGGGATGCCCACGAAGGTCGGAGTCCCTGCGCCTGTTCCGAGGAACATCGCACTGAATCCCCATTCGTCAAAGAGCTCGTCGACGGTCGCTGTGCGTCCCACGACAAAGTTGGTGTAGATCTTGACGCCAAGAGCTTTGATCCGTTCAGTCTCGAGATCAAGGATCTCTTTGGGGAGGCGGAATTCGGGGATGCCATACCTGAGCACCCCTCCTATGGCATGCAATGCCTCGAAGATTGTCACGCCGTAGCCCATCTGTGCAAGTTCGGCGGCGCAGGTCAATCCCGCGGGCCCGGATCCAACGATGGCTACACTCTCGTGCCGCTTTTCGGCAATCGCCGGCGGCCGGAACAGATCGTGCTGTAACTCGTAATCTGCTACGAACCGTTCAAGTTTGCCGATTGCGACGGGAGTGAGTTTCTTTCCCAGAACGCACATTGCTTCGCACTGCGATTCCTGAGGACAAACACGTCCGCAGATGGCGGGAAGATAGTTGGCTTCACGAATCTTGTTGACAGCGGCAACGTAGTCCTTTTGCAGGACAAGTTGAATGAATCCGCGAATGTCTATACCGACAGGACAGCCATCGGTGCAGTAGGGCTCCTTGCACTCCAGGCATCGGGTGCTTTCCACGATGGCGCGCTCCTCGTCGAAGCCGTACGACACCTCCAGGAAATTGATGCTGCGTTTCGACGGAGACTGCTCCGTTGCCTCCTGGCGGGGAATCTTCATCCGCTCGGAAGGTTTGAGAGGGTTGATCCGCGTCATGACGCGGCCTCCTTCCTGACCCTGTCCGGCACCAGCTGCCCCGTCAGCCTGCACACGTGCTTCGCGTCCGAGATCTTTTCCTTATCGACATACGTCCGGTTCCTCATCATCAGTTCGTCGAAGTCGACCTGATGTCCTTCGAATTCCGGCCCGTCGACGCAGGCGAATTTCATTTCGCCGTTGATTGTGACCCGGCACCCGCCGCACATCCCCGTGCCATCGACCATAATCGTGTTGAGGCTGACGTAGGTCGTGATGCCGTAACCTGCGGTCAGCTTTGAAACCGCCTTCATCATGGGGAGCGGGCCAATCGCATAGACGGCCCGGATGTCGGATGGTCCGTCAAGCAGGTCTTTCAACTGGTCGGTCACGAAGCCCTTGCGCGCGTATGAGCCGTCATCGGTGGTCACGAAGACATTTCCAGAAATCTCCTTCAGCTCCTCTTCAAGAATCACAAGCTCTCTGGTTCGCGCGCCGATGATGCTGGACACGGTGTTCCCTGCATCCTTGAGTGCTCTGGCAATGGGGTAGAGTTCTGCCGTCCCGACCCCGCCTCCCACGCACACAACAGCGCCATGGTTCTTGATAGGAGTCGGATTACCGAGCGGTCCCACAACGTCCAGGAAAGCATCACCGACCTCTTTGCTGCACAGAAGCTTCGTCGTGCCGCCCACCGCCTGAACTATAATCGTAATGGTCCCGGCCGCGGAATCGCTGTCGGCGATCGTCAACGGAATCCGCTCGCCCCCCTCCTCCACCCGGATCATGACGAAATTCCCCGCCTTCCGCTTCCGGGCAATGAAAGGTGCCTCGATCTCGAATCGCGTGATGCTTGGTGCCAGGATGCTTTTTCGGATGATCGGGTACATGGACTCTCTGTCTGTGTGCCTCGCTAAGGTGTTGCCTTGTCTGGGCATAGGCGCAAGAGACGTGCCAAGAACCACAACGGAAAATCGGTGCTTTTGAGCAAAATTCGGAAGAAACAGAAGGGGACGCTTCAAAATTCAACAATAAATCCCGAATGCGGGGATGAGAATTGCAGAAATTGGAAGGAGGGGAGAAGATGGGGATTTCCCGGCATTTGGCGAAAACAAGGAGGGCAGTAAAACCGGGAAAGCGCCGGTCATTCCGCCCCCAGGCAACTTTCTAGAGCAAGCAGTGTCTGGTCGATGTGATCCTTTCCAACGATTAAGGGAGGAAGAAATCGCAGCACGGTCGTGTCGGTGCAGTTGATGAGGATGCCCTTATTCCTCATCGCTTCGACGATTAATTCCCCGGTCCGGTTGAGTTCCATCCCCGCCATCAGTCCGTATCCACGCACCTCCGTAACGAGGCCCGCATGCTTCTTGCCAAGCTGCTGGAGTCCGCTGATGAGCTGGTCTCCTCGTTCGGCCGCGCTCTTGAGCAGGTCGTGCTCGAATATCTCCTCGATCACCGCGACGCCGGCAGCACATGCGACGGGGTTCCCGCCGAACGTTGTGCCGTGCATCCCCGGCTGCAGCACGGACGCAATCTCCTCCCGTGCCAGGATGGCTCCGAGGGGAAGACCTCCACCGATCGGTTTGGCCAGCGTTACCACATCTGGCTTGATGTCGAAATGTTGGAATCCGAAAAACTTGCCTGTGCGACCTACCCCTGATTGGATTTCATCAGCGATCACCAGGAACCCGTACTTCTTCTGCAGTGCTGCAAGTTGCCGCACAAATTCCTGCGATACGGGGCGCACTCCTCCTTCACCCTGAATGAACTCCAGCAACACAGCCGCCGTTTGCCCGTTGACCGATGAAGAGAGTGATGCAGCATCGTTGAATACCGCTATAGCGCAATGATCGAGGAACGGTCCAAACCCCTCACGGTATTTCGCGCGATCCATAAGGGAGAGCGCCCCCATCGTCCTCCCGTGAAAGGCATTGCTGAAGGCGACGAGATTTGACCTTCCGTTTGTGTATCCCCACTTGCGCACCAGCTTGATAGCCCCCTCGATTGCCTCCGCGCCGCTGTTGGAGAAGAACACCCGGGGATACCCGGAATGCTTTGTCAGGAGCTCTGCAAGGCGTATCTGCGGTTCCTGGAGGAAGTAGTTGGAAAGGTGGATATAACGATTTGCCTGCTCCACAATTGCCCGCGTAACGCGGGGATGCGCATAGCCCAGTGCGTTGACCGCAAGGCCGGAAAACATATCAAGGTATTTCCTTCCGTCCCGGGCGAACAGATATACCCCCTCGCCATGGTCAATTTCCAGGGGGAGGCGTTTATAGGTGTGGAAAAAGTTTGCAGCTTCGCGCTCGGTGAGGGTCATCGCGGCCTCAATTTTGGCAAAATTCTTCTTGCATAATAATACAGAAAGTTGCATATTTATGCAAGTCGAATTTTCAAGGAAAGTTGCGGCCCCTTCATGATCAACGTTGCGATCATAGGCGCATCAGGTTATTCCGGCGCCGAACTCCTCAGAGTTCTTCTCGGGCACCCTGACGTATCCGTTCGGAAGGTCACTGCGGCGTCCTCAGCCGGTCAGCGCGTCGATGCGCTGTACCCCTCGCTCGCCGGACAATGCGACCTTGCGTATGATGAGCTCGTTCCGGACGAACTCGGCGGCGTGGACGTTGCCTTCATTGCCCTCCCGTCGGGGGAAGCGATGAAAATAGTTGCGGACCTCCTGGGTCGTGTCGGCAGGATCATAGACCTGGGCGGAGACTTCCGCCTCCGCTCGCCGCAGCTCTATCAGGCGTACTACAAACGCGCCCATACCGTCCCCGAGCTCCTGGGCAAAGCGGTGTACGGACTTCCCGAACTCAACAAGGCCTCCATCGCCGGAGCACAACTGATCGCAAATCCCGGCTGCTATCCGACAAGCGCAATCCTCGCCATCCTGCCTGCGCTGCAGCATGGAATCGTCGCACCCGAGGGGATCGTCATCAATGCACTTTCGGGCGTATCCGGGGCGGGGAGGAGTTCATCGGTTGATATGAGCTTTGCAGAGCTGAATGAGAACGTCCGGGCATACAAGGTCGGAACACACCAGCACATTCCTGAGATCGAAGCTGCACTTTCCTCCGTCGCGGGCACCCAGGTGCGGATGTCGTTTGTGCCGCACCTGATTCCGATAACGCGGGGGATATACTCGACTGTCCATGCGAATCTGGCAGTGAGCGTGACCCAGGCCGAACTCACGACGCTGTATGAAGAGTTCTACGCCGCGCATCCGTTTGTGCGCTGCAAGTCGCAGATCCCTCAAATTTCGGCAGTGACCAGGACGAATTATTGTGATGTCGCCGGATTCCTTGAGCCTCGCACCAATCAACTGATCGCCATTTCGGTGATCGACAATCTTGTCAAAGGTGCAGCGGGGCAGGCCGTGCAGAATATGAATCTCATGTTTGGTCTTGAGGAGACGAAAGGATTGCTGTGAATCAGCCGATGACTGGTGGAGGTGATACGGAGTTGGGTGTACAAAAGCCTTTGCACGATGGTGTGATCACCGAGGTCGCCGGAGGAGTCACAGCCCCGAAGGGCTTTCGCGCAACGGGTGTCCACTGCGGAATTAAAGCGGTCAAAAAAGACCTTGCCCTCATTTTCTCGGATGCGCCTGCCATCGGATCCGCCGTTCTGACGACGAACAAGGTCCAGGCAGCACCAATCCTTGTTGTAAAGGAGCAGCTCGCGCACTCTCGCGCATTTCGTGCGATTGTGGTCAATAGCGGCAACGCGAATGCCTGCACCGGCAACCGCGGCATGCACGACGCATGGGAAACGGTTGAAGCGACGGCTTCGACGCTCGGTGTCGGACGGGGAGAAGTTCTCCCTTCCTCCACCGGAGTCATAGGTGAATATCTTCCTCTGAAGGCGCTTCTCTCCGGAATTCCGCTCGCGGCAGAACAGCTTTCCGCCGAAGGCGGAAGAGCGGCAGCGGAAGCAATCATGACCACGGATACGTTTGCCAAGGAATGTGCCGTGACGTTTTTCCTGGACGGAGTTAGAGTCACCGTGGGCGGAATGGCAAAAGGATCCGGCATGATTGCACCGAACATGGCGACGATGCTCTCGTTTATTACGACGGATGCAGCAGTCGAGCCTGATGTGCTCCATCATGCACTCTTGCGCTCCACGCAACGGTCCTTCAACCGCATCACGGTGGACGGCGATATGAGCACAAACGACATGGTTGTTGTCCTGGCAAACGGTCGTTCCGGGGCGCCGCCCGTCCGGACGAACTCGGGAAAAGCGTACAACGATTTCTCCTCGGCGCTTGAGCGCGTTATGGTGAAACTCGCAAAAATGATTGCACGGGATGGGGAGGGGGCCACGAAGTTTCTGGAGATAGAGGTAACGGGAGCAAGAGATGAGAAGGAAGCCCTCACGGCAGCCCGATCGGTGGCAAATTCAAATCTTGTCAAAACGGCGATGCACGGCGGAGACGCCAACTGGGGGCGTGTTCTGGCGGCGGTAGGATATTCCGGAATCGATTTCGATCCCTCGCAGGTGGAGATTTCCTTTGGCAACGTCCCCATCCTGGGCCGTAACTATGCGCTCGGGTTCTCGGAAGAGGCTGCACGGGAAGTTCTGCAGCGACCCGAGATCCGCATCACGATAAATCTGAACCGGGGGGAGGGCGAAGCGATGTGCTGGACGTGCGATCTCTCCAAGGAGTATGTGACGATCAATGCTCATTACAGGACCTGAACCATGATTTCGGCTCTTGCCGCGAAGGCAGATGTTCTCGTAGAAGCACTCCCCTACATCTCGCGTTACGAGGGCAAGACCTTCGTTGTGAAGTACGGCGGTGCCGCGATGGTGGATGACGACCTTGTCGAGACCTTTGCCAAGGACGTCACGCTCCTCAAGAAGATCGGCATCAACGTTGCCATCGTTCACGGCGGCGGGAAAGAAGTAACGGAAATTGCCGGCAAGCTGGGCCTTGAGTCACGGTTTGTCGACGGCCAGCGGTACACTGACGCACCAATGATGGACGTGGTGCAGATGGTCCTGGCGGGGAAGACCAACAAAGACATTGTGGGTAGGATCAACCGTCATGACGGCGACGCAGTCGGTTTGTGCGGGATCGACGCCAATGTCCTCAGAGTGAAGAAGTATGAGGGAAACGGAGTGGATCTTGGACTCGTCGGCGAGATCACTGTCGTCAACGATGTGTACCTGAACCTTTTGCTCAACAACGGTATCATGCCGGTGATTGCCCCACTCGGTGTCAATGATGCCGGCCAGCCGCACAATGTGAATGCCGACGTCGCCGCATCGGCGGTCGCGGCGGCCCTCAAGGCAGAAAAACTCGTTTTCCTGAGCGATGTCGAGGGGGTGCTCTCGGGAGGCGAACTCGTTCAGAGCATGGATCAGACCGAGGCAGGTCAACTCATGCAACGGGGGGTGATCAGCAACGGGATGATTCCGAAAATCCGGTCGGCCTTCACGGCGCTCAATTCCGGCGTCGGAAAGGTGCACCTGATTGACGGACGGGTCAAACATTCCATCCTGCTCGAGATTTTTACTGATCGTGGAATAGGCACGGAACTCCTGCGCCAGAGCGCAAAGAGTACGAGATTGGAGCACGCGGTTGTTCACTGAGACGTCAATGACCAAACAAGCAAGACATTTTGCCATCAAGGAAATTGTCGCGGCCAAGACGATCACGAGCCAGGATGAGCTGCGCCGTGAGCTGCGCCGGCGCGATTGCAACGTTACGCAGGCAACGCTCTCTCGCGACATGAAGGAAATGGGAGTTGTCTGGATTTCTGCACCGGGCGGGGGACAGTATGCTATCCAGCCGCCGGGAGAAATGCGTGCCCTGCGTCCGCTGATGGGTGCGGAGGTGCTCTCAGTTCAGGCAAACGAGGCGCTGATCGTGGTCCGCACCCTCCCCGCATGCGCCAACAGCGTGGGCGAATTCATCGATCTGCAAAAGCATCAGGATATCATCGGAACCGTCGCCGGAGACAATACCCTGCTCATCATTCCCCGCTCGCAGCGGAAGACGCAGCAGGTCGTTCATTTTCTCAAAAAAATACTCATCGAGGGACTGCGCTCATGAAGAATAAAATCGTGGTTGCGTATTCCGGAGGACTTGATACCTCTGTCATGGTCAAGTGGCTCATTCAACGCCTTGACGCCGAAGTGATCACGGCGACGGGAGACCTCGGACAGAAGAAGGAATTGAACGGCGTGCAGGCGAAGGCGTACGCGACGGGTGCCTCGAAGGTATACATCCGTGACCTGAAAAACGAGTTCATGAAGGAATTCGTCTTCCCCGCTCTGAAGGCGGGAGCGCTCTACGAGAAGTCATACCCGATGGCAACATCCCTCGCGCGTCCGCTCCTCGCAAAAATGCTCGTCGAAATTGCCCGCAAGGAAGGAGCGACGCATGTTGCGCACGGTTGCACGGGGAAGGGGAATGACCAGGTACGATTCGAAGTTTCCGTTGCGGCCCTTGCGCCGGATTTGAAAGTCGTGGCCCCGCTGCGTGAATGGGAATTCAAATCCCGCGAAGAAGAGATCGCATATGCACGCAAACACAATATTCCCGTGGCGGCAACGATTGCAAATCCGTATTCGATCGACGAAAACCTGTGGGGGACGAGCATCGAATGCGGCGTGCTCGAAGACCCGATGGTAGAGCCTCCGGCTGATGCGTATCAGCGCACCATCGCGCCTGAACTGGCCCCGGACACGCCCGAATATGTGGATATTGAATTCGAAGAAGGAATTCCCGTCGGCATCGGCGGAACACGCCTTGACCCAGTGAGCCTGGTCTTCACGCTGAACGACATCGGTGGGGCGCACGGCGTCGGCAGAATCGATCTCATTGAAAACCGCCTGGTCGGCATCAAGTCGCGCGAAATCTATGAGGCGCCAGCTGCGACAATCCTGCACTTCGCCCACAATGAGCTCGAACGGCTTACGCTTGACAAGTCCGTGTACCACCTGAAGTCCCAGCTTGCGGAAGAGTATGCGAATCTCGTCTACAACGGCCTTTGGTACTCGCCCCTCCGCACGTCGCTTGACGCATTTGTCAACGAAACGCAAAAGACCGTTTCGGGCAAGGTGCGGGTGAAACTGTACAAAGGGAACATGGTGGTCGCGGGTCGGACCTCCATTTACTCGCTGTACAATACGGGTCTTGCGACATATACGGAAAATGACCAGTTCGATCACAAGGCATCGGCAGGCTTCATCGCGATCTACGGCTTGCCGATCAAAACATATCACCACGTTCAGCAGACTGTCGCCAAGAAGATCGAGGAAGAGTCCCAGGAGCAACCGGAAAACCAGGCGGTTCCTGTCCAATGAAGGAATGGAAAGGGCGGTTCCGCGAGCCGCTCGATCCTCACGCGCTCGCATTCTCGTCCTCGCTCAACGTCGATCGCCGTCTGGCACTCGATGATATTGAGGGGAGTCTCGCACACGCTGCGATGCTGGCGCGATCGGGGATCATCTCCCGCTCCGACGCGGCGGCGATCCGGAAAGCGCTCAGAGAGATTCGCGGTGAGGTTGCCGGCGGGACCGCCGGCTGGCTTGAGCCAGGGGCATCTGGCGGCCGCTTTGTAGCGGAAGACATCCACATGGCGGTCGAACAGCGGCTGATCGAGAAGGCGGGACCTGCCGGAGAGCGACTGCACACGGCGAGGAGCAGAAACGACCAGGTGGCGCTCGACGTCCGTCTGTTCCTTCGCCGGGCGATTGACGAGATCCGAACCGGGATACGGGAGGTGCAGCGGTCCCTTGTCGATCGTGCGGAACTCTTTCGGAATGTTCTCATGCCCGGCTACACCCACCTCCAGCGGGCCCAACCAATTCTGCTTGCCCATCACCTTCTGGCATACGTGGACATGTTCGAGCGTGACCGAGACCGGTTTCTCGACTGCCGCCGCAGGGTTAATCTTTCGCCTCTCGGGGCCGCTGCACTGGCT